>JAEHJW020002881.1_pt1 | contig 32423 bp, 44 predicted proteins | sample 9271431 | NCBI WGS metagenome assembly JAEHJW02 | reverse complement strand
CGGCGGCGCGGTCGGCGGCGCGGTCGGCGGCGATGTCGGCGGCGCGGTCGTGGCAAGGGGAGTGCCTCGAGTCCTACCTGCGGGCCGAGCCATGACCGTCCAGCCGCGCCTCTCCGTGCAGCCGACCCTCGACGAAGCGGTCGCCATCGGCGCCCAACAGATGGCCGAATCCTTCGAGGCGGCGGACGCTCGCTGGTGCATCGCTGTCGAGCAGTGGATCCGCCGTCTCCCGGTCGGGTTTCGGTTCATCGCCGAGGACGCCGTGCTCGCAGTCGCCGCGAAGGGCTACCGCACGTCCAACGCCAAGGCCGGCGGGGCCATCGTCAAGGCGATGAGCCGCAAGGGATGGATCGAGCCGACCGGTGACGCTCGGAGGGCCCGGACGAGCCACGGTGCCTTGAAGCCGGTCTGGTCCAGGACCGGGAGGCGGACGTGACGCGCCCCGGGCCCGAGGACGCGCTGCTCGCCGTGGCCGACTACTTCGGCGTGGCGCCCTCTGACCTCCGGGGGAACGCCAAGCGGGCCCATCTCCGGCGTCCGAGCCGGGTGCTGTGCCTGGTCCTGGCGGCGGAGCTGGAGTACAGCCATGCCTCCATCGGCCAGTTGCTCGGCGTGGGGGCCACCAGCGTCAGGAAGCGCCTGATGCACTCGGACGCAGAGGACATCGCCGACGCCCACCGCGTGGTGGGGATATTGGACCGACGCACGGGAAGGGCGGCGTGATGGCCGCGGCGAGGGGACGGACGCTGGCATGGGCTGGGGGTTTCTCGATGACCACTGGGACGAGCACCCCAAGGTGCTCGCCGCCTACGAAATGGAACCGCTGGCCCCGCTGCTGTTCGTGTCGGGAGTCCTCTACTGCCGCCGCTCCGGTCAGCCGGGGGTCATCCCGGCCGCCAAGGTGCGCAGCCTCCTCGGCTACCGCCCGAAGGCGCGTAAAGCCCTTCTCGCCGCCGAGTTGTGGCACGACGCCATGGGAGTGGTCGAGATCCACGACTGGGACCAGTGGAACCGCAAGGCGGCCGCTCGCACCGCCTCGGCGCGCAACGCTGCCGCGGTCCGCTGGGCCAACGACCGCGCCGAACGACAGGGTGCGAACGGCAATGCGATCGCATAGCGGACGCACTACGGAAGGCGATGCGACTCCCCATGCGGATCGATGCGCTGTACCCCTACCCCTACTAAAGAACTTACATCTGTTGTCCACTTACGTCGGTAGGGGGCTTGTGTGAGTCCGTATGCGAGAACCCGACGCTGCAACGAAGCCGAGGTCGCAGCGCTGGTCGAGTACCTGCGGTTCTGCTTCGGTGGTCAGAGCATTCCGGCCCCCGAGGAGGAAGCGCATCGGGTCGTCTTTCGCTCGGCCAGTCCCCACGAGGCGCACGACGCCATCGAAGCCCTGGTGCTCGTCCACCCGTGGCGACCTTCCCCGCACCAGGTGGCCCAGCGCATCCGTGCCCAGCGTCGGGCCGCTGCTCCCGAGCCCGAAGTCCCCTACGACGAGCCTGATCCGAGCGCAGCCTCTCGCTGGCTCGCCCACTGCCGCCGTGTCCTGTCCGAGGCCGTCCCGAGGAGGCCCCATGCCTGAACGCTGCCCCGATCCCCGGGTCCTGGCCACGATGTGCGACCAGCTCGTCTCGGTCTTGACGGGAGGGTCGGGTCTCTCGCTCGCCGACGAGTACGCGTGGCTTCATCCGTCGGGCTACCGGCGTCCGAAGGGCGAGAACCACCAGCGGACGCGCCGGGAGGTAGCCGGGGCGACCGGGACACTGGCCGACGGCTTCGACGAGCTCGACACCGTGCGCCACCACCTCTCAGCGGCAGCCGCCGGCGTGCAGAAGGCCCTCGACGCCCTGCGTGGCTCCCGTGCCGCTCTGGTGCGGGCTGAGCGAGTGGTGGAGGGCCAGGCGCGCCACCTGAACGAGCTTGTCGCCAACGACCCCCTCCCCGCCGCCCCGCCCGACAAGGGTGCCCTGGCCACCCTCCACGACGCCCAGGACCGCCGCGCGGCCCGTGCCGCCGGCGCTCCGGTTGAGCGCGGAACGGCCCGCACGTGGATCGGCGGCAAGCCGGTCGAAGAGCCACTGCGCCCGAGCACCCCGTCGCACTGGACCGGCGAGGAGTCCCATGGCTGAGATCGACGGCTGGCGCGGCCTCAGTGACGCCGAGCTACGTGGCCGCCTCGAGCAGCGCGGCTTGGACACCTACACCACTCGCAACCTCGTCGTCTACCGCACAACGCCAGCCGCTTCGGCTGATCTGGACCGAATCTTCGGTGAGACGCAGGACGACTGGTGGTATTGGCCGTGACCACTTGCCGCTGCTCTCGTTGCATCGCTTGTCTCGCGGATCGAGCCGACCGCGAAATCGACGCCGACTACGACATCGGCGCGAATGGGGTGGGGACATGGCGTGCCCGAATGAACCCAGCGGTGCGGCTGTTGCCGTTGGTCCCCGCCAGCTTGGGTCACACGGTGACCGATGCCGACCGTCAGTGGATGCTCGATCACGGCTATCTCCGGGCGGTGCTGGCGTGATCGACCAGGACCGCCCGTGTCCACATGAGGAGTTCGACGCCGTTGTCGAGGTGAACCGGCTGTGCAAATACCGCGGGGGTGTCGTCTCGGGCTACAGCGCCGACATTCGCATCTGGTGCAAGCAATGTACAGAGCGGTTCCGGTTCATCGGCACGCCGTGCGGGCTGCTCTCTGACCGCCCGGCCTGCTCGGTTGACGAGACGGAACTGCGAGCCCCGATCCGCCCGGCGTCGAGCGACCCTGACTTCGGCATGGGGATACCGGGGTTCTCGGTACGGATGGGCGGCGAGCGCGTCACACGCCCCGACCTCATCAAAGGCATCGACACGTCGGACCCCGATGACCACGGAGTCGTGTGGCCGTGACCTACGACGCCTTCCCTGACTACGACGACGACTGCATGACCTGTGGCGGCGAAGGCTTCGAGGAGTGCGAGACAACGAACAGGATCGAGGGCTGCTGGGAACGCCACTGTAACGGCGACTTCCACGAGTGCCCCAACTGCCACGGCAGCGGACGAGCGAAGGACCAGAGCTGGCGGTGACCACCTACGGCTCTCTCTGCACCGGCGTAGGACAGCTCGACCGTGCTGTCGAGGCCGTGTTCGGCTGCTCGATGGCCTGGTACGCTGAGAACGACACGGACGCCTCCAAGGTGCTCGCTCGGCTCTACCCCGGCGTGCCCAACCTGGGCGACCTGACGACCGTGGACTGGTCCGCAGTCGAGCCGGTGGACCTGATCTGTGCTGGTCCGCCGTGCCAGCCCGTGAGCGTGGCCGGGAAGCGAAAGGGAGAAGATGACGACCGCTGGCTCTGGCCCGACGTACTGCGTGCTGTGGGACAAGTCGGACCCCGAGTCGTGGTCCTCGAGAACCCTCCAGGGCTGAAAACGGGAGGAGAGTGGGGTAATGACAATCGATGCCTATGCGGCTGGGTTGGTGGACGGCGAGGGCTGCATTGGGGTGCGGAGGACGAAGAAGAGTTTGATCGTGGACGTCCAGGTAGTGATGAGCGTAAAAGCTCGGGCCACCCTGACGATGATGCAGAGGGAGTATGGAGGCCGCTTGTACGAGCGTGCTGCGCGGGGGCCGCGGTGGAGTCCCCTTATGTGCTGGAACGTGTACTCGGACGCCGCCTACCAGTTCCTATCGCGTGTCGGACCACATCTGACTCTAAAGGCGGAACAGGCGCGCCTGGCGATGCGTGCTCACGAGATCCGCATGTCCCTCCCCCTGGACAGGAATCGCCAAGGGCACCGTTGGTCCGAGGATGCCCGGAAGAGGTGCGAGATAATCGCCAGGAGGGTGCGGGAGCTGAACCGGACTGGCCCCCCCCTTCCCAAGACCAACACGGAGAGACAGCCGGTTGCCCTGCTTGTGGGAGGCCAGTGGGTGGCCCCGCAGGGCGACTTGTTTTCCGATCTTGGTTCGGTTCCATTCTCGGGTCCCTTTCCGAGATGGGGTATGTGGGACAGTTCGGCTCTGTATGCGCTGGCCGAGCCGACCGCGACCGACGCATCCACGCAGGCACTTGCCACCGCCGAGAGCGTGTGTTCGCTGTTGCCTACGCCAACGGCCAAGGACGCCCCACGCTCCAACGGGTTCCGGGGGCCAGCCTTGGCCGAAGCGGTGACGGACCTCTTGCCGACGCCGGCAGCGAGCCAGGGCGGCTACAACCAGTCCGACAGTCCGGGCGCAGCGGTGCGGCCGCAGTTGCCGATGCTGGTGAGGTCGCTGCTCCCGACGCCGACCGCCTCGGACGCCAAGAACCGGCGCACGAGCGAGAGGTCGAAGGCCACATGGTCGAGCGGCCCGAGCCTGGCGGACGTGCTGGCGGACGTGCTGGTGGGGCCTCCGCCTTCCCGTGGGGACGCTACGCCCCCGCCATCCACAGACACGAATCCCTCTACGGCCCGCCTCCCTGGCCTGTGATCGAGGGGACCAGGAGCCTGTCGGGCGACTTCACCGCCTGGATGATGGCGATACCTCCCGGCACCCTGGACGGCATCTCGAACACGGCCAAGAAGCGCCTGTGCGGCAACGCCGTGGTCGCTCCCGCCGCCGAGCTGGCCCTGCGGCTGCTGGCGGAGGGTGTGGCGTGAGCACCCGCATGATCGTCGGGACAGTGTTCGAGGCGCTGGCGACGTTGCCCGACCGCTCCGTTGACCTCGTGGCCTCGTCCCCGCCGTTCCTTGCGGTGCGCTCGTACCTCCCCGCCGACCACCCGACAAAGGCCAAAGAGATCGGGAGCGAGGCTACGCCGGCCCACTTCCTCGACGCTCTGCTCGACGTGGCCGAAGCGTGCGACCGCGTGCTAGCGCCCCACGGCTCGCTCTGCTTTGAGCTGGGGACAACCTTCGCTGGCAGCGGAGGGGCCGGAGGGGACTACGGCGTCGGCGGACTGCGCGAGGGGCAGTCAAAGTTCGCCGGTTCGGCGCTGAAGGACCGCAAGAACAAGGTCCTGCGCCCCGACGGCAACCGACTCCAGCAAGGCCCGGGCTGGCCGCAGGACAAGTCAATGGCGATGGTGGCGACCCTGTTCCCCGCGTGCCTCGCCTACGGCCGAAACCTGCTCCGACCCGAACGCCAGACGCCGCCGTGGCGCATCCGCAACGTCATCTCGTGGACGCGGCCCAACCCCGCCGTCGGCGCCCTAGGTGACAAGTGCCGCCCCGCGACCTCGTGGATCACCGTTGCCACCAAGAGCCGGGCACGGTATTGGGACATGGACGCGGTGCGCGTGCCGCTGGCAAAACCTAACGCCAGGAACTCCCGCCGACTGGAGCAGCACCCGGAGACAAGTCGGCGGGGGACGCTCGGCGCCTACGATGCCTCGGCGAGTCCAGGGGCGCCCCTCCTCGACTGGTGGGCAGTCCCGACGCAGCCGAGCAAGCTGGCCCACTTCGCCATGTGGCCCGAGGAGATCGCACGGCGCTTGATCCTCCTCATGTGCCCCGAGCGCGTCTGTACGACGTGCGGAGAGTCGAGCCGGAGGATCACTGCCACCGAGCAGGTTCCGACGCGGCGCACCAACGGTCGGAAGCACTACGCCGCGGGGACGCTGACGAAGCACTTCGACAAGCGGACCGAGGCGTCCGTATCGACCCTCAGCTGGACGACATGCGGCCACGACACTTGGCGCCGGGGAGTCGTGCTCGATCCGTTCGGCGGCTCAGGGACCACCGGCGCGGTCGCGTCCCAGCTGGGTCGTGACGCCGTGCTGATCGACCTGAACGAGGCGAACGTGGACTTGGCCCGCAAGCGGGTCCAGGGGCACGGGCTGTTGGAGGTCGTGGAGAGAGACGGGGCCGTGAGGGAAGCGCAAGGACAGGGGGTGCTGGCGTGACCATCTTCTCCCCCGACGACGGCTCGGTGCTCGGCTTGGCCGTGCATGCTCCCCTCTGCGCCGTCGAACCTGTCCACGACGAGCGCTGCCACGTCATCCACGCCGTCACGATGCAAGCGATTCTCGGTTTGGTGGCCGGCGTCCCTCTCGTGTCTGCCTGCCTCTGTGCCGAAGTGAAGCTCTGGTCGGTCCCCATCGGCAGCGAGAACGTCGTCCCGTGGCCCGTCAGCACCCGTGGGCTACCCAAGCCCATGACCCGCTGTCGGGCGTGCTGGGAGGCCACTGGACGCAAACGGCCAGCGTCGAGGCTGGCGAGGAGCGGCCCGAAGGCTACAGTTGGCACAACAGGTACATGGAAGGCGTGCGGATGGTGCGGACCCTGCAAGATGAACGCCGCCCTGGAGCGGTTGGAGGGACCGTCGCAAGGAGTGGTGACATGAGATTCGCGCTGAACGGCTCGGAGATGGCGGACTGGATGGAGTGCTGGTGCTGGCGCTGCGAGCACGACCACGACATGAGCCACGCAGGGGCGACCGAGGAGAACGGCTGCGGTCACGTTCTTGCCACGTTGATCGGCGCCGACGACCCCGTGCTCTAGCCCCACGGCGAGACATGGTGGCGCACCATCCCCGCTGGCGTGGTGTGCAAAGCGTTCACGCCGTGTACCAAGTGCGCGCCAGACGACCCCGACGCCGAGCGTAGAGGGGGAGAGACGCTGGCCGAGTTCCACGACCGCCTTCGGGCCGAGACGATCGCTGCACCGCTGGTGGAGGTCGAGGCGTGACCGGTCGGCCGAGGAAACGTATGCACGTTGCATATGGGCCGTCCCTGGTGAGGCGACCGCCGCTGCGGCCACGCCGGGTCAACGACGCCGAAGGGGACAGTTCTTGCAGCGGTTGAAGATCCTGGTCGGGTGCTTGCAGGTCTTGCGGATCTTGACGGTGGTCGTCATGGGGGTAGCCTCCTGGTACCGGTGGTCTGATCACCGGGAGCGCCCTGCCAGCTCCGGCCGGTAGGGCGCGCTCGGCGGTCAGTGTGCGGCGGCAGCGCCTAGCGGGCGGCTAGTTGCCAGTAGCTCCGTCAAGTCGCGGAAGCGGCAGGGGCGCAACGATCCGTCGAGGTTGAGCCCCTCGTGGGAAGCGGCTAGCGCCTCCTCCGCGTGCGCCTGCGTGACCGACCCGGTAGCGGCCAGCAACGCCAGCGCGATCGGCAGGTCGGCACCGGTCCCCGCGGTGATGCGGCACAATGGCCACGCAAGGCCGCTCGACAGAAACGCGGCCCTGATCCGGTCGCGCTGAGAGATGCTCCCGGCGGCCCACGCGGGGATGCCAGACACGACGGTCACGGTCACCCCGCCTATGGTGCTGCTCGTTGCTTTCATCATCGGATCCTGTCTCGTTGGGGTGTGTGTAGCTTCCTGCCGACGCCGCGGCGCCTCTCTAGCTGCGTCGGCGCCATCGGCACGCGTGGCAGTAGCGGGCAGGCGCCGTAGTGGTCGCTCAGCGCGAGTGCCAGGGCGCCCAAGTCCGGCGCGGTCACGTCCGCCGCGCAATGCTGGCAAGTGGCGGTCATCGCACGACCGCCCACGGGTCTGCCGTGATCGTCGCTGCCATCTCGACTCATCTCGACTCCTTCCGCCTGTCTCATCAGTGCCGGTAGGCGATCCCCGGCAGACGGCCCGTGGGCCGTTTCGACGCTTGCTCAGTAGCCCAGCCACTCCAGGACGTGCCCGGCGTCGAAGGTGAAGTCGTGCGACCCGCACCCGTCGGGAACGTGCGCGGCGAGCCGCGTCCCGCAGTGGCAGCGCTCGTCGGCCATGTCGGAGAGGAAGTCGGCACGCTCGGCGCATCCGTGGGCACGCAGCTCAGCGAACGCACGGGCCTTCGTGATCCGCACGCTCTTGGCGCTCTCGCTGTAGGTCATCGTGGTGGTCATGGTCTCCACTGTACCAAGTCCTAGTACGGCCGTCAAGAGACTTGGTACACCCCTGTCAGGAGGGTGGTACAGTGGCGTCCGTGTCCGATCCGGTGGGCCAGCACGAGATCGCCAGCCGCCTGGGCGTCCCGCCGGGGACGGTGCACCAGTGGCGCAAGCGGGGCCTGCTGCCCGAGCCCGACTACCCGAGCGTTTCGGGCTGGCCTGCGTGGGAGTGGCCGGTGATCGAGGCGTGGGCGCGGCGCACCGGGCGGCTGGCTCCGGCTGCGGGGGCATCTCCCACCGCAGCCCCCAAGCGGAGCGCGACCGGCTGCAAGCACCCGGTCAACCGGCGCATCGGCGACTACTGCGGGGCGTGCAAGAGGGTAGTGGGCGGGGGTGCTTGACAGAAACGACATCGGTGTGTTTCAATCCCCTCAGTGTTGCCAGCGGCGTGCCTCCGGGTGTGCCGCTGGTCCGCGTTCGGAGGTGGTGCGTGGGCCGCTTGCTCTGCTGCGTCTGCCGGCGCCGGTTCGAGGTGACCCTCGGCCGCTGCCGCGCCTGCTACCTCTACCGCTGGCGTCGCGGCTACGACCGCCCTCCCGAGTTGGTCGAGCGTGAGATCTCCCGGGACGAGCGCCGTATGCAGACGGCATAAACAAGGAGCCGTGGGTGGGCAACGCCATCGAGCGCATCAAGCGGACTCACCACCAGGCGATCCTCGACGCCCACGCCTGCCACCTGCGCGGCCAGGGCCTCACCTACAGCGAGATCGGCGTCGAGATGCGCTGCTCGTCCAGGACAGCGTTGCGGCGGGTCCAGCGGGCCTACGGCCGGATGCCCGGGCCAGCAGCCGCCGTCGAGCGCCAGCGGATGCTGGGAGAGCTCGAGGACATGGCGCTGGCGGTCTACGGGGTCATGGAAGCGGCCCACGTCGCCATCTCGGCCAAGGGCGTCGTGACCGTGGCCGTCGAGACCCCAACCGGCACCGTGACAGTGCCCGTCCCCGACGACCACCCGGTCTTGGAAGCCGTCGACCGGCTGCTCAAGATCCAAGAGCGCCGGGCCCGGTTGCTCGGCACCGACGCGCCCAGCAAGCGGTCCGTCGAAGTAGTGACCAAGGACGCCCTGGTGGCCGAGATGGAGCGGATGACCCGGGAGATGGCCGATGGCGAGGGTGGTCCTCGGTGACGACGTAGACGAGGGGCTGCTGGCGGACTACGAGGCGGTCACCGACGCCTACCGCCGGTCGGCCCCCCGGCGGTTCATGCACCGGTGGCGCTGCGAGCGCGACGACTGCGACGGCCTTCCCCACGACGGGTGGAGCACCAGGCACGCCCGGTCGGCCCAGGTCATCCCCTCGGCGTGGACTTACGAGGTCGTCGACCCAGAGAGCGGCGAAGTCCTCGAGCGGGGCGTATCGGACCGCGTGGCGTACGCCTGCGGCGGCAGAGGCAGCGGCAAGACCTGGGCCGGCGCCCACAACTTCGCCCAGCTCGTCTTGGAGACCGAGCCCGTCACAGGAGACGAGCGCACCGAATGGGCGGTGATCGCTCCCACCTACCGCCACGCCCGCCGGGTGTGCATCGAAGGACCCTCGGGGCTCATCACGGCCTTCGGCGGCTTCGTGCGCCACGGCGGCCTCGTCGAGAAGTGGAACCGATCCGTCGGCGAGCTCGTCCTCACCACCGGCGCCGTCATCTACATCGACGGCGCCACCGACGGAGCCGAGCGGATCCAGGGAGAGAACCTCTACGGCTGCTGGGCCGAGGAGGCCGGCCTGTGGAAAGCCTGGGAGCGGGCCTGGCACGAGTCGCTCTCCTTCGCCGTTCGGCGAGGCCCGGCACGGATCATCGTCACCGGCACCCCGAAACGGTCGAGCCTGGCAAAGTACCTGCTCGACGACCCCAAGGTCTGGCGCCGGCGCCTGCGGACGCTCGACAACGCGGCCAACCTCGCCAAGTCGGCCGTAGACGACCTGCTCGCCCGCTACGGCGGGACGCGCCTCGGCCAGCAAGAGCTCGAGGGGCTCCTGGTCGACGACGCCGACGGCGCCCTGTGGACCCGGGCCGTCATCGACCGCTACCGGGTGACGACGCACACCCGATGCGGCGAGGCGTGCGGCTTCGGTCCCGACACCGTGCACTGGCATCGCGTCAACGGAACCCCGATGCGCCCGGCCCGGGCGTGGCACCGGGTGGTGGTCGGGCTGGACCCGGCCGACGGCACCGACGACGGTGACGAGCAGGGCCTGGTGGTGGTGGGGCATTCGGCCACAGACCACGAGCTCTACGTGCTCGAGTCCGACGGGCTGCGACTCTCGCCGTTCGAGTTCCTGTCCCACGCCGTGGAGCGCGCCGCCGCCTACGGGCCCCGGGCGTCGATCACGGTCGAAAAGAACCACGGCGGCCGCTACCTCGTCGGGCTTCTCGACCAGGTGTTCATGGCGAAGGGGCTGCGGGTCCCGGTCCACGTCGTCACCGCCCAGCGGGGGAAGAAAACCAGGGCCGAGGAGGTCTCGGGCATGTGGGAGCGGGGCGTGGTCCACCACGTCGACGCCCACTCCGTGCTCGAGGACGAGATGAGCACGTGGACCGGCGTCGGGCGCGAACCCTCCCCCGACCGTATGGACGCCCTGGTATGGGCCGCCTCGGAATGGGCCGGCATGCGGCTCGGACCGCCGACCAAAGACGCCGGCCACGTGGCGCGCTGGACGAGCGACACGCCGGCGACGACCGAGCGCCAGTTGGTGCCGATGCACTGGTAGGAGGCAAACCCGTGGAGACCGTGTGGCTCGAGCCTGACGCCAGCGGCCGCTACCCGAGGGGCGTCGTCACCAAGACGGCCAAGACGCCGTGGAACCCCACCGGCGACGTGGTGGACCTGGCGATGGAATCGGCCGCCGAGCGCGACCGCCGGCGCCAGTCCACAGGCCCACCCCCCATGGGCGAGATGGGCTCGGCGTGGAACCGCTACCGCCTCTACGCCTACTACGAGGACGGCAACGTTTTCGAGTCCGGGCCAATCGAGACGATCGACATCGAGGACATGCTCAACCGGGACGGCATCGCCGCCGCCTTGGAACAGGTCCTCACCCTGCCGATCCGGGCGGCGGCGTGGCAGGTCAAGCCGGCGCCGGGCGACAAGGGCGAGTGCGAGTTCGTCCGCGAGGTCCTGGAGACCCCCCCCGAAGCCGGAGGGATGGCGCACCCGCTCCAGCTCGTCATCGGCCAGATGACCAGTGCCCGCCTCTACCGCCGCAGCCACTTCGAGCTGGTGTGGAAGCGCCGGACAGACGGCCGGATCGTGTACGACAAGATCGCGTTCCGGCCGCCGACGACCTGCTACCTCGGCCGCTCGGCCCTCGACGCCTCGTTCCAGGGCTTCATGCAGTGGACGTGGAAGGGTCTCCAGTTCGTCAAGGTGATCATCCCGCGCGACCGGGCCTTCGTCTACCTCCACGGCGCCCACCGCAACCCGCTCACCGGGACCTCGGACCTCCAGATGGCCTACACGGCCTACGCCAGCAAGCAGAAGCTGCGGTTCCTCTGGTACCAGTTCCTGACAGTCGAAGCGATGCCGCGGGTACTGGCGAAGCACTCGACGACGGACCAGTCCGAAGCCGACAACCTGGCGCGCCGCATCGCCCAGTTGCGCTCGGGCGGAGTGGTCGGGCTCATGTCGGGCCAGGACGCAGCCGTGCTCCCCTCGGGGACGGCAGGAGCGATGTTCGGGGCGGCGATGGCCTATCTCGACCAGGAGATGATGGCCTCGTGCCTCGCCGGCTGGCTCGGCCTGGTCCAGACCCCGCCGTCGATGGGCGTCTCGTCCTCCTCGACGATGGCTCGGGGCAGCTACGCCCTGTCGAAGGACCAGAGCCAGTTCTTCCTCGAGCAGTCCCAGGCGGTGTGCCGGGAGATGGAGCGCCAGTTCGTCCACGGCGTCATCGCTCCTCTGTGCCGGTACAACTTCGCCGACCCGGCCGTGCCGACGTTCGAGTTCGCACCCCTGGCCGAGAGCGAAGCGTCCACACAGGCGGTCGCACTTCTCCAGTCGATGGTCTCGAGCCCCACGCCCACCAACCTGGTGCCGTACGCCTTCATCGACGAGCTGGTGGAAGCCGTCTCCCGGGCCCTCGACCTGAACGTCACAGTGGTGGCGAAGGCGGTCAAGGGGATGGCACACACAGCTACCCACACGCCGGGCGGCGATGCGGCGGTGCAGGCGGCCAGCCTCGGCCAAGCGGCCACGCCCGGGCCGGCAGGCGAGCTCCACGGGGCCATCAACGCCGCCGGGGCGCTGATCGCCGCCAACGCACGGTGACCACCCCCACACGGCGCCCGGGAGCGGTCCCGATGCCGTGGACGCCGGTCACGCCGGCCGCGTTGCCGGCTCCGACGGGGGCCATGGTGAGCGCCCTGGCGGCCATCTTCGCTGCCGGGCTGGCAGTCGCCACGACGGCCGCCATGGCCGCCAGCGTCCTGTCCAGCCTCGGAATCTCGGCCGCGGTGGCGATCGCGGTCGTAAAGATGGTCCTGGGAGCTGCGCCCTCGTCCGGAGCCGGCGGCGCAGCTTCCCAGGCCGTGCTGGCGGGCGAAGCGGCCTACCGGGCCGCCTACGTGGCCCACGCCTGCGTCCGGGTGCAGAACGCGGTCAACGCCGGGACGCCCTTGCTCGACGCGTTGCGCAGGGAGCTTCGCTACCTGAAGCTCCACCTGCGGGCCCAGCTCAACCGGCGCAAGGCGGCAGCGCAAGCCGACCGGGTGGCCCGCTGGGTCGATATGCAGACGGCATACGGGCCGGCCTGCCCGCCGGGGGCAACCGGGATGGTGCTCCTGGCCGGGTGGAAGGCGGTCGTGGACGCCCGCACGAGCCCGGAGTGCCGAGCAGCGAACGGGTGCAACTACCGGGTGACACAGCCGCCGCTCATCGGCTACCCCGGGACCGTCCACGTTGCCTGCCGGTGCACCAGCGTGGCCCCGTACCCCGGCGCTCCGGTCCTCGACGCCCTGACGCCGGCCATGCCGCACCGCTAGTCGCAGTCATCCGCCAAACCTTGAAAGGGGATCCAATGAGACGCATCGTGCACTCGGTGGCGCTCGTCGTCGCCGTCGTCGGCCTGGCATCGGGGGGGCTCGTCGCCTTCGCCTCCACCGCCGGCGCCCAGGGAGGGTACACACCGGCCACCACACCGGTCACGGTCACGGCCAAGGCCGACCTGGTCCAGTTCGGCTACGTGCCACGGACAAGCTTCTGCACCACGACAACCGGGTCGGCCACACCCGGCACGCCCACAGGGTGCAACCTGACACAGCCGGCGTACCTGCGTGCCACCTCGATCGCCGCGGCGACACACGCCAACCCGTTCACACCGGTCATGGTGGCGTTCTGGGACGGGGTTGCCCCAGGGGCGACCGTGGCGTTCACAGTGGGCGGGACATACGGCACCGTGACCAACGCCGGCACAGGGGTGTTCTACGTGCAGGACCGGGGCTTTTCCCGAGTCACGGCGCCCCCGGCGTAGCGAGATCGGGAGGACCCGGGGACCCCCCCTTCGCCTCCGGGTCCTCCCCCCTAGCGGCGTAGAGCAGTCAGGTAGCTCGCCTGTCTCATCGGCAGGAGGTCGCCGGTTCGATTCCGGCCGCCGCCACTACCAAGGAGCGCCACGTGGCTCTCGTCCCGATCACGGTGACCGAGCAGTTCCCCCCCGTCGCCCCGGGCGCGACACCGCCGTCCGGGATGGTCGTCTTCACCCTCAACGAGCGCCTGGTCACAGGGGCCGAGGAGGTCGAGCCGGCGCCCATCTACGCCCCGGTCGTCGTCGGTGCGCTGCGCCAACCGCTCTACGCCACCCCCCTCGGGACGTGGTACGTGGTCCAGATCATGTTCGACGGCTACCCCCCCCAGCCCACGCTCAAGGCGTCGGTGCCGGCGAACGCGCCGACAGGGACGTGCACGCTCACGTCGATCCTCACCGTCACATGAACGGAGCATCCATGAGCGTCTCCGACGGGATGTGCATCTACGACCCCAAGGGCGACGAGCGCGAGACCGCCCGACGGACGGTGCGGGCCATCGACGCCCTCCGGCGCCGCAAGGCGACCCGCCAGGCGAGCGCCTTGGAGGAGAGCTTCGTGCGGGCCAAGACGTCGCGGGCTCGCAAGATGTCCGACGGCACCGTCCGATCCCACACCGACAACGAAGTGCGCGCCGGCATGGACCGGCTGCGCAAGACCGACCTGGCAGGAGGCACCGTGGAACCGATCGACCTGGCCGAGACACGCTTCCTCCCCGACGCCGCCGCCGTACGCAAGGCGGCAGCCAAGCTGGGGAAGCTCCCGCCGGCGCTGCGGAAGAACCTCCAGGCGCGCATCGTGAAGCGGGCGAAGGAGCTGGGCATCGGGGTCGCCCTGGCGAACGAGGTGCGTTCGGCCATCGACCTGTCGGTGGACCAGGCGACCCGGGACGCCGCCCGCAAGGCGGGGCTGACCTTCCCGGGCACGACAAGCTACCCGCTCGCCGACAGCGAGGGGAAGTTCAGCCGGTCCATGGCCCGCAAGGCGGTGCGGATGGTCGGCCTCGGCAACGTCGCCTCGGAGGCTCGCATCCGGGCCTGGCTCGTGCGCAAGCTGCGCGAGCACGGTGCCCAGGACCTGGTCCCGACCACGTGGCCCGAGGCGAAGGGCTGAGTCCTATGCCGGCTGCATACCTGTGCCCGTGGACCAGCGCCGACGCCATCGAGCTGTCGAGGCGCACCTACAAGAAGCAGGTGCTCCCCAAGGGATCCATCACATACAAGGGGCGCACGATCACCTTCGACGACGCCTACCTGGCCGAGCTGGAGCAGGCGTTCGTGGACCGGGCCTACGACCAGGTGCCGTTCCTCCTGGCCGACGGCGACAACGCACACACGATGGACCCCGAGCGCTTTCGGGGCGAGATCCGAGCACTCCAGCACGGCGAGGACGGTCTCTACGCCATCGTCGAGTTCGCCACGGACGAGGCGGCGGCGGCGGTCCTCGCCAATCCCTCCCTCGGGGTGTCGGCCCGCATCGTCGAGGGCTACGACCGCGCCGACGGCAAGACCTTTCCCCGTGCCATCCAGCACGTGCTGGGAACCCTGGACCCGAGGGTGCCGGGGATGAAGCCCTGGGAAGCCATCGCCCTCTCCACCGACCAGGCGGAGGTCATCGACCTCACCGCAGCGACCATCCGAAAGGAAGGCGACATGCCAGACACCCTGACTGCCGAGGACCGAGCGAAGTTCGACGCCTACCTCACCGAGCTGGCGGCGCTCGCGGCCGCAGGCCAGACCACCGACCCGGGCACGACCACGGACGAGGCGACCGACGCCGAGCTCGAGGCCCTCCTGGCCGAGCTGGGAGAGGACGCCAACGCCGGGGCGACGCTCTCGAACGAGAGCCGCCAGGCGATCGAGCTGGCGAACGCCCAGGCGACGCAGGCGCGCCACGAGGTGGCCGTGCTGCGTCAGGAGGCGGACCTGGCCCGCTTCGAGAAGGAGAAGGTCGACCTGACCAACCGCGGCGTGCCGCCGGTGGTCGTGGACGCCCTGACCCCGCTGCTCGTCGGGCCGCACGCCATCGACCTCGCCAACGGCTCCCAGGTGACAGCGGGCGAGGTCGTCCGTACGGCGCTCGAGGCGCTGGTCGGTGCCGGCGGCCTCGTCGACCTGTCCCACGAGACTCCGGGCGCTCCGAGCGCTCCGGCATCGGACAAGACCCGCAGCCTGCTCGACCAGTGGGAGTCCCAGTTCCCGACCAAGGGCGCCAAGCCCGCCGGCCAGCCGGCCTGACCCGAGAGGAGCCTTTCCATGGGCATCCCGATCCGCTACACGGACCAGCCGATCACCTACGCGGTGGCGGCAATCGTCGCCGCCGGCCAGTTCGTCGACGCCGACCAGGCGAAGTCGCTCGCCACAGGCCAGGCGTTCGTCGTCCCCTCGGCGGCCGCTTCCAAGCTCGCCATCGGCGTGGCCCTGCGCACAGCCGCCCCGGCCGGCACCACATCTCCGACCGACGCCGCCGCTCGCCCTCCGAACACGACCGTCGCCCGGCGCGGCTGCGTGGTCCCGGTGACCTTCGCCGCCGCCTCGACGTTCGGAGACCGCCTCAAGACGGCCCTCACAGGCAAGGTCGAGCCGATCGTGACAACGACATCGCCTGAGGTCATCGTCGCCGTCAACGTGACAGACGCCGGTCACACCGCTGCCACAGCCGTCGGCTACGTCCAGATCGAGGTCTGAGAATCCCCCACTAGCCCGGACGTCCGGCACGCGCCGGCCAGCCGAGAGGAGGCGCAATGCCTGACCTGTACCCGATTGTGTCGGTGCAAGACGGTCCGCAGCTCACCGTCAACGACATCATCAAGGACCCCGCCGTCGTCCCTCGGCGGATCATCGACATCACCGCCCAGCGCTTCATAGCCGACCAACTGCTGCGCAAGGGACCGAGCGCCACCGCCGGCGTGGTCAAGTTCTGGCAGTCCAACCCGCTGTTCTCCTCGACCGCCTCGGAGGTCGTGGGCGAGTTCGGCCAGTTCCCGGTGGGCGTGAACGACCTCGGCCAGCTCATGCTGACCCAGACGGCCAAGCGCGGGCTCGGGGTGCGCATCTCGCTCGAGATGGTGAACCGCAACGACATCGACGCCGTGAACCTCCAGATCAACCAGGTGTCGAACACCATGGTGCGGGACTGGGACTCGGTGTTCATGGCAGCGACGCTGGCGGCGTGCGCGGCGTCGGGGCACACCGTGGCGGCCGGGCATCCCTGGACATCGCCGACAGCGAACCCCCGCAAGGACATCTCGGCGGCCAAGTTGGCCATCACCGCCGCCACGCTGCCGGGGGCACCGACAGAATACATGGGGTTCCAGCCCGACACCTTGGTGCTCAACATCAACGACGTCACCGCCCTGGAGTCCAACGGCGAGGTGTGGGCACCGTGGACCGGCAACGTCGCCAACGCGTCGCCCGCCGTCACGGGGCAGCTCCCGTACCGCCTGTTCGGCCTCGACGTCTGGCAGACGTGGCACATCCCGGCCGGAACGGCCCTGGTCTGCGAGCGCCACACCATCGGGTTCATCTCCGACGAGCGCCCGCTCCAGGCCACCCCCCTGCGTTTTTGGGAGGACACCGAGACCTACCGCTCCAACGCGGTGCGCCAGTCGGCGATCGGCCTGGACCAGCCTCTCGCCATGGCGACCATTTCTGCTATCTGAGTTCTCGTCGGCGACGGCACTGGTAGTCCGCTTCGCACTGCCGGCAGACTCGGCTCTGTCCGTAGCGCCCGGACTTGAAGCGCAGGTTGGCGCCGACGTAGGGGTGACCCCGCGGGCAGTGCGTCTTGGAGCGCATGTTCTCGCCGTTGCCTGGGCGCTTAGTGACCCCCCACAAAGACCACCCTATCACTGGGTGCCGATCACTTCCGATGGGAGAACCGATGACCACCCGAGCAGAAGGCATCGCCGCCGGCCGCAAGGCGCAAAGCGACGCTGACGCCTTCGTCCAAGGGGCGAAAGACCCCCGGGCCGCACTGAAGCGGCGCCCGGTCCAGGTCGCCCCGGCCGGCCTCTACGAGCTGGTGGCACTGGAGTGGAACGAGCCCCGGCGCGACAACCACGGCCGGCGCTACACGGTCAAGCACCGTCGGGGGGATCTCGTCGAGCTCTCCCACGACGACGCAGAACGGCTGCTCTCGGCCGGGGCCGTCAAGCCGACGACGGCCGAGGGTGAGGCGTACGCGGCCACGCTGCCGCCGACCCCGACCGAGCGGGCCATCGCCCACGACGCCGAGCACCCCCTGGCCGTCCCCGCTCCCGACGCTGCCAGCGCCGAGGCGGCGGACGCCCCGGTGTTCGGCACCGTCCCCCGCATGACCGAGGGCTGACGTGTATTGCACCGTCACAGCCTTGCGGGCGGTGCTCAGTGCGCAGGGCCAGACGGACACGGCCACCGCAGCGTCCCTCTCCGACGCGGCCCTCCAGGCGGCGATCGACGACGCCACGCTCGAGGTGAACGCCCAGTTGGGCGCCCGCTACGACGTGCCGTTCGACGACGACCGGGAAGGCCAGGCTCGCCCGGTCCCCGGCGTCGTGGCGAACCTCACCCGGGACATCGCCGCCTACAAGGCCACTCTCACCTACCGCCGGGGCGCTCCGTTGGAGCCGACCGACCCGGCCGTGCTGCGCTACCAGATGGCGGCCAAGCTCCTGACCGCACTCATGAAGGGCACAGCCACGCTCAGCCTGGAGAACAGCCCGGCGCCGGACCAGGCAGTCCAGATCAACGGCCAGCCGTTCAACCTCGCCTGCGGGCCCCTGTTCGCCGAGCACGACTTCGGGATGACCGTGGCCGTTCGGCGCGGCAGCCTCGGCTGGCCCTCGGACAGCTACTGACATGCGCTCGTTCGACGAGGGCATCCTCGTCCTGGAGGGGCTCGTCGGCGACGGCCTGATGGAAGGCGTCCTGGAGTTCAACCAGGTCTACGCCTCGGCCCAGCACACATCGACCTGGTTCTCCGGGCCGCTGCGGGGCCACATCATCCGTCACCACCCCCACGGGGGAGGGCCGCACTACATCACCGAGCCGATGCTCGAAGAGGCCGGCGTCTACATGCAGACGGTCGCCGACCACGTGCTCACCGACGGGACCGTGGCCGGGATGGTGGCCGCCGTCGAGAAGTGGGCGGACGACGCATCCCCTCGGGCCCCGGTCGAGTTCGGCGACCTGCGGGAGTCGGCCCATCCCAAGGTCTACGAGAACGGTGCCTTGGTCTACGACCGGCCGCCCATCGTGGGGCGACTGTCTCGGGCGCAGTTGAAGGCCAAGGCCGAGGCGGCCGAGCGCGGCGAGTACCACCGGGACTACCTGGCGTCGGACCATCCGGGCTACGGGACCCTGCACCGAGCCCACGGCGGGACACACGACTACTCCCCGACAACAAAGCCGGCACCGATCGTCTGAGGAGGGCCCATGCTCACCGAGGACGCAGTGTGGGCGTGGCTCGAGGCCGGAGGCGTCCAGGCCGCCGCCTACTGGGACGGTACCCCGTGGACGGAGATCCAGGACCCCAAGGCGGTGCTCCTCACCCTGTCGGGCGGCTCTCGCCCGCAGTTCGAGCGCACCTTCGACACCCCGTCGCTGCAGATCTTTGCCCGGGGCGACCAGAACGACCACGCAGGGGCCCGGGACCTGGCGTGGCAGATCGACTCGCTCCTACAGACAGCCGTCCCGCCCCTGACACTCACAGGGGTCCGCGTCATCTCCATCACACGGGTCGGAGGACCGCCGCGCCTGCTCCAGCGGGACGCGGCGCGCCGGTTCATCTTCTCGTGCAACTACCTGTTCCTCGCCGCTCGCTGATCCACTGACCCGAGAGGAGACCCCCAGTGGCCGTCAACACCAAGAACGTCCTCGTGGGCACCGCCCAGCTCTACATCGCTCCGTGGGCCACAGTGCCTCCGGCCCTCCCTGCCATCACAGTGACAGTGTGGGCGCCGACATGGGTCCCGATGGGCGCCACCGAGCAGGGCGTCAAGCTCACCGTCGCCCGCAAGACGGTCGACATCATGGTGGAGGAGCAGCCGACGCCGGCCCAGGTCACCACCGACACCATGACAATCTCCATCACAACGTCGCTGGCCGAGGACACCATCGCCAACATGAAGGTCGCCTACGGCGGCGGGACCATCACCGCCGTGGCGCCGTCGGTGACAAAGACAGGGACCACAACCCTGACGCTCGCCCTCGGGCTTGACAAGCTCACCGTCGCCTTCCAGGGCGTCAACGCTCACGGCTTTACCCGGCGGTTCTACATCCCCGAGGTGCTCTCGGTCGCCTCGGTGGACACCAGCTACCGGCGCGCCGCGGCCGCCCGGTTGTACCCGGTGAAGCTGCGGGCCATCTGCACACCGTCGGACGTAATGGTCGTCGACAAGACCGCCGTCAAGACCTGACGCGGCCAGAAGGGGGAACCCCATGCCGAGCAAGTTCACAGTCGCCCAGGCCCTCGAGCCCCTCGATTGGGACTTCACTGCCTGCCAGCCCGCCACACCGGCCGAGGTGCCGTGGCGGGGGACGGTGCCCGAGCCGTCCCAGGCGGCCATCCGAGCGTTCCAAGAGGCGCTCCGGGCCGTCTCGCCCACAGCCGACCCCTCCCGGGTAGGAGAGCTGGCCGAGGGCGACTCGGCCCTCGACACGCTCAAAGACGCCATCGTCACCCTGGCCGGCGGCTCGCCGTCCAAGGCGATCTTGGATGCGGTGCCGTTCCGGGGGTTCATGGCCTTTGCCGGCTGGCTGACCGAGCGCCTGCTAAACCCTCGGTAGCCGATCGCCGCTACGTCGCCATCGAAGGCGATCGGCTGACGCGTCGGCTCCACTTCCTGGCGAAGCTGCACCTCGGGATCGACCCCGACGCCTGGGAAGCACTGCCGTGGCACCGCCAGCGTCTCTACGCCGCCGGCTTGGCGAACCTCCTTCGCCCGTCGCGTGGCGAGGACGACTACGACGACGTGACAGAAGGCGACGACGACGACCTGGGCGCCCTGGGCGTCACGGTCCTGGAGGGCTGACCGATGGCGTTCGAGGTGGGCGCCATCCAGGGCGTCATGTACCTGGACACCGATCCGTTCATGGCCGGGCTCGAGATGGCGCGGCGCGAGGCCACCGCCTTCGTCAACCAGATGCCCGGGGCGCGGCTCACACTCGACCTCGCCTACTTCGACGCCCAGTTGGCCGATGCGGTGGCGAAGCTGCGCACCGTCGGGACCGACAACCCCGTGCGCATCACCGCCGACGACCGCCCGCTCGTCGCCACCGTGCTCGAGGCGCAAACCGCCATCGACGCATGGGCCAAACAGCTCGCATCGGCTCGGCTCGGCGCCACAACGCTGCCGTTCTGGGCCGATTTCGGCGCGCTACGGACCGAAGTGGCCGACACCCCCATCACCGTGCCGGTGGACGCCCAGGTGCAGAACCTGGCCTCCGTTGCCGCCCAGTTGGGCGCCCTCCAGACGATGCCGCCCTGGGCGACCGCCATGCGGGGCAACCTCGGGTGGGACCCCGGCGTGAGCCGGTGGCGCCAGATCTCCGGCACGACAGGGGGACAGTTCGCCACCACAGGCCAGCTCGCCGCCCTCCTCGCCGACCTCGGGGCCGGGGGAGCGGGGAACGGCGCCGACCTTCCCCCCGAGGCGCTGGCGGCGCTGATGGGGGGCGGAGGAGGGGCAGGAGGCGGTCTGGGAGCACTGGGGGCACTGGGAGCAGGCGGCGGAGGGGGAGGGGGCGCAGGGCCGCTCCAGGGGGCGTGGAACGCGATGTCGTTCTTCCACCTGGCCCACCTGTTCACCCCCGAGATCATCGGCCTCGCCGCCGCCATCGGCTCGGTGGCGGCCGGCTTCGTGGTGCTCGGGGTCGCCTCGATCGGGGCAGCGACCGACATCATGGCCGGGTTCAAGGCGGTCTCGACAGCCCAGAACGCCATCGCGGCTGCGATCCCGGGCACGACCCAGTGGACGAGCGCGGTGGTCAAGCTCGGCACAGCGTGGTCCACCATCCCCGCCGCCCTCCAGCCGGCCGTCTCCTCCATCAACAAGATGATGCAGGGCTTCGGCAACACGCCGATGGCGAAGGAGATCCAGGGCTTCCTGGGCGCCCAGGCCGGCACGATCGCCTCCATGTTCGCCCACGGCGGCTCGACCTTCGCCCCGTTGATCCTGGCGACCCAGCGGGCCATCCAGACGGTCGAGGGGATGTTCCAAAAGATGATGGGGTCCGGCGCCATGGCCGGCCTCGTCCACTCCCTCTCGCTCATGGTCGGCCCGGCCTTGGTCGAGCTGGTCCAGTTGGGCACAGCGCTGCTTCGGATCGGGGTGGGGTTCGCCAAGGCCATCCAGGGCGGCGAGGGGATGCAGACCCTCGTCGACATCTTCCGCCTGCTCGCCAACATCGCCAACTCGTCGCTGTTCCAGGGGTTCATCGCCGGATGGACCGACTTCGACCGCATCCTGGCCGAAGTGGTGGGAGGCGTGTTCAAGCTGGCGGGGATGCTCTCGAGCCTCGACCCCGGGCTCAAAGGCATCGGGACCGCCCTCGGGTTCGTCGCCTCGGGGTACCTGGCCTTCCGGGCGGCGGTCTACCTCCTCGGCAAGACCGGCCTCGCCGACATGACAGCCCTCTACACCAAGACCGGCCAATACATGAAGCTCCTCGGCGGCTTCGCCCTGGCCGGCGCCGGCTTGGCCGGCCTCGTCACAGACATCTCGCGGCTACTCCACGTCTCGGACCCCCTGGCGTCGGCGTTTCACGCCGTGGCGACATGGCTCGGGTTCGCCTCGAAGGCCGGCTCGACACTCAACCAGACGATCAACGGCTACACGATCTCGCTGAGCGCCCCGATCAAGATCACCGGGCAGTTGTCCCAGGCGATGACACTGCTGGTCCGCTCCGAGCAGTCGGTCGGGTCCTCCCTCCAAGCCGCTGCCACCGGCTTCGCCACATTCACCGCCAAGGCAGTGCAGTCGGTCACAAAGATGGTCGCCAATCTAAAGCACCAGAACACCACAATCGCGGCGTGGGCGGTCGACGCCCAGAAGCTCATCAAGCGGGGCATGACACCCTCGGCCGTGGCGTCCCTGGCCCAGCAGGCGCCCCAGGACCTGGCGTCGATGGCGACGGCGACGACCACGCAGTTGGGCCAGATGAGCATCCAGTGGCAGGAAAAGCTGCTCGAGGCCAAGATGTCGGGGCAGAACGGCATCCAGGGGATGATCACCGCCATCGAGACAGGGCTGCGCTCTGGCACCCCGGCGGTGAAGGCGGCGGCCCGGGCACTGGCGACCCAGTTGGGAGCCGAGCTCAAGGTGCCGTTCACCGGGACGGTCGCCTCGGTGGCCCAGATCGGGGCCGCGCTCAACACCCTGCCGACCTCGGTCCTTCGGACCCTGGCCGGACAGACCCAGAACGCGTCGTCCGCCTTGACACAGCTCGGCGGGCAGGCCAAGAAGGCCAGCAGCCAGACCCAGTCGTTGGCACAGACGATCTTCTCCCTCATCACCAACGCTGCGATGACGGTGGGCGGCCTCGCCATGCTGCGCTCGGGGTTCTCCTCCTCTGGTGCCGGGATGGCATCGGCGGTCTTGGACGTGAACGACTTCGACGCCGCGTTGGAGCGTCTCGGGCTCACGGCCGACGCCGTGGACCTCCAGGTGGGGGCGATGGCGGCGACCGCCACGGACACGGCCGGAGCCTTTACGGCCGCCACGGCCGCAGCCTCGGAGGACGCGGGGGCGATGGGGGCGAGCTTCGCCGCCGACGCCGGCGGCTTCGCATCGGTCCTGGGCCCGGTCGGGCTCCTGGCCGGTGGTGCGGTCGTGGTCGGCGGGTTGATCGCCGCCTTTACCCACCTCGGCGACTCCGGGGTGACAGTGCAAAAGGTCACCCAGGCTGTGACCCAGTTCGGCCAGAAGCTCGGTGCCCTCCCCACCACATCGGTGCTCAAGATCAAAAGCGACCTCATCACACTCGACGCCGAGCTGGGCTCGTTCGAGGTGAAGCTGCGCACACTGACGCCGGGGACCACCGCCTTCGCCATCATGGCGACAAAGATCACACTGGTGCGCCAGAAGATGCTCGCCCTGGCGACAGACGTGGCGACCCGCTCGGCCAACGTGCGCATGCTGGCCCGGGCCTTTCACATGCTCGCGGCCACAGTCGTCCAGTTCGCGGGCACCGCCGGGGTCACACTCAACCGGGCCCTGACAGTGGCGAAGATGCGCCTGTTCCGCCAGAGCGTGGAGGAGACCGGCACCGCCGCTCAGCAGGCGGGAGCGAAGGCCATGCACGCGGCTGCGACATGGACCTTCGCGGCGCGCCAGGAGGTGATCGGCAACCGGCTCGCCAACGCCACACTGGTGGCGTCGATGAGGACGGCCATGGAGAGCCGGCTAGCCCTCGCCGTGCAGACAGGCCCCCGGGCACTCGCCGCATTGGCGAACGTCACCAAGGGCGGCCTGCCGGCCATCGAGGCGGCGGACAAGCACTGGGGCGTCGACATCCCGGCCAAGTACCTCTCCGTGCTCAAAGCGGCGATGGAGGCGACAGGGAAGGTCTCGGTGACCAAGCTCGCTCTCGGGATCGAGTCCATGTTCCCCACCCTCCACCAGATGTGGCACCGGGCGGCGTCGATCCCGACCGAGCAGCAGACAGCGGCGCGACGAGCAGCATCGCAGTTGGGCGTGGCCGAGGTGACCGCACTCGCCAAGTCGCTCGCCTCAGGCCAGGCGGGGTTGAGCCTGCGGACCCAGCAGGTGATCCTGGGGTCGCTCACATCGGCCAAGACACTGGGCGTGCGGCAGGCACAGCTCATCGGGGCGGCCTTGGCCGGAGGGATCAGCGCCGGGCTCTACGCCCACTCAGCCACAGTGGCGGCGACCACGGCCCAGTTGATCCGTAACGCCCAGACCCTCGCCGCCCACTCGGCCGGCATCCGCTCCCCCTCGACCGTGTGGGCGGCCACGATCGGGCTGCCGCTGGCCCAAGGCATCGCCGTCGGACTCCTCTCGGGGACCCCCACGGTCGCAGCGGCGGTGACAGCCGTCATCGTGCGGGCAGCCCAGCGCCTGCGGGCCCACCGGGCCATGTTCGCCGCCGCCGCGGCCACAGCGGTCCAGGGCATCGGGGGCGTCATGCCCGGCGCCAACTTCACCACCGGAGCCACGGCCAACCTCGCCACATCGGCCGCCAAGGCCACCACAGCCATCACCAACCTCGCCACAACGGCCGTCGCCGGGCTGAACAAGGTCCTGGAGAACCTGTCATCGGTGATCGACTCCAACCTGGCGGCCTACAAGCAGCTCGACAGCCAGATCCGACAGACCGGCGTGTGGCTCTCCAACCTGGACTCGAACGTCGCCCACGCCAGCGCGGTCCTGGCGGCCTTCGGGCGCACCCCGACCGTCGGACCGATGGTCACCATCCAGGCTCCCGTCGTCACCGTCCACGCTGCCGCTTCCAGCGCGGCCGAGCTGCACGGCCTCGTCCACTCTGCCGTCTCCCAGGGCATCTCCTCGGCCGTCGAGACGCTCACAGCCATGCTCGGTGCCCGATGAGCACGAAGACCCAGACCTTCACCACCTCCGGCACATTCACCGCCCCTGCGACCCTCCTCGGGGGGTCGGTCACCCTCGACCTACGCGGAGGGGAAGGAAAGGCCGGGGGGGGTGCCGACGGAGGCGCAGGCGGGAAGGGGGCGCGTGTCCAGGGCACCTACGCTCTCGCCCCGGGAGCCAAGCTGGCCGTGACAGTCCCCTACGCCGCCGGTGGCGCCGGGGGAACGTCCACATACGAGGCCGGAGGAGCGGGAGGGGGCGCGGCCGCCGTCCAGACGGCGACACCTCGCGTTCTCAAGGCTCTCGCCGGTGGAGGAGGAGGAGGGGGCGGGGGCGCAGGGCCGCCCCAGGCGGGAGGAGCCGGCGGGTCTGGCGGACCGACAGGCTCGCCCGGTGCCGGCGGCGCGGCGAGTCCTCCCACCACCGGGGGACCCTTCGGAGGGGGAGGAGGAGGTGCGGGCTCCCAGACCGCCGACGGGGCCGGCGGCAGCGGAGGAGCAGCCGGGACGACAGGGCAGTCCGCCGTCACAGGCGGCACGGCGGGGACGGCTTCGGCCGGGAGCGCCGGAGGGGCCGGGGCGCCCGGGCTCGCCGGCTACTCGGCCGGAGGGGGGGGAGGGGGAGGGGGTTACCACGGCGGTGGGGGCGGGGGCTCCTCGTCGATGAACCGGGGCCTGACACCGCCGGAGGCGGCAGGCGGGGGCGGAGGGGGAGGAGGGGGGTCCTCCTACGCCGGGGGCCTCACCACAGCGCTGGTGACGGCCGGCTACCAGACCGGCACACCGCTCGTCGTCGTCTCCTTCGTCGTGGCCGACCCTCCGAACGTCCCCACCCTGGTCGCCCCGGCCAACGGCTCGCACTCGTCGGCGTCCCCGGTCCAGTTCGTCTACAACCCGGGCACAAACTCCGGCAGCCTCTCGAAATGGGCCGTCCGGCGCAAGACGGGGACCACACCGTTCGAATACTGGACAGCGACCACCGCGACGTGGAAGGCGACACTCGTCGAGCTGGCATCGGCCCTGCTCACTCACGTGAACGGCACAGAGTGGTCCTACGCCTTCCCTGCGGCCGCCTGGGTGACAGGGGCCACGTACAGCTACTCGGTGGCGACGTGGGAGTCCTCCTACGGGCTGGGAGGGACATTCGCGGCCACAGCGTCCTTCACCAACCTCACAACGACACGGATGGTCTTTACCTCCCCGCCGACAGTGGCCGAGACGGCCACGCCGACGGTCGCCTGGACATCGAACGTCCACCAGAGCGGCTACGTGGTGAAGGTCTACCCCCAGGCGGTGACCGCCCGGACAGGGTTCAACCCGGCCGTGACGGGGACATGGGTCTTTGACACCGGGACAGTCGCCTCCACAGCGAAGTCGCTCGTCGTCCCGGCCTCGGCCGGCCTCACGACCGGCTCCTGGGTCGTCTACGGCCAGGTCACAACGGCGGGCACGCGCTCGGGGTGGAAGTCCAAGGCGTTCTCGGTGGTGGTCGACTCGCCGGCGACGCCCTCGGTGACGGCGACCCAGAGCGAGACAGCCACCTCGAAGATGCCGACCATCCTGCTCACCGTCGACGGCGCCGACAATCTGCTCAGCGCCGAGGACTCGTCTTTCGAGGCGGGCGTGGGGACGTGGGCTGGCCCCACGAATGCCACCGTCGCCCGGGCGGCGACAGAGGCAAAGGACGGGTCGTACTCCCTGGCCGTGAAGGCGACGGCAGCCGGGAACGCCTACGCCGCGTCGGGCCACTATGCCTTGTCGGCCGGGGCGACCTACTCGGTCATGGCGTCGCTGCGGGCCAAGACGACCGGGCGCCAGGTCCGCTGCTCGCTCGTCTTCTTGAACGCCGCCACAGGCGAGATCAGCCAGGTCGACGCCCCCTTCGTCCTGGACTCGACGGCGGCGTGGGTGACGTGCAGCGTCTCCGGGGTCGCACCGGCCGGGACGGTCGCCGGCTACGTCCAGGTCCTGGTCGAGACAGCGGCGGCGACAGAGGTCCACTTCGTCGACTGCGCCGGCGTCTTCCCCGGCACCCCGGCCACCTGGTCCCTCGGAGGGTTCGTCGGCCACGAGACCGTCGACATCCAGGCGTCCACAGACACAGGGGCTACGTGGGCGTCGCTGTTCCTGCCGGTCACGCCCATGGGGAGCTTTCCCCAGCAGGCGAACGTCACCGACTACAGCGCCCCGAACGGCATCGCCCGGCAGTACCGGGCGCGCCTTCTGGCGACGAGCGGAGGGCTCGCGGTGGCGTCGGCGTGGTCGGTTCCGGTGACGGCCCCCGTGCTCCCCAACGCCCGGTGGTGGATCGTCGACCTCTTGAAGCCCGAGACGGCGATCGGGCTGTCACGCGGCCAGTCCATGCTCACCATCGTCTACGGGACGACAGGTCGGCCGTCGATCGTCGAGACACGCAACGTGGCGGCCGGCTACTTCTCGTGCCTCGGGCGTGACACCTACGTGAAGGTCGCCGACGTCGTGAAGCAGCCCGAGTTCAACCTGATCATGGACTTCTTCGGGACAAAGGAGTGGAACGACTTCATGGTCCTGTGGATGGCGAACCAGGTCACAGGCCACACCATGCTCGTGAAGTCCGACGTCGGGGGAGAGTTGTATTGGGTAACGTTCGGGGCGACACGCCCGACCCCGATGCTCCGGGCGGCCGACCGGGTGACCAACCCCACCCGCCAGACCAACATCCACTGCTACCCCGTCCCGGCGCTCGTGTGAGATGGCCTACCCGGTCACGGCCGCATTCAAGCAGGCGCTCGCGTCCTCGGACCAGCAGGCGGTGGTGTCGGTCGAGGTCTGGCACGGCACGAGCCGCCTGGCGGTCCTGGGAGGGGCGACAGGCTCGCTCGTCTCGGGGTCGGTCTCGGCCACAGAGACGGCCGAGATCCGCCGCACGGCCACGCTCAGCATCCAGTCGCGGGGCCGGACACTCGACGACCTCGTGTGGAAGTACCCGACCGACCTCTTGCACCCCGCCTCGGGGAACGAGCTGCGGATCTGGCGCGGCTTTCGCTATGCCGGCGGCATAACCGAGCTGGTCCCCCTCGGGGTGTTCGGGCTGACAAAGCCCAAGGCCGTCGACACCGGCAGCGGTCTGGCGATAACGGTCAACGGCTACGACCGCTCGGGGACGGTGAAGCGCCAGCCGTTCGACGCGCCCTTCGTCATCGCCACAGGCACCCCGCTCGACACAGTGGCCGTGACGGTGGTGAGCGCCCGCATCCCGGGCGCGGCGTTCAACCTCTACCCCTCGGCGGCGAAGCTCCCGGCCCTCACGTGGGCGGCGACACCGGCCGGGTCCACAAACGACCCGATGGCGCTCCTCCAAGGCGTCTTCGGCGACCACGGGCTCGAGCTGTTCTTCGACGCAAACGGGATCTTGACCAGCCGTCCCATCCCGACACCGGCTCGCACACCGGTGGCGTGGACGCTGGCCGAAGGCGAGACCGGCACCCTGGTCCAGGTGGCAAAGACAGAGGACACCACGGCCACCTACAACGGGGTCGTCCTCGTCGGGAACGGGAAGGCCAAGACAGTCTATTCCACAAAGACCACACCGACACACCTCGGGAACGCCGAGTCGACAATCCCCCAGGTGGTCGGGGAGTGGTGGACAACCACACCGACATCGCCGGTGAACGTGACCCGCTACGGCAAGGTCCCCTACCGCATCACCTCGACAGCCATCCCGTCGCCGTCGATGAACGGCCCGACAGGGCCGACAGGGGGGCTGACAGGCCCCAACGGCGCCCAGACGCTGGCGAACGCTGCGGCCAAGGCGCAGGCGTCCATCGCCTGTACCGCGCTCAATACGGTCACCTTCTCCTGCGTCCCCAACCCGGCCATGCAAGAGGGGGACGTGGCAGCCATCGCTCGCAAGCGCATGGGACTGGCGACACCGTTCGTGGTCTCGGCGTTCACCATCCCCCTCGGCGTGGCGACAGCCGAGACAGGAACGTGCCGCCCCCAGCTCCAAAAGGTGTGACGTGACCCTCCAAGGGACCCTGCGCAAGTTCGCCAAGACCCAGCGCGGGACGGTCGGGACCCCCCGCCCGGCTACGCCCTACCAGCGTGCCCGCGGGACCGTGACCGCCGTGTCCGTAGGAGGGGCCTGCACGGTCAAGGTGGCCGGGGTGACAGTGCCCGCCCACGCCTACGCCACACGCACGAGGCCCAAGGTGGGCCAGGCGGTCGAAGTCGAGCTCGTCGGGGGTGGCCGCGTCCTCGTGGCCGGCACGCTCGGGGAAGGCTCGACAGGAGGAGGCGGAGCGGGGACGGTGACCAGCGTGGCGTCCCCGACAGGGACACTCGCCGTCACCACACCCACCACGGCCGTGAAGCTCAAGGTCAAGAAGCTCCTGGCGTCCCTGTTCCTCGGCACAGGGGTCACCGTCAGCCAGGTCGGGACACAGGTGAAGCTCGCCGTGGCGTCGGTGACCAAAGTCCTCTGCGGAGGCGACCTCTCGGGGACATCCACAAACGCCACCGTCGCCAAGGTCCCCGCTGCCGCCCTCTTGGCCGGGACCAACGTCACCCTCACCACAACAGCGGGGAAGGCCAAGATCGCCGCATCGGGGGGAGGGTCGGCGACACCGCTCACAGTCAAGACGGTGAAGCTGAAGGCCACAGGCACCGTCGACACCGCCGCGGCAGCGGTCGTCTCGGCTCAGGCCGTCACTGCCGGGACGGCGTTCCAGCCCACAGCCGCCCGGGACGTGATGCTCTACGTCTCCTGGCACTACTCGACGCACGACGTGATCGTCGTCACCATGGGCCCGGCGGCGACCGGGGCCACATTCGAGGTCCAGACAGTGCACCTGACCAACACGGGCACATCCACGGTGGGGTACGCCGCCTCGTTCTGCCTCCGGGTGCCGGCCGGCTGGTACGTGAAGTGCACATCGCAAGGGCTTGGCTCCGGCTCCGGCCACAAGGTCACCTGCTGAGGAGGGCCCATGCGCACGATGTTCGACGCGATCGCGGTGGGAAACCTGCCGCCGGGAGCGGCGGTCTACGCCGGCTACGACGACGGGGCATGGCCGGACGCGGCGGCCATCCTGGCTCGGTTCCACGCCCCGGTGGTGCGCGTCACCGTCAACCCCAACGACGACGAGGGCGACATGCTCGACGTCGAGAGCGGAGACGCCACCCCCACAGACGCTCCGGGGTGGGTGCGCAGGCGCCGCGCCGCCGGCCACGCCGGGCCCCTCGTCTACATGTCGGCGTCCCTGTGGGCGACGGTGCGCCAGGCGTTCAGCGCCCGAGGCGTGCCGGAGCCGGGGTACCTGGTGGCGGCCTACGACGGCGTGGCCGAGATTCCCCCCGGAGCCATCGGCAAGCAGTACGCCGGGACAATCCCCCCCGGCTACGACATCTCGGTCGTCGTCGACTACCTGCCCGGCATCGACCCGGCACCCCAACCCGAGGAGGACGCAGCGATGAAATGGGCTTTGCACAAAGACGATGCCGGGACCGGGATCTGGCTGCTCATCCCCGGCCCGACAGGCTACAAGAAGCAGGGGGTCGCCAACCCCGCCGACCTGGCCGCCCTGAAGGCCCTCGGGGCCGTCACATCGTCGTTCTCCCAGTCAACCGTGGACGCCATGCCGACGGTCCGCGGCCCGGCGTGATCGAGCCAATGACCCTCGTCTGCGAGGAGCCCACCGACGTGCTCGCCAACGCCAACATCACCTACAGCCTGTTGAACGGCGCCGGGGCCACGGTGACCCTCGCCGCCGCCGGGGCGACCTGGCGCCTCATGCACACCCGGCGCTCCGAGCACCGCACGCACCGACAGGCAGAAGCAGACGAAGTGGCAACCCTGCGTTCGATCATCGACAACGTGATGCTCTTTCTGGTCGGGCGTCAGGGCCACGACGGCCTCCCCGACACCGCCGGGTTCGTCGACCAGTTCCAGGATTTCCGCGCCGACGTGCTCGGGGAGCTCGCCGAGCTGCGGCGCCTGGTCGAGCGCCAAGGAGGAGGAAACCACCGTGCACCGTCCGGACCTTGACGTCGTTGCCCGCGTCGTGGTGAGCGTGGCCGTGGTGCTCGGGGGTGCGGCCATCGGCCTCGGGTTCTGGCAGGCCCACCGGGCCGACATCCACGCCGCCGCCACCGCCCGGGAGCAGACCGCAATCACCGCTCTCTTGCGCCGTGACCACCTGGACGCAGCGGCCGAGGTGGCCGAGGACCACGAGCTGCAAGGGGCGGTCGCCTATCTCGAACAGGCCCTCCACGCCGTCTGCGCCCAGACGCATACGAGCTGCCCCCCTCTCCCCAAGGGGGTGCCGTGACAGCCGCCCTCCCGGCCCAGTCCCCGCGTCTCGGCTCGGTGCGCGAGCGGTGGCGGGCGTGGCGGGCCCCGGCCGCGTTCGGGAACCTGGGCGATGTGATGACCCCTGGGGAGCGCGTGACCTGGCGGGTGATGAAGGTCTACCGCCGCTGGAGCGTGTTCTTCGTGCTCCAGGGACTCACGATCCTGTGGTGGAGCGACCCCCACCTCTTTCCCGGCGGCCTGCTCGGGTGGAACTACGTGTGGAGCGACCTCGCCATCGTCGTCGAGATGATGGTCGGCATCGCGTTCTTGAACCAGGCGATGCGCGACGGAGCCTTCATCCGCCAGGAGCTGCGCGAGCTGCACGAGCTGGTGGCCGACGTGCACGCCGAGCGTGAGCTGGTGCGCAAGATCGCCCGGGCACTCGAGGTGGAACCGTGACGGTCGCCATCATCGCCGCCGTCGCCATGGTGGCGACCGACGTCCTCGGCGTGGTGATGGTGATGGCCGAGTCCCACAACCGCGGCTGGCTGGCGGGTTCCATGGACACGGCCCAGTGGCTCGTCGGCATCGCCACCACCACCATCTCGGTCACCGCCCTCCAGGGCCACTCGGTGGGGGAGAAGGTCCTCGTGGTCGGGCTCGTATCGGCCGCCAACCTGTTCGGCACCAAGCTCGGCCAGTTGCTCGGGCAGCGCCTCGTGCCCGAGTCGTCAACCCTCCCGGCACGTGTGGCCGCCCTCGAGGCGGCCATCGAGGCGAAAGGAGCCTGAAATGCCACGGACCGCCGGCCGGCGTGGGGTGCGTGAGTCCCACGCTGCCCACCTGCTCCTCTCCCAGTTCCGCCTCCCCGTCGCCTCTCCCCCCTCGAGCGGGGACGTGACCATGGGGCTCCAAGCCTGGACAATGCTCGGCAACGACGTCTACGGGGACTGCGGGCCGGCAGCGACGATGCACTGCCGGATGGCGAAGGCACTCGTCTCGGTCGACGCCGGCGTCCCGTCCTTCGACCCGGGCTTTACCCCTCCCACCACGGCGACCACGGAGGCGCTCTACTTCGCCTACGGCCGTGCCATGCAGGAACCGGGCACACCGCCGGACCAGGGCGTAGCCAACGCCACATGGCTCGAGTTCTGCTACCGCCAGGGCGTCGTCGAGTGGTACGGCGAGCTGGACCCCTCCGACCCCGACGAGGTGCACGCCGCCATGCTGGCGT
>JAEHJW020000594.1_pt1 | contig 32428 bp, 43 predicted proteins | sample 9271431 | NCBI WGS metagenome assembly JAEHJW02 | reverse complement strand
ATTATTGCCAGTTTTCTCGAAAGAATTTCGTCTGACAGAACCTGAGATAATACTCTCGAATGTTCGAGAAAATTCTCGAATGGGAATATTTTCGCTGAAAATTCAGCAACATCGAAACTTATTACCCCGTAATCATCACAATAATTCAACAGACCGATAAAGAGTTTGGTTGCCTTGTCACTCAGAGTACCTGTTTTTGAATCTGTCCAGAAGTCTGGTTTTATCGTTCTGATACGTGGCATTAAATCTACCTTCTTTTTTCGTCCTCGGTGTTGTTCGTCACCGAAAAAATTATTGCCAGTTTTCTCGAAAGAATTTCGTCTGACAGAACCTGAGATAATACTCTCGAATGTTCGAGAAAATTCTCGAATGGGAATATTTTCGCTGAAAATTCAGCAACATCGAAACTTATTACCCACAGGGTTATTCCCAATACTGACATGTGCGTTTTCCTGCCGGTGTTCCGTCTTTTTGGTCCGGGAACCATTTTTCATGTTTTCGGCAAAATGCTTGCCCGTATTCCCGATCTTTCGGTTTACGGGCAAGGAATGTAAAATGGTTGCAATACGCACATATTTTATCTACGGCTTTTTCTGCCGACATCAGGCTTCCGGCATATCGTTGCTTTTTGAGTTTTCAATTTCTTGGTCTATCTTTTTGTCCATATAAGCGATCATATTGATGACATCCGTTATGATTTTTGGCGTGTCTATTTTGAGCGCTTCCTTTGCTTCCTGGTAGAATACTGGAAACTGCTTTTTTATATCCATTAGGTACTGATATTCAGTTGTGAACGAAACTGGCGTTGACGAGCTTTCTTCTGCTGGTGGAATCGGCGGAAGTAGATCGTCAATGCTTTTTTCTGCTTTCTCTACAGCGTTGGCTTTTGGCTTTCCGTTCTTTTTTATTTTTTCCGCAAGTGAAGTGGGTGGTTGAACTTCGGGCGTCGAGGATTTTGAATCATCTGCCTGCGCCGGGATAGCAATGGCATGCGTTGACGAGGGGACTGATTGAAACCAGTCTTGAACGCTGGACATGCCATCTTTGAGAGAGTTGAAAATCTTACCTAATTGCACCATGAGCGCAGGAGTTACGGCATCAATTCTGCGCTGGATGCGAACTTCCAGCATCTCTTTGGTGACTCCGATATCATGGAAGCCTTTGACCATCGCCTGAATGCGCTCAGGAGTGATCTGAATACGGGTTTTTAGTGTCGTCTCGCACTGCGCGACAGCTGAATCAACCACATCGCCGGGGATGATTCCCAGGATACATGCTCTTAGACGCCTTGCGCCTTGATTTGCTATCAGTTCGTAGATGTCACGAGGATCGTTGAGGCGGACATTCCCCTTTGCTTTTGAGTACCGGACATGTGGCACTTGAAACGTTTTGACCTGCCTTGTGTTTGTTTCAATGTCCCATGCATATGCTTCCACTGTGCTTTCGCCACGAGACTGAGACAGTTCACGGATGCCGAATTGGATATTACCCCAATTTTGGGCAATTGCTTCCGCCAACCGGATTGAAGGGCCGCTGATATCCGTGCCACCTCTGGCGTATGTGTACAGGGCATGTTCTGCCAATGTCGGGCGGGTGCATGATTGCAGTATCCTGTCCATTGCCTCAATCTGGTTTCGTTTGAATTTCTTGGCGATTACCATAGCCGCTTGAACCTCAGCGATAGCCCGGTTCTGTTCGACATCCATAAGGGATTCGGAATTTGATGGCTGAGTGAGCGCTATTTGTTGATCGTTGTATTGTGCATGTTCGTATCCATTTGCAGGGACAGCAGCCTGTGATGGTGATTGTAAAAATGGATTTTGCATAGTTTTTCTCCTGTTTTTTGATTTTTATTTGATTACGAAACGGCGTGAGCCAGGTTTTGTTGTGGTAAATTCAGACGCAATGTCCGGGTATTTTTTCTGAAGTGCCTTTAAGTCAATCATCGTTGAATCTTTCGATCGTTTCCATGTTACGATTGGTTTCCCGTTGATCCCAATAATTGCTTCTGTGTCCTGCATCCGGTCTTTGATAGACGCTTCAGCTTCGTCTATCTGGTTTTTCAGTTCATCAATACTAATCTTGGCGGATTTGATGAACTGGACAAGAGATTGGATATCGTCGTTTCCCTGGATCGTTTTCCCTGCCGTATGCAGTGGCCACATGGTGTCTCTGTCAGCGGGAGTTGTGCATTCTGGTGGAATTTCTGGAACAAGGTGATTCTCCCAGAAACCCTGGACTGCCGCCTCGATGAGGGAAATGATATCGTTATCTCGGCTCACCTCAAATATATCAAAATCAGATGCTCCAAACAGCACGGCTACATCCGCCGACTGATAGCCGGTACAGGCCATGTATGCCTGCACCTGACACTGATAGTGATCTGGGACACCATTTTCCCATGCCCGCCGGTCGCGGGCGGTTTTTATCTCCAACACACACGGAAAACTGCCATCTGATTCTGTTGATATCCCGTCCAGACTTCCGCACAGATACGGAAGTTGTGGATGCTGCATTGGGATGCCGAGCAGTTCCGGATTCGTGTTGTATCGAACAATGCGTCCCGTTTCCTCGCAGTATTTCTGCCGGATAAGAGGCTCCAACGCCCTACCCCAATACATGGCAGGGTTGTCCTGGATGGTAATCTGTCCGGTTATTTTTAGGTATTCATCCAGTGGCGTTGACCACGGAGAAATCCCACAAATTCCGGCTATATTTGAGCCACCGATCCTCATATCATGGCTCCTATGTCTATTTGAGCGTCAAGTATCCTATCAATCTGGTAGTCCATTTCTGCCTCATCTTCCTGCCGATTGTCATCTTCTGGCAGGTCGGCGTCCAGCCATCGGTCATAGGCTTGAGACTCGATCATTTGCATATTCTGTTCGTATGATGGTAGCATCTTGTTTTCTCCTTTTTTGTTGTTGTGGATTGAGGCGGATAGATGATAAGTTTACGATCTCGCCGATTTCCCCTGAATGTGCCGACAACCCTTTGGGCTATCGGTAGCGCCTTTCAGCCAGCAGCGTTTGCAGAGGTTGTCGAGATAAATCCCCTGCCCATTGCGGATAACGTATCCGCCGACCGGTTCTTTATGACAGCACTGGCAAATTTTCTCTGTCATTTCTCAGTGCCTCCATGCGGGTTTCGAGACGAAAGCGGAAATCCAACGAATCAGGGTCACACAACCATTCAAAAGCCAAGAGCAACCGGCTTGGCAGGTCGGTGAACCTGCCTGCCAAGTACAGCATTTTTGCGAAATTAGACATTTTTCCCCCTCCTCGCGATAACGCAGTAGTAGCTCCCATGACCATCAGGTACAAACGATTCATATTCTGACTCGGCCAGGTGGCCGGGATGCTGCAATTTGTTTTTGTATTTAGTCGTCAAGCGGTGCAATGATACCTTCCCTGGCTCTATCTCGCCGACCTTTGCAGCGCCGATCACAGCCATATCAAAATCCTCTTTGGTTGCTTCCGGGAATTCATGCCGCAGATCAGGAAGCCATATTGGAGCGCTCACAGGCTGTGTGGCTACGAAATTAAGGATGTCCTCAACGGTAATGGTCGGTTCAGCCGGTACTGTGTGGGCGCGCTCCAGGCATTTTGTGACGGTATCCGCAAAGGTAGAAAAAGCGTCCTCGGCGCAGTCGGAAATTGAAATGCCCATGCGTGATGCGATGGCGGTTATCTCGTGATAAAGATCGTCTGTGATGCTGATGGAAATGTTCATGCTTTACCTCCCGATGTTTAAAAAAAACGGGCTTATCTGATTTCTGTATTTACCCGACAGTTGAGAGTCGAGCGCCTGCGTTACGATCAGACTTGGTTCGCAGGGGCCGCCCGTAAGCCCCCAAGGAGCGCAAGCCATGCAATGGTACTACATGTATGTCCCGGTGAACCCGTCCGCCGGGAGACGCCCCAGCCGCATGGCTTTTCAGCGGCTTTAATTCGTGGGGGAACCCGCAAGGTCAACAGATCTGTGTTGGGTCGGTTTTTTTTGTTTTCTACATGAATCCTGAAATAGGTTTACCGCTTCCGCCTTTGTCATTCTTTTTTTTGACGACTGTTTCGGTTTCAGCGCATTCACAGCGCCTTTTAACTGCTGAATTGTGGTTTCCGCTTGCTTCAGCAGTGTTTCAAGCTCGTAAATTTTCCTTATTTCTTCATTCATGCGTAATACCTGAATAATACCAATGTGTTTCTATTGTTTGATTGAACCCGATGCCCTAAACGGTAATAATCGGATTAAATCCGGGTGCGCCATGATAAGTGGCGTTCCGACCTCGATACATGTCCGGATAAATTCTGACAGTGAGCAATCGAGGTTGTTGGTTGCTGCATTTATAATCGCCAGCAACCTGTCATCCACTTTTATATTTAGTTGGTTGGAGACCTTCACGAAGTCACCCCCATATACGTTTTTTGTGTTCATATTTTTTCGAGAGCTTTTTTTATTTCCTCTTGGTTCCCTTCTACCCAAAGAATCGGGTTTGTCCTTGTTGTTCTGGCTAATTTTTTTGCCGTGTTCCATGAAGGCCGTCTTATTCCGGCCAATATTTGATTTAGGAATGCCGTGGATATCCCGGTTTCTTCCGCTAATTTTTTTTGAATTCCATGTTTCATGATTAGCTAATTAGCATATAGCTAATTATCCGTCAACAAAAAATTAGCTATGTGCTAATTTTTCGGCATTGATTTCATTATTAGCTGTGGGTTAATTTTGCATATGGACAAATTTTCCTCTTATGATTGTTTTCTGGCTGCGCTTAGGCGGGAAATAAATAGAAACTGGGTTGGCAGGCGGAAAGTGTTGGCGTCTAATAGTTTGATTTCGTTCCCTTTTTTGAGCGAGATTGTGAAAGAAAAAAGGCGGGCGTCCATGATTACGCAGATGAATATTTGTAATGCGCTTGGTTTTGGCAATCTTGATGGGCTTCTCGCTTATGGTCGGGCTATTCTTGAGGCTGCTGGTAGTGGCACAATGCCGTTACCATTGAATAATTCTGAAATCGTTGGCAATACGGTAGATGAAACAACAGAGCACGTGATTGACGAAACTGCTTGCCGTGAATTTGATGATGATGAGGGTGCGACCGTTAATGTTAAGAATGTCGTTCCGTTTCCTAAAAACGGAAATTATGAGTTGGCAGTGTTTTCACATGAAAAAATACGGTTGCAACAGATGCACGAAAATTTAGATGCTATTTTTCAATCAGGTGATATTCAGCTAATTGCAGCGATTGAATCTAATTTGATTGCGTTTAAAAAAACCGTTGATTTGCAAAAGCGAAGTGATGACCAGGAACTGCAGACGGAAGCATTAAAGCAAGAGGTTTCCTCGATGCGGGACCAAATTCGGAACATTATAGGGGGCACCGGAGGATAGTTTGTCGTTTTGGGTTTTGTGGTATTGCGCCTCACAATCCACATATTCAAAAATTGAGACGTGGCGATTACGAGGTTTACGATAATTTGATTTTGGTGCTGTTTTGCGATGATTGGATATCTCGATCGTGGGATGGATATGCTGATGTTGAAATGAAAATTGCGGGGGATTGTGTATGGCAATCACTCAATTAAAGGATGGGCGCTGGGTTGTTTATTACGTTAACCCTGCGCCGCCTCCAAAAATCAAAAAAGAGTATTTTGGGCGTGGTGCGACAGCGCAAGCTAGGGCTGAAAAGCGTGACTCCGAATTGGGATTAAAAAAAACACGTCCGAGAGTTGACCAGAACGATGGTCCGCTTTTTGTCGAATTGGCGATTGAGTATATGAATAAGGGATTTTCTCCGAACAGTAAAAAACATCTTCAAATTAGGTTGAATGCAAATATAATTCCTGAAATTGGCGATATTCCCGCTGTTAAGTTGACACATGCCGATCTTGAGCGGTATGTCAAACATCGCCGGGAAACCGTGAAAGACAATACAATTCGCAGAGAGATTGTTGATATCAAAGCTGTTTTGAATTGGTCTGTTAAAAAGAATCCGCCGCTGATTCCGTACAATCCCGTCAGGGATTACCCGGCGCCGCCTGCTGATGATGATGTTATTATTCCGCCGACTGCCGAGGAAGCACGGGCGATTATGGAACATGCCAACGAGCGGCTTCTCAGGGCAATCACGATTTCATGGTACACCGGGCTTCGGCCTGGAGCGGTTGAGCTTTTGTCGTTGACGTGGGCAAATGTTTTATGGGACAGACAGGTGATACGGGTTGTTTCCGCACACAAGGGAGGTGCACCTATGCGGGATGTTCCGATTCACGACGATCTTCTTAAAAATCTTTTGTCGTGGCGTGAGGCTGATGGGAACCATAGCGGTTTCATTGTCCACTATCGTGGACACAGGATACGTTCGATATTGAAGCCCTGGAAACAGGCGTTGCAGAAAGCCGGAATCACGCGGCGCCTGCGCCCGTATGATCTCAGACATCTATTCGTTACACGGGCAATCGAGGCAGGGGTTGATTACAAGACGCTCTCCGATATCGTGGGTAGTTCGCCGGAAACGCTTCGTAAACATTATCAGCATGTGAGCAACGAGGCCAGACGAAAAGCCATTTCCATTATGCCCAAAATCCCATAAAAATTGCTGGGTATATTCAGGGATATTCTTTCAATATTTTTAAAACAAGACAAGTGATTTCAGGTGTTTAAAAATTGTTTATACCTTCACACGGTAGAAGCCGGAGGTTCAAACCCTCTACCGCCCACCATTTAAAATCAAGGGGTTATCGGAGAAAAGACCGATAGCCCTTTTTGATTTACTGGGGATATTCTATATCCCCAGCATTATTGGCGTGATTCTTTGAGCAAGATAAAAACGATATGTCTTTTTCTTCTCCCGTTGATTGTTGCTGCGACTGGCATTTTCTTTTTTGTAGGCAACAACGTTCTGGATGTTTATTTTTCCCCGAATGGCGGTTGTACATCTGCCATTATCAGGTGTATTGATGCTGCTCGAAGCAGTATTTTGATTCAGGCATATTCATTCACCAGTGCTCCGATTGCGGCTGCTGTTGTTGGTGCCAAAAAGCGGGGGGTTTTGGTAATTGCTATTCTGGATAAAGGTCAGCGTACAGCAAAATATTCGAGTGCTGATTTTTTGGCGCATTCCGGCATTGAGACGTATATTGATTCTGCCCATGCCATTGCACACAACAAAATTATTGTGATTGATCGCTCGGTTTTAATAACGGGGTCATTCAATTTTACGGCGTCGGCGGAGGAGCGGAATTCGGAGAATTTATTGGTTTTTTCTGGATACCGATATCGTCCCCTCGTGAAGCGGTATATTGAAAACTTCGAGCTTCACAAGGGGCATTCTGTTCGTTATTACGGACGATAGGCGTTTATCTTTTCAGCTTTCCGGCTATCAGCAGCATCAGTTTTGATGCTGCTCCGCTTGGGCGTCGTTTTCCGTTTTCCCAGGCTACCACAGATGATGTGGTTTGCCATATTTCTTTGGCAAACGCTTCCTGTGATATTCCCAGGGTGTTTCGGATATCCTTGATTTCTGTAGGGGATAATATTTTGGGGGTGGTATTGTTCATAAGCACGCATTATCTGGGTCACCCTCATCGGCGACCTCTATCACCAGTATCTCTCCGGGCAAGACACTGACCGCTTCGTCCATGTCGGAGCGGTCAGTGTAGCCAGCGTCTTTGGCCAGAGCGTCCAGGGCATCTTCGGGAGTTTCGCCCCGATAGATCCCGAGTATGTGTCCGGACACGGTATTTTCAATACGGTAGCTGTTCATATAATCAATCTTCCTTTCGTATATGGTTTCATACACGGCAATTTTTTTGCGGTGCGATAATAACAGTCCCATTGATACGCCTTTCCGGATCGGTGCCATACCGAACAGATAAATTTTTTATTTACGTCAGCAGATGTCGGTGTTCGATCGCACTGTTTTGCAGAGATGTGTATGGCGTATGGGCTGTTTGATTCGTCCTCAAACATGATCTCGTAGGCGTCAGAGGCGCTTATTGATGGGCACGGCCCGCGGGTTATCACCACGTATTGCGTGTTAATGATGTCCGCCAACATTTCAAAGCGGCAATCCGGAACCAGCACACGGAATGCACCCGAATTGATGGTTAGGTAAAACAGGCCATGTTTGGCGTGATCTGAATCCCAGTATGTGGTAGATACGATTTCTGCGCCATTGTTTTTAATTTGTAAAATCATGATGTATCCTTATATGTCATTAAACATGTCTTTCTCTATCGGAAGTATAGAGATTTTTATGTCCCACTTTTTTGTGCCCAGTTGCCTGGGCGGTTGATTCAATCTGTTATGTGGTGTCGCCTTAATCTTCCCACTGCAAATCCCAAGGGCCACGCCCCCAGGCTGCCTCAATTGATGCCTCAACATCAGCCATTGTTCGTTGAGGTGCGATGGCTGGCTCCTCAATCTCGCCGTCTGGTAACTCTACTCGGATGATGTATGCTTCAGTATCGTTGTAGTAGTCGCTGTTTTCCAGTTCAGCAAAAATTTTTCCACGCCCTGCTTCGTTGTCGAGTTCGATTGTAGCGATGGTTTCCATGGTTCTTCTCCTTTTTTTGTGCCCAGTTGCCTGGGCGTTTAAAATGTTTTTTTATTCTGATTCTATAAATATTTTACGATTCGAGTGACTATTTCACATGGCTTGTTTTCATCTATCGATTCCCAGGATATCTGCCCTGGTGGTTCAAAGTGGTACGTTCGCAAGTTGAACTTAAATGCATGCTTGCTTTCAAGCGATTTTTTTGTGACACCTTTTTTATATTCGTATACTGGGACTGCCCATAGTGGTGATAGTGTGACTTCAAAAGTGTTTTTTTGGGCTTTTTTCCTGTTGCCTATCCAAAATGCCAATTTCCTGTTTGTGAAACAGGAGAATTCTGCCTTTATTTCTGCCATAAAATCCTGCCCGCCGAGTGCCCTGAAAACAACTGGCATTATTTCGTAAGGCTGGCAAACCATGTCGGCGGTGTCCGACCAGGGGTTAAGCCTAATAATTGTTGTGGGTTTTATGAGTTGTTGTTGCATTTATCCTCTCGTTGCTGTGCTGGTGGATGCGCCAGCACAGATTGTGAATGATTATATGAGCTTTTGCTGGCTGCGGACAAAGCGCCAGCCACCAGCAAAAATGCCCGAAGAAACCATGACCCAACGGCCACCAGGCCACGATGGCAGGGCGACCGGTGCGGACGAGCACCAAAACACGACGACACGCGCGCCAAGACCGGCGGCGAGGGCAGCCGATGCCCAAGAACCTGAACCCATGCCACAAAAGCACGAGCGTGCGGATGCTGACGGACACAGGCCAGATGGGCAGGCGGACGAGACAAAAACCGCCAGGATGCCATGTGGACGAGGCAGGGCGGACACCATGGCGGACGACCGCCGAGCATATGCCGGACGACCAGAACCCCACAGGCCAGATGCCACAGAAAAGACCTGTGCGCCAGGAACCGCATGACGCACATAACTATCGGCGCCAGCCGCACAGCCGACCAACACTGCGACGCCAGCAGTGGCGCAACTGCTGGCGACCTGCCCCACAAGGGGGGCATATGCCGATGACAGGTGACGAGCGCCTGAAAATGCAACCGCCAACTGATGGCGGGCTAACATGATGCACCTGAGAGCGAAGCCCAGGCCTGACGGAGGCAGGCGGAAAAGGAAGCGCCACCAGCAGCGCCACCAGCAGCACGGAAGGACTGCCAGGCCAAAAGGAGCGCCAAACGATGACGAGGCGGACATGGGAGCAGTAGCTGACTGGCGGCGACAGGGACTGATACCTGCCAACGGCGATGCCCACTTTGACGGACGCTGCAACCGCCGCACACTGGCGGAATGCGCCTAGACCAGGCACGCGCAAACTGCCCTGCGACTGCGGATGAGCGGAAAACCGCCACAAAAACGACCCCGCTGAATGAGTGCGCGGACTGGCGGGTGAACCCGCCGAGGAACATATTGCCAGCAGCGATGGCTGACAATTTGACCGAACGAGACGATATGAAATATTGCATAATACCCCCTGATGATGATTACATAACCTATACAATGTATAAGCAAGCAACATGCCACATTTGCGGTATATTGCGCAAAAAAACAAGGAAAAAGTGCAACAAAAACAATGACTTATGGCGAGGCTGCGACCACATGCGACATGGTTTAAAAAAATGAACATTTTGGTTCAAAAAAATGAACGATGTAATAAAAACAAACACTTAGAGGTTCAAAAAAATGAACCGCTAAGACACGGGCAGGCAGGAGTGGCGAGCGCAGGATGATAAAAACAACCTTTTTTTAGCCAACTTTTCATATTCCCTTGCAGGTAGATTGTAATATGGCGGTTGCGTGTGTATTGCAGGTGTGCTTTTTTCTATATTATACGAGGGCGGAGCAAATGAATGTTTATTTGTATCTTTCCGTGCTTTCCGAAATTTGCCCCCTTTGCGGCGTTCGTTATGTGGTTCGTAGAAAGAAATGTCTTCCGCAGTTTTTGGGGGCAACCGAATGGCGCTTTTTGTGGTGGTTCTATTTCCTGTAGGTGGGTAAAACTGGGCTGTAAAACATTGGCGCTGCTTTTTGCCTTTTGCTTTTTTAAAATGTGTGCGCCAGTTTCGGCGTTACACGTTTTGTGCGACCCGACAACGGAGGGCAGCTTGGCATGTGGTGACTCACTGCAAAGAAAAAAAACCCATATCAAATGTTTTTGATCGTGCTGAAGCCCAGCATAATCAAAAAATGCGGGGCTGAAGCACGCTACCGCCTGCAGAAAGTGCCAGTTGCGCCATGAAGGGCATCCCCGACAACGGAGGGCAGCGCTGGATAGTGGATGTCCACTGCAAAGAAAAACCACCAACATCAAAAATATACTGATGGATTAAAACTTGCAGTATTGCTCGTCTCTCATTCGCTGGTATGAACTCGTGGAGTCGTATCTGCTTGTGGTGTAAAAGTAGCGTGACTTGGCGCTGCATCTACACGTCTTTTCCCCAAAACATTAAAATATCGTTTCTTTTTACATGGGATTTCTGCGCTGTTGTTTTTGCGTAAATCCGAATCGGTGTTTTTCTTTCGTGTTTTACTGTGCGCGTGGAGTTGCAGATCGTTTTTCTTGTATCCATAAGAGGATCGCAAGCACTGTTCTTATTGTCACGGCATTGCGAGCGTTAGGGGGGCTGGAGGGTAGTTTTGCGGCTTGCCGCAAAACCGAAGCGAAGCGTAGCCGGAAGACACCCGGCGGCAGGGCGGTTTTTTGCCCTGCCGAAACGCCCAAAATATCCTTGTACTGGCGCACGTGAAGCTGTTTGACGCATTGACAGACAACGTAGTGTTACTGCATGAAGTTACAAGTGGAAGTGTTGTTTGAATATTGGATGTGACAATGACGGTTGGTTAGATTCGTACTGATCTTCTCAAAAAAAAGGTTAGGAAGTTCGGCGCTCCCTAACCTTGTTAGAAAAAAATGGACTCTCCCAGTACCTCTTTTTTCCTGCGGTCTGTAAAATATCGTACCTCTGTTCGATATGCAAGTTTTTTTGCATGTACGCATATCCAAACCATTCCCCCGCATCGAAAGCCCTGCAAATCGCATCCTGCGAAGTTCTGTCTGTAAATGCCTTCATGTCAACAATCTTCCTCTACCAGACTTGCGCTGCAACATCCCTTCCTTTAGGTATGGGATGTAGTGGCGCTTTTTCAATTGGCTTTTTAGTCTGAGAGAGTAGCGCAGGCAAAAAAACGATTAAAAAACTACTCTCCAAGTGTCTTTTGCTATTCGATATACTGGTTGATTACAGATAGTTGAGCATCACCGCATGAAGTTGCAAAATAGCCTGGAGATTATAGAAATCATTTTCAACACTGTTTTCTGATTCCTGAGATTCGTTTGTGAAGTAATTTTTGAAGATACGTCTTTTCAGGTTGTTCACCAGATTGGATACGGAAACCTTTGGATGGCAATTTACAAGCAAGTGGACGTGATTTTGTTCCTCATCAAACTCGGCAAGTTCAGTCTCAATGTCTGCACAAACTTTTGTGAATATTTCTCTTAAAATACACAGTGCATGTCCTGTTTTCGGTTTGGTCGGTTCGGAAAATCGAAATACACTATCCGATTTTGTTTGTGTTCAATGTGGATATGCAGCAATAAATATATTGGCGGTTTGGTACATATCGTTTCAGCCTGTGGATAGGCAGTAAGACCTTGTCAGTTAGTCCGGGCATCTTCGATGAATCAGGAACCTCACGCCCTTTATGGTGGTGAGGATGTTGAATAGACTCCATTGGTACTTTTTGGCGTATTTCCTCCATGTCTTCGATGTAGTTTTTTTGTTCCCTGGGTGATAGGGGTTTCTGGAATCAAACTCATGTGGTTTTTTTCCGTATGATGTTTTCGATTCAATAGCGATCTCCCTTCTTGTTTTTGGGTGGAGGGTGGGGAAGTGTCTATAATGCTTTTTTCCTTTTTTCTGCTGGAGGGCGGGCGTTGACAAGGCGTTGGCTTGGAAGTGCCCGCCAGACTCCTTTCAGTCTTTTTCTGACGAGTTCCTTCTGTAGGAGTCGAGGTGCGCCGGGCAGCTTTTTGTCCGGTGCGCCGGTTTGATCTGTCCTCTCGCATTGCGTCTTTTAATCAAAACAATTCCTTTTATTTTCTGGATGCTTGTAGGTTTCATCCTTTCGTATCCACTGGTATGAATCCGTGGCGTGCCTTTTGTTTGTGGCGCTAAGTTCCTTTAAGTGGAGTTCCCCATTACGTTTCCATCCCAAAGGCTTTTTAAAAAAACGTGGTGCTTCTATGTCTGAACATTCCAATACCTCCGGTCTTTCGTGTATCCGTTTTTTTCTGCAACAGTATGTTTGCGTCCGGTATCGTTTGCATCGCTTTCTTGTTGTGTTCTTGTTTTGTATGTGCCATATGCGTTGTGTTCTTTCAGTGTGTGCCTATAGTTTTTGATTTGTAAATATAGAGGGGGGTTTATTTTTGGTTTCCGTGGAAGACAAGAAAAATGTTATGTCCTCGTTCTTGTGGCTGAAAGTCCGTTCTCGTTCTCTTGTGTCTAAAGCCGTGATGCTTCAAGACGAAATCGCACGTCTTGGGCGCAAGAAACGTCTGCTTGTGTCCAGGCAGTCTCCATTTGATCGTAGTCGTATCGCCATGCTTGTTGGTGATGTCAAATTGCTTATGGATGCTCTCGATTGCGTTAACGTGTCTCTCTCACGGCTCGGTTGTCAGATCGTCCAACAGTGTCGTTTTGTTGATGAGTATCTGACATTGAGGGAACAGTCTCATTTGGTAGGTCGCAGCCATTTTTTTGTCGAGAAAACTGTGTCCTCTATTCAGCGGTCTTGCGCATGCCAGCCTATTCACTTCCTTGATCTTATTTTCGCAATTGGAATTGAATACCGTGGCAAAGGGAACGTCTTCCCGCTTTATGATGTCTCCATGCCGTTCCGTTGTGCGGTGTTTTGGTTTATGAAGCAACAGTTCGTTGAAAATCGTGATTTCAGAGAAACGCTTGATGCCGAGCTTGATGGTTTGTTTCTTCATGGCGTCTGAGCGTCTTGCTGTGTTGCTCCGTCCTGTGACTGTCCTTTCCTCTGGGTATAGGCGATGTGCGTCTTCCTGGCGTGTCCTTCCGTCTGTTCGTTGTGGCCTCGTCCTTTCTGGCGTGTTGGCTTCGGATTGCCGTTCTTCCGTCTGTGCATTGCCTTTGTGCTGGTTGTCGTTCTTGCTGCTCATGTGGCGTCCTTCCGTCTGGTCGTGTTGACATGTCCGGGCGTTCATCGTCCGGTCGTCCAAGTTGACGTCTGTGGCATTGCCTCTGTCTTGCCTTTGTATCGTCCAGCCTGGCGCTTTGTTTTTGCGTCTTGCCACTTTCACTCGCCATTGCGTCTCTTTGTCCTTTTATGCCCTTGTCCGTCTTTCTGTGCCTTCGTCCGTCTTCTCGTCCTTCCGTCAAGTGCATCTTATTCTGTCGGATATTTTTCGCTGTGATTAAAATTTCGTTTAAAATCATATAGATATACGTTTTTGCTTCACAAAATATGTGATATTTTTTATGCCTCAACATGACTGTTCATAAATACTTATTATATCAAATACTTACATTCAAGATATATCTCAATAGGTTCTCCCATATAGTTACTTCACATACAGGTGGTAAACCTGCTTCGCATTTTTAGGCATGAAAAAAATCCAGCCTAAACGGATACTTACATACAGTGCCGTCCCTCATTCCCCTGCTGTGGCCATTTTTCCTACAAAAATGTTTTTCCCTGTATTTTAAGGGAACTGTGCGAATACTGTCCGCTCATTCGTTTGACTCTCGTGTCAATTCATGAGCTATATGCGCCATGACTCAAACATTATCTGAATTGAACACGATACTTCTTTCCGTAGAGGCGGCTATCGTCAGTCTTATGAGCGGTGAGCGTGTCGTTCGAGTTTCGCATGGTGATCGTATGGTCGAGTATGGTCAAGCCAAGCTGAAAGATTTGCGTGATTATAAAGCCAGTCTCGTGGCGACTATCAATGCCTTGAGCAATCGTCCTCGTCATTATCGTATTTCCACTCGGAAGGGGGCTTGATGTCATATTTGAAGATAGTTGATGCTTCTGGCCGGAAGATACGAGCTTCGTTGAACCAGTCTTACGAGGGTGCTGGTTACGGTAGGCGTCTTTCGACATGGGGAATGTCACCTGCTGGTCCCAACAATGCTCTTTACGGGTCATTGGCCAATTTACGATCCAGGTCTCGTGAATTGAGTCGTAATGACCCTCAGATTTGTGGTGCTATTGATTGTCTGGTGTCGAATTTGGTTGGGACTGGTATTTCTCCCAGGTGGCAGATTCCCAATCTCAAGGTAAAGAAGCGGTTGCAGCAGCTTTGGTCTGATTGGACACAGGAGTCTGATTATGATGGTATGCTCGATTTTTACGGGCAACAGGCTCTTTTGTCTCGTTCTATCATAGAGTCGGGAGAGGTTTTTATTCATTTTCGTCCTCGCAGGAAGAAAGACTGCCTGTCTGTACCGTTTCAGTTACAGGTTCTTGAATCTGATCATCTTGACCATACTTACAATACGATTGCGCCGAATGGTAATGAGATTCGGATGGGGATTGAGTTTGATAAGAGTGGTCACAGGGCTGCTTACTGGATGTTTCGCCAGCATCCGGGTGAGCAGTATCTTGCTACGGTGAATTCGTTTGAGCGTGTTCGGATACCGGCGTCTGAGATTGTCCATGCGTTTCCGCAGCTTCGTCCTGGCCAGCAGAGAGGTCGTCCGTGGCTTTCGTCTTTGATACTTACGATGCACGAGTTGAATCAGTTTAATGATGCTGAGCTTGTCCGCAAGAAGACGGCGGCTATGTTTGGTGGTTTTATCACTCAGCCGCTTGATGATAGTAACATGCCTTCGGTTTTTGGCAATGATGAAGGTGAAGATGATACTGGCTCGCCTGTGATTCAGATGGAACCTGGGACGTTTTCGTCATTGCCTCCGGGATATAACGTGACTTTTTCATCACCTGCTGATGTTGGTGGTAACTATACGGCATTCGTTAAACATCAGGAACAACGGGCGGCTCGTGGTATTGGCGGTCTGACATACGAGAAGTTTACTGGTGATCTTTCCGGCGTGAACTATTCTTCGATTCGTGCTGGTAATTTGGAATTTCAGAGACAGTGTAAGCAGTTCATTTATAACGTGATGGCGTACCAGATATGTCGTCCGGTTGCTCGTTACTGGCTGTCACAAGCTGTTCTCTCTGGTGCGTTGCGACTGCCTGGTTATTCTACCGACCCCCAGCAGTATTATCGTATCAAGTGGACGATAGATGGTTGGCCGTGGGTTGACCCGTTAAAAGACATGAAGGCGACAATGGGGTTGATACGTGCTGGTCTGTCGTCTCGGACACAGGAGGTTGCAGAGCGTGGTCTTGATGTGGAAGCCCTTGAGGAAGAAATTTATGCGGACAATAAACGTGCGGATGAGTTGCATCTTGTTTTCGACTCTGATGCGAGAAGTAGGGATGGAGGGAAGATATGAAAATGGGCGGGACTGTTCCAACTCGTCTTTATAACACTGCGCTGATGGTGGCGCCTCATGCTGTCGAGGCTATGCTGTCTGGTGATGGCAGGCAGAATCCGTTACCGCCGTTGTCTGAACCGTCCAAAGCCGGTCTTGGTGTCGGTAAATTGCGGGCGTTTTTCGGAGATGAGATTGATTTTGATGATAATGATGATTCGTTTGGAGATAACGGTTATGTCCAGGTGAATGGTACGGCATTTATCGAGGTTAACGACGGTCTTATTTATCGTGGGTATGGATGGGGCTGTACGAAGTATTCTGATGTTCGGAGAGCGTTTCGTGCAGCGATGTCAGATGTACAGGTACAAAGAGTTGTTTTTTTGATTGATTCACCTGGCGGAGAGGTTGCCGGTCTGTTTGATCTTGTTGACGAGATTTACAATGCGCGTGGGACAAAGCCGATTATCGCTCTTTCTGACGAGCAGGCGCTTTCTGCTGCTTATGCGATTGCGTCTGCTGCGGACGAGGTTTATCTACCTCCGACCGGTGTTGTTGGGTCTGTTGGTGTTATAGCGATTCATGTTGACCAAAGTGCTTTTGATAAGCAGGTCGGGCTTTCTTATACTGTTGTTTGCGCTGGAGATCACAAAGACGATTTTGTTCCTTTTTTTCCGTTGAAGCCGGAGGCGGTGTCTATTTTACAGGAACATGTCAATAGTATTTACGGGAAATTCACATCGGTTGTGGCTCGTAATCGTGGGCTTTCTCAGGATGCGGTTATTCAGACACAGGCGGGTGTTTATTTGGGTGATGCTGCCGTTGCGTCAGGTCTTGCGGACGGCGTTTTGTCAATACAAGGGATGATTGATAAGTTTTGTGGTGATGGGGGGGATGATATGAATCTGGATGATGTAAGAAATGTTGTGAACCAGGCTTTTTCTGAGGGCATGGTTGATTTGAAACAGAAAATTGAGGCGATTGAATCTCGTCTTGCTGCTGCTTCTTCAGTTCCTCAGGTTGCGTCCGGGACTGAGCTTGCTGGTGAGATAGTTGCACTTTGTGATGCTGCTGGAGTTCCTGAGCTTTCCGGGGCGTTGATTCGTGATGGGGTTACTTTGGATGGGGCAAAGGCGTCTATTTTGGAACATAAGGCGAATGCTGCTGATCGTCAGACGATTATTTCAACAATTGGTGTTTCGTCTGGCGTAGAGAATCCGCTTATGGCTGATGCTAAAAAACGTGCTGATTCTGTCAGGGTGAATTAAGAGGGGGATTATATGATTACAGTTGAGAGTACCTATTTGAACGATCTGCTCAAGTGGGAAATGGAAGGTTGGCAGTCTCGTGAGAAAGTAACTGTCAAGGCTGGCCAGAACCTTGCGATGGGGTCTGTTCTTGGCAAGTTGAGAGTTGGTTCTGTTCCTGCGACTGGTACTGCTGGTACGAATACTGGAGCTGGGACTTGCGGTAGTGTTACGGGTGGCGTTTCGACTAAGGTTGGCGTTTATACGTTGACTTGCGTCAACATTGTTTCTGGTGGTGGCGTTTTTTCCGTAAAGGACCCTGACGGGCATGCTCTTCCTGATGCGTATGTTGGGCAGTCTTACGTCAATCCTGCGATCAACTTCACGTTGGCTGACGGGACACCTGATTTTGTTCTTGGGGATTCTTTTACGATCACCGTTCCTGCTGGCGCTGGTACGGTTGCAATGCTTGACGTTGACGGCGTTGATGGAACTGCCAGTGCGTATGGTGTTCTTATTTATGGCGTCGATACGACCAAAACGACACAGCGGCAGGTGGCGTTTACGTCTGGTGGTGTTGCGCAGTTGCAGCCTGGCGTGACTGTTACTGGTGTTACGAGTGGCGCAACGGCGCAGGTTGTTGAGATTCAGCTTTCCAGTGGGACATGGGCGGCTGGAACTGCTGCTGGTGTGTTAATTTTGGATAATCAGGTTGGTACGTTCCAGTCTGAAAGTCTTAATGCTTCGATTCAGGCTGATATCTGTGCGATTGGTGCGAATACGACGGCATATAATCCTGAGTTGTCTGCGGTTGCGATTGTTCGGGATGCTCAGGTTGCTCCGGAATATTTGTCTTGGCCTGTCGGAATTACCGATGCGCAGAAGACTTATGCGCTGTCTCAGTTGGCGCTTAATGGTGTTGTTACTCGTGTTTCTGTTTGATGAAAGGGGTGTGAATCAATGATGTTAAATCCGTTTAATACTGATGCCTTTAACATGGTGTCATTGACCAATGCTATTAACATTCTTCCCAATAATTATGGTCGTGTTCGTGAGCTTGGCGTTTTCACTGATAAGGGTATTACGACTCGTACTGCTATTGTTGAGGAAATGAATGGTGTCCTGAATCTGCTTTCTACGGCTCCGGTTGGTGCGCCTGGCCAGACCAATCGTGTTGGTAAGCGCAAAGTGCGGGCTTTTAGTGTTCCGCATATTCCTTTGAATGATGTGATTCTTGCGTCCGAGTTTGAATCTATCCGTGAGTTTGGCACCGAAAATCAGGTTCAGACGCTGGCTACCGTGGTAAATAACCACATGCAGACGGCCAAGAACAAGTACGCCATTACGGTTGAATATCTTCGTATGGGTGCTTTAAAGGGTATTATCCTGGATGCGGATGGTTCGCTTCTGTACAATCTTTATACTGAGTTTGGCATTGACCAGCACTACGTTGATTTTGATCTTTCCAATGCAGCGACAGATGTTCGTGCGAAGTGTATGCAGGTTGTTCGTATAATGGAAGATAATCTTCATGGTGAGGTGATGACGCAGCCTCGTGCGCTTGTGTCGGCTACGTTCTTTGACGCCTTGACCAGTCATCCTACTGTGAAGGCTACGTTTGATAACACGTCTCTTGCGGCGCAGATGTTGGGTGGTGATATTCGCAAAGGTTTTACGTATGGTGGAATTATTTTTGAGGAATATCGTGGTGTTGCTACGGACGCAACCGGGACTCCTCGCAAGTTTATTGCTGATGACGAGGGTCATTGTTATCCGCAGGGCACAATGGATACGTTCAAGACCATTTTTTCTCCGGCTGATTTTATTGAGACCGTGAACACCTTTGGCCTTCCGCTTTATGCCAAGCAGGAGATTCGAGATTTTAATCGTGGTATTGATCTGCATATGCAGTCAAATCCGCTTCCGATGTGTTTCCGTCCTGGCGTTTTGGTCAAGCTGGTTGCCTGATGACAGATGCTTCTTATGCGGCTGGTCAGGTTCGTCTGTGGTCAGATGTTTTAAGGCTGCTTGGCGGCGCAAGTGCTGTTTTTGTTGATGCCAGCGGCCATACGACATCTTTAAGTGTTATGCTTGCTGAATCTATGCAGATGCAGCCGGTAGGAGGGCAGGTTCAGACATGGATTCAGGGCAAGGTTGTGTCATATTCTTTGACTGATATTCCCCGTGAAGTTGTTGTTGGAGAGTCTTTTGTCATTGGGTCTGTTACATACAAGGTTCAGTTTATTATCAGTAACGATGGGTATGTGGTTAAAGCGGCGGTGAGTTGACATGGGTTTTTCTGTGACACTGGATGATGTTTCCTTTGAAAGCGTTGTTTCTGACATGAGCGGTTTTGGGGCTTCTTTTTCAGAAGTTGGCATTGCATCTATCACCAGTGTTTCAGAGCAGGTTAAAGACCGTGTTGTTTCTGATACGTCTCAGATATTGAACGTAGATGAAGGTCGTATTGATGGAGAGATTGTTGTCGAGCAGTCTGGTGGTGACAGCCTTGATGGTTTCAGCGCTGTAATTCGGTCGCAGGGTGAGCCGATAGAGTTGATTGATCTTACTGACGGGACTGTTCCGATATACGTTCAGATTTATCAGGGTGGAAGTGTCCATGAGTTCAGGCATGCTTTTATCAGACAGGGGCATATTTATGATCGTGAAAGCTGGGGGAAGGGGTCTCCTCGGTATCCGATTCATGTGCTCCAGACTATTCGTGTTCAGGATGTTCAGGATAAGTCTGATTTTATTGATCCTGTAATTGAAGATGGCGCCGATTCTTTCCTTGATGAATATGGTGGCGCTATTGACGAGGTTTTTTCCAATGCCTGAGACCAGACGAGAAAGAATTATTCAGGCTCTATTGGGTCGTGCTGCTACAATAACGATAGCAAAGGGTTTTTCTACTGATATTGGGGCGAGTACGTTGCGTGCGGTTGTAAAGGTTGACCCTACACTACTTCCTGCCTGTGTTGTTTTTCCGTCCGTTGAGACAGCGGAAAGGATTGGCGGTGGGGAGGTTTTTTGCACAATGCCCGTTACCATCGAAGGTGTTGCGATGGTTGGTGTTACTGGCAATGCGTCCGTGCTGTCTGAATTGATTCTTGGCGATATTCGATCTGCTTTTTTCGGTTCATCAATCACCGACTTGATTGATGAATTGTCCTATGTTTCTGGAGGTTCTTCCAGTTATGCGAGTAAGGATGCTGTTACGGTGACTGTGAAAATTCTTGTCAGGTATTATTCAAAGATCAGCGATCCTTTTTATTAAGGTGGGAATATATGGCTACAACTGAAAACTCGGCTTTGTATTATGAGTTTGAGCATTTTTTAAAGGGAATGGCTTCGTTGACTGACAGTGGAGACCATTTTACGTTCAATTCTGTTTCTGATTGCTGGTCGGATGAAGCAGGTTTTTCTCCGGTTGTTCGTCCAGATGGTGTTTTGGCTGGCGTGCAGGTTTCTCCTTCGTTGAGTAGTAACAATCAGGTTGATATTTCGTCCGGTTCTTTGAACCTTGCAGGGGCGATTGTGACGAAAAGCTCTGCTACAGGGTTGACCTGTACTCGTGGCGATGTATCGAATCCGTTCATTATAAATTCCATCACGCTTACATCTGCGGGTGCTTTTTCTGTTGTTCCCGGAACACCTGGCACGGCATTTAGTGAATCTCGTGGTGTTGCTGGCGGTGCTCCGTTCATTCCTGTTGGTAGTATCGAGCTTTCTCAGGTACGACTTTCGAGTTCAACTGCTGGTATTGTCCTTGCCTCTGAAATTTATGCAAGTCCAAATGTTCACAGGGAGCTTGCGAATTACCCCGTTATTTCTTCCATTGATTTTGTTCGTGAACGTGAATCTGTTCTTTTCCCTGCTGGCGTGACGTTCAGTTGTGCGATGATGTGTAACCATACTGGCGGTGTCGTCAAGGGCGTTTATGCTCAGTATTATGAACCTGAATTCGTTGAAATTGGTCGTGCTGCTGATTTTCAGCCGTCGTCCAACAGTTTTTCCACTACATCTAACGCTTGTTATGGTGGTGTTGTCGGTGAGGTAAGTCGGTCGCTGAAGGCTGGTAAGTTCAGGGCGTATTTGGATGACGGTGTTTCAGATGCTATCTTGACGAAAGAGGGTAAGAAAATATGGTTCAAGTTTCTTCCCGACAGATATTTTCCTGATAAATATGTTTTGACGCATGGTTTTATGGGTGTTTCCGCCAAGTATCCGGCAAAGGGCAGTATTTCTGCTGACTTTACGATCAATTCCGTTAATCCTGGCGTTAGAATCACGGGGTGATAAATGGGTTTCATGGCAAATGATTTTAAGCGGGCAAGACTGGTTCCTCGTACCGAAACATTGCCTGTTCCTGATTTGTTGCAGTGGTTTGATTCTTCTTCGCCTGAATGGACGGTAAGGGGCTTGAGCGGCAATGAACTTGCTCGTTGCCGGGACATGGCGGAGAAAAATCGTAAGACGATATCCGCTATAATTGACGCTTTGTCGTCAGAAACGACAAAGGACACAGTGTCTGCTGTTGTTGAGTTGTCCGGTGTGGACAAGTCGTCAATTCCGATGTTCTCTGCGCTTCGTATGGAGTTGCTTGTTGCCGGTAGTGTCAATCCTCCTTGCGATATTGAAATTGCTGCGAAGCTCAACATGGCGCATCCTACGGAGTTTTTGCTTTTAACGAAGGCGATTATGCGTCTTACGGGGCTTGGTTACGTTCCGGGAAAATAGAAGCCCTCTGGATGTCTGGAGATGTCAGGGCAAGTATGTGGCTTTGTGAGTCCAGAGGGCGTTTTTTATATGAAGCCAGACCGGATATTTTCCCGCAAGGGTTTTTAACCGAACATGAAACTCAATTGTGGGGGCTGTATTACCAGGACAAACTCAGGAGGCGGAATCTTGGCTGATCTTGAAAAAACAGTGCAGATTATTTTTGATGCTTCTGATCAAATGACGGATCCGCTTTCGGATATCATGTCGTCTCTCGGTGAGTTCGGCGATCAGGCGGTTAATACTGCCAGTGATACGGAAGATATGAATTCTGCCATTGATGACATTTCTGCTGGTGTTTCCATTGATCTTGAAGCGACTGGTAGCGCTTATGACGATATTGTGAGTATCGGTGATGAAATCGGGAACCTTCCTGATACTTATTCAATGGATATCGGTCTCGATTCAACTGGCTTTGATGAGTTCCTTAATACTTTTGATGGTTTTGGCACTGAAATCAGTGATACTCGCCAGAAAATTGAAGACCTCTTTTCTGAGAATCCCGGCTTGACTGAAACTGATATTGAGCAGTGGCAAGCGACTATCGAGGCTGAGGTTGAGAAAGAACAGAACACTTTCGATCTTCAAAAGAAACTCATCGAGCAACAAATAGATTTGTTGAATCAGAAACAGGCTGCCTTGCAGAGTGGTTCTGCGCTTATTACGATAGATTCATCTGGCCTTGAACCGGCGCTTGAGGAAATTATGTGGCAGATACTTGATAAGGTTCAGATTCGTGCTACTGAGGAAGCTGGTGATTTTCTTTTGGGGTTGTGATGCAGATTTCAATTGACGATGGATATAGCGTTGTTTCGTTTGACAGTTCTTCCTTGTCGTCATGGAGTGATTTTTCACAGCGTGCATCCCGTACAAGTACGCTTGATTGCGGTGTTGTGTTGCAGGCGTATGGTGCTGAGCATGGAGACCGAACATTTTCTATTCAGCCGGAAAGTTTGTCTATTGAGCAGTCTCGGATTCTTTCTGAAATGGTCGAGTATTCTGCAAGCGTTACCTTGTGTTGTCGTGAGGGAGTTTTTGTTGGGACGATTTATAGTTTCAATGCCCAGACACAAAAGATTGTGTTCTGGCCTGTGCAGAAAATATGAAACGGGGTAAATAATTATGGCAGTGACGGCTTACCCTTCATTGCGGTTTCGGTACATGCTGGCGACTGGCCAGATTAACTTTGCAACCGATGTGTTTAAAGTGGTGCTGATGGATGCGTCAGCGTTTGTGTTTGACCCGGTTCAACATGCGACCTTGTCAAATATTCAGTCGCTTGAGCTTGCAACAGCATATGGTTACACTAGAGATGAGCGGGTGTTGAGCGGTGTTTTGATTGCCCAGGGAGCTACCAACGCCAGCCCATATTCCAGTGTTGTGTGGAATGATGCGATATGGCTGGCGTCCGGCGGTACTATCGGCCCTGCAAATGCTGCATGTATTTATGATGACACTGTTACAGAGAAAACCGTTATCGGTGCCATTGTGTCCGATCTTTGGGTTACTGCTACGGACGGGAATTCTCTGACGCTGGTGGCGCCACGGGTGATTATTTAATCTATGACGCTCCTGCTGACCGTTGCATCTGTTCCTGTCACCAACGTTGCTATCACGTCTGTTGCGATTTCTATTGAAGTCATATCCCTGTCGAGTGGCGGATTTGTTATCAAGCGGGTGGTTACTTGCTCGCCTATTGACCTTTCCGGTGAGGTTGGGCCTGCGGCCAATAAACTTACGGTAAACGTTAATGTGTATTGTTCTGCATTGTTGGGTGACGATGCGATGTTGTCAGGGGATTTGGTCACTCGGTCGTTTTTTCATATGGTTTATGCTTCACTGATTACTGCGGGGGCGTCCGCATCTGAAGCTGAATCGTTATGCCGATACCCACTGACATTGCGTTATATGTGCGTGTTGACCGGAGCGTCTTCCGGGTTGTCCGATATCTTCCTTCCGATATCATCATTTCAGTGCAGGCTGTATAACGGTACAGCATCATATTTGTCCGTTGTGATTCCGTCGCTTGAAATGTCGCTTCCCATATCTCACAGGTCTTCCGGTGAAATTGTTGTGACCTGTCAGTGGTGGGTTGCAGGCAGGGCGATCGTTTATGAGCGTGAGATCGTCAGGGTGTTACTGCACGATATTCAGGTTTATAACGGTTGTCGCAGTAAGTCTATGGTGCTGTCTGGTTATAAAACAGTGACACGAACGATTTTGAAGCAATGCTTTGTGTCTGGTGTTGTTTATCTAAATACGCAATCTTCTGGAAAAACGATTTTGAGACTTGCAAATCCTGACTGGTATATTGAGGCTGGAGACACTGTCATTATGTCTAATGGTAAGACTTGTGATGCACATTGCGTTTTGATGTCGGTATCTCCTTCACGCCAGTCTTTTGAGATTCAATCAGCGTAGCGTATGGGAAAGGCTTCTATTGTTTCAAACATCGGTGAGGGGCAATATTCTGTCCAGGTTGTTTATGAGCGATCACAACTTGACGAGCGTATTGCGTCTATTGAATCTCAGATATCGTCTGCTGATGCAGAGATTTCTCAGTTCAGCAATGATCTTGTGACGCTCGAGGCAGAATTGCAGACGTTACAAGATGCCTTGTCAGCGCTGTTTGGTAGTGGCACTGCTTCTGTTTCTGATGCGTATTCGCAGAAAATGAAGGTTATTTCCAAGAGTTGGGATGTTTCAAAGAAACGTCTTCAAATTTTCGTTTCCACTGCAAAACGCCTTTCACTTCAGAAACGACTTGCTCGTTACCAGTCTTTTTTGTTGAACAGTTCTGTCATTAACGCCTGGTGTGCCGATTATTCGAGGAATTTGTCTGGTGATGTCGGTACGATTGAACCATATGGCGAATATGATTCTTCTCGCACTGTTATTCGTCCTGGATATTCCGACAATGCTGCTTGGGATGGTGGCAGGGATGGCCAGTTGCAGTATTTTGGGGGTGTTGGTGCGGCCACAGCCTTTTACAATCTGGCTATGCGTCCGGGGTGGCAGCGATGGCTTCCGATTTATCGGGTTGGTACGATCACGGCGATTGATACCATTGCAAATACCTGTTCTGTGGCTATTGAGTCGCACACGGCGACATCGAAGAATTTGGATGTGTCTGGTGATGCTATTATCCATGACGTTCCTGTCACGTACATGGATTGCAACGCTCAAGCGTTCGCCGATGGTGATCGTGTGGTTGTGGAATATATTCGGACGGTTCAGCCATCGTCACAATCATTGCCTGTATCCTTGCCACGGGTTATTGGGTTTGAATCTGCTCCTAAGTCTTGTGGCGAGTTGTATTTTATTTCTTTTGAGGCGACTTCCACATATACCCCTACGTTTTCGACTGTCCGCAAGTTGCATTTCTATACTGAGTCTGGCAAAGAGGCCAAAACTGTTGATTTGAACGCAGTACTTGGTGATATTCCACATGACAATCTTTACCATTTGGGCATGGCCGTGATTGGCGGTGGCGCTAACCAGAATGCTATCGTGATTCACCCATATATTCAGTATTGGCGTGGTTACACTGATTTTGCTGGTAACTATCCGGTGATGGTTCCCATAGACGTTTTCGATGTTGAGACGGTGCGTAAAGATTTGGTGGGGATGTTTATCACCGGGGATGCTCCGAGAGATTGTCATTTGTCTCCGGGTGGAACACTCATGAATGAGACGCTCGTTTATACCGGGTCGTCTCATTGGGACATGGCGATCGGGTATTTGTTGGGGCAGAACGTTTCTGGATTTGTGACACAATCTGTTGATGGATACCCGTCTGACTGGAAAAACTGTTTTGTGACGAGCAATTGTCCGTGTGTGTGTGGTGAGTATCTATATCTGACGTATTCGTATCAGGGTTATGCTGAACTTTATCCCAGCATTTCTGGATTGTTCCGTGTGCATCGAGATAATGTGTATGGCTTGATGCGGCTTTGGTATGCCGATAAGACTTTGCCGAGTCTGTATTCAAAAATGGAATTTGTTTACAACTATGGCGCTGAGACTGGCGTTCCGTACAAATTATTGCCATTTGGGGGTTATTTATGGTGGTTTTTTGATGGAGAGTGGCGTGGTGCTTCATATGCGCTGAAGTTTGATTTGTCTGGAGTTCTAGTTGGTCGGCAAACTGTTCACGCATGGTATTTCTTTCAGTCTATTACTATTGTGACCCTTAAAGGCGAGTCGTTGTTTGCTATCCAGATGAATGATGATGGTGGCGATTTCGGTTCTGTTCCCTATAGCCCTATGTATCTGATGCGTCCTGGCACAACCCAGGATGCTTTTGAGATTGTCGAGGCATATGCGCAAGATGGTCGCTCTATGGTGTGTGTCAATAAGCCGAAAACAAATCATATGCTGAAGCGCATCAATTCGCTTAGAGTGTCACTGCCGGCTGAAGCTCGAGATATGATTTACCATGCTCCTTATAGCCAGCCATATGGTGCGGTTGGGTTTAATCAAGAATTGTCTGATATCGCCAAGGATCATTTGACCTGGTGCGCCAGTAATTGCCGGTTGAGCCATGAGGATGCCAATGGCAATACGGTTGTGTTCCGAACGGCGCCGCATGGATATTGGGTGGCGGGTGAAGTGCTGGCCTATGTGCAGGCGCAGACCGATAGTAGCGCTGAGGTTGACGCTGTTGTGGATGGGTGGATCAGTTCTCCGAATCATTATTTGGTACTTACACAGTTCGAGCATATTCAGATGGGGTACTCGGTGGTGACGCTTCCTGCCACATGTACTACGTTGACATTGGGGCCGGGTATGTATGTGAACGGCACCTATACTACCACAGATACTACCATCACGATTCCTGCAGATCAGCGTGGGAAAATCCGGCTTTATGCCGCTATATTTTCGGGAGGATAATTGAATGCCAGCGAATACTCTTTCGCAGTCGTCTATTTTGGTGTCAGAGCAAACATCTGGCAGGTGCGTAAAAACGTCGTATTCCGTCAGTCCTGATGCAGATACTCATTCTGGAATGCAGAGGATTATAGAGGGAGTAGAGTTGTGCGGGGCAAGATTAAGAGTTAAACCATTGTTGTTGACAGCTGTTTCAACTGCTGATTCTAATGATTTGTCAACCTTAATATATCCAGGTTCGTTTATTTGGTGTGGAGATGGTAGTAAGTTATATGTCTCTGTTAGGTCATCTGCAAGTGGCGGATTGTGTACTATAACGCCAATTATTTATGATGCTGGCCAAAATACGTGGAAAGCAAATACTATGTATAACGTAGGAGATTGGGTTACTCCTAATATTAACTATGGTAGTCAAATTGGATGTATGACTAACTTTGGAGGTATGGTTGCAGAGTGTACAGCAAGTACTGGGTATTCAGGAGCTACTGAACCTTATTGGAATCAACAGGGTTTGAATAGTAATTTTTTTGATAATAATGTAACTTGGACAACGAGATATAGAGGGCGACTTCTCGGAACACTTACACCGCAAGTTACTACTGCTTCTACAACTATGATGACAGTTGCAAGTACTGGGAAATATATGTGCCCGTTGCAGAGTTGGGATATTGCAGGAGCTTGGATAGTCTTTCCACATATTTCCGCATTAACTGCAAGTTCAAATGTTGATGTTGTGGCTTGGGTAATTTGACCGATGATATCAATCTTGAAATCATGTTTTTCTGTCTTCACGACTGCTGAAGATAATCGTTGTGCGTGCTTCCCGAATGGAGACTGGCTGTGGTGTTGCCGGGTGCACGATTATGCGTGCGCTGACGCCAGGGGTGACCCCGTAGGGCTGGAAGCTGCGGATAGGGCATTGATGTGGTGTGTTTGGCGTAAAGGACGTCCGGTGGTGGCAATCATTATGTATATGGGAACACGGGGATATCACAACACATGGTCGAGATTTCTGAGCAGAGACTGAATAAAATTGAGGAAAAACTGGATAATCTCACAGATATTGTTGGGAAAATGGCTGTGCAGTCGCAACAGATCGAAAGTCTGCAAGAAAATATGGGCGGATTGTGGAAACGCATGGATAAAATGTACGACAACTGCGCCGTTATTCAGCAATGGCAGGCGTCCTGCCCCAGGGGCGAGATAAAAACCATCTGGTCAGTGGTGCTGTCTGTGGCTGGTACACTTGGGGCGCTATTTCTATATCACGTCATGGGGGTAAAACCGTAATGAATTGTGTCGTGTTCACTGGTGATATCACGATTGTTGAGGGCGGTACATTTTACTCCGAGAAACAATGGAGTATTGGAACCGCCATTGTCTCGACGCCCGTTGATATTACTGGATATTCCGCCAGGATGCAAATCAGGGCGAAAATCACGGATACCGATGCGTTACTGTCATTGCCATTGGTGACATCGGCATTTGCTCCAGACGGGCTATCTGGAATCTATCTGACGGATCCGGTAAACGGGAAATTCCTGATTTATATCAGGGATAACGACACACTTGGATTATGTACGATGCACAAGGACATCAATGGCGTTTATGATTTATTTCTGACCTCTCCCGCCGGTGAGACTGTGTTTCGGTTGTTTGGTGTTGCTCATATTTCCGCCGCTGTGACGAGGACGACGCCGTGAGTCTGACATCCGATACGCTGACGACATTGACATCGAGTGTCGAGACGACTCACTTGTTGACGTCTTCGGCAGAGTTGTCACCCATCTTGGTGTCGGCGCCGGACAGCAGTACTACTTGCACGTTGATTTCTCCGGTGGATGTTCCCCATTATTTGTCTTCGGATGGAGCTATCCAGACATCCACGTTGACGGACACTATTTCCGGCCCGCAGGGGCCGCCTGGAATTGGTTTGCCTGTACCGGATGGGAACGCAGAATATGTGTCGTCACTACTGGCCTCTTATCCAATTGGCGGACATCGAGCGGTTGCATGGGATGATATCGGCCAGGCGGTGTATGCTGATGCGACGAAATTGACGCATGTTCTGCGGGTGGTGGGAATCAGCACGTTTGCTGTGACAACGGGGGTCGCAGTGACGGTACAGCGATCCGGTGTGATGTCTGAGTCTTCATGGGCATGGGATATCACCAAACCTATTTATTTTGATGGTACGGGCGTTTTGACACAGACGCCCGTTGTCGGTGCTGCGTTTGTTCAGGTATTGGCAATGCCGATCACGCTATCCAGCATCGAAATCAAAATTCAACCCCCGATAATCATGTAATTTTTGAAAGGATAAAGACAAGAATGACAGCACAACGTTTCATGAAAGATAATGGCAGCGGGATTCTGGTTGGCGAATCTGCGGTTGAGACATCAGCGGGCGCTGCTGACGAGGGGAAGATTATTGCGCTGAATGCTGCTGGCGTGATTGACGATACAATTGCGAATACAGTAACGATTAGTGCTGGCGCCAGTTCTGCTGGAAAACGGGTTCAGCTTAATGCTGCTGGGGAGGTTGATCAAACTATGATGCCGTCCGGCATTGGTGCTGATACGGTGTCAGTGCTTACCAGTGAAGCATTGTCGGCAGGGGCGTGGGTTAATGTGTACAATAATGCCGGGACTGCAAATGTGAGAAATGCGGATGCGACAAGCGCAGGGAAAGAATGCACCGGATTCGTGCTATCTGCTTATGGTTCAGGGGTTAGTGCAACTGTATATAGCAGTGGGAAAAACACGGCTGTAACCGGCCAGACTCCTGGGAAGATATTTCTTTCGACTACTGCTGGCGCTGGTTCGTCAACGCCTCCGAGTTCGCCAGGCAATGTTGTTCAGTTACTTGGCATCGTCACTTCTGCCTCTTCTGTTTCGTTTAATTACAACCCTCCGTATATTCTTTAATTTTTGGTGGCTAATGGCGACGGCGACTCCGGTATATATCAATAACGATGGCCTTATTCAGCAGTTTCCTCCTGGCTGCACTTTTCCCTCTTCGGTGATGAATATGATGCGACTTTATGAAGATGCCATGATGGAGGCATACAATAACAGTACGGTTGATTGGGCATTTCGTGCAGCTTCTGCTGATGGCGTATTAAGTACGGTGTTGAACGATCTTTATGGGTTCAGTATTTCGTCTGCTGACGGTACGCTTTCCGCCATAGCATCAGATGCTACCGCTATGGCATACATTGCCTCAAGTGTTGCTTGCGTGCAGTTGTATATTAAGTCCACGACTGCGTTTAATAGCTTGCTGGCCAGCAGCGTGGCGATGTCGGCGCTGTTCGGGGCATCGTCGCAGGTAGGCAGTGTCCTCAATCAAATCTGTGTGCTGAATGGGAATGCGACCAACAGTACTCTTGCGGCGCTCACCACAACGGATGCAGTGGCGGCCAACAGCACGGCGATGGCTGCGGTGGTTGCGTCTGCGCTGTGCTGTTCGTATGTGGTGCAATCATCAGCCATGATGTCCAGTATTGCTGCGAATGCGACAGCATTGGCTACATGGGCAGCCAACAGCACAGCAATGGGGATATCATATCTTTCGGATGTCGCGGCTACCGCTATTCTGGGTGCGACTGCATCTGTAGGAACTGCTTTAAATACCCTAGATGTTTTAGACGGTATCGCAACAAACAGCACTTTGACAGCGCTCGCGACATGGAGTGCTGTGATATCTAATACCACCTGTATGCCGTTGATTTGTGGTTCTCCAAAATGTATGCAGATGATGGTGCTATCCTCTTCCGCTATGTCTGCATTGGCGGCTAACAGTGCAGCGGTTGGGTATGTGCTTTCTAATGCAGCTTCAAGAGAGGCTTTCTTCGGAGCGCAGTATTCTGTTGGACTTGCGCTTGGTACTTATGGAGCCATAACAGATTCCACTTTTTTAAGTTACCAGAAATTTGCATATATACTTAATGACTCTGTAGATGGGTACCCGCAGTTATTTGGTAACAGCACGGTGATGGCTAAAGTTATTACATCCCCATCTGCAATGGCTGCTATTGCTAACAGCAGCAGTGCAGCGGTTACTGCACTTTATTCAAGCAGCGTGGCATGGCCTGTATGTCTGGCTTCTACAACCGCCATGATAGCATTATGTGGTTCTGCTGTTGCTATGGGAGTAATCAGTGTAACATCTTCGGCCATGTCCGGTATTGTGGGTAGTACTACAGCATTGCCCATATTTTTCGCTGCTGCATATGGTGTAGGAGCAGGGTTAAACACTTATGGGGCATTAGGCAGCACAGATTTAGCTAATTGCAAATCTTTTGCAGATGTACTGGCGAGCAGCACTGCAATGGCAGCTGTAGCCACATCTACATCTGTTGTTACAGCAATAATAAATTTATATTTGGCTCTTTCAAAATTGATTGTATCCCAAAACGGGATGCAGCAGATAACAGCGGTGCAGTCTGATTGCACTCTTGTAGCGGCGAATGCTACAGTTAAAGAGTATTTCATGCTTGCCCAGTATTATGTGGGTAAATTTATAGATCAGGTGTGTGTAGCGGGTGGTATGGCAGCTAATACAATATTGCAGGCCTGCCAGACGCTTACAGCAGTTACTCAGTCAAACGCAATGCAGCAATTAGTGGCTAATTTAGTGTCTCAGAATCTGATTAGAAACAGTTCTGCATTTTCTACACAGATCGCAAAAACTGCTGGCAGCACATCTTGGAGCACTTACCAGTCCTGCCGTAACACTCTATCCTCTGGAGTCGGGGCTATAAACGATGTATCAACTACTCCATCAGGTACTTATCCAGGTAATGGTGCCTTTGATGGAAATACTTTGCTACCAGATGGTAGAGTTTTCTGTGTGCCATATAACAGTACTACTGCAAGAATTTATAATCCTGTAACAGATACCTTAACCACGCCAGCTGGTACTTACCCAGGTGGTGCTGCTTTTCAAGGTAGCATTTTGCTACCAGATGGTAGAGTTTTCTGTGTTCCATCTAACAGTACAACAACCAAAATCTATAATCCAGTAACAGATACGCTGACTACTCCGGCTGGTACTTATCCAGGTAATGGTGCTTTTAATGGGGGTACTTTGCTTTCAGATGGCCGGGTATTTTGTGTGCCATTTAACAGCACTACCGCCAGAATTTATAATCCTGTAACAGATACCTTAACCACGCCAGCTGGTACTTACCCAGGTGGTGCTGCTTTTATTGGGGGTACTTTGCTCCCTGATGGTAGGGTATTCTGTGCTCCATTTAACAGCACTACTGCCAGAATCTATAATCCAGTAACAGACACGCTGACTACTCCGGGTAGTACTTATCCAGGTAATAGTGCCTTTGTTGGTAGTGTTTTGATGCAAGATGGTCGTATATTCTGTGTTCCATATAACAGCACTACCGCAAGAATTTATAATCCTGTAACAGATACCTTAACCACGCCAGCTGGTACTTACCCAGGTGGTGCTGCTTTTATTGG
>JAEHJW020006924.1_pt1 | contig 32472 bp, 48 predicted proteins | sample 9271431 | NCBI WGS metagenome assembly JAEHJW02 | reverse complement strand
GTAACTGTTCCTGCGGTCGTAACCGAGGGAGCAATCGCATAGCCAACTGCCGCGACACTTGCATCACTCAACGCTGAGACAATACCTTTCGAGGCAATGAATCCGTATGCACTCGCCGCGATAGGATAGAGAGCCACACCACAGGGAACATTCGTCCTTGTCGTGGGGCTGTCAATTACTGCCGAGCCGTGTGCGGGAACAAGAGACAACTTTGAAGTTGCATCAAGTGCCACATTCGGACCATCCTCAAACGTAACCGTAGCCTGCGTTCCGCTTGAAACCGCAGCATTGTTCGTGGCGATGCGAAGCGTCTGACCAATACCAGTGCCTGCATTTACTATCGCAAAGCCACCCTGATACTGATTTGCCGTCATCGCTGTCGCGCCGAGAGTTACTGTTGCTTTTGCAGGGATATTTCCATTATTGGAATATGCCGTGTAAGCGGTAACTGCGACGTTCTGGTGGTTTGCTACAAGTGCGGCATCCTGAAGAAGATGACCCGCAGTCGCAGAACCCGCAGAACCTACTGATACGAGAATTACCTCGCGTCCATCCGACAAGTCCCAACGAGTTCCTACAAGAGTAGAAAGGTTGGCGTCGGTTGAGGTCTGAAATGAGCCATTTGCCTGTACGGCTAACGGACCCACCGCACCTCTCTGTGAAATATAAGACATAATTTAATTGATTTGATTTTGACCTTTAAGCTGTTCGCGTGAACACATATGAACTTGCTGTTGCATAATGTTAGTTTTTATTATTAAGACCTTTTAACTAACGTCATGTTATACTCCCGTGATTCCTGTAAGTACACCCTGACGGAACGGAGCCGTACAGATAAGCTGACCGCCAAGAATCATGAAGCCATTGACTGCTCCTTGGTTATACGCGCGAATCATACCCGTCCAAGTGAATGCATCACCAGGAGAATACAACTTATCTTCGTACACGTTTCCCTCGACATCCTGCGCCTTGGGGCTGACGCGCTCACCCTCCCACCACTTAAGACCGTACCACTCCAAGAACTTGGTATTGAGCATATAGAAGTTACCCGTAGTAACTTTCTTATCGCGTGAGATAATCATTCCATCCCAACGCTGTTCCGAGTAACCAGAGGTCTGGGCAACTGACCTCTCACGAGGTGCAAAGTCCATATTGTTTCTCTGGAACGGGGTCTGGAGCTGTTCGAAATAACCCCAAGTCGTATAGTCCGTGATAATGAAATCAGGAGCCACAGGACCATCAGAGATGTTATTCCAAAGTGTTCGCGTTTTCACCAAAGAAATCGTACCACCTGATGCAGTTACCGTTGAGCTAAGCCCAGAGTAACTCGCACGGGTAAGACCTCCATAGGTTGCCGCGTTCGTACCATCATCGACTGTGTTGAGAAGACCATTCGGTGCCTTGCTTCCAAAAGATGTTCCATCTCCCTGAAGAAGATTACCGATGTCGTCTGCCGCGTCCTGCCTTCGGCTTTCCATCGTAACCTTCAAGAGGTTAATGGTCTGCTTAGGAGTTGCGTTGATTGAGAGTTCTGAACCTGCAAGTGCGACATTAGTTGCCACAAATGTAGGATAGAATGTCATGTTTACTGCTACCGGCTGCTGCGTAATCGGCAAGAGGTCAAAAGCATTGAATGCTACTGATGCGACACCTTTCTGATATTTAATCGGAAAGAGCATCTGTACACCATCCCATTTCTTTGTCTTTGACATCAATTTACCGAAAAAATAGTTGTCGCGTAATACCTGGTCAACCCAAAACGGAGCCAAATATTGGTTCGTTGTGGTTTGAACATTTACGCTCGGAATTGAAGCCATAAATTATTATTGTTTGTTATTGTTTTCGACTTACTTATAAAATTCCCCACTCTCTTAATTGTTTCTCTACCGCAGATTGTTCTGCTTTCTTTTCTGAATGAGATGAACCTGAGCGTATCATAGAGCGACTTGATAGGTCTTTTGCGGTTGCATTTGACCTCGTTTTCAGAGATTCGTATGCCTCATAGACCATTTCAGGGTCTGCATATTCTTTGATATTACCCTCATCATCTTTCGGAGAAATCTTCTCAAGAAGCGTGAGAAATCCCGTCCTTAATGAATCGTTCTCAAAATCAACGCCATATTTGTCCTCAAGTTTTTCGAACATCTCATCGAGATTTTCTTCTTCCTTTTGGACTGCCTCAGATTCGCTGGTTCGCTCCTCGTTAATTTTTTGGAGTGCCTCGGCTAATGCTTCGTCCTTTGCAGACAAATGCACACCTTTTAGAATCTTTTTAAAGATTTCCGTTGCTTGTTCTGTTTCAGGAGTCGCATTACCAAAAATCTGTTCTGCGAGTTTAAGATATTCTGCTTCCTCGGTGGTTTCGCTTACGCGCTTTGCCTCACTTATACCTTGTAAACGAGCATTGAGGGCAATGTTTGCCTCGCGCTCTTTTTGCAATTTTTCAGCGAGCCTGCGCTCTTTACGATTCCTCAGTTTCATCTCCACTTCTTCCTTTTCAGGTTCTGTGGAAGTTTCCTGATTTTCGGACCCTAGAATATCTTTCTCTGGGTTGATATTGAATTCTTCAAGGAGCTTTTCCTGCTCTGACTGACCTGATTTAAACTTGTTTTCTTCCATGTTTTTGCTTTTTCAAGCTATTGGTTATGCCTTTCGCAAGGTCTTTTTTAGCTTCTTTAATGTCTAGCCATTTACTTTTTCAAGCTGAAAGACAAACTGATTACTCCTCCTCTTCCTCTTTTTCTTCCTCTTCTTCCTCAAGCTCCTCCTCTCTCTCTTCTTTCTTGTTTAACTTTGATTCGCCCTTATGCTCCTTGCTTGAGTGCTTCTTAGAACCACAGTGCTTGCAACGATTATCAGTCATCTCTTCCATTTTCTTGCGAAGAGCGTCTGATTTTGCGTGTTTTGAATGTTTCATGTTCTATTTCCTTCCTAGATATGTCATCGACCCAGCCTTATGACCATCCGTTCTTTTTTCTTTGTATCCCTTTAGTGCCTTGGATTTAGCGTGCTTTGTAGCGAACTCGTGGAGCTTACTTTTCGCCATCGAGAGGAGGCTTTTGTTTCTTTCGTAGAGCTTACTTGGCTCGTGTTCGGCTATAGCCATTGCTACTCGTTGTTTTTCAGATTGTGCGGGCATGGTTATTAGTAGATTGGTATTCCTTCACTACTATACGTTTCTGCGCTCATTCTCTTCTTTCCTGCATACAACGCAACTCCACGAGGGTCTGTCTGGTGGTAGAAGTGTAGTCCTTTTAACTTCTTTTTTAGAGCTTTTGTCTTAGCAAAAGCACTTCCAACATCTTTTCCGTAGTGTTTTTCTCCGTATTTCTTGCCCATTCTATCCCTTGCGTTTGCATAATTTGTTCCTGCTTCACTAAGTTTATGACTGACTCTCCTTAGTGCATTATATTCATTTTTACCAATACCTAATTTCCTTCCTGTAAACTCTCGGTGCTCATTGTATTCTTCGCGTTCTTTCTTTGAATACGCCATATGTTTATTTTCTTAATTATAATTTCTTATTGACAATACCTCAAAAAAATCGTGTACACCTATTCGTATTTTTCTAATTCTTTCTCTTGCTTTTCGGCTTCTTCTTTAAGATTCTTTTTCGACCTCAATTTTTTTACTAATTCTTTGTGTTCTTTAACAAACCTCGACCTTTTCATCTTTACTATTGCTTTGTTTTTAGCGTTCATGGTTTTGGTATGTTAGCCATTGGTGCCGCAGTTGGCTCTGTTGGTGCTATCTGAGGAGGAGTTGGTTGTGCTGGAGGAGTTCCTGGGGGCGCTCCTGGAGGAGCAACTTGAGGTTGTGAAAGCATTTGCATTTCCTGCATCTTTTGCATCAAATCTGGGAAATTCAGTCTCATATAAGTCTGTGGGTCCAGCTTCCACAACGCTCCATCTGCCGCCGATTCATCTGAATTGGGGAAGTCAAGAACTTCAAGGAGAATCTTCGGTCCAATTGCGCCTGATTGGTATAGCTCAATCGCCCTATTCATTACCGAAACCTCATCTTTGGGCTTCATTGAGTTCGGAGAAACTCCAATAACAAGCCTTCGGTTTATATCTTTAGCGGAGAGTTCTACATACTGGGTAGCTTTACCGATACCCATAATCGCCGCAAAGTGTGGTTGGTCATAAAAGACTGCATAAAGCTGAACAAGCCAGTTGAATACTGAACGAGCAACTGATTGTTCTACTACATCAGAAATACCACCTCCGATGCGTGAAGTATCTCGTCCTTGATTCAAAATCATTCCACGAGCGGTTTCGTCTGGCTTCGGAGGCTGTGAGGCAATACCCTGAATGCCCCACGATGAACGAAGATGGTTTTCGCTGTTCTCGAGGTCAGTAAACGCCGAATTGGGGAATGTAGGAGCTTGAACTCTTACTATCGCTTCGCTAATAGGTCCACCTGGAGGAACGAGAACCTTACCTACGCCTCGTGTAAGTGCATCTGCGGCTTGCTTTGCCGTCTCTTGATTAAAATTGTTCTCGGAAAAGGCTATACCATTGTTAGACTGACTGATATTAGCGTCTATTTGTTCTACTCTCTTTGAAATCTTCGCCTGATTGGGGATGTTTTGCTCAATGAGTCCGGTAATATCATGAGGCTGACTACCGAGAGAGAATACAGAGAGGAATGTATATGGCTTCTTAGGAACTGCAAAATGGTTATAAGGTTTCTCCTTCGGAATGCCCAATGCTCCTTCTTTTTCTTCGTAATTAAAATACTCGTTCTTATGCTTCTCTAAAACGATATTCTTGAATGTTTTAAAACAATAATCATCCTCCCACCATTCCGTACAGGTTACTTCTGTGCCTAATTTGTTTTTTACTTCCGCTTTAATCTCTTCCTCGTACTCTGGGTAGAGTTCGATGAGTTTGGATGCAGGCATCCGTATCCTTTCACCAAGCCATGAAGAAAAGTCTCCATATACATCCACAAATCCATTGGGGTCGAATACAAAATCTTCAATCTTTCTATTCTCGTAGAAAACATCGTTTATCCTATAGTCCCAGCCGTATTTGATTACTCCAAGATGATAGATACTCCATTGGCGCACCATCACGCTCAATTTGCGCTTCAACAGTCCATTTTCTGCATGGAACTGGAGCATTGAGCGAACATCATTGGCGAGTACATTGCCTTCGGGAGTATTATCACAAAACACAACTGGGTCAGGATTCCTGGCGAGTGCGGCGGGTAAGAATGTCTCTTCTGCTTCAAATTGAAGATTGGCGGCTCCTGGTTGGTCTGCGTCTAAAACTGTCCCGTCCTTTTGCCTACCAAGATATGAGCGAAGATTCCTCTTGGGGGTTTCGATATATTTCCCTTCATAAGTGGCGTATGCCGCCTCCCATTCGTCCCTAAGTTTAAGTAAATCCTCATCAGAGGTATCCAATTCAAGCGCACCGAGTGATTCTCCTGTCTTTCCCTCAACTTGTGTATTAGAAAAACCGCGTATCTTATTTATACCCGATTGAATAAGGTCTTGAACACCTTTGATATTAGCGGAAAAAGATGTCTCCTGTTCAGCCATTTTAACCATTTTACCAGTATGTTGACAAAACGGCTAAAAATGCGTGTACACCTACTTCATCTTCTTGTACGATTCACAGGGATATTCTTTGTGATAATCAGATGAAAGAAATGCGGTACAAAACATACATCGTTCTTCTTTATTTAACTTAGAAACTCTCAACCTCGCGCGATAGTTTCTCATCCAATCACGCTTATACAACTTCCTATGTTCAGTAGTCCTTTTCAAAAGTTAGCAAGCCCATCGGCTCGAATTACTTGGTTATCGACTATCTGACCCTTTGGAAGTCCCGAAAACACATCGTTGCCTATAATTTTAGCCATTTCACCTCCGAACTTTTGCATTCCCACCATTGCATACAGAAGTGCGTGGACATAATCATCGTGTCCGTTTCTCTTCCAAACATACTCAGCACCATACAACTCTTTGTTGTCTTTTTCTGGGGTATTAGTAGATAAAATCTTCTCACGATAGATATTATCAAACTGGGCGGCGAAATCAGCCCATTCCTCCTTTGTACCATTTAACCTAATGCGCCCCGTATCTCTTAACTGCTCTACAACAAGCGTCATCATCCTATTCCTGTCTACTTGTACTTTACCAAACTCTTCGTCCTTCCCCCACTGGATAAGTTCTAAACTCTTTCTGTCCTTGCGATAGAAACATAGGAACACACGCCCTGGGAACTCTGCCTGTAACTTCCTCACTCCTATCAAATCTCCCCCTTGGTCAAATACGGCTATCGAACGCTTAAATCTATTGAGATGTCCTCTAATAACATCGTAGGGGTCTTTTGAGGCAGTAATAGTTTCGGCCCTTTCGTAAAAGAATACCCCGTCTTTATTCATCAAAACATAGTTTATTCCGTGAGAAGTATCCGCGCCTATTATCGTTACTCCTTCTTGGGGATTTACTATATCTACACAGTTTCTCAATACTACCGAAGGCTCTATTCTGTCTTCGCTTCCGATGTACGGTAAGCCGAGGACATAGTTATAAAAGAACTGCTTATCTTTTTGAGGGTCATTGAATGACTTTATGATGTCTTTTGCGCTTTTATTAAACAACATCAACTGACTAACGTGATACCCACTAAAATCCCCCTCGTCAGTCTTTTTCCACTCTCCGTTTATCCTATTGTCATCGGTCAAAACACACTTACATACTTTGCATTGGTAATATCCTCCTTCGATATTGACTGATTCAGGCCAAGTAAGGATTTGTTCGTGTCCACTATCACACTTAATATGCCATTCCTTTTTGTCGCTCTGTTGCCAGTATATGTCTACACCGTGTCCTGCTAAACTAGGGTGTGAAAAGTACCACCTCCAACCCCCTCCTTCCTGCGCCTGAAGCCTGTTTTCGTATTGCGTAATAACATCAGGATTAGACACATCTACTTCATCGTGAATGTTCAAACCTGACGGAATCATCATAGCTTGTTTAGCCGTGAATGTTCCTCGATAGAATATCATTGCCTGACCTACTTGCTTCTGTTCAACCGTATCGTGGTCTTTAACCCAATCCATTAACACAGGATTCTGGGCGATGATTCGGTTAATCGAGCCTCCTACCATATCTTGGACATCTCCCTGAGTAGGAAGCGTATAGATAATTTGCCTATTTAACTTCTTGGCTATGTAAAACGCCTTGAGGGTATTACATACCGTAGCTCCTATTTGAGGTGGCTTCAGCCATACCTGTAAAGGAGACAAGTCATTGTATATATCAAAAAGGAACTTTCGCTTAGTAAAATCTATCGGGAATCCAACCTCATTCTTAATCTTGTGCTTTATCGCCCATAGAGCCGGACTCCCCTCCATCGCTTCGGCTACCTGAGCTTCTGTATATTTCATTGAGCTTTTGGGTTAGTTCTTTGATTGCTTCGTCATTCCCTATCTTTTCTCCTAATGAGGTTATGTCTACTTTATCGGGTGCTTTGCCCATAAACTGGTCTAATAAATACTCAGCGCGAGCCTCCTTTATTTTATCAACGAACATTTCACTAACCTCTTTATCAAAAATAGCCCTACGTTCTTCTTTGAGGATGGTGATTTTGTTCTTTGCCCCTTTGGGCTTTCCTTTAGGATTCCCTGATTGTCCCTTTACAAAAGGCATTGTTTATTGCAATGAGTTTCAATACTCTATGCTTTATTCTGAATAATTACTCGTATCGGCCATTTGGATTCGTCTGTTCCATGGATGTGCTTATATACTTCAATTCTTTGCGCTAGTGTCCTTCCTTGAACGTTATAATCTCCATAGAGTAGAGTGTGGTAAATGTCTGCCTCATCCATCTTTATATTATCCCAATTTATTGCGTTTATTCCCGTGGTTATTGCTCTTTTTAGAGTCGGGATTTTCCATGCGTATTTCAGTATTGAGGAAACAACTTTGAAGGAATGCAGTATTCGTTGATTGCTTGATAAAATAGTATCTCTCCTTACATAGATTTTAAACAATCTGTCTATTTCTTTGGGAAAATTATTTAAAAGTGCTTCTCTGCCCGTTTCGTTAAATAAATCATGAATCCTATATCTGTAAGCATTATCGTACTCGAACATCAATCCAACGGTTTCTGCGGTCTCTGATGCTGTGTGATAATCTATTCCAAATGACACTAAGAACGCTCTCGTAAACGCCTGTATTTCCCTTACTATCTTACAGTAATATCCATCCTGATACCACGGAGCCGCGGTAAGATAAGCTTCTTCGTTAAAATATGAAAGGATTTTGTTTATAAGAGCAGATTTCTTTCTAGTTAAGAGAAGTCCAAATACGAGCAATCTTCCCTCTTTTATAGATAGAATCTTCAGCGTGTTAATGAGCCTGCGTTTTATTGGAACAATAGCATAAATCGCTTCTACGGGGGCGACTGTTTTACTTGGAAAGGGACAACCATGATAATACACAAAATTCCCTACATCTTTGATATATTCTATTCTTTCGGGTAAATAACTCACTTGCCCTCCGTGTCCAACACCCTCTTTTCCCCATTGGTCTTGACTAGGATTAAGTCTATTTAATCTATGCTTGAACACATAGTCAGGCGGTGGGTCTGGTAGATGAATTATTGTCTTTTCCATTAACTATGAGTAATAAGTAACTGTAAGACGTCTTCTGGCTTACCTGCGGCTACTTCGATAATCTTTCCATTTTTTTTCATTTTCCCTTTCCAATTTCCATCCTCTCTTTGAACGATTGAAATTGCCTTATCGTTCAATTCGGGGTCGCATATCCACTTATTTTCCTTTAAAGTATTTTTTGATTGGTTCATAGCATTTTCCGCACATTAATTTTTGACTAGTTATATTACCCACAGGACTTTTGATTTTTCTGTTCTTTATCAGAAATTTCCTCTTATGACAAACCTCACAGATAGAGAATAATCTCATCGTTGTATTATACTATTCGGTTGTTGGATATTTTCCTCTCGCGGGAGCGTGATTATGGTATTTGTAGAAAGAACAGATGCGGCTACACCGATAGCGTTCTTTACTGCGTTTATAGAAACATCCGCAGGGTCTACTATTCCTTTAACTGACAAATCCTCCACTTCTCCTGTTCTTGAATTAAATCCCATATTCCCGCCGACCTTTTTTTCTATTTCTTTTATATTTCCTCCGGCATTCTCAACAATCCTTCTGAAAGGTTCTTTTAATGCTGACTTGAGTATTTTTGCTCCAATTCCCCCTTTAAGATTTTTTGCTATATTTAACAACGCAATCCCTCCTCCAACAACAATCCCGTTTTCCAAAGCACACTTAGCGGCATTGATAGCATCTTCTACCTTGAGACGCTTATATGCAAGAGCCGATTCCGAATGTGCGCCCACAAAATATCGTGCGGTCTTTGTGTTCAGCCTTGATGCTCTTAAAAGGCTCGCATCGTCTCCGTTTACTTGTAATCCGAGTATATGCTTTGATAAATCCTTTATTCCATCAATAAAAGTGTCGGTTTTGGTAACAGTGATATGTCCAAAAGAGCCAAGATGCTTTTCCTCTACATTCGAGAGCTTAAGTCCGATTCCATCAACTATAGTTCCACCGCTCGATACCGCGAGGTCTTCCCACCATTCATCTCTCCAAATAACAGGCATTTTTATTACCGTCGTCTTAAATCCACGTTCTATTCTTGTTTTGATGAGGTTCGCAACAATAGGCATCTCAATTTCTTCACAAAAGATAACGAGTTCCCGTGTTCCTTTCTCAAATAACGAAGAAAGAACACCATTCAAGTCAGTCGCTGACATTATTTTCTGCTTGGAAAGAAGAATATAAGGATTTTTCCATTGTATTCCACTGAGAAATCGTCCAGCATCATCAACATCACACATATACGGGCTTACATAAGTCGCTCCATCAATTTGAAGTCCTGTGCCTATTGAATAACTGTCCTCTGTGGTCTTGGAAACATCCCAATATATAATTCCTTCTTTTCCTATTTTTTGATAAATCTCTTGTATAAGACTTCCTATTTGTTCATCTTCCGCAGAAACAGAGGCAACCTTGGAAACCTCATCAACGGATATATCTCTTTTTTGTTTTTGTACTGATTTTTCTATTTCTGGTATGAGGCTTTCCAATGAACGCTTAATTTCCATAGGAGAAGAACTATTTATATGTTTCATTCCTTCCTTTAAAATCGCGGCAGTCAATACGCAAGTAGTTGAAGAACCATCTCCGCTATGCTTATTAGCCCTGTTTATTGATTCTACAAGGATAGAGCGACCCATTTCCTCAATAGGGTCAGAAAGTTTTACTGAATTAGCAATAGTAAACCCGTCATTTGTAGAATAATGCCCTGGGCTTTCTATGCACTCTATGAGACTATTTCCACCTGAAGTACCCATTGTAGAACCAACCGCCAGAGCAATTTTAGAAACCCCGCGCATAAGTTTTTCTCTTGCTTCACTTCCCGCATAAAGATTGTCTTGTTTAATCATTGTGTTTTGTATTCTCTGTTAAAAAGTGGGTCATCTGCTCTCAAAACTTCTCGTATGTGAAATGAAAGGTAGATATGATTCGGCATTCCATTTACAAACATTTTTTGCATTCCGCATCGCTCACATCTTTCTAGTGAACCTCTATCGGTTATCGTTATTTGTTTGAATTTGTGAAGAAAATGTCCGCGACATACTGAATTTTGGTATTTAGTTTTTCTCAATGGCGCGTATGTCATCATATTTTACAAGCCAGAAAAACTCTTTATCATTTTTGGGATATTTTGAAGCGAGCCAACTATCGAAGAACACTTTATCCCCTTTCTTTAACACGCATACATCACCGGTCTCTATCACAATACCAACCTCCTCATACACTCCTTTATCAAGGGAAATAAACGATTCGTGTACTAACGGCTCAATGAGAATGTGGTTATTTATGGGTTGTATCATCTTTAAAATAATCTTCTTTTTCTTCAATTATCTTGGCTAGTTTCTTTTGAACTGTGGGGATGTCTTTTTTAAGTGCGACTAATTCGGAGAGAATATCTATTTTATATGCAGATAATCTCCATAAATTCTTGATTCTTCTTATAAGCTCTCTCATTGAGAAATGAAATCTTTTTTGTTTATTTCGTCCAAGTCAACGGGAGTATTTTGACATACCACCTTAAACTCTCCCCTTTCTGAAGGAACGAATAGCGGATAAGGCGCAAAGTCTACATTGTATTTCTTTACTAATTCTCCATATTCTTTCAAGAACTTTTCTATTTTTTCGTTTTGTTTCATTTTATTTAGCAATTATTTCGAGTAAACTTACGACTTTTATCAGGTATAGGATAGCACACACTCCTAATACTAACTTTGATAGTTGAATAATGAGTTCAGTTTTGGACATTTATTTGCATACTCCTTTACATTCGTACTTAGGGTCGACATAGAGGGACTTTGGCTCGTATCTCGGTGTTTTGAGACGTATGGTGGGCACCGCAACCTCGATTTTGGGCTGTTCTATGCGATGGAAACGAACATAGAGCAAGTATCCGGCAAGCGCGGCGAATATGAGAATCGGCACTATGAAGTATTTCATTGATTTAAATATACCATATTTTTCCCAATAGTTCAAATCATTTCATCGTTTCTTTGACCGCTATTGTGTCATGGATTGCGCCACCATGATACAGAATGAGAACCTCATTCTGCACAAATCCTCTTATCTTCCCCATTGAAATACTCTGATAACCAAATGTTATAACCGTTCCATTGGGATTCAATATACGTGATAGATTATTCTTCACTTCGTTGAATCTTGATGACTTGTGTCCATGATATAACTCCATTGATTTTCTATACGAATAGGGGGGGTCAAGAATTATAGTATCGAACTTTTCCTTGCAAGATAACACAAACTCGAGAGCGTCGAGATGATATTCTGCGTTCATAGTAAAATCAATATCATTTCTCGTTTCACTGCAAGCCAATGGGATTTTACCCGCAAAAAGATTAAGAACCTTTCCCTTACAATTATTTTCTACCCATTTACGGATTGGGGTGATAGAAAATGTATATCTATGCAATGGGGCCTTGAGATAAGTTATTTTCATTTAGATTTCTTCATATCATCTTCTCTTTTAGGTTAGGGGTCATTGGAGGTTATTGAGTTGGAGAATATCCCATCGTCCCATCCGCGCATCGTTTCGTGGGTAAGTTTCTCGAAAGTTCTAACATCGCTTGGTTCGCTTGCTGCTCGCACAATTCGTAGTGAGGCTTGTTGCTCAAAAGGTTTCCCGTGAATCTCATTTGCACATACATTCCTCCTATTAGCATACCAAGTAGAATTGCATAAAATATTTTGTTCATAGTAATTTTGATTTGATGATTTTCTCGGCAATATCCATTACTTTTTCCGCCTCTGGTGAAAGGCACAATCTCGTCATTTTAATCTCTTCCTCTATCTCCAACGCCTTAGATTTTAAGAGGGTGCGGATGAAGTTTTTAATTTCCCACATAAGTTTCGGAAATCTCATCGCTTTATCAAAGGGAGCTACCCAAGGATACATTTGCTTATCGAACTCTACCTCCCAGTCATTGGTGGGTGGGGCTACTTCAACCTTTCCTCCGTCAGCATATCCATTCTCTATTTTGAGAGGGGTTACTTTTATTTCGGAAAGTAATCTATCGCAATACATACACGGATTCGGAATATCGTAAGGTCTTGAAGCGTGATTTGCTGGAGAGTAAGTAATCGCAGTACCGCATTTTACACAATGATATTTGTGCTTTAAGCAAGACGAAATGCAAGGTTCTTTATATTCATTCATACTTAGTTTTTATTTTCTTCTTGTGGGGCGAGGGTGGAGAGGATGCTTTTCTCGATTTTCCCCGCTAATCTTATCGCGTATTCTCCCAAACCACTTACGAGCATCTCTATAACCTCCGTTGATTTACCGCCAATCTCAACGCCCAAATCTTGAAATACTCGATTCAAAACCTCTGAATAACTGCGCTGTTCGTCTTCGTTGTCTATCGAGGTTTTATTTATTGCCTTCACAACATCTTCCACTCTTACCCATCCATTGAGGTCGAGGGAGGAGATGTTTTTGAGGACTACGGCGCGACAAGCTTCCCATCCTTTAGAAAAATCATCAATTCCAATGGTTCTATTGGGCACAATCTTCTCAATTAAATATTGTTTGTTCATGGGGGGGTTATTTCTTTTTCTTATTCCTCGCGCACCACGCTCTAAACATTAATCTCTTTACTGCGCTATCAACCCAATTAAAGTTCTTCTCAATCCATTCATAAAACTCTTTCGTGTTATTTACATCTTTCTTCATATCCTTGTGTGTTATTGGTTAGTGGGGGTTAGAGTTACAAGTAAAAACGCTAAAAGCTCCAATACTTTTCCTATTCCTTCTTCCTTGAGAATGCGCTCCAAATCATATTCATTGTCCGAACTTTTAAGTATTCCTATTTTTCCCATATTATTTCTTCTTCATTGTTTCTCCGCGCTCGACTTTAGGTTTCTTGGTGGGGAGGGAATTAAATAATTCTTTGAGGTCGTTTATTGTAGGGATTCCAATTCTTCTGCGTAAAACCAACCTGACGCTATATTGTCTATCTTTATTCGGTCTGACTTCACGCACCGTTTCTACACTTCCAATTTTCGTACTTGGGCTTTCGAGAATGTTTTTGACTATTCTCACTTCATCTCCAACCTTGAACTTTGTTTTAGTCATATCCTTATTTTAATGATTCGATGAGGGATTCTGGAGTTTCAAACCTCTCTGGTTCTCCAAACTTTTTGCCTTCTCCGCTTATTTTCATAATCTCATAGTCTCCAAAACTTACTGCACCTCGTATGATGGAATATGTATTACCATCTTTTTCCACAATAATTTGGTTCTCTCCTGCTGGATAATATCCAATGAGGTCTTTGACTTGTTTTTCTCGTTCGAAAGCAGGGTGCAATCTCATTTTACATTCAATCTTATTCGCAACTAATGCGTGATACAGAGACATCATATCAATTTCACAATCTTTTCCCGAACGCATATATTTATCTATTTGTGTCATATTCTTGGTTATCGATTTTGGCTTTCTCTATCCTTCTGTCAAATTCTTTTTTATTACATCCACCATTGAGCGTTCCCCCGCACTTACAATCGCATGATATTTCGATTCGCTCGCCTTCGGTTCCTTTGAAGTAATGGGTAACGTTGCGCCTATCGTCGAAATCAAGAGTTGCTTTCATGCCACAATCTAAACAATTCATTTCCATGCCAACCCACCACGATTTTTGTTTTAATAGTTTTTCTGAAGAATCTACAATTATTTTCATATCCTATTTAACCTTTTTAACTAATACTTTTACGACTTTGTGGGTGCAGGATTTGTAAAACTCATTTGTGCTTATTTTTAACATTTGTGCACGTTTCTCCTTCTTAAAAAGGAAAAATCCAACGTGCTCATTCTTTTCACACACCACCGCGTACATATACTTAGGGAGGGAGAAAGGTTTTTGTTTGGGGGTTTTCATAGGATTAGATTGTTTCGCCATTATTAGATACTTTTGACATAAATAACAACACGGGAATTATCGTGTACCAATGGAATCCAGCAAATATGAACAGTATGAACACTCCGCAAATCTTTAGTAAAAATGTATACATATCTTATTTTATTAGGGTTAGTTGTTTAGGTGAGGGCTTACATTCCTCCGGCACTTCGAGCCGAAAGTTTCGCGACTCTTATAAACTCGTCTATCTGTTCACAGCGTGCCTCCTGGTCTTTCATTTGTCGGTATTCATCGGTGGCTTCGACTATTAAACGGGCTTCGCTGACATTTCTTTTATCCATTCCTTTGAGAATATCGAGGCGTTTAATGGCAACTTCTTGGCGTAATCTGTTTAACTTTTCGTTCTCATCACCCACTAAAAGCGTCAACTTCCAAGCTCCGTCCAACCACACTTCGGGGTTGAGGGTTGCTCTGCCCTCTACGGCGTTTTTGAGATAATCTATTATGGTACTTGCGGTTACTTTGTCGGGCATAGGGTGTATTTTTTAATTATCTTCTCGTAGTCTTGTCGCGTGAACTGAACCATTTTGTACTTCTGCTTTTCCTCATACCATTTAATGCCGTGCTTTTTAATGAGGACTACTGCGTACTTTCCGTATTCGCCACGCTTCCAGATGTTGCAGATTTTACATTGAGCGTGGACGAGTTCTTCATCAAACAGTAAATAGTTGTGCCTGCCCCCAATTCCGTGTCCCGCGTCCATCTCCGCTATCGGGGCTATCTTTCCGCACGTTATGCAACGGCATATCCCGTCCTTTGAATCCCGCGTCCGAATCCACAACGAAAAGGTTTTCCACGCGAGTTTCTTGAGTTGGGATATGGTCTTTTGTTTTTTCATCAGGAATCCACTTATACATTACCTCGCCCTTTTCATTCTCACTTCGCTCGATAATCTTCTCATTGACCATTTCTCTGCACCTTCTTCCGCCGTTTGAAGCCTTATATCCTAGTTCCATGGTAAACCTTTCTATTTCTCCTGAATGAATGGCTCTGGGGTATTTTTCTTTGAGGTAATTTTTGATTCTCTCGTTGAGGCTTACTTTCATGGGTTAGAAAGGCACATTTTCATCACCGACTTCAACTGTGGGTAATTCTTTCTCGAATGTGCTTGCAAAAGGAACCTTGCCTACGCCTATCTTGAAGTTCTTGTAGGTATTGTTCTTTCCCCGGACATCTCCAGTGTATTCAACGGCAATCTTTTGACCAGTCTTGATACCGTTAAGGCGTGCGTCAATTACCGTAGAACCCCACACGCCGACTGTTTCTCCCGTGTCGGTCTTTAAGAGATAGACATTTGATTTGTTCCTTCCTACTCCCGTCTGAATGTTCAAAAGAACGCCACACACGCCATCGCCGACCTTTAATTCCTTTCCCTTTTCGGGGAAGTTTCTGTCTGCTTTTTCGCCGCTTTTTACTTCAAACTCGTTCCAGTTTATGTTGTTCATAGTTTAATTATTATTTTTCATATATACCGTCCACTTGTACGCCTCCCTCAAATGCAGGAAGGTATTTATCTCGAACTTCAAATCGCTTTGAACGACCTTTGCTTCAAAGTCTTTTCCTGTTTTGGGGATTCTCAATATCAATCTTTGTGTAGGTCTGGGTTCTTCATCTGCAAGGTTCTCGTCTAAGAGGATGTAATAGGCGGCGAGCTGAAGATTGTAGTCATCACTTATCTGATTGCTTGTCTTAAAGTCCACTAAGGTCATTACTCCATCTATCATCGCAACCGCGTCAATCGTTCCTGCGAATGTGTATGTGGGGCTTGCGAGTACGAGTTCTGACGCGAGCCACCTTACTTCGTGTTCGCCCATCCACTTCATAAACGCTCCGATTGAGTTCACCGCTTTATCGTCTTTCGGAAGTTCCGCGAGTAAAGATTCGTATAACTCCTGATACTTGTCTTTGCTCAATGGCGTTTCGATGAGTTTCTTTACTAATTTCTCAATGAACTCGTGCGCCAACTTCCCGCTATCCATTGCCTCCTTGCCGACATTCTTATAAGCAGATTTTGCGTCCTTGCAGATAAGCGTAATTGCATCTTTTGTGTAAGGAACTTCGGGCTTCCAATTCTTTTCAATGGTTTCTGATGTAAGTTTTGCAACCCACGGCTTCAAAAACGGCTTATCGAGAATACCTAGAATGGTCGTAGTTCCCGTGAGGAGCTTTCCACCCAATTCGTAGGTATGACTTACTGCGTCAAAATTGAGGTTATATCCTTTGAGGTTCATTATTCGCTTGCCTTGGTTATCGCCTTGACCTTTTCCGCGTTCCTGTCGTGCATTTCTCTGACTGATGAACTTATATTGAGTTCGATACTGGACATAATCTGGGTAAACTCTTTCATTTCTGCTTCTGTAAGGGGTTCATCGTGCATCTCATTCCACCGGTCTACTTCTCTTGAAAGTTCTCGTGCGAGAGTGTCTATATTTCCTGCTTTGCCTAAAAGGTTTATTGTTTGGGGGTTCATAGATTATTCTTCAACGATTATTCCAAGTGCTTTGAAGAAGTCATCTACTTGGGACTTTTTAAGTTTAGTAGTTCCTCCTTTTCCATAAAACTTTGCGTTCATTAGGTCGGCTTCGTACAGGTCGGCTCCGCGCAGGCTGGCTCCGCGCAGGTTGGCTTCGTACAGGTTGGCTCCGCGCAGGTCGGCTCCGTACAGGTCGGCTTCGCGCAGGTCGGCTCCGCGCAGGTCGGCTCCGCGCAGGTTGGCTCCGTACAGGTCGGCTTCGCGCAGGTCGGCTTTATTATCAACGCAAGCCTCTTTTATTGTGGTTTTTTCGCTTGAAAACTTCACCTCACCCGTAAAACGATTCTTTATTTCAATACACACATTTTTCTGTTCTGCTTTTGCCTCGTCTGCTTCTTGAATGAACTTCTTTACTTCATCAAGATTCTCTAATACCTGTTGTTTTGTGATTTTTGTCATAGTTTTTTTATTCGCTTTGTGTTTCCATTCTCGACTCGTTAGATTCTGCTTCCCTCAATTCACTTCTATTCTCGTCTTCTACTTGGCGGTCTTTGGAATAGGGGGGTTCGGTGTCTTCGTCTGCGGGTTCTTCCTCAATTTCTTCTACTTTTGCGATATGTGATGTGCTTTCCCAAACTTTTCTCCCCGGTTCCTCCTCAAAATCTCCGTCATTGAACTTCTTGTTGGCTTGCGCCTCGTTCTCTGCTTCTACTGTGTAGTAATCGGTTTGCGTTGTGTCTACTTCGAAATAGTATTTGTTCATAGTTAGAATACCAAGATGATTAAGAGATACATTCCTGCGAAAAATACGACTGTCCACGCTTTGTCTGATTTAGTCATTGTTTTAATTGTTGATTTCACTATCTATTTCTCTGAGGGCGAAGACGTGCGTCCTATACCCCCAGAGAAATGCACGCCTTTACACTATTCGTTTTACTCCCTTTGATGTTCTGATGTTCAACATATCGAACTCAACATCTTTGAACGACTTAGCACCGGTAAACACAAACACATCGCAATACATATCTATTCTCGTTTTGAACTTTCCGTTTGCTTCCTCATATGCGAGAATCGCCGCCGGTAAACTCCAACCCTTTCCGTAACCCCGTGCTGTCTGAAAGACATATAATTTTTTCATAGTTGTTTTTTTATTGTTTGATTTCTCCGATTCGACCTTTTGATATTCTTATCTTAGCATACCGTTCGCATTGCACAAGTGGATAACTTTTACTTAGAAACATTATTATCCTTTGTCAATCCCCAGCGTTTCCTCGCTATATTCCTATAATACTCGCTTACTTTACTTCCCAATCTCTTGTGCCGAACCTTGACTGACTTCGTTCCAAGAGATGAGAAGTAATCTTTTATGGTCTTTGTTTCTTTTTTATTTAATTTTAATTCTTTCATAACGCTCTGCATTTATCGTATCCAACATAATCTGTTCTGGTGTCTTGTTCTCAACTGCAATCTTAAATATCACAGGAGAGAAACCTGACACGAGTGATACGCCCTGTTCGTTCTTTTGCGCGGGAAGATTCTTACCACTTCGGGCGTCTACATTCCAAAACACAAGATTGGGCATTGTATATCCTGAACGCTCATATTTAATCTTAATCGTTTCAAGATTTGTGTGAGTATCACAGCACGAATCGAACTCCATATCTGAAATAATATAGATAGTTTCAGGTAATTCTTCTTTAGGAGTAGAGTTTCTTATTGCAGTATTAAGAATGAGGTCGAAAACTGCTTGTAAGTTTGTGTTTCCTGACCAATCTGCGCGCTCAATACTATTCATTTTATCGCGCAAGTTTACTCCGTTTACTTTCTGAAGCGTAGGATGACCAGAAAAAGTAATGAAATAATCTTTGAACTGACCCTTGTTTCTTTCTGCGAAATAAAGAGCCAACGAAACAGATACAGACATAGGGTCGCCTTGCATTGAACCAGACACATCAGCAACCACTAAAGCATTTTTACCTTGTGTATAGTCCGGCAACTGATTCCACAATGCCTCAAGAGTCCGAGAATAATCGCTTTGTACAGATTTATAAATCTGATAAGGATAAAGCGTTGAAGCGTTGATTTTTACTTCTCCCTTTTCTGCTTTTTCGATGAACTTTTCATATCGAGTTTCATCGTGCTTTTTAAAAGCATTTTTATAGATTCGTGATGCCTGACTAGGAACAGAAGAATAATCAATCTTCTTCCACTCCTGTGCGGACATCTTTTCCTCTACTGTTTTAATCTTTTTTCTAATATCACGAAGTTTCGTTCGATAGTCAATTTCAGTCATTCCCAACTTTGAAGCCATAAAACGAGCCTTGCCTTTCGTGGTCTTACTAGAAGCGTTTATGGTAGGAAGCCACTTCGCCAAAAGTGAGGGTGCGTCCGACTTGCTGTCTTTCTTGATTTGTTTCCCGATAACTTCAAAACATTTTTCATTGTCGAAAAACATATCATCCCATCGTCCATATTCGGGGATATGTTCTACAATCTGCTCAAAAATAGACTCATAAGTAACACCGAGCCATTCTAAACAGGTTCTAAATAAATCTCTTTCTCCCTGACCCCCGCGAACATCACGGAGATAGAAAAGAATTTTAACTGCTTTCTCTCTGTCTTCTGAAAATGCTTTCTTAAACAAATCCAATGCGCCATCTTTGTTCTTTCGCATTGCTCCCGCTTGGGCGTAAAAGTCCAACAATGAAGAACCTGAACGAGTAAGCGTTACCGCGCCGTTTTCTGTTTGTCCTTTTGACGATTCAAAAAACATACTATCGAGGAACTTATTTGACGAAACTGTTGATTCTACTTTCTTTTCAATTTTTAATGATTTTAAGTGTTTCATTTTTTATTTAGCAAGACCCGTTATAACGTTTTTCAATTAGAAGTTGAATGTTTTTAGTTTTGCTGTGAGGGTCTTTATTTTTTTATCGACAAGACATATTTTTAACAATTGGAGTGTTTGTAGTTGCTGTTAATGTCTTTTGGTTGTTTGTAGCAAGACGCGTTGAAATTTAGCCATAAAATTTATTTTGATTTGCTGTTAGCGTCTTTTGTTTGACCTTTACTTTATAGTATCACATTTGATTTTTAATGCAAACTGTTCGTTGGGGATAACTTTAGCACTCTACCTTACCGAGTGCTAACTTCCTCGCCCTTACCAACTCCCTCCTTTTGGCGTTGTAAATCCTTCGTTTTTCTACCTTACACCATTCACAAGTGAACTTTATTTTCTTTGAATAGAATGAGCGTTTAACTTCGTGATGACAACCGCGAGTTGAGCAGGGATAAGTATTCATCTCTAATTCTTTATCTTGTGTGGAGGGGACTTTCTAAATAATATCAACTGCTTTTTAACTTTCGTGAATCTCTTTGAGGGAATCTTTGCTAACAGGGAAAGGAACAGGGCGGTCTTGTTGGGGAAGTCTTGTTTGAGGGTGTACCTAAATAGTTCGTCGCAGTTTTCAATCCCTTTCAATTTCATCATTTTGAACATCTGACCGCGAGGGATATTCATACTTCGAGAGATTTCTTGGTAGAGCGTCCAATGGCGGTTTCCTGCTCTCTTTACGACCTTGAATTGGCGCGTCCCTAATTCCATTCTTTAATGTTACCATACCGACCTTTTGACTAACGGGGGATAAGTATTCTTCTAATAATTCTAATAGGGTAACATTTCTTGCTCTTGCTTCTATTTTAAGTCGCGCGAGCGTTTTCTTTTTAATTCTTGTGTGAGTTGTATCGTACTTAGGCATTGTGTTAACAATTTGGTTAACAACTTTTACTTATCGCTGACCCCATTCCTTTCCTCTCTGCGAAAACTCGATAAAAGCAATTGGAAGTTCTACTCTCTTATCTAATATATATCAGTAGTATGTATTCATATAGAGACCTTTCCCTAGGGATATATGAGTACTATCTTGTGTATTTTCCTAAGAGAATGAATGTATTGTGAAGGAGTTAATTTCAAACAAACCACTCACTCTCTTGGGAAAAAGACCTAGTTGCTGGGGTCGAGACGCAGAGCTAGGATTTCAACACGCAAGATGAGTTAAAGATGTTTAGGTTTCGGCAAGACACCTTAAAATGCCGTACTATTGAATTGTTAAAGTGAGTTGTAAAACTCAAAGAAAACCCCTCCTAGAGAGATTTTCTAAAAAGTCTTGCCAACCGCGCGCTGGTTTCTTTGGTTAGTTTTGTCCTGTCCGATTTCTTAATAAGGTCTTGATTCTTTTTAACCTCTTCCTGTCTCTTTTTAAGAGGTGCAAAATCCCTATTATTTTTTATACATTCCTTGTCTATCAAGTGAGTTTCCATATCTCTTAGAGATGCGCTCCCGTCTGCCATTCTTACAATAACATAATTACCAAGAGTTATTTCTTGTTCATCGCCTAATAAATCTTTTAAGAATCTTCTTGTAAATACGCTTCTTGACATATGTTTATAAATATAAAGCTCCGTCTAGGAGATAGACCTATACGGAGCATTATATCCAATGCGTCTATCTCACATTGGGGACTTTCTTTGAGTTTTACTATATCAGTATATACCTATCGCGTTTTCTTGTCAAATGCCTTACAAGGGGAGTTATCAACAGCCCTCCCAAACTCCTCAAAACACTTCTTACACAATCTACAGGGCTTTCCTTTGACCATTCTAAAAAATTTAACGCTCTCCGAATGGAACGCTATCTTACAGATTTTACAATGGGTTTCGGGCATATCTATATAGTTTTAATAACTTTCCTAACCATTTCAATCCTTTAGGAAATGCGCCGGACTTCCAACGAGTTTTCCAAATGTTCTTCTTACATTCTAATTTTTGTCGTTCGTTATTACAAACTCTACACGCTAAAACTAATGTCTTTTCTTTGAAGTGAACTTCTTTCCTTTTACCGCTAAATCGAGATGCTAAATGGTCTATTGTAGCACTATCATTGGGTATTTTTTGATGGCGTTTTATTAAAGGATATTCCTTGACTAATCTACCACACCAAAAGCAATGAGGGTCTTTTGCAATCAAATACCTACGCCTTTTTGAAAAGTATTTACTGCTTGACATTTTCAAGTAATTTAGCTTTTTCTAACGCCTCTTTCATTATATTGAATTGAGCGTCAGATTTTTTAGGAGAATCTTTCCAAGTATGACAGGTATGACAAAGGATTTGTAAATTACCGATATCGTGAGTTCCTCCCTTACTAACAGGCACAATGTGGTCAACGGTTATTTCTTTTGTTTTTAATCTCCTGTCGCATAATTGACACTTTTTACCATAGTTTCTTATTAAATACTTTATGATATTTTTCCTATTATTGTAGAAGCGCGTTCCATATCTTTTTCTCCCTCTTAAAGTAATTTCTCTGTTCTTCTTTTTCTTTCTAAAATCTTCGTCATAGTAATATCTAAATCCGTACTTCAATGCACGGGGAGTCATTTTGATAATTCTTATTATGAAACTTTTAATGCCGTATTTGTGGCGATACTCACGATTTTCCATATTAGAAATTATATCCTAACGCAACCAATCGTTCACGTGTACGCTCATCCGCCAACCAGTGCGTTATCCCGCCTATCTTTATCATTTTCGCCGCACACCTGATGTTATCGTTATCTGACATTACGCTACCTGAACAGTACCTATCCCACGTACTCCGAATTATCTGAAAGCACCCTCTCGCGCTCGAAGTCTTACTCACGACATCTTTGCACAAGTTGCTTTCTATCATCGCCAAATCGGTTAAAAGTTTCTCCGATACTCCATAGAACCTCGCGTGCTTTATGATGAGTTCTACTGTCGAAAGTGGGACAATCTTTATCACGTTCTTCTTATGATAGAATGCAGAAGAGGAGAACATTAGAAGAGTAAGGAGGGAGATAGCCGTAAGGGATGTGAGGAGGGGTTTCATTTTATTTTTGAAACTGTCCCAATAACAGTACGAAAAATATAATAGGGAAAATTAGCACAGCGAAACACGTTGCCGAAGATTCAAACCTGTCTAGTACAAACTTACCCCAAGTGATAACCAACCACATAAAAGCAGAAAGTATCGCTGATACTAATAAGATTACCATTAGATTCGTTAGTATTTCCATTTTGTTTTTAATTATTGTTTATATCTTCTGTCCTCTCTTAAACCTTTTGATTTCGACCATTGCTCTTTCTAAAGTGTCTTTGTTCTTCGGATAGTAGTTATAGATTTTATGAAATAACTCTTCCTCCTTTGAACGCTTTACTTTGGGCTTCTCTTTAACGGGGGAGTGGAAAGATATGAATTGGCGGTTGTTTATATTTTTGTCAGGGATGAGTGAATTGAACACTCTCCGCGTGGTTCCAGACCACGAATGCTACCGTAACACTTATCCCTGTAATGAGGTTATCCCTTGATAACCCCCATAGGTTGAAGTTCGACCAAAATATCAACCAAATCTTCCTGTTCTTTCATCACGATGTCAATATCCTTGTAAGAACCTGGTGCTTCGTCTAAATCTGAGGTGTTTCTTACCGAGTGAATTACACCCATATCATCAAGACGCTTCTTTTCTTCTTCAAGATTGAGTGTTCGTTGTGCTTCCTTTCTTCCCATTTTTCTACCTGCGCCGTGTGAGCAGGACTCAAAACTTTCTTTGTTTCCTTTTCCTTTGACGATATATGACTTTGAACCCTGTGAACCTGGAATAATACCAATAGTTCCTTCACGAGCCAATGTCGCGCCCTTGCGATGTACTAATACATTCTTTCCAAAGTGATTTTCCATTGAGGCGTAGTTGTGGGCAATGTTTATCATCTCATCGAAACCAATTACTTGCCCTGTTTGTTCCGCCATTACCTCAAAAATGTATTTTATTCTTTCCATCATCAGTTTCCTATTTGCGAGCGCAAAATCAACCGCATATTGCATTTCATTCATATACATAATTCCCTCTTGGCTATCCAATGGAAGAAATGCTAAATCCCATTCTTTAGGAACGGACGAATGATATTTTGCGTTCAATTCTTTCGCTATGTCGTTATAATGTTCGGCAATTTTAAGCCCAAAGTTCCTCGAACCAGAGTGAATCATTATCCAAATATGCCCGTCTGAACCTTTTTGAATCTCAATGAAGTGATTACCTCCACCCAATGTTCCGATTTGAGTGAGGGCATTCTGATACTGCTGGGAAACAATAAAAAGCTTCTTGTCAGTTTCAGGCATCAACGCTTCATTTTGCTTCTCTTTATGATGTCCAAAACCAACCGGGACCGCTTTACGAATCTCGCCCATTATCTTTTTAAGTGTTTCAGTATCAAGTTCGGTAAGTGAGGTTTTAACCGCGCACATTCCACACCCAATATCTACGCCTACTGCGTTGGGAATTACTACTCCTTGTGTCGCAAGAACTCCGCCTATGGGCATACCATAACCTTGATGGGTGTCAGGCATAAGGCAGACCTGCTTAAAAGTAAAAGGAAGCCTTGCAAGATTATATGCTTGTTGAATACATCCATCTTCGGGATTATCGCACCAACTCTTGATTACTACGCCGTCTACTATATTAAAGTATTTCATCTATATTATTTTAGCACACTCAAAAGTGATACCCTGTTTATAAGTTCTACAACGCTGACTTTGAAACAAACTGTCAAGGGAAACCGTTATACTTATGAAGCTTCAGAAGCCCCTTGATTTATCGGGTAAGGCGTAACAATGCAAAAACGCTCTTTATGGGCGTTTTTTGCTTTTCTAAAAGGGCGTGGAGGTGTGGAAACTTAGCGTTATACGGCTATTAGAGGCTATCAAAAGGTGCTCCCGACCCATTTTAGCACCCCTTTTTCAAATTAGGGCTATTTCCGCTATCAAAGCCCCCCGAATCAATCGGAGGGCGTGGATTATGCCTTCTTTCTTTGCTCGATGTATCCCACCTTTCTTCCGCACACGCGGCATTGGAGTGTGTAGATTCGGTAATCGTGGAATGCGCGGTTACAATGTATGACGCGCATCTTCTTCTCACAACATTTGATTGCTTTCACATGTCCTCCTAGTGGAGATACCACTTGTTGAGTGGGTGTCCGAGGGTTGCCTTGATGTAGTTGTCCATCTTCGCGTAGGGCGCGATGACCCTATCAAGGCGACCGCACGAGAGGCATACGAAGTAGATTACGCAAGCGTACGGCGAAACCGCAGGAGCGTGCAGGAGGATATGCGTAACCGCTTCCTCGTTGCACGAACACTTCGAGTAGGCATAAAGGAAACGAAACATATATCCTCCTTTCTTGGATTGTATGGTTGCAGGAAGATGAGAAGTGCGTCCTATCGGTCGTCTTTTATCATCTTGCTGTAGAATCCGCATACTTGTCATATTCACAAGACGCGGAAGAATTTCGGAAAGGTTATTTCTATTTCACCTTCCTGTAACCACGCAATCGTTTGTTAAAGAACTTATTACTTATAATTATACTCCTTTTAGCCTTGACTGTACAGAGATTTTCTTGCGTCTTCTAAATTGAACTCTTTGTCTCCAAAGAAGAACTTATAGTCTGCTATTTTAATCGGATATACTTGAAATCTTTCCTTGCCTTTCTTTTTGTAAAATACCGATATGCCGTGAGACCAGTTAGGGGAAACGACATAATTGGGCTTTAACTCGCACATACACCCGCCTTCGATTCCGATTAAATCTCGCCCGTCTATGAAACTTTTTGTCGTCAATCCCACTCTATGCGTGTGTCCTTGAATGAACGATACTCCGATGTCGTCCATAAGGTTCTTAGCGGTATAGGCGGCGTGCTTGGAAACTTTATCAAAATGTCCGATATACAATTCACCTATTTTCCAAAAGTTATGACCGAACCTTGAAAGCCCGTCTGAGTTGTCTATATATTCGATGTTCAGTTCATTGAGTCCTAACTGCTCTTGAATGGTTAAACCTTTTAAGCCATACAAAGCACGGGCGTTTGTGATGATATATTTCCTTAGTCTGAACTCGTGATTACCGGCAACGTAGACTATCTTGGTATTCGGGATAATCTTTCTAATAAGTTTTAAGATATCCGCGCCTTCCTCTAATTCGTCTCTGAAATCTTTACCAGTTCTGGGGACTTTATCGAACTTAGAAACCTCCCACGCGTCTAAATAATCTCCACCAATTACAAAATAGTCGGGTTGATTCTCTTTTAAGAAATAAAGAAGAAGGTCTAGGGCTTTATTTGAGTGAAAGGGAATATGGAAATCACTTGCTATCACTCCAAACTCCCATTGAGAGTTTTTCAATACAGATATTGTACCACATCAGACAAGATTTGTCTAAACACAACGCCCCCGAATGGGAGCGCGTGCTTCTTTCTCATTGTGTCCCCAAGATAGGCGATGTCTCGCGTTATCGAGCAAAGGAATGAGTAAGAATTTCTTGTAGGGCAGGAGAAATTTAATCAAAATGAGTAAAAAGTTTATCTCCCTCTCTACAGTTCTAATTGTACCATATAGGACTTTCTATGGGGTGTTGATAACTATGCCCTCAAACCCTCGAAGGTAAGAATGAGCTTCCTTACGAGTCCATACCCAGTCATTATCGTTGCTACCAAGCCTAATCCCCACTCAATTATCTGACGAACGAGGTCTGCAACCGCCGTCCAGCTTCCCATATCTACTGTAAGCCCAAAATGAGGGGCAAGATAGACTACAAGAGGCAAAGCACCCACAATAAGACCTCGTACAGTAAGAGCCACCCTCGTACTGTCTGTAGAAGAAACCACTAACCATTTCCACGCACTTGAAATACCTGATTTAATTGTTGACCACATAGATTTCATATTATTATTCTCAATTTTTATTCTCTTCAGTAACTATGAGCGATTTAATTTTATCGACCCCACGCTCGATTGTTTTGACATCATAATTTGGTTTTGGAATGAACTTTAACACAACAAGAAAAAATATCGGAATAACTGCTAGCAGTAAAAAATAAAATATATACTTCATTTTATAAGAGAAAGTAAGAAATTTTTAATAATTTCAAGCCAACTCAATTTCTTTTCTGGTGTTTCAGGAATTTCTTGAACTAATTGCAACGCCTCACGAGTTACTTGAATAGCTTGATTATACGCAGGAATATCACACGCAAACATTCCATTAAAGTCGGGGGTCGGGTCTATTGCCCCCATCATTCCGTTGCCTTGATTTAAGTTATACCACACTCCATTGCTTTCATACTTTTCCTGCTCTTTCATTCCAAAATGAAGATGGTCTCCCGTTGAAAGTCCAGTATTATCTGCATAACCTATAATGTCGCCTTCTTTAACTGGCTGACCTGCGCCATTCATATCTGTTGCGAGAATGGGAGATTTGAATTGTGGCTCACTCCCATCGCAGAGATGCCAGTAAATTGTTTTTTTATAACAAAGTCCCGTTCCATCTCTTTTGTCGAACATTTCATTTGTTCGTATAACAACCCCATGACCCTGTTTTTCGTCTACCTCAAAGTATGCACTTCCATCGTGTGCGGCGTATACAGGCTGTCCGTGGGACGCTCCGAAGTCAATGCCATTATGAGCAACAATAGGCACGCCATTTTGCTGATAATATGCGAGATTTGCGGTCTCTCCGAACTTCTGATTGATGATTTTCGGCTTTATAGGATAAGAAATCCAGAATTTCGCCATGTGAGTAAATACTACCATTGGCATTGATTTATTTCAATAAAATGTGTACACTAAGGACATGAATACAGCATCAATTTTGGTAGTGCTTCAGTTGATGGTGTCGTTGCTCATTTCCGCACAAAACGGAACTCAAGAGCAGAAACTTCAGGCAATAGAAACATCTAAAAATGTTGTTTCTCTCGTCTTAAGGGAAATAGAAAATGAGCCAAAACAGATTATCGGTGTTCCTGCAATTCCCGTAACTCCAGTAACTCCCGTAATTCCAACCCCAATAAAAGAAGAACCCAAGCCAGATATTTGCACTTTATCAGGTATCGTAAAAGATTATGGAGATGGAATCCATAAATATGTTAATTTCACTTGGACATTGAACGGAATAGAAAATCAAGACGCGGGGAAATTATATACCCCAATAGGTCAGTCTGGGGGTAATGTACTTTGGGGAGACTCTCCAGTCCCACTCGATAAAAACTTACAAGTCGGAGTTACAGAGCATTATCGGGCTAACATAGGCAAAGCCTGGTGTTACGCAAATCTTCCTTTTGACCCGCCAATAGGAACAACAACAAAATGAACTACGATTGGAGAGCGAATATGCTCGCGGGGTGTGTGGTAATAATTGCCGTGCTTACTGGTCTTATTATTCCTCTTGCGATAATCCTCGCTCTTTCGCTTATCTTCTCTAAAGATTAGGTCTTTTTCAGTCCTAGAACATTTCTATTTATCCCCCGCGCGAACTTCCTCAAATGAGGTGGGATAAGGCCAGTTCTTATTTTGTTTATTCGCTTTCTTTTCTCTTCTCTGGTAATCCTCTTTTTTGGCTTAATTAACCCAGCTTTCTCAAGTTGTTCTTTTCGAGATAGGAGTTTTTTCTCTTCTTCTTTAATTTCAACTCCATGTTTTTTTAACTCATCAACAAGTTTGCTGTAATACTCTGGGTGGTCTGATTTTATATCCTTTATTGCTTTTTGAACTTGCGGAGATTCGAATAGATTTTTACCGTATTTTTTGTCAATCTTTCCAATGAGGTGTTCACCCACCATATCTCCAAGAATCGCTCCAATCGGACCGCCTATCTTTGCACCTATGTAAGTAGATACATATTTTGCTCCGAGATGTTTCGCGCTTCTCCAAAAACCCATTGCAGTAGCAGGAGCGCGCTTTCCGTTCATTTTCTTTGTAATCTTTTTAAAGTTGATAAGTCGTTGCTCCTCTTTCATTGCAGAGGTATAGAAGTCCTTATGCTTGGTATTTTGCATTATTGCTCCTCGTGCGCCAAAACCCATTGCTTTTCTAGCGATTTTCTTTGCTTGAGTGTCCATAACATTGAACTTCTGTCCGTGCCACATTTCGAACTTCATTCTTTGTAAGTCCTTATTAGAGATTTTGCCCTCTTCATTTACGAAGTTCTTTTTATATGTTTTCGCCTCATTATCTATGTATTTATCAGCCTCGTCCCATTCATTTGATGGCGCATGTTCTCGTACACTCTTTTTTGCAAGTGCTACTGCATCATCGAAATTGGTATATTCGTCTTTTAATGCCTCACCTACCCCATTAGACAACTTTGAAAGTATATTTGTTCTTTGTTTGTCTGCATTGGAAAAATCAAGATAACCATTCTCATCCACTTCGGGAGCAAGACCGTACTTAGCACCTGTACTGATAGATTCCCTCGTACCAGGGTCTTGTGCTAAAACTCTTCCCGTGGGAGTCCTAGTAAGAGATTGTATAAGGGCATCGGCTAATTTGTTAGAATGTTCTGATTCTTGGGGCATTGCTTGTCCTAAAATGGAGGAAGCAAAATCTTGCTGTGCTTTCGGAAGTACAGACTGAACAGATTGAGGCATTTGTTCTCGCACTGCTTCAGTTATTACATTGCCTATAATCGCTTTGGGTATTCCTTTTATTCCCTCCAATAGTTTACTGCCGACAGAACCAATTTCACCAAGAGCACCACCTCCAGCGAGTGCAGCACCTCCTGCAGCAAGAGCACCCGCTCCGATTGCTGTAGGTACGGTTACTCCCTTATCAAACTCTGTCATTCCTGATGGGGTTCTATTTTCTCCTGGGATATATGGCTGAAGTTCCTCATAGTTCTTTTTAACTCCTTCAACATATTTTCCCAAGTCATAAGGAGCACCACCTGGACTTGTTCCAGTCCATTCGCCCTGGTATCTTTCTGGGTCGCCGGAGTTCCAGGCGGAAGCTACTTGTATCGGATTGAGTTTTCCAATGTGTTCATATCCTGGTTTTCCAGATGTCCCCCATTCTTTAATCACATTGTATGCTAATTTATCCTGTTCTTCGGGAGAAAGATTTTCGGGATTATATTTTCCAAGATACTTCGGAGCGTATTGGTCAATAAACGGACGGGTCATCTGATACGCTCCAACTTCCCCATCCTTTCCTTTTGGGGCGTTATAGTTTCCGCCACTCTCTTGCCTTCCTATAGCTTTTGCTAATGCAACAACAGAACTATCAAGCGGTTCCTGTGTATTTTGCTGATTTTGTAATTCTTGAGGATTCATTATTTATTTCCAAAAAAATTACCATATATGTTTCCTCCTTGCTGTGCGGGTTGATACCCAGGAGTTCCACCAGCTACCTGACCGCCACCCGTTGCTGTTGATTTCATATTGGCAAGTTTATCTTGAATCGCTTTCGCATTATTCGTTAAAACCTCACTCATACTTTGAGCAGATGCTTTAGGATTCAAAAGGCTTTGTGCTATACCTAACCTAAAATCAGTAACATTACCACCAGAAATTCCTAATGCGGTGGCCGCATTAGTAGAGTATTCATTTATGTAATTTGCTAATGTTTGATACTTTGGGTCTCCAACCTCTCCCTTCAACCACTGAATCACTCCGTTGGCAACTGTTAAGTCAGAAGGATTAAGATTATTTTGAATCATATAATTCTTAATTGTATCTTCATATCCTTTTGCAACATTTGCCGCAGTACTCGCCTGTTGATATTGACCACCTATATTAACATTTTCAGCAACTTGACCAGCACCAAACGCTCCACTTGTTCCTCCAGGCATAGTACCAAACGTTCCAGTAACGGGTTGATAAGGAGTGGTAGTAATTCCATAAGGTTGAGGAGCAGCAAGTCCCGCAGCCGCGCCAAGACCCTGTTGTTGGGTCTGTTGCTGACCAGTTGCGGTTTGCATGGCCAATTGTGCTGCTTGCATTCTTCCTGTGATTGCCGCCTCCTTACCTGCGGCGAGGGATTGCATTAAACCTTGTTCTCCGCCTGCTTCTGCAAGGTTAGTCCTTCCGCCGAGGATATTTGCTGACTGTTGGGCTTGTTCCTCTCTTAATTTAGCCAAATCACTTGCAGCAGAGGTGTATTCCTGTTGAGCCGCCTTAAACTCTGGGGTGGGTCCCGCAGCAGTAGTAGCAAGTGTTCCTACAAGTCCTCCATAAGTTGGACCCAATGGTTGTGTCGGTTGCTGAGCAGGTTGCTGGATTGGTTGCTGAGCTGGCGATTGAACAGGTTGCTGAATAGGTTGCTGAATTTGCTGTTGAGCTGGTTTTGGTTCTGTAGGAGAAACTAAACCTTGTGTTTTTTGGAACACGGGTGCTTGTGTAATAGAAGGTATCTGCCCGACATTTTTAGGCGTACTTAATGGAAGATTCCCCATAACATCCCTTGAGCTGATAGGAGCAATTGGCTGGGTACTCGCACTCATATTTGGTTTTACTAAACCTTTATTTATTTGTGTAGAAAATGATTGTGGCATGATATTATCCTATACTCTGTTGATAGAGATTAGGATTGGTTATTATTGGTGTTACTGATAAATCGACATTTACTTGTTTATTAGAGAGATAGAATTTCATTAAATCGAGTTTTTCATTATAGAGGTTATTATAAAGATTGAATTTTTCCGTATCCTTGACAATAGATGAAAAATATATCCTTAATGCCCCGTAGACAATCACATCGTGAAAATCCTGCGAAAGAAGAGGATATTGTCCTATCGTATAACTCGAACCGCTAATGTTAGGAGCGTTTACCACCGGCTTCAAAAGTGTCGCGCTCGTACCAGAGCTAAATGATTGAATCTGATAAGGTATTCCATCTCCATTTGGAGGAGTAGCTATGAGAAAAAGATTCGCATGCGTTAAATCAACCCCTGTAGGAAATGTAGTATTCCAACTTGTCCCGCTTCCGATGACTGCATTAGAACCAACTACCATACCAGAAGCCGCTAAAGTTCCCGTGGTGTAGTCAGAGTATGTCATATCTGCAACATTGATTTGACAGTTTAGCGTAATTATGTTTCCGCTTGATGAAGGAATAGGCCAGAATTGCAATTCATTGTTATAGATAAAGAAATACGCAGGAAGGCTTGATGTATAAGGAAGCGCATTAAGTTTCGACCATTCTTGTATTGTCTGCACTGGTGCGGGCGAATAAACTAACTGCCCAATAGTGATGGTAGAGTTTTTTACTTTAGAAACATTTGCGGGAAGTGGATATGACTGAACTCCGACAGCAGAAATTGCCGTTGTGGTCGTAGCGGTGAGCGCAGATGTCCATGTTATTGAAGTAGAGTTTTGTGTGAATTGAACCGTTCTCTGTTCTCCGCTTGAAAAAACGACTAATTGTTTACAGGTAATATCAGTCCATGCGGAAGTTAGTGTCGCAGAAACAGCACCAGAAGCAAGTGTACCTGTCAAGGTTAAGGACTTTGGTCCGATTGTTACCATGGTAACCGCCCTTTCATTGTCAAAAAACTTCAAATAAAGAAGTTTCGCCTGTTCGTTAATTAGCA
>JAEHJW020004690.1_pt1 | contig 32480 bp, 39 predicted proteins | sample 9271431 | NCBI WGS metagenome assembly JAEHJW02 | reverse complement strand
TCATGTTCCTCTCTCGGATAACTGCCACGCCGCACCTCCATCAACGCTCAGCGCTACCGCCACCGGTCGCACCCAGATGGGCATGGCATTGAGCACGAAGGTCTCTCCGGCCCATGCCAGGAGCAGGGTTTGACCCATCACCCCGGCGATGGCCTGTGCCGCCGGCGGGGGAACTGCGTTTCCAATGCGTTCCCTCCAGGCCGAATCGCTGAGGCCTTCCAGATCCAGATGATCTTCGGGGTCCACCAGCCCTTGCAGAGCCGCCAACTCCAGAGTGGTGAATGGCCGGTGCCAAGTGCTGTCCAAAGCGCGAATGATAGCCACCAGCTTGGTGTTCTGATCGGGCATTTCGTCTGCCTCATCCCCGGCCGAAAAACAGGAAGTGCGCGGGTCAGCCACGCTCCACTTGCCGTTGTCATGCCCTGCTGCCGCCGATACCGCGCCGCTGGCTTCCGTCCACGGCACGACACCGTAATGGGCCGCCGTGAGGTAGTGATCGCCTTTGGCTCGGGTCAGGCCCGTCCGGGGGTCGGCCACAGCGAGGGCACCGCCAGCCACATGGGATGCGCCCACGACGGTTTTACTCGCGCTGTTCCATGGGACGATGCGATAGATATTCTGATGTGTGGTGCTCTTGTAGCCTGGTCGCGGGTCGGCGACAGCGTACCGGCCACCGCCCGGCGCGGATTGCCCGCTGATAGCACCGATGCTGTCTTCCCAATCCCGGACACCGTACTGGCCATACTCAGCGGATCCGCGGAAACGTGGGTCGGCCACGGAGAAGCGTCCCGTCATGGGGCGTCCGCTGGCTGTCACGGCACCGCTGGATTGCTCCCACGGCAACACACCCAAAGTACCATCGTGAATTTCCTCAAGACGTGGATCGGCGACAGCGTAGCGCCCATTGGTGACACCGCCGCGCCCCGAAATGGTCCCGCTCGGCGCGTTCCATGGGGTAACGCCCAGGTAGTGGGCGCGACGCTCCGGCAGAATCAAATAATCCTTGAGGGTTCCATCTTGGACCGCCAGATTATTGAGTGATCGCCAGTCGCTTCCGGCCTCCACGAAAGCCAGCCGAACCCAGGTCTTCCATTGCAGGGATGGCACCCGGTGCATGACGCCGCCGGCGGGATCTCCAGGCAAGGGCATCCGGCCCAGAATATCCCCCACGCCCAGCAAGGGCCGCTTTTCGGGCTCGTAGAGGAAGGGCGGCACCTTCTCCATGTGGCGGGCCACCAGCAGGAACCGCTTGCGGGACTGCGCCAGGCCGCCCAGATCGCCGCAGTCGTGGGTCGTCTCCGCCACGGCATATCCATACCGGCGCAGCAGCCCACTGATCTGATCCAGCAAGTGCCGGCCCCGGTTCTGGATCCGGGGGACGTTTTCCAAAATGACGAACTCTGGGAGATCGTCTTTCCAGGCCTCCAGGGTCAGCCAGATGCCGCGCACGGTGAGCCGGTTCAGCGCCTGATACTTCTCGGTCTTGCTCTTGTTCTCGGACAGAAGCCCCGAGAACGCCTTGCAAGGCGGGCTGGTGAAGACGATATGGGGCCGCTCATTGCCAGCCGCCTTGCGGATGTCCGCCGGCGTCGCCTCGCGCCATTCCGCAGGCGGCTCCTCGCCATGAAAGGCGCGGTACTGATCCCGGTCGAAGAGATCGAGGACGGTGCCGGGCACGCCGGCGAGATGCGAGAAATCGGCGATGGCCCGGGCATCAGAATCCACACCGCCCAGACAGCGGAAACGGGCCTGCATGGAACCGATGCGGGCCTGTCCGCGATTGAAGCCGGCAGCCCCGCCGCCCAGGCCGCAGAACAGGTGAAAATGGCGGATTTCACGATGGTCAATCAACATTTGCTTCTCCCGATAACACCGCCAACACGGCTAAAATTCGCCTCTCCGAAAAACGACGGCTGAAACGGTTTGGGAAGACACCACATCACTTCGCCGAACACTGCTGGCGTGATGTGGTAGGGATTGGTCCCGAACAAAAACCACCACAGAGTAGCATGAGCCGTTGATGTGGGTTCCACTTCAATGTTTATCCGCTTGAGTTTCCAATAGCTCATCTTTCGATATCCCTTTCAATCGGACGCGATCTGCACGATAGACACCGGCTCATACCCGGTATACCAAGCGCACCGCGCACCATTTTTGCGAACGCGCTGACGCACTATTGCCGTAGTTCATGGGAACCTCACTAAAACGTCAGAATAAGCCATCTATACCTGCGCTATTCCGTCACCTTAAGGTCAGCACGGCGATCTTGTTTTGACCGCCTCCCCTTTCGCCGGTACTTGGTGCGATCACGCTGCACTTTGGTCGGCAGAACGCCAAAGCGGGGCTTGATCCGTGGACGCTTGCCCGCAACCTTCTCTGGCTGCACGATGCTCACCCATCCTGTTTGACTTTTAGCCGGGCCGAATAGACTCGCAGAAGTTCACCGCTTACGAAAATCTCCAGCACCTTGCCGGCCCCCTTCTTACGCACAAACACGGTTACTGTGCGTTCATCTTCCGCTATACCAACGTCACACTCATCTTCAAGTGCGGCCCACTTCTCGGCAGCGCTATAAGGATCAACGGCCTCAATCTCGATGGGTTCATCGGTGCCGTTCTCTGAGCACCATACTTCGTAGATCATGAATCCCCCTCCATCCCAGCCACCTTCAACCGAAACCCTCTCGGGGCATAATCTCGATTGAACTCTGCCAAGTCCTCACGCAAATCAGAGGTAAGGTCCACACAAACCTTTACCCTCTCGAAAGCGGCGTAAATGGCATAGCAGCGTTCACAAAACCACCAATCCGCAAGGTATACTTCGCCACCTTCCCCGTAGATGTTTTCCTCAACCTCAGAAACGGGAGATCGCCATCGGTTGATGCAATGCGCCTTGGTCCACGGTCGCAGTTTAGCCTTGCAAGAGCAACACTTCCGTGCGCGTTTCCAGTCATAGACCTTCGCTTCATCATGAACTTCGTAATACCAGGAGCACTCATCTAGGCCGTAATCGCAAGCGCAGGAAATACCCATCATTGGCCCTCCGCATAAGGAAAGAGTGTCCGTTGCTGATCGCCTTGCAATGCGTCCGCGCAGCGTGGATTGATCCACACGCATTCGGTACGCAGGACCGTGCCGCGATTTCCACTGATGCTCGCCGCCCTCGAAAAGCACTTCCACCCTGTCAATGCTTGTTCATACGTTTCGGTGGGGTAGCCAGAGAGGACCACGAATCCCTCGACCTGCATCAGTCGATCAAGAAGGGTGGCATGCTCCTGTTCCGTCATTTCGTGGCGGTAGGTGCGATTCCCGGACATGGCCCTGGTCTCGTGCATGTAGGGCGGATCCACGAAAAACAGGGTGCCGGGCGCATCGTGGCGATCGATGACGTCAACCGCATCCCCGGACTCGATGATCACCCCTCGCAGGCGCTCGCAAAACGTGGAGACGACCTCCGGATAGGATGCCCAGTCCATCGCCGGGGTGACGCTCCGATCCGGCTTGGAATAGCTGCGGAATCCGGTGCGTCCCTTGGTCGCACCGGCGCTTCCGAACCCGGCCGCCGCCCGGAATATCGTGCGCCGGGCTTGCTCGACAGGATCTGCAGACGCCTCATAAGAGTCCACAAATTCGCTCCTGGCGTAGGGCGTCAATGTGCACACCTCTTTCAGGCGACGCGCCCGAACCGGGTCGCGCAACACGCGGAATACATTGACGACCTCGTCGTCCAGGTCGTTGTACACCTCCGCCGGGCTGCGCGGCTTGCGCATCAGCACGCTGCCCGCTCCACCAAAGGGTTCGACGTAGGTGTCATGATCCGGCGGAAAGAAGCCCATGATCCACTCGGCCAGGCGAAACTTGCCTCCGTGATAGCGCATGACGGGGCGGGAGATCTGGGAACAGAGGGAGTCAATCATGAGACGCGCCCTGGTGCAGAAGGATCACGGGGACACGAACGAAGCCCACACGAGAAAAACGCCCCAGGTCACGATCAGGAACATTCAGAACGCGCCTGTTCCAGAGCCACTCGCCAAAGACGGAACAAAAACTAAGGTGAAGGGCTACACCATGTTGCAAGATGACAGGATGAAGGATGCAAGACTGACGATACGCCCGGTAAGTGATGGACGCGAACTGAACGATAGATACGGGCTCATAACCGGTATACCACGCACACCGCGCGCCATTTATGCGGACGCGCTGACGCACTTTTCTCCCTGACCAGAGCCAACGCTCAAAAATGGGACACCGTGACAGATGCTTGGCAACATCCCACCGCAGGACAATGGCGTGAGCCGAAGGATGGCGGCGATACGCACGGTAAGTGCAGCCCGGCTTGGGGCGCAATATCCTGCCACCGACATCCCCATCCTCCGCAGCAAGCTCCGTCAACGCAGGGAAATCCATTGACTCATCCATAACACTCTCCTATTGCAAGCCATTGGCAGGGCGCCTTGCCGCCGCCGCCATTCCCGTCCTCTGGAGCATTTCTCCCACCAGCAAAGGGAAGTCCATCGGATCATCGATGACCGTCACCCCATGCTCAGGGGCCTCCAGCCCTTTGTAGCCGCGATCCAGCAGTGCGGACAGCAAAGTCGCTCCCAGGGCGGCGTTGGCGTTGGCCGGATGGTCATCGAGGAAAGCGACGGCGCCCAGTCGATGCAGGACATCCGCCTTTTCGCCGGCCGGAGCGTCGTGCCCCACGCATACCACCCGCTTCGCCGGGATCAGCCCGGCCAGGCATTCCGCCCGCGCGGACTCGTGCCGCGGATCGATGCTCGTCACCGCCCAGACCTGGCATCCCAGGTCCTCCAGCGCGTACACCAGGTCATGCGCATGGCCGTACAGCGGCAGGGTGGCCCAATGGCTTGCAGCCTGCGAATGGCTTGCAGCCGGCAGGCAATCCCCATGGAAGACCCGCCAGACGGCGTCCACTTCCTTGCGGGTCAGTCCGTAGCGCAGCCCCAGGCTGTGCTGCTCGTTCATCTTGGCCATGGGCCGGCCAAGAACTCCCTGGGCGCAGTTCACCCAGTGCCCCTCGAAATCGCCCAGCACGCCGTCCACGTCGAGGGCGACGAGGGGATTGTTGCCGCAGATCCTCATGCCGATTCTCCTTGTTTTTCCAGCTTTCCTTGCAAGCGCCGCCGGACCACCAGGATGCTTTCCAGCCGGTCCGCCAGCCGCGACAGCCGCCTGGCGCGCGGATCCATGGATCCGAGTTTGCGCGCCTGGGTGCGGGCGGTGATGATGAGGGCTGTGGAGTTCATCCCTATCAAACTCCGTACCCATGGCTGCGCAGCACGTCCGCCATGTTGCTTCCTTCCCAGGACCCCGGGCGGCTGATCACCATTCCGGCGTCTTCCAGGAGCATGGCCGCGAGCTTCTTCACGGTGAGCGGGCCATGGCTGTTGAAGGGATCCGGGCCGGCATTGGCGTTGATCCGCCGGACCAACTCCGCAAGGTCCGCGGCGGTCTGGTCGTCGATCTCGATCTGGATGCGTTTCACCATGAATCACCCCCATGAGTGTGTGCGGATTGCCGAGGGAGCGGCGGCGCCTGACGTCTTGCCGCAGCGTTATCCCAGGCTTCGGAGAGCGCCGGCGAGGCATCTTCCAGGGAGTACCCTGACGTGATGGCGGCGCCGATGGTCGTCTCGAACTCCACGTAAATGCCCATCACGGATATTTTTCCACCAGGCAAAAGGCCGGTTACCGGCAGCCTGGTCCCATTGGGGCGGATGAGTGTGCCGAGAGGCGAGATATCCTTCTTCGCGGCGGAGATCATCAGTGCACCTCATCCCACAGCCTGACAGAGGGAGATGGTCGCTGCGGGAGGGCGGGTCCGTGCAGGGCTATACCGATGCGATCCGCTCCCCGGACGAGATACGATCCTGCCGGGGCAAAGATGAGAATCCGACAGAGCATCTGCTCCGCCCGGGCCCGCTGCTCGGGGCTCTTCCCGATGCCCACAGAAAGAATGACGCGGTCCATCAAAGCACCACCTTCCGCACCGTGCCGGCGCGGGCGATCATGCTCGCCAGATCGACGATGCGCATGGAGCGAGGAAAGAGGTAGGTGAGGGCGGTGCCGTCGGTGTAAGCGACGAGCACTCGGCTCAGGCCCGAGCGGCGGTCGTCGTTTCGACTGTGTCCCGGGCGGGACTCGAAAGAGGGCTGCACTGGTGGTCTCCCATGATGCCGCCGTGAGGTGGGCGGCTTCGATGGGAACAGATTACCGTAGCGGTAATTATAATGCAATACCTACCAGGTAATTATTTTGAACAAAATGTTTCTATGATTGCCAGCATGCGTTTTATGGGTGTATGGGGGGCTATGCGCGCACAGTCCGGGCAACAAAAAACCGGCGCGGGGCCGGTTCTTAGGGGGCGTTGGCGACTCGGGTTTAGTGTCCCAGCGCTTTTCCAGCGGTATTAAGGATGGTGAAGATGCTTCCGATGGCCCCTAAGGCACCCACAGCTGCGACCGTCAGTGTGACGTAGACCCAAGACTGGGTAGCCAGATGAGGCATTTGGGCCTCCAAAGTGGCAACCCGTTTGTCTACACTGTGCAGCGTGGCAGAAAGTTCTTTGATGTCGGCGCGAATTTCGGTAACAGCCGAGTCGATCTTAGCCTCCAAGCGGCTGATCGACTGAGACTGCGCCTCAATCAGCTTGGTCAACCCTTCGATGTCCATTGCCGATAGCTCCTCAAGATCAGAATTCTCCGGGCTGAGGCTTTCCTCTCCAGCACCGTGGCGAGCAGCCGCTTTCCAATTTGCATAAGAGAAAACCTTGGCGCTCACCGCTTCATTTTCCAGTGTACATCAGAAAATGGCATTGTGTAAGCGCAGTTATCGCAGACCAAAAGAACGAGATGGAATGGGTATGGCACCATCGTGGCTGGAGGCGGAACACCATTCATCTTGGGCATCGTAGTCTGCCCAGGGAACCAAAAGTGCATACTGATTACCGAGGCATCCGGGGCAACAGTATTTTGCATCCATGTGAAATCTTCCTTGTTCCCGCAACATGGGCACCCCTTGAACCCGCGAGAGCGCAACCACCCAACAAACTCTTCTGCTTTTGCTTTCACAGCATGTGCTGCAGAGTCGTAGTTGTCACTCATATCTACAGATTCCTCGACGCATTCACCACCCGCCCGATGATCTGGACCTGCTCGGCAGAGGCGCGGATCTCGGGGTAGGCCTGATTGTCGGAGCGCAGAACGATCTCGCCGCCTGCTTTGAATAGCCGTTTGCAGTAGATTTGCCCGTCGAACGCGACAACGTAGATCTTGTTGTCGATGATGGTTTGCTGATTGCGCGCGACGAGGATGCTGTCGCCGTCACTCAAGGTTGGCTCCATGCTGTCGCCTGACACCTTCGCCACGAAGCATTGCAGTGGGTCGCATCCTCGCTCCCGAAGGTGACTGGAGCGGAAGGCGTCTGGCATGTCGCGCTGTTCTTCTTCAAAAACCACCGCGCCAGTTCCCGCCGAGACCTTCAGTCGGTAACGCGGGACAGTTAGCATATCCTCCCCCAGTTCATCCACGTTGCCCCAGCTTAAGACAGGGCGCGGGGCCGTGACGTTAGGCACGCCAAGCGACACCCGCTCCACGATGCGGGCGGTGATGACTGCATGATCGTGGTCCATCCAGTTGGGTGGCAGCTTCAATGCCATCTCTATTTCCCTGGCAGTCTGAGAGCTTATAACCTTGCGGGTCTTCTGATTCTGGCTCTTCCATCGGCTGATAAGCGTGGGGTCTTTGCCGGTGAGGCGCGAGAACTCAGCGACAGATCCGCGTGCCTTCTCGCGGATGAGGGCGTCTAGGTTCGTTGCTCGCACATCTTCTGCGCTTTTCATGAGAGCAGTTTCCCTGCGCGCTAATAGGCCGGCAATGCGCGCATCGGTCATGATGCTTGACGCTGTACTTACCGATGCGGTAATGTTTGGACATGAAAAAGCTGCGTTCATATTTCAACTCCCTCTCAGCCGAAGATCGGGCTGATTTCTTGGCTGCGGTAGGCACTTCCGAGTCCTATCTCCGGAAGGCCATGTCTGTTGGCTCGATCGGTCCCCGCATGGCGGCCCTCATCGAATCCGTCACCAACGGCGCCGTCACCCGCGCCGAGCTGCGTCCCGACATCTTCGGTCCCATTCCAAGTCAGGACACCTTCCCATCCATAGGGGTCGCGCATGGCGACGAATAGCCAGACGAACACGCTGCCGCCCATCTCAGGAGGTCCCGCATGAACCTCCCGAGCCTCGACGTACCATCCCGCCCATGGCGCACCCTATCTGCCTTTCTTGACGGACTTTATCCGGTTCCGCCGACCCCATCCTACCTCCGTCCCTCAGCATCCCCAGTATCCCTAGGTCTGCCCGAGGAATCTCCGGGAACTGGTCGGCCAGTTGTAGTTGCTGGTAGCAGGGATACGGTTTTTCTGTCGTATGGCGCATGGTTGAACTCCGTTTTCTGTGCATCCAATGACCCCATGGTGCCGCCGCATCCCGGCAAAAACGATGAAAACCTCACACCCGTAAATCATTGCCTTTGCAGGGAGTGCAGATGATGGACGCGCCGGCCACCCATAAGATCCAGTCCATGCTCCTGCGGGCGATCGCCCAGAAGGGTCAGCGTCAAACATCTGAAAACATCGGAGTTCACGAGTCGGCCCTGTCCAGGTTTCTGGCTGGAGACGGGGGCTTGAAGCTGGACCAGATATGCCGGCTTTTCGTCTTCCTGGAGATTCAACCCGAGTACCTCGGTGACGGAGAGACGACGGTGATCAAGGCGGAGCATCTGCGCGTCCTGCGTGTGCTGGCCCGCGCGGCCATGGAAGAGGGGGTGGCGCTGTAAACCCATTCTTACGAGGAGATTGAGGGATGACCATGAAAATTTGCAAAAAGACCGCAGCAGAAATCTGGTATGCCGTTTTGGAATCAGCAAAAAGAAGTGACTCAGCCAGCCCGGATTTGCTTGCGAATGTTTTGATTGAAGCGGCTCAAAAGATTACTGAAGCGACAGCTAATTCTGAGTCTGATGCTGAGACCATATCTCCAGGATCTTGGCATGAATAGTTTGATACATCTGGGCTATGTCGACAGCCGCAACTTGCGGAGACTGTTTGCAAAAGACGTTGTTCCCGGACTGGGTTTCCAGATACGCAACTACGATCTCGCCTGCGATTTCTTCTGCCGTTTTGCTCATAGGAGCCTCCTGTGCCGGTAACTGGTTTTCGAGAGGAAATGTCATGGTGCCACGCCGAGCAAGTATAGCCAGTTGCCGTCTTGGCCGCTATATGCCCCATTCCTTGCCCCAGGCAAGGAGGACCCAGTGATTCCCCGGCATACCCGGCCCATCGCCTCACACATGGACGCTGCCATCTACCTTTGGCGCAAGGAGCAAGTAGCGTCCGAGATCAACGCTGATCGGCGCAAGCATCGGGGAGATCGATAGTGTTTACCCACAAACCTCTGCGCAAAGACCCACTGGCGATTTTACGCAACCGCCCGCTGTCCAGTTCCAGGGATTTTGCCGCGCGACGGGCCAAAGAAATCCTTTTGGAGGCCAAGAACATTGCTGTGCGCGATGGTTGCGCCTCCATCGAGGAATGGTTGCAGCGCAAAAGCGAAGAATTTTCCCGCAAGGGGCGCGTGATTGCGATGGCCGAACAAACGCTTACCCCGCACGACAACCCAGATTTTCACCATGGACAGGGCCGATTGGCCAGATAAGGAGGAACAGCGGCATGATCCCTTCATCCCCATTCACTGAAGATCCATCGGACATACCTCCACCCATCCCGGGTGACGCCGACCTCCGAAGTGCCCGGTGGTTCAAGCTGGACATCGTCAACCTGCTCAACTCGGACTTCATGCAGTTGGCCAGCCCGGAAGAATTCAAGGCCGCGTTCCTGTTGTGGACCAAAAGCATCCACCAGGTCCCCGCGGGGAGCCTGCCCAACGACGAAGCCGTCCTGGCGATGCTGGCCGGGGGCTATGACTATCGCCGAAAGCCATGGCGGCGCATCCGCGAGATGGCGCTTCATGGTTGGGATTTGTGCTCGGATGGCCGGCTCTACCACCAGGCGGTGGTTGGCACCGTCCTGGACATTCTGTCCGCGGTTCAACTCCGCACCTCGTCTGCCAATCCCCTCAATGCGCAAGAGACGGCGAAAGCCCAGGCCAGGGCGCGGCAACAGAAATACAGGGACAACAAGCGCGCCAAGCGGGCGATGGAGGAGGCTCGGGCCAGACAGGGCGATGAAGCATCACTCGCGGCAGACGATGCAGAGGTAACGCCCGTAACGTCACCCGTAACGTTATCCGTAACGTCACCCGTAACGCCCGTAACGTTACCTAATGAAGAAGAAGATAAAGAGAAAGAGAAAGAAATAACGTTACGCGTAACGTCACCCGTAACGCCCGTAACGCCGTTATCCGTAACGCATGAGTCCCCGTCTCCCGATGGTCTGGAAACCGCTCCTTCAACCCGCGAAGGCCATCTGTGCAAGCAATTGCGGGCACTTGGCGTCCGTGCGGCCCCGCACATGATCGTGGTGCAGGAGATGTGCGCCCGTCATTCAGACGAGCACATCCTGGCCGCGGCGGAGATCGCCCTGGAGAAAAAAGGCAGCGGCATTCACGTCGGCTACATCGCCGCGATGTTGAAAGATCCCGGAAGGTCTTCCGGGAAAGGTGGAAAGAACAGGCAAACGGATGGCCCCCCCAACCGTTCGCTCCTGCCGCCCGTCGCCGTCGCCGAATCTCATTTCATCGCCCTGTAGGAGGACTGTCATGACAATACCGAAAAAGTCCGAGAGCAAAGATCAGCCTTTGGTCCACGCCGGCGATGCCGCCGGGGATCTTCTTGCCCGATGGGGGTTCGATCCCAATAACGTGGCGATCCTGCCCGACCGGCACCCCCAGTACCGGGAGTGCGCGCGCCATGGCCGCTATCCGATCTCCATGGTGGATGACCGGGATGTCATCCGCTATATGTCGCCGGTCTGCCCGGTGTGCGCGGCGGAGCAGGCCTCGCGCCGGCTCATGGAGAGCGCGGCTATCCCAAAGCGTTACATTGACTGCGGCTTCGACAACTACGTGATCGAGGTCCCGGGTCAGCAGACGGCTCTCGATGTCTGCCGGGACTACGCAGATCATTTCGAAGAGCACGCCCGTAAGGGATACTGTCTCATCCTCTGCGGAAATCCTGGCACGGGCAAGAACCACCTGGCGTCTGCCATCGCCCACGTGGTGCTGGCCAAAGGGCACAGCGTGCTCCAGGTCACCGCCTACGACATCATCGCCAGAATTCGCCAGACCTGGCAGCGGGGAATTGGCAACAGCACGGAGCTGGAGGTCATCCGCGGGTTTGCGGAAGTGGGCCTGCTCATCATTGACGAGGTCGGGAAAACCTTCGGCAGCGATGGAGAGCGGGTGCATCTCTTCGAGGTCATTGATCACCGATACCGCGATCTGAAGCCGACCCTCATCCTGTCCAACGAGAGCATTGGCGGTGTGGAGAAATACCTGGGTCCGGCCGCCTTCGACCGGCTGTGCCAGAATGGCGGGCTGCTGCTCTTTGACTGGCAGAGCCATCGTCGGGGGAGGGAGTACAAATCCGATACGGCAGCTTGCCTGCGGGGTGAACTATGAACAGAAATCATGAGCAGCAGCGCCTGCTGATAACTCGTCTCTCAGAAGGCCACCCGATGCTGAACCCTCATCCTATCCGTTCTGGCTGCGCCCGAAGCGCGACCGGGAACATGGCATTCTACCTGATCGACCTTGGCCCATTCTTTACAGAGCCAAGACAGTTCCTGGAAGACCTGCGCGCGTGTGATTTTGCTCCGAAGGGATACGATTGCAGTGCTCAGATCGCCATCCGTCTGATGCGCTGGTCGCAAAGCATCCAGTTGACCCTCCGCCAAAATCACGTGATGAACCAGATCGTCTCTGAAGCCATTCGGCGCGGAGCCGCGATCATCGAATCCAAAATCAGGACGGCTGAATGGTCTATACCAGATCATCACGACGATCATCATGATCTTGCCGTCACGGCGGCCACCAAGGCATTGCAACATTTTGCGGAGAAGCACGACCTGACAACGGTGCCGCACCCCAATATTGCGACATTCGTTGACGTGCATACCCGGTTTGCCTCCCGTGATGCCATGGAAGACTTTATTTATCGAAAACGGCTTGATGCGGAATCTGTGTTGCCACACGAACCGACGTTCTCAAAAGCATCGCTGGAAAGAGTCATCCGGCAGCGGCGATCGGAACTCAAAAATCTCTCCGGAGAAAAGCGGCAGAAGAAAATGCGGGAGCTGGAAAGAATGGAAGCCACGCTTCATGGAGTGCGAACAGAGGTTCGCCTGGAATATGCGCTGGAAGAAAGGGGAGACCATGAGGCACGAGGCAGTAGCGAGCGACTTTCGCTGGAGGAGCAGGTGTCCATCGCGGTCGGAGGTATTGACCTGGAAGAGGAAGACGACAGCTATGAGATGCCCGCCGACCAGCGGGAGTTCCTGGACCTTCTGATTCAGGTGGGCAAGCAGCAGATTTCTGCAAGGCAGCTCATACCTTATCTGGCCGAAGCCAGGGAGTATCGCGCCATTCTCGGTTTTCTTCAGGTGCTGAAAAAGACTGATGAAATCAGCCTTGAAGCAGCATCGCTACGTGAACTGCTGGGCAACCGGGGGCTGGCCGATATTCGCAAGCAGGTCCTGCGTGTTGGCAGGGCCGATGGCTGTGAAGTGGTCTCCCTTTTCGACACATGCAAGGCATACCTTCGAGGGGAGAATGGCGAACTTGATGTGCTGGCTGCACTGCAGGTGGCCTCCGTATGAGAGTCCATCCGCCATTCCCCTGGCTTGGCGGCAAGGGGAAACTGGCTGACCAGATTCTTGCCCGGCTTCCCGAGCCGGCGCGGGAGCTGACCTACGTCGAGCCCTTCTTTGGTGGCGGTGCGGTATTCTTTGCCCGCCGTCCCTCCGGCATCGAGGTCATCAATGATGCAAACGGCGAGATCGTGACCTTCTTCCGTGTACTCCGAGACCGCACGGACGAACTGATCCGGTACTTGCAGAACACCCCCTACTCGCGCCAACTGTTTTACGAGTGGCGGGCCATTCCGGACCCGGCAAGCCTGCCAGACCTCGAACGCGCCGCGCGGTTTTTCTATATCGCCAGATCCGCATTCGCCGCCGAGTCCACCCGCAAAAATCCAGCGTGGGCCTTTGCCAAGGTTTTTGACAATAAGGCTCGGTCCATGGCCTTCGTCATTGATTCGGAATTGCGATTGGTTCGGGATCGGCTGCGGTACGCACTGATCGAGAACGACGATGCCATTGCGGTTGTCCGGAGATTCGATACCCCATCCGCCGTCATCTATTGTGACCCGCCCTATCTCCAGGCCACCCGCAAAGACGGGCAATATGCCGATGAGATGAGTGACCAGGATCACGAAAACCTGCTTCTGGTACTCACCGCATGTGATGCCTATGTCGCGATCTCCGGCTATCCCAATGATTTATATGCTGATCATTTGGAATCTGGCCAAGGGTGGTCCTATGTGGACTTTGCCCATTCCTGTCACGCCAACCGATCAGGGCAAGCTGGGGAAGATATTGATCGAGAGCGGACAGAAAGAATCTGGTTGAATCCGCGTCTTACGGAGTGGTACGAGCGGCACGCTCCGCGCCAATCGTCCCTGTTGGATCTGTGCGCAGTGTGACCCACTCCCGATCTATACCAAGACTGAAAAAAGTACTCATCCTTCCATATCAAGGAGAAAGCCATGGCAGGCGTGAATAAAGTGATTTTGTTGGGCAACGTGGGCCAGGACCCCGAGATGCGCTATACGCCTGCTGGCAAGGCCATCGCGAGTTTCAGTGTGGCCACGTCAGAACGCTACAAGGATAAGGAGGGTATTACACAGGAACGCACGGAGTGGCACCGTGTAACGCTGTTTGGCCGCCAGGCAGAGATTGCCGGTGAGTATCTTCGCAAAGGAAGTCAGGTCTACATTGAGGGCCGGATACAGACCGAAAAATATACCGACAAGGAGGGGGTCGAGCGCTACGCGACCAAGATCATCGGTGATCGCCTCCAGTTGCTGGGCCGCCGTAGTGAGGATGGTGGTGCCAGTGATGGTTACTCCGGTAAATCTCAGGGATCGACTGGCGGGGGCGGTGGGCACCCCGCTCCGATGGATGATCTGGGTGAAGACGAGATTCCATTCGTGACGCAGGCAGATGTTTTGTTCCAGCCGCGCTCCCTGCTGCGGCGTGTTCGGTTTTGATGGCGACGGGAGCAACTTACTTTGTTTCATGAGGATTTTGCAGGCATTGTCTCTGTCTACGAAGAAAGAGATCTGGACGTAGTCTTACCAGAATTATGGTCGCATCCAAAGCCATTAATTTTTCTAATGGGCTTTAAGCTGGTGAAAGCCACCAGTCCAAGTTAGACTAAAAAAATGAGCATTGTTACTTCAAGACCAAGGCACTCTCGAGGAGCGTCCATCCATTTCTCAGGGCACGAAACATTTCCTCTGCGTCAGATGTGGCTCAAGAAGGCATTCGACGTAGCGATCAATGGAGATCTGATTCCTAAGGCTACTTTTGCTGACGAGACTGCCATCGCCACTTTCGGCGTAGGTAGGAATATGGTCGCGTCGATTCGGCATTGGGCATTGGCCTGCGGTGTGATGCGCGAGGCTGACCAGGAATTTCGAATCAGCGGGCTCGCTAGAGAAATTCTGCAGGACGGAGGCTTAGATCCCTACGCTGAGCATCCCACCACCGCATGGCTCGCACATTGGCAACTCGCAGGTCGCTGCTACCGCTCGACCACATGGTATTGGCTATTTAATCATGTGACCGCCCCAACATTCACCCGCCAAGAACTCGAAGAGCCCTTGGCGGGGTACGCTCGAGAACTTGATCCAAAGCACAGGCTATCCACGTCGACGATTTCACGCGACCTGGAGACTTGCCTACGCAGCTACGCGCCGCGGACAGGAGGTGGATCGCCCGAGGACTTTGCCGAACCGCTGCTTGGCGAGTTAGGCTTGCTCCAAGAGATTCACAAAGGTCAGTACGCCTTCCGCCGCGGACCCAAGGCGTCGCTGTACGATGGGGCCTTTGCCTACGCTTTGATCGACTTTTGGGATCGGAAGGCAGAAGGCCACAGTTCGCTAGCCTTTGAAACAGTTGCGTATGCAGAGGGATCGCCGGGGCGTGTATTCAAGCTTGATGAAGAGTCGATCGCGCAGCGGCTAATTTCGCTTGCCGACTTCACAAACGGAAAGCTCGCGTGGACGGACTCCGCGGGCTTGCGCCAAGTCCACAGGAAACCCCTCTCCAAAGAGGATCATAGAGACATGGTTAGGCGCGCCTATGGCTGAGACAAAAGATCCGGTGCTCTCGGACATTGTACAGATTTCGCGCCAATATCAGCGATCAATCCGGATCGATGCCGACATCGGACGGAGCGACGCATTAGACGGCTATATCTTCCATTCAACCGCCTCCTCAGTGATCGATGGGATGTGCAGGCAGATTGCGGAAACCAATCAGCGCAGCTTCACTTGGACCGGTCCCTTCGGTGGCGGGAAATCGTCCTTAGCCGTGGCCTTGGCAAGCGTTCTGGATCCCGACAAGGCCCTCCGCGCGAAGGCTCGCGCCGCCTTACATCTCGACTCCAACCAAGCATTCGACAAGGCTTTCCCCGTCTGTAATGGTTGGCTTGTAGTCCCCGTAGTCGGGCGGCGAGGCAGCGTCGTCTCTGAATTGAGCGCAGCCATCCGCAAAGCCCAAGGAAAGAATTTCGATGGTCGCAACAAGCCCAATGTGCAAGGCGTGGTCGCGGAACTGCTCGCCGAGGCAAAGGACCGTCCAAACGATGGCGTCCTTGTGTTCATTGATGAAATGGGCAAATTCCTCGAAGCCTCCGCCCTCGGCTCAGGGGACGATGTTTACTTCTTCCAAGAGTTGGCGGAAGCGTCGGCCCGTTCTAGTAGCCGTTTAGTCGTTGTCGGCGTCCTACACCAATCTTTCGCACAGTATTCTGCTCGGCTGGGCATCGAGACCCGTGACGACTGGGCCAAAGTCCAAGGCCGCTACTTGGACCTCCCTTTCGTAACCGCCAGTGATGAAATAGTCGATCTCATCGGGCGGGCTATCGAAGCGCAATGGCGTCCGGATTGGATGCTTGATGCGTCGAACATAGTCGCAGACGCTATCCGCTCGCGGCGGCCAGCAGTTGGAAAGAGTTTCTCAACGGCTTTAGCGCGCTGTTGGCCGCTACACCCTGCGATGGCCGCTCTGCTCGGACCGATCTCAAAGCGGCAATTCGGCCAAAACGAGCGCAGCACTTTCGGCTTCCTATCATCGGTCGAAGCCCATGGCTTTCGCTCTTATCTCCAATCGACTCTGCTGAGCCAAGCGACTTGGTATCGGCCAAGCGACTATTGGGACTACCTGCGGGCAAATCTGGAGCCAGCGATCTTAGCCTCCCCTGATGGGCACCGCTGGTCCCAGGCGGTTGATGCCGTTGAACGGGCCGAGGTTAAATCTGATGATTCGTTGCTCGTGACGATGATCAAGAACATCGCGATCATCGACTTGTTCCGAAATGGCTCCGGCCTGGCAGCAGATCTACCGGTGCTTTCGGCACTGTTCTACAAGGTTCCGCAAGAGCAAATCGATGAAGCTCTGCGCAAGCTCGCTTCGTTGAAGGTGGCCCTTTTTAAGAGTTACACAGGGGCTTGGTCGGTCTTCGAGGGCAGCGACTTCGACATCGATGCGGCTATCGCCCAAGCTTTGGCGGCATCGCCTGGGATCGATTATGCCAAGCTCTCGCAGTTCATGGGCATGCATCCTGTTGTTGCCAAGCGGCATTACCACGAGACCGGATCCATGCGATGGATGGAATTGTCGCTTCGCAGCGTGGATCAGGCTGAAAAGATTGTCCAAAACTACAAGCCTCAGAGGGGCGAATTCGGACAATTCATCCTCGCCCTTCCAGGAAGGGACATGTCCTCGAGCGAGGCTCGCAGGCGAGCACAAATGTGCGCGCGCTTGGAGCCGTGGCCAGTGTTGGTCGGTATTCCGTCCAACCATGCCAGGATCGCAGATCTCTCCGCCGAACTGATGGCACTCGAACAAGTCAAAGAGCGTCATGAACTGGGCGGCGATCCCGTCGCCCGACGCGAAGTCTTCGCCCGCCTGGCAGTCACCCGATCCGATCTGGAAGACCAGCTACAGGCTGCTATCTCCTTGTCCGAGTGGCATGACGGCAGTGATGTGGTTATTAAACCAGGAGCCAAGCTTTCACCATTCGCATCTGACCTAGCTGATCAGCTCTATTGGTCCTGTCCGCCAGTTTGGAGCGAACTGGTCAACCGCGACAGCTTGTCTAGCAGCAGTGTCAAAGCCCGGCGTAATTTACTACATGCGATGATCAATGCCGAAGGCCAAGAGCGGCTGGGGATTGAAGGTTTTCCAGCCGAGCGAGGCCTTTTTGAGACCTTGCTGGCCGAGACAGACCTCTACCGGATGGAGAGCGGGGCCTGGAGATTTTGTTACCCGTCCAAAATATCGGGGGAGGGCCTTGCAGAGCTTTGGGAGGCCACGAAGGAGCTATTCGCCGATGCCAGCGCCCGTGTAAGTGTGGATACGATTTACCAGCGGTGGAGTTCGCCGCCGTTTGGGATGAAGCAGGGCATCCTCCCTGTCTTTCTGACAGCGTTCCTGCTGGCTCATAAAGCCAACATGGCCGTCTACAAAGAAGGCATGTTCATTCCACGTCTGAGCGATGCCGACATTGACGAGTGTCTACAAGATGCCACGCGATTCACACTACGCTGGATCGCCATCGACGAAGACAAAAACAAGATCCTCGAAGGCATTTCCAAGCTGCTCGCAGAGGTCGGTGAGAAGTCTGGCGCTTCAGATCCGCTCGACGCCGCAAGGGGTCTCGTCGCCATGGTCTTCAACCTGCCTGAATGGTCGCGGCGCACCCAGCGAATCGGGGATACGGCAAAGGCTATACGCGATATGCTGCTCAAGGCCAGTGATCCGCACAAAGTGCTGTTTGTCGATCTGGCTTCACTATTGGGTGCCGCAGATGGCAAGTCCTATGTAAAGGAGCTTCGGCCTCCATTGCAGGAGATCGCAACTGCCTATTCGAAGATGCTCGAGGAAGTCGAAGCCAAGATGCTTGAAGCCCTTGATGCAACCCGCGACGATTTGGAGTCGCTGCAAAACAGAGCTAAATCTGTGGCGGGAGTCGCAGGGAATTTCCGCCTGGATGCGTTTTCGACTCGGCTTAGCTCCTACGATGGCTCCCGCGAGTCCTTGGAAGGACTTCTAAGCCTGGCGGCAGACAAGCCTCCCCGCGATTGGGTCGATCGGCACATCGATGCAGCTGTGCTGGAGCTCTCGCAATTCGCGCGCCGCTTCCGCGAGGCGGAGGCTTTTGTATCAGTACAAGGCCGCAAGGCTCGCAGCGAAGCCATTGCTGTGGTCATCGGCGCTGGCGCGGACACAAAGACGATCTCCCGCACATTCGCTATTTCAGAGCGCCATCGCAAGACCGTCGACGACAAGGCGGAAGAGCTGGCCTTGATGCTACAAAACCAAGACTTGAGCACAGATGTATTGCTGGCCATCTTGGCCAAAACCGGCATGAAGCTGGCGACGGGCAAGGAGGAAGCAAATGGTTGAACGGCACGTCTTAGGTATCTCTGGCGGCAAGGACAGCGCGGCTTTGGCCGTGTGGATGCGCGACAAGCATCCCGAGCTGGATATCGACTACTTCTTTACCGACACCGGCGAAGAGCTCCCCGAGGTCTACGAGTTCTTGGGGCGCCTTGAAGGCTACCTTGGCAAGCCCATAGTGCGGCTTAACCCCCGCCGCGACTTTCGCTTTTGGCTCCGCGAATACAACCATTTCCTACCCAGCCCACAGACTCGCTGGTGTACTCGCATGTTGAAGTTGAGGCCATTTGAAGAATGGATCAAGCCCTGGCTGGCGGCAGGAGACAAAGTCGTCTCATATGTAGCCATCCGAGCCGATGAAGACTACCGCGAGGGCTATTCCGCGAAGGCTCCCAACCTAATAGTCAGGCTCCCCTTCCGCGAAGCGGGTGTGGACAAGCCCGGCGTGGTTGACATTTTGGAATCGTCTGGCGTCGGCTATCCAAAGTATTATGAGTGGCGATCGCGCAGCGGCTGCACCTTCTGCTTCTTCCAGCAGAAGATCGAATGGGTAAGACTTAAAGAGCACCACCCCGAAGCTTACGAGGAGGCCAAGGAGCTGGAGAAGGACGCCTTGGAGCATGGATCGCCCTTCACCTGGTCGAAAGGCGAATCCCTGTGGGACATGGAGAAGCCCGAGCGCATCGTCGAGATCAAGGCTGAATACGAGATCCGTCGCGCGCGCCTTCGCCGGAGCATCCCGATCAACCCTCTCCGCCCGGTCAAAGAGTGCCCGGAAGACATTGATGATGTCTATGGCGAAGACGAGGGCGGTGGAGCTTGCGTGGTCTGCCACAAGTAGATCACTGGTGGACGGGGAAAATGAGCTCAGATCAATCGAATCTCGCAAGGGCGTAGCCAAGGGACAGCTAAAAAGGGCGAGCAGTTTACGGGCTGTGCCACTTTTGGACGATCTCTTTGAACGAGATGAGGCGTCAGCGACGCCTCGGGATTTTGAGCACCACTGCGGCAACTTCATCGGGCTCTTCGATCGATACATAGCTCAGCATGTCCTCGGTGTGAGCTATCGCAGCCAAGTGTCGAGCTTGTCGAAAACGCGCTGGCACAAGTGCTCGGAGCGCTTCGCGATGAAGGCCGAATCCCAATGGAGGCCGCTCTGCCCTCTGAACGCCAGCGGTGCCAAGTGCGAGAGATAGCTCGAAGCCGCAACCAGCGTCGATAGAGCCGGTGGCACGCTGCCGATGCCGAGAGAGGCTGCCAAGGCGGCTCCGGTTGGGCCTGCTGCCGTCGCCTCTGGCGTGGTGAGGTTCCAGTAGTAGAAAACCTTGTCGGGCCACTCCGAATAGATAGACGAATTCACAGGGCCCGAGAGCAGCGTCAAGTTGCCGATCTTGTCAACGATTGAGTAATTGCCCGGGTAAATCGTGGCGTCGAAATGGGCGGCGAACTTAATCGACGAAGGTTGGTCACGGGTGGCGACATGCTCAATGACCTCATAAGAACTTGAGTGCCAGCCCCGGCAGTTGAGCAGGTCGGCCGAGTTGGCCATCCCGTCGGTGAAGAGGCCTTCGTTGCCCGCGGCGATGTCAGGCGCCGCGTCGTGGGCGGAGGCGAACAATGCGAACCGGCAAACCGCCTTGCGCGAGTACCAGGCATTTTCCTTTGCCATGCCCACCCAAATCTGGCGCGCTGCCACTGCGTCTCCGGCATTGTAGATATTCTGATTTTCCAATGCCTGCCGAAATGCAGATTTGACGAAGGCGGACGTCTGATTTGCTGCTCCGTTGGCAACCGAGATGTTTCCTGCCGCCGCTTGGAACAAGGCTCGATAGTCAGAGTCAGGGAAGCGGCCCTGCTGCGCTCCCATGTAGAGCGTAAAGAATGCGGCGGTGGCCTCGCACACGGCCACAAATTCAGCCGCGGCTGCGGTCCTGCCAGCCGCGTTGGACTGGGAGTGAAGCAGTTTCGCGTAGAAAATGCTCAACACCGCATGCGCGAACTGATGCCCCGCATCCCTGAGATAGAATACGCACAGCCCAGCCCGGTCTGCCTGCTGTGGAGTGAGCCCCATGGCCATCAAATGGTTGCATAGGCCAAAGGTCGCAGAATTCTTCGGCGACCTGCGCGGCTTGACGAAGGTCAGAAAGTATTCGGCCTGATCCGCGATCGTGGTCACGAAATCGATCGACTTCTGGGTGGGGACCCCAGCCGACATCGAGCCTTCAAGTGTATCGGTCAGCCAATCTCGCTCTTCGCTGAAGCGCCGGCTTCGCTCCAGTCCATTGAAGACCAAGGCCGATGACACGATGACCTTGTCCGTGAGTTCCTCCTTGTCCGACGAGTTGCTCTCGGTCTCAAAAACCTTCTCGATCCGATCGACCTGAGGCTTGATGGCCGTCGAATAATAACCACTGCCCCAAGCTTTGACGATCTGCGGCTTGAACACCTCAAACGCTGTCAAAGGCGTGCCGGTCGCATTTAGCGACTGAAACATGTCGAAGGCCAAGCCCAAGTCAAGGCATTCAATCACCACGAGGTGGCACGAGTTCTTTAAAAACGAACAAACTGCCAAGAGGAGCATGCCACCAAAGTAGACCGACTGCTTATCCAGCGCGAGCGCGCTGATGGTCGTCCATGTTGGCGGATAGGCCATGAAGTTTTGCAGGCTCCCGTCGGCGACGCCATTCGCCGACAGCAGCCCGCTGGCCAGACCAGCGTCGGCTGCTTGGATTTCCTCGCTGATCTTCTCCTGGAAGACCCTCAGTACAGAGCCTACGCGCTCATCGGTCGATATCGCATTGATCGCGATGCCCGCGATGAACTTTGAGAGGAAGCTTGAAGTGTTGGAGCGATAGAAGCTATTGATGTCGCCACTGAGCGTCCACTGATCCGATACAGGGTTCGCCGACACGTCGCCCGCCCTGATGATCTTAGGCTTCAATGCCGGTTGAGCGCCTGTCTTGGTGATCTCAACCGAAAAGAACTTGCGGATGTTCGGCAGCTCATCGGTCAGCTCCGTCGCCAACGCATCGAACTCTGCCCCCGATCCGGCCAACGCCTTGAGCTTGAGCACCGTCTGGGAGATCTGCTCAGCGATCACGCAGGCCAAGATTGCGATGGAGGTGATGCGCTGCTGGCCATCGACGACGTTCGCCACCTTGGTCAAAAGGTTTGGCGTGTCTGAGTGGACGTTTGTCTGGACGTTTTTCTCGTCGTGGAGGATGACCGTGCCCAGGAAGATGCTGTTCTCGGGCTTGGTCAGCGTGCGCTTGATGCTTGAGAAAATGTCCTCGATCAGCTTCGTGGCGTTCTCTTCGTCCCACGAGTAGTTGCGCTGGTAGTAAGGCACATAAAAGCCGCGCCCGCTCTGAGAAAAGAAGTCGAGCAGGCTGGCTGCATCGTGTTTGAATGGTTGCGCCACAAAGAGCTCCCTGGATTACTAGATTGAGTTATCGGTTCGGATGGCGGCCACGGCCGCTTCGATGTCCTGGTCGGACAGGAATGGCGCTTGAGCGAAGACCAGGCCCTGCTCACCGTTGAGCTTTGCGGCCAGATGTCCTCGGCCCAGAAGCAGCTCAGCCCCCGGTCGGTCAAGTGCGATCTTGGAGGTGGCCTCGCTGGACACTTTCAAGATCAAGCGGTTGCCAAGGTTCTCGCGAAGTTGCATTGGCATGACATCCTTGTCGGGACGCTGCGCAGCGAAAATCAGGTGGATGCCGGCCGCGCGGGCTTTCACCCCAAGGCGCTGCACCGCCGCACCAACGGCCGCCTTATAGACGTCGTCAAGCATCCAGTCGGCAAACTCATCGTGGACCAAGAAGACCATCGGTAGCCGCTCTTCGACCGAAACCTTGGAGTTGTAGGTCGGCAAATCGCGCGCCCTGGCCTTGGCGAAGGCGCGGTAGCGATCCTCCATCTCCTGGACCAGCGCTCCGAGAACCTCGCCCGCTTTCTCCTTGGTGGTGACGATCTCGTCGCGCATGTGCGGCAAGTCTACCAACGGGGCGTAGTCCACACCCATCTTCGGATCAATCAAGATGATCTGAGCCAGATCCTTGGGGTTGGTCGCAGCGATGTCCAGAAGCAATGCTTGGATCAGTACCGATTTGCCGCTTCCCGTCGCCCCGGCAACCAACGAATGCGGCTCGTGCGATGAGAGCCCGCCGAACTCGGACCCCAAGTTCAGATACAGCAAGGCCCCATTGATCTCCTGGAGCCCAAGCAGGAAGGATGTGTTGATACCTGCGGCATTCCTGTTGAGCTCGCGGCGCGACCACAGTTCCCAAAGCGACACAACCTGTCTCTTCGCGCCTGCCACCGTCACCACGATCTCGCCTGGCTTGGGCTGAACTGTGACCAAGTTGATTGCATGCGTGGTCAGCAGTTGCATCCTCTTGTTCTCGATATCTTCCACGCGCAGACGATCAGAGCCGGCAAGCTTGATCAGGCAGCCGTTCGGGGTCAGCCTCGTGCCCAAAATTGAAGCCTGGAGCCCGTAGCTGTTGAGCGCCGCCTTGAGCTTCTTGGTGACTTCCTGAGCCCATGCATCCCGCTCGGCATCGGCCTGCGCTCCACCAGCGAATTTTCTGGACACGAGCGCTGAGAGAGCCTTGCCAAGGTTGGGTGGGCTGACCGCAGGAGACTGCGCAGAAGTTAGAGCCGATGTCGAAGCTGGCGGCTGTGCGCCGGCTTGGGCAGGTTCTTGCGCCAGAGCCGATGGCTCGGGCGCTGCATTTGGCTGGATCGATTCCCCGGCTGCTGCTTCGACGGCTTCCGCTTCCTGGACTCCGGCATCGCCGCTGGCGAGCTGCCCCATGGCGGCGAGCCAGGGCACACGAGGCGCCGGCTTTTTGAAGTCGTGGCACTCCCATGGCTTGTGAACTCCAAGCCCCGCCCGAGCCTCGTAGATGCCCGAGCCCTTTGCATAGGCTTCGGCAAGCTTCCGAAGGTCGGGGCGGTCGAAGACTTCCTGCCAGGCCTGGACGCCATCGGACTCTTCGAGCAGATCCTGGTCGGATGCGGATGTCGCGCCGGCGTCCGAGGTGTGGACGTAAACATGGGAATAGCCTCGCAGGGATATTTCCACATCACCCTCGCGAAGCTTCGATCGCGCCCGCTCCATGAGCCCGGTCATGCCAGGCGGAATCTCAGCGTCGATAAGCATGTCTGCCAGGCGAGCAAGCCATACGTCTCGATCGAGACGACCAGGATCTCCAAAGAGCGCCTCGCGGAACATGCCCAATGTGGCCAGGAGCTGGTCCTTTGAATCGCGCCGGGCCTTGGCGAGCCCATCGGCCGATACATACTTCGACTCGACGATCGAGATGACGATGCGAACGCCTTCCTCCCGCTCTTCGACATTGAGCGCGAGGATATCTGCGATTCGGCTTTCAGGCTGGGAGAGCCAGCTCGCATAATCGTCTAGCAGGAAATACGCCGTCAAGATCTGCCCCCCGTTGGCAGCGGCTTTGAACTCCTCGGCCAGCAGGCAGCGGCTGAGAACCAAACCGATCATTTCGCCAGCCGAGACGCCTCGCTTTGCCGCGCGCAGCACAATGTCACCCGAAATCGAGAGTGCGTCGCGCTTGGCTTTATCTGCGGTGGCCCAGATTTCATCGGAGCCAAGCTGGAGGTTCAATTCATTGAGCCGCCTGCGGACCAATACACCCAACAGTCGAAGCTCTGAGGTCGAGCTCACGATCATGTTGCGGCCATTTGTCGAGCCCCGGCGATAGCGCACCACTGTGATGTTGTTGTGCTGAAGCTGGCGTTTGTCCAAGAGCTCGTCGTAGGTGGCGACCCATTCGGCCAACTCATGAGCGTCTTTGATCATCCCGGCTAGCGCCGGGTTCTGCAAAGAAATTCTGCGAGCCGGAAGGAATCGTTGCTCTGGCGAAGCATCGGTCTGTCGGCAGACCGCGCCGACAGCCGACACATAGGCCCAGCCAGAAGCCGTTTGCCATGGGCATGTCAGGAACGTGGTCGATTTCAGTTCGTTCTCGCCCGACACGCTTCGATAAGACCATCGCGAAGGGGCGTGTTCCAAGTTCGGCCGATCGTTGGTCCATTGCACAGGGAGCCACTCAGATTGGGCAGCTCGCGCGACTACGTCATGCAGGAACGCGACATCGAAGGCCTTGAAGCCATGGGTGCTCTCAACTGGCGTGGACGAGATCGGCGTCACCGAAATGCGCAACTTCGAGATGAAGTTGTCGCTGGTCTCGCTGACCATGGGAAGGTCTGGATTGTCTCCGGCCTTGTTGACCAACTCGCCGTAGACGCCGCGCAGCTTGGCTGGGTCCGAATGGCGCACCGATACACTGCATTGGAGTTTCCCCTCTTCTTGGATCGACGAGAGCTCGCGCACCGTTGCCAACGGCAGATCGGCTGCGTCGGCGTTGTAGAGCACTATGCTGAGGTTGCTCGCCTCATGGGGCTGCAGCCCGACATAGCGCTCCAAAAGTTCGCGCGCTTGCTTGGCAGCCGATGTCGGATCGACATCGGTCATTGCCTCTTCGAGGCCGCGAGTCGGTGACTCCAACAGGCTGTAGCCGTTGACAGTGCTGCTCTCGGATACCAGAGTCGGAACGCCTCCTCGATTGAGGACGGCAATTTCCGGATAGAAAGGGTGGGCAATCTCATCGGAGAGCTCGCGCATGAAAATCTCACGGTCTCCGTAGAGGATATTTCCGCTGGAGAGCAAGTGTGTCGCGAAGCCCGCGACGCGGCGCGACTTGACTGCCAAGGCCTTCATCCGTTCCGGGTGCCACGGCGGAATGATCATGGCCGGGTTGCTACCAACGACGCAGACGGTTCCGATTGAAAGCACTTCCGAAACAAATCGCGAGCGGCAGACATCGCCGCGGGCATGGGCCATGAGGGTCGAAAGCAGGGCGCCGAAGGATTCGGCCTGCCTCATGACAGCCTCGCCATGCAGTCCAGTCGAGACGAAGTCCTGCATCGCCTTGATGTAGTCCTCTTCGAACTTGTCCCAAGAGGAGCGGATTTCGTCGCGTTGGTGTGCAGTCAGGCGACCTTCCTCGGCGAGATCCTTGATCCGCCCCTTGATTTCATGGCGTAGGCTACGCAGCCTGTTTGCTGCCGGAACCAGAGATCCGGCATCGGCCGAGTAGGTCGCCTCCAATGTGCCTGTGTCATGCAGAGAGACATTCTGGACACCGCCCTTCTTGCTCACCAGGCGGCGGTAGACTTCGGTCGACCCGACCGCCCCCTTCTCTAAGAGTCGCCGCATATCGGCAACCATCGATAGGCCAATGGCGGTCGGCTTGTAGCTCCAGAGCAATTGCGTCTTGGCTAGTACCGTCTCCTTGTCTTTGGAGACCTGGACAAGAGCAACGTCGAATTTGATCTGCAAGGCCAGGCGCGAGAGCGAGGAGTTGGGTTTGAGCTTGTTCTTCTTGTCGCTTCGAAGTTCCTTTTCCTTGGCGAAGAATGCCTCGTATTCGAAGAGTGGATCAGGCAGGTTTGCATTACTACCAAGCCGTTCGACTTTCCACTCAGCCTTCAAGCCCATGAGTTCCTTCAAGCCTCGATACATCGCGGAGAAGTAGCTGCCTGCGTCGTAGTTAAAACGCTCGCGCCACTCCTTGCGGCCCTTGGCGACTGAGAATCGCAAGATCCGATCTCCCTGGGGATCGCGCAGGCCTGCATGCAAGCTGTTGACCACGCGGGCGAAGCCATCGAAGAAGTCGTTGCATTCGATAGGCTTGCCATAGAGAGCCTTCTCCCAACGAGAGCAAAGCTTGGCGTCTTGCTCCAAGAGCCTGCGCTGCTTTACGAAGAACTCTTCGTCCTCCTCAGTGAAATCGGAGCGCCGCTCCCGGCCCTTCAAATCCTCCAATAGCTTGCGACCCTCAGCGTCGAGAGCATTCTCTTGGTCGCAGTCATGGTCGAAGAAGTGAATCGTCGACTCAGCCAATCCCAGTTGCTTTTCCTTAGGCTTATCAAAAGCTAGGTAGACGCCATCGGCCTCCCACTCGAACTGTGCCAAGGCATCGGAGGCTTCAGCATCCCCCACAGGGGCTGCCGCGAAGGCTTCGAGGGCAAGTCTCGCCGCATCAGCAATGTCAGCAGAGTTGGCTTCTATACGTTCGACAAGCTCTTCCGGGTCCAAGGGCTGGCCGTTCTGGCGAAGCTTCTTGAGCAACGGCGCCCTCTGCGCGAAGAGTTTAGCGAATGCCTTTTGCCATGGCTTTCGCAACGCGGCGTAAGTCTTAGTATTCGAGAAAAACGAGCTGTCTTTAGGGAGCCCCGAGCTAGGCAGGGCGAAGCCCACTGCATCGCGTATAGGCAGCCCATGTGTGGAGATCGCATCCACAATCGCAGAGCAAAACTCGCCGAGTTGCACCAGCGAAAGTTCGGAGGAAGCAAGTAGGCCTCCAAGGGCTGCATCGAAAACTGCCCTGTCGTCGGACACAGGCGAAATACCGCCGGCATGGAGAGTAGCCTCGACCCACGGCTCGGCCTCGGCTCGCATTTCCTTGGCGCCGATCGCCATGACATGCCCGAGAGTGTCCGCAAGGTTGTGCTCGTTGCCGTTGGCCGTCAGGATCGCCGCCTTGGCAGTGGCGGCGTTGTTGCGGACGTAGCCTGCGTTGTGCTGGATCAGAATTTCAGGTGGCAAGCCCTGACCCTCCACCAAAGCCTCGGGGATCATCAGATCCACTTGGGCGTGCAAATCCGAATTGGCGAGGATTGCTCGCGCCACCGCTGCCACTTGACTGGCAGAAAGTTTGTCGAGCCGGAAAAGGGCCGCTGAATCGCCAGGTTGGCCAGGGTTGGATATGCGCTTGGCGAGGATATCCGCGCCGACACGTCCGATGATTCGATCGGTCAGCATGCGGCATCTCCCTTAAACGCAAACGGGTTTTCAACAAATGAGCAGGAATCCGAGAGCCTGCGAACCAGGCCGAGGCCAACAAGCCGGGTTTCAAGGTTGTCGCGGTTTTCGCTAAGTTCCTCCTGGTCGACCAGCTTGGCATCCAGTAGGCGGGAGCCTTCGGCGTCGCCGAGGATCAGGCCATATCGGCGCTTGGCTTCGTCAAGGAACTCATCGAATTGCATCCGATCGTCGACGATCGACACCACGATCGACTTGAGCAGCCGATCATTGGGGGCATAGCGCGTACGCCGCGAGAGTCTGCGAGAGCTTAGGCCGATAGCGCGCGACCATGCCGCATGGATCTTGCCGACATGCTGCTCATGCCGAGCCAAAGCCTTCTCAGCTAAATCAGCGACCAAATCGTCAGGGCTCTTGCCGGTATAATCGTCGTCATCACCGCCATCGGCCGGCGGCCATTGGAAGCGTTCGCGCATGAGCTCGATTTGCTCAGCCTCAGAAAACTCTGCCCCGCCAGCTGAGGCCCATGCAGCGTCCAGCCGAATCGACTCAACATGTGCACGCACAGCCCTGGAGGGCAAGCCTTGATTGAACTGGTAGCTATCGCCGGAGAGAGCCCGGACCTTGGTTCGCTCCTTAGATACGATTTCACAGACGATCTCGACGGGATCGTCATCGCCAGCCACCCTCTTGGCTCTCTCCAAGAGGTAGAGGAGCATGTTGAGCCCAGAGATCGCTATTAGGTGCTCCAAAGCGTCGTAGATCGGCATGTCCTTGCCAAGGATCGACAGCCAGTCCTCGCAAATTTGATCGAAGCGCGGGTTGGATGCCTCCGGCAGATAGCCCGCAGGACGCGGATCGTCGGCGAGCTGTGGTTCGCCTTGCAAAACCCTCGCCAAGCGGTTCATTGGGGCACCTCGATTGAACAGGCGTTTAGCGAGAATGTCGCCTAGCTCGCCGCCACGCTTGGCCCGCGCGAGCATGAGATAGAGCAGTTCGCCTGTCCGCGCAAAGAATCGCCGGTCGTTGCTCATTTTGCCGCGCGAATCGATTTCCAAGTCCTCATATAGGGCATCAGGACCGAACGGGAAGACAAACTTGGAGCTCCAGCGTTTATTGCTGCGGGATTCGAATGAGGAAGACCTCAGCAGCTCAATGGCTTTAGCGAAGTCGTCGAAGCTAGCGAACGAGCGGCGTAGGTAGCTCATGTCCGAATCGCCATTGCCTGTCGCCCCTTGGGCGAAGTGCTCGAACCACTGCCTCCACTTTTCCTCGTCGGATATCGCGCTGTCGGCAATCGATTCGACGTAGGGGTTGTTGAAAAGCAGGCCACGCAAGCGGATTTGACGCTGTGGCTTGAACATGACCGAGCCGCCTTGCTCACCTTGCAACCTCAACGGACTTTCGAGATTCGATCCGAGCACTCCCAGGAATTCCAGAACCGTCAAATGCGGAAACTGTTCATCATAGAGGCGATGCCCCCAAATGTTTTCATCGACGCAGAAGTCGACGCCCTTGATTTCCGGCCGTTTGATGACGGCGCTCATTCTGAGGTCCTCACAGTTACTGGACGCGAGAACCCACGGCCGCCTGGCTCAATGTCGATGAAGTTGAGTATCAACGCGGAAGCCTCGTCGCCGACCTCATCGTCATCGCTAGCCATGGAGGCCTTCCTGACGATCTCAGCCTTGCGCAAGAGTTTCGCTTTGAACGCCAGCAAGTCTTCGAGGCATTCATTCGAGAAGCTTGCCGGCAGTGCTCCTTCGGCCACATGTGAGAGGAACTCGTGTCGGATGGGTGTCAGGTCGAAGGCGACCGAGTTGCCGGCTCCCGCCGCGAGCGACACGTCGAGTTGCGGCCTGCTAGTCTCCTCGACGAGCCGGATAGCCATACCAACCCCACCTTGTCGGCGGGAGGGTGTCTCGAGGTCGCAAAGGACGCTTACGCGGCTTTGCGTGAAACCGCCCGAGCTCGCGATGAAAATGCGATCGACGTTTTCGAGAAGGAGCCCTGTCAACACCCGGTTAAGTCCTTTGGCGATGCGCCCGCGGACTGTCTCGCCAACAGGCCTCTTTGCCTTGAGGGCTTCGATGGTTTCAAGATAGTCGCCAGCAAAGCGGAAGGCGGTCATCGACCAGTGGGGATAGGCGGGCTCCCTATCAGGGAGCGTGAAAAAGAGCCTGCGGCGCTGGTCTTCGAGCATTTCGAGGAATTCGGCAGAGCCGCCTTCCACTCGAGCACCTTCATTGCCCTCCAAGTAAGCATCTTGGGCTGCGCGAAAAGCCGCTCCAGCTCCATAGATCGGGTCGCTGGACACTAGGCGAGCAAAGTCGGCTTGGAGCCGAGAGTCGTCTTTGCCATAGACCAGCAGCCCATCAGCAGCATTGGTGGATTCTTCGCCCACGCCAAAGCTGGACATCGCCTTGAAGATGGGGCGCTCGGAAGCCCTGCGTTTGGGCAGATTCGCGCCAAAGGCATTTGCATAGATGCTTGCCTTGCCAACGCTGCCGCTCTCTTGGATCTTGGTGACATCGGAGCACGTCATCAGATTTTCCTTGGCCAGCTTTGCATCCGAGCAGCCCAGGACCATATTCGAGCAAAGTGCAAGCAGATCGCGCACGGGCAAATGCATCCCGTCAAGCCTTGCGATTTCAACCAAGTCCCCAAGGCGCCGGGAGAGCTGGCCGCCATTGGATTCGCCCAGCAACCGGCGGCGATTTTCGTCGATGGGGCAGACCTTTCCATCGGCTTTAAGCGCACAACGCTTACAGTTTTCCCATTCAGGATGCCCAGCGACAGCCGTGGCCACCTCTTCCAAGGTCTTGCGGCTGGTTGTACGGCTGAGGTCGAAGACAGCGAGTCGATCAGGCGCGGGACCCGCTTGCAGAAAATGCTCTTGAAGTGGTTTGCGAAGCGGATGAACTCGGCCCTGCCGCTTTCCCAGATCGCGTAGACGGTCGAGGAGTTGTCCATGGTTAGCCGCCAGGATCACGATCTCCGAGTTGTCGCCGCCAAGGACAGAATTTTCGAGCCGCTGAAGGGGCAAGTCGCTCTCCTCGCCATTGAACTCGGAGAGGTCTTTGATAAAGACCGCCATGCGTCCATCGGCTAGGCAATGCTCCTTCACGTTGCCCTTGCTCGCCCAGACCTTGGGGTCACCCCCGATCTGAGTCCACAGGGCCCGACAGTGGTAGGTCTTGCCGTCGCCCGCGGTGCCTGCGATTAAGAGCGATGCCGGAGCATTGGATTCGATGTGTTGAACCATCTCATCGAGTAGTGGCGTCGAAAGGCTGATCGGTTGGACCTTGGCTCGGCCCAGGGCTCCTGACACATACTCGTCGAACATGGTCAGGTTGTTTGGCGTTGGGCCATAACTGCGAAGAAAACGGACCCACGCGCTGGCCGGTGGAGCTTCGCTATTGCTTTCGTATTGCTGCGGGCTCGTCATATTGTGTTACATATACCCTTAGTATTCTAGTAAACTAGATCCCGAATGAGTGAGATCGTCTGAGACCGGCATTATCCACGTTGAAGCATCGCGAGCTTACTGCCCATCTCTGCGTTCGCACGAAGATGTGTGAGATTCATCTTTACTTCAGCTATGTATTGAGCAACCACTAGATTAGATGCCCGATTGACGTTGTCGATTTCGGCGATGACCATTTCGAGCTTCTTGACCACCAAGTAGTCCAGCATATCAATTTCTGCAATTCTGTTTCGTCCCAGCGACGTTTAGCTTACCTCAGAGTGAGTATGGTATACCACACGCCTTGCTCACTGGCGTGTTTGCGTTTAGCTGTAAGCCTGGCATACCGGGACTCCCATCATTTATTTGCTCAGAGATAGTTTCTCATGCCTCCACTCTATGCTGAGTCAGTAGGGTAGAACGCAAGATAAAGAAGGGGTAACGTGCAGGCATCCTGCGCAATATCAACGCGTTGGCAACGGCTCGCGCCTGCCGCTTCGCTCTGGCACGCCCGTTGCGACCCACCCCGGCGGCTGGCGTCATCCAGTGTGGCGCGGTGTTGGCCCTTGGCCTCGCGCTTGCAGCCGCTTTTGAAACAGTCGTGGTCCGATCCCATGGTGACAGGTTGCAACATCACTGCACATTTCGGCTCTCCCGTATCCTGGCGGCAAGGCTGACCAAATACCGATCTTTCCCAACGCCCAGTGGCACCCCAGGAAAATGTTTTGGCCATGCGGTTTCCAGCCATGATTTCCAAGCGTCCACAGCCTCCTGGTAGGTCCCTCTGGTATCGTCATCCTCCGGATACTCATCTTCAGGGTAGCAGATGGAAAAGTCGTAAATACTGGACTCGTCCGTGATTAGACACTCCGCAATATTCTGGCCCAGAAATTCCAGAATCTCGCTGATTTCCCGCTGGTACGCTTCGGTCAAATCCTGTTCGGCGATGGTGATTTTCTTTGGTGACATAACGTAGCACTCCTAACATGCCCCGATTTCTCCAAGAGTTGGCGACAGCCAACCGAGCGCAATAAGGGATGCATCTGTTGCAGCTTGCACCTGAAGGAGGAAACCCTTCCAGCAGACACGCCATGCGGAAACTTCGGATTAAAGACCCGAATGGTTTTGTGCTACAGGATACCACCCAAACTATGCACCAACTGTCCCTGCAGCACAGGCAACGCGGTCTTGAACGGAGGAGCGGTCAATCGTCCGCATGCAAATCCGCCATCAGATCGTCCACACTGGCGAATTTCTGGCCCTTGCCCGCTTCCAGCTCGGCAAGGGCCTTCTTGGTGGTGGCGTTGGGCACCTTCACGTCGAAAGGCAGGCGGTGTTCGTCGGCGATGCGCAGCATTAGCAGACGGATAGCGTCGGAAACCGACAGCCCCCCCCGGTGTCAGGGTAGTTGTCGCCTCTCTGAAATG
>JAEHJW020004817.1_pt1 | contig 32512 bp, 44 predicted proteins | sample 9271431 | NCBI WGS metagenome assembly JAEHJW02 | reverse complement strand
ACGACCGCTTGGAGGGTCGCCCCACATTCGGGGCAAGTTGCTAGATAGTGGGACCTGGTAGTAGGCATCAGTAAACGCTCCCTGCGCCGGACTGCATCGAAACGAGGACTTGGTGGGCGAACTCTTGAGCCGCCCCGCTGCTGATAACGGACTTGATAGCCTCTGGATTGCCACCAGGTGCAATGATCTGGAACGTGGCGTGGACCTCTAGGGACGTTCCCATTCCCATGCCTGTCATACCGGCGGCTCCTGGCAAGCGCGGGGTGCCAGCTCCTACCATAGTCTGATTGATCTGGCCAGCGATAGAGGAGACCAGCGGCAGGACCTTGGAGAGGTATCCCTGCTTCAGCCCTTCGCCCAGCCCAGCCATAATTGCGTTTCCATGGGGGACCAAGAGCACGGCATCGACGGAGATTGGGCCCTTCAGATTGGCGATCTTGCTAGCTAGCCCCCCGAGCCAGCCGGTAACGCTATGCCAGATGGACTTCATGCCGCCCCATAAGCCGCTGATGATGGCAGAGCCGATGTTCCATAGGAGCTTGCCAGCCCCCGCAAAGACACCAACTATCTCGCCAGGGACCTTACCGAGAAAACTCATGGCCGCTCCCCATATTGACTTGATGGTGGCGAGCATGTCATTCCAGGCACGAGACCAGTGGCCGGTGAGCAAATCCAGCCCAACTTCGACGATCCCCTTCACGAGGTCGAAGGCGACCTTGACAGTACTGGAAATGATGTTCCATGCAGTCGTTACGACGCCGCTAATGAGTTCCCATCCTGAGTGGAATATGGACTTGAGGTGTGGGAGGACTGCCTTCACTGTCGCCTCTACTGCGTGGAGCCCGGCTACGACCACGGCGTGGATAACGTGCCAGGCCCCCACTACGTACTCGCTCGCATCGTGCCATGCGACAGAGAAGAAGGTAGCGATATAGTGGCCCACGGTGTCGATCTCACCACTGTAGGAATGGAACCAACTCATAAATGAGTGTAATACCCCCTGTACAGCCTTGATTGCCGGACGCAGGAAGGTGGTTAGCGACCCCCATACTGAGCGCCAAGTCGAGGTGAGGACGGCGGAGACCGTCCCCCAGTGCTTCACTAACTCGTAGAGTCCCACCCCCACGAGAGCGATGGCAGCCACTATGAGGGTGATCGGCGAGGTCACTATCGCCATGGCACCACCGAAGAGCGCCGCCGCTCCCGCCGCTATGTCAAACGACCCCCCTACTAGCATGAGGCCGCCAGCTACCATAGCTAGGTTCCCAGCCATGGACAGTATCGGCCCCAGATTGCTCTTTGAGGCACTCCCAACTTTCTTGGTCGCGCTTGCCGCGTCGTTAGCCGCCGCGCTGTACTGGTGGGTCTTGCCCGCTAAGGTCGCTAGCACGCTCTTCGGGACCTGGTTTAGCGCCGTTCCTATAGCATCGATGGATTTCTTGGTGCCGGTGAATGGCACGTTCAGGGTCTTGCCGAGTTGAGAGGCCAACTGGGCGGCGGCGGCTTTTACTGTTGGGGTGCCGTTCGCTAGGCCGTTTTTCAAGGCACTAACGAATCCATTTACCCCGTTCTGGCCGCTCATCTGGGCCAGAAGCATTTGTTCCTGCCACTGCACGTTCATGCTCTGCAATTGCGCGGTGGTGGCGGTACTCATCGACGCTAGGTCCTGAGGAGCTTGCTGTGCAAGGGATGCCACCGCACTTGGGTCCATCCCCCGCTTTATGAGGATCTGAGCATCGGCTGCCCATGTGGCTAGCGACTGGTTCTTACCCTGCAAAGTCGATATCAGGGTGTTTACGGAGTCCGTCACCTTGGAGACAGCGGTTCCTGCACCTAGCGCAGTTAGGGTGAGCGGTCGAAATCCCTGCACCAGACCGCCCAGAGACGACCCTATGGACTGCTCGGAGCGCACCAGGAGGTCCATCGCGCTCGACAACCGACCCGTGACATGGATAGCGCCCGAGAGTTGAAGTTTGTAGCCCGATATAGTGTCGATTGAGCTTCCAGCAGCCTTACTCACCTTCCCGAAGAGTCCGGCGAGGTCGTTCCATAGATGCGTCAACGGGTTAGAAACGTGGAGAAGGGATGTGATGTTACCCACTAGTCCAGTGATGCCGACGGCAATCAGTCCCAAGCCAGCAGCCTTCGTAATGACGCCAGTCATCGTCGAGCCGAACTGTGCAAGTCCTGCCTTGGCTTGGGTGCCCGCCATAAGCCCTACCAGATAGATCGTGGACTTGACGGCCAAGAGGCCAGACACTACAAAGCCCAGCACCGTTCCGAGTCCATTTAGGTTGGTTCCAAAGCTACTGAGGTAGCCGATGCCCTTGGCAAGCAGCCCGAGTGCGGTGCTGAGCAGTCGGTCGAAGTCTACCCATCCTGCTATGAAGCCGCTAAATAGTGAGGAGTTCACCACTTGGGCGATGGAGCGTAGAAGCGTTACTAGCATCTCCATCCCCTTACCGTCTTGGACCGCTTTGGCAAACCCTGCACCAATCTTTACAAGGGCACCTCCCATTTGCACCAACTCGACAGTGGCAGGGCCCACCATTTTGGCGAGGCCAGACACTAGGTTGGTGAGCGCCCCACTGCCCATTGCGTGTTTGATGATCCCTTCGACCGTCTGCATAGCCCGTTGGGTAGCGAGAATCAACGGAGCGAACGTGCTTCCCCCACTCCCAAGCAAGCTCCCGATCGTACCGACCTGAGCGCCCAGGAATCCCTGGATCTCGCCAGCCATAGGGGAGTTGCCAAATCCTGCAAGTATCTTCCGGATACCTGAGACTGCTGGCTGTAGCGCCGTGGGGATAGCGGACCATGCTTGGCCAAGTTGCCCCACTCCCTGTGTCCACTGGGTTGTTCCAGGGATGGCCGCAGCTATTGCGTTGGTGGCATTGCCAACTGCCGTAGTACCCTGGTATATGTCGCTGACCGCTCCTATCGAGGCCACGCCAAGGGCGGCAAACCCAGCACCCACCGAGAACAACGCAGTGGCGAAGCCGACTATCTCAGGGGTGAAGAGATGTGCGATATGGACGAAGGTCATAAACCCACCAGCGGCGGCAGCTGCGCCGCTCGCAGCTCCACCAGCGGCCCCCCCAGTGCCACCTCCCGCGCCAAACATACGGGCAATGTTGGCGTTTATCAGCCCGAGGTCCGGAGTCATCATCGCCCCTAGTTGGGCGCTCTTCAGATCTTCCTTGAGAACCGCTAGCTTGGCGAGCGCATCGGCGATATGAACGTCAACCTTCACATCGAGGGGAGACAGCGCCTGCACCTCGGAACGTAGTTGTGCCATCTCTGTCCAGAACGGAACAGCGTCCAGCCCAAGCTTGGCGTTCTTGAGCTCCTGGGCGAACGCCAGCATCTCGGTTTTGAGTCCGAGCAGATCGGTTTGGAGTTGGGCTGAGTCGATCCCGATGCGTGCGTTAGTGACCTGCTTGGCGAAGTCCAGAAGGAGCGCCTTGTCCTCAGCCAACTTGGCCACAAATGCCTTATCCGTGGCCGTTATCTCAACGACTACTGGGGGCAGAAAGCTATCGGCTGAGGCCATGTAATCACCTCCCCACTATTGCTAGGCCGACCTGGGTGTTCGCCATGGTCACTATGGAGGGAACGGCAGTATCCCGACCGGGGTGCATGAAGGGATGGGCTATTTGGTTGACGAAGGTCCGGACAAACGTGGTTCCAAAGACGGTGAACACCATAGCGGGCGCGGTCTTGGGGACCAGAGCGCCGCCTAGGGCCCGCTGGCGTCCGTAGATCACCGTAGGGCCGATGTAGGCCACGTATCCGTTGGTTATTTCGTTGGGGCCTTCCACGATGATGGATCGGGCGAGGTCGCCAGGCGCATTCGTGGAGTTGCCTGGCACTCCGACAGGGGCATACGACCGAGAGGCATCTTGGATTAAGTGCGCCCCTTGGTCCACGATGCGGCGAGTGGCGCTATGGATGCGAGAGGCCAGTGCGTCCATACCCAAGATGGTCTTGGCAACGTCAATGCTCACGACTTCCTCCGTGCCTTCTCCATCGCCTCGGCCTCCATGTCCGATTCCATATCCCTCAAGGCTAACGCCCACATAATCGTCTCTCTCGGCTCATCTAGGTACTGTTCATGCGTCAGACCTGGATATAACTTACGGTAACAATGCTCCTGCCAGAGTTGGACGACCTCCTGATCGGGTGGAGTCCGAGAGCGTCCTTCTAAGGCCCATCTAAGTTGTCGGATTCGCCAGTAGGGAAAACTTCACCGGTCCCCGGGTCCGCTTGCGTCGGAGTTGGCTCAAATGAGGTTCTCCCACCTCCGAGCGCCCCAACGGCGAGTTCTTTGGTGGCATCGCTGAGCGCACGGTAGGTTTCACGGTCCAGGTCTCCCACGGTCGCTACTGTGGGAAGGGGCCGATCTAGCGACCACCTTTCAAGAAACGCCACTATGGCTGCATCTTGTAACTCCAAAAGCGACATTGCCTCAGCAGCCGTCAGGTGCTCGCCGTTGAGCAGCATGTCGACTGCTCGCTCTTCGTCACTTGCGTTGCTATCCGCACCAGTGGCGTCTTGGCTCACCTTCTGCAATGCCGATCCTGCCGACATATAGGCAGCCTCAAGGATGCGGAAATGCCGTTCTGACACTAACTTATCTCGCAAGGTTGCGGTTCCACCTGGTATTTGCACTACTGCCATTTCTTGGTTCCCTTCGTATACTTATGCAGCGTACTGCGTAGTTACGCTATTAGCAACTGTAATAGCTACCGGCGATACTCCGCCATCGGTAGCGTCGGTTGCCGTCGGCAGCAATTGCACATCCACGGGGACTTCGACCCATTCCTTTGACCGGTCCAGGTCACCTGTAGTAAATATGCACTTGGATGAATGAATATTCAGTGCGTTGCCAGAGGCAATGTCAAACACGGTCACGTCTAGTGCCTGCTTGGTCGCTGCGAGGAAGTCCGCTAGGTAGGGAGAGTTTGTCTGCTCTACGAATGTCAGCTTGGCGGTGCAGGTCAGTGGCCCTGCGAAGTACTGGAAGTACTCTTGGGTACCAGTCAGCGCAGGAATTGGCTTTACGCCTCGCTTGAAGCTGAACTCCCAGTCAACTACGGTCGCAATTTGGGTGCCGCCGATGAGGATCGTCACCGTCCATGGAGGAGGCGTCTCTGCGGCTGTGTAGGACACGCTCGGAGCCGTAGCGTTGGTGACTGCTGGGTTACCAAAGAAGGTAACGGTATAGTCCACCAGGCCGGTGGCGTTGCCTTTGATCGTAAGCTCATCTATCTGCGCTGCGCTTATTGTGCGCCACTGGTCGCCGTCGAAGTCCCAGATGGATAGGGACGGCGGCTGGTCGCCCGAGGTGTTGGGCGCATTCGCCAGGGAAAACTTATGGGAGGTAAGCCCCGTTACCGTAGCGCCGGATGGTTGGTTGTAGATCAGCGGAGTTGCGAGCGTGACCACTAGGGTTGCGATACTCGCCACGAGATGGGTCTCGATGGTCGCCCCGCTCCCGATCACGATATAGGTCCCCGCCGTAACGGCGGCCGTCACGTCGATCGTGGTAGCGCCAGCGGCGGCAGCTGCCGATAAGGTGGTGGAGGCGCTCGCCGTGGTCATCGTGTCGGGTGATCCCAGTTCTCCCATGACATAAAGCGGGAAGGCATCTAGGAACGGAAAACCGTCCCACCCGTGGCCGTCATAGCGCAGCCCAGGAATCATGTCGTAGACCTCTACCATCGACCCCTGCAAGGTATCATCTGGTATGTAGGTGAGGTTCGGCTTGTACTTCGGAGCCTTTATCTTCATCATGTATTGTGGGGCCGCTGGGATCGTCCCCTTAGTGGGCTCTAGAGCTAACCCGATCTGCGTCTGGGCTACTGCAAATGAATTGCCAAGTCCTCCAGCCATGTTCTACTCCTCGGTGGCAACCGAGGATTCTGCACCCTCGGGTTGGACGGTTGTTGCTGGCTCGTCTTTGCTGGCCTTTTTGGGCCGAAGGACTGCCATAGGGACTAAATAAGGATCGTGAAAGTCTTTATCCATATCCAGGTCGACTGACGCTCCTGGCTCTAACTCCAAGGTGGTCCCCGTCGCCGGATCTTTGATTCCTACCCATATCCTAGTGTCAGGGCTCTGATTTACGAACTTGGCCATGTGGCTCCTTTACGCTGTTCCATTTAGCTGTTCCCATGCCTCGAAGCGGATAAGGCCCGTGATATAGACGGTGACTCCGTCGGCTCCCTGGAATGGGGTAGTGGAGGTGTGAACCACCCCAAAGTCGTACTCGCCAGCGGACCAGACGCTAGATGGTGCGCCCATCGTGGGTGAGTCACGGATGAACTCAACGATCCCGTCGACTACCGTATCGTAATCCAGTTGGGCAGCTACTGGGTCGCCTGCGCTTGAGGCAAAGAACACTTCCAGTGCTACCTGGTGGACGTTCATGTCGAAATAGGCGCCCCGACCAGTGTCGGCTATACGGCGCCGCTTGTCGGGGCCCACCAAGTTGACTACGATGACCGCACTGGACCCGTTCACCGAGCTAACGTACTGGGAGGCTGCGTTTACCTCGTAGTCCTCCTCAACGGTGTAGGCTCGTGCCGCGTAGACGGTGCCGACCAAAGGGAGCGATGCACCTTGCAATGCCGCCTGGACTGCGGTACGTACCGCTGCCTGGCCCATGGTCAGCTCCTAACGAAGGGGACGATGTAGCGAGTCAGCAGCCGCCTTGCCGTGGTGTAGTCGGCGGTTGCACCAGCCTCGGCTAGGGCGGCGGGGCCTGGGGTGCCACCAGGAGCACTAGGGAGGGTCTGTGCTCGGGTGCTTCTCATCTTTATCAGAACGTTGGTGAGGGAGATCGTAGCCTGCTCGACGTTGGCGGGGATGGCGGTCACTGCGATAAAGTCTGGGGCGGACGGCACGGTATGGGCGAACTGCGTGGGCTGTGCGAGCGTAAGCGTGAGCCCGTTTATGGCGGTCGCTGTCACGGTCTCCGTGTTGGCTCCGTCCATAATGCGGAACTGCGTGGGGAGCGTAAACGCGTCTACGCCAGTCACGCTGTCGCCCGCTAGGTTGGTCGCCGAGACACTAAGCGTCGTGGCACCCGCTATCGCGTCGGCCGCCAAGGATGTGTGAGGGAAGCCAGCCACGTACTGCCAGAGGACAAAGACCTCGCCGTTGATCGAGGGCCAGAGGCCAAAATAGGGAGCCGGGCCCGATCCCGTCGCAAAAGAGGGGATCGTGATTGTGGATTTGGCTACCACGATCGCACTGGCCGCGGACTGGGTGAGGGGAGATAACTGCGAGGAGTTCGGGCCGACTGCCACGCTTATCACCTCACGGATTGGCCGCACGTTGCAGATCAGCACCACATTCCCACTCGGCTTTATCTTCACGATGGTTGAGTCCGTAATCAGGGTAGCGGCCAAGGAACCCTCGGGAGTTGGGAAGCATATTTCGTCTACCCACTGGGTAGCCCGCATGAGCACTTGGGAGAGCGACTGAAGGGACGCACTCTGAGGGGATGCAGCCCCTGGGACCAAGGACTGCGTTCCCACTGAGGTGGGGGCAAATCGGTAATCCGTGGGCGAGATGTAGGGCAGCGAGATGGTGGCCGTCATAATCGACGGCGTAGCGATGGGGGTGGCAAATGGCACCGGCGTAAAGGTCATTCCGATGCCTCCGCTTCCTCCGCTAGCCGCCGTTGCACCTCTTCCCTCAGTGCGATCAGTATGGCTGGGTCGACCTTAGAATGGCGCCGAGCCTTGGCCCCGCGCCATCCGAACACCCTCATCTGACGGCGCACTTCGGCCCTACTCACGGCTACGCCTTGCGTGGCGTGGTACGTGGCTTGGGCGGAGCCTTCTCTGCCAGCGCCTCAACTGCGTCGGGAGCATAAGGGCTAGGCCCATTATGCCACATTCCGTTTTTGTCCTTGCGCCCTACGAGAAAGCGTGCTGTCTCGTCATCGACGTCAAAGGACCCGTCCTCTTGGCGTTCGTAGGACTTCGAGCCGTAGACTATGCTCGTTATATCGGAGGGCTTGATGATCTGCTCACGCCGGAGCACTGGGCCATGCTGAGGATCAAGCACATATCTATCGGCCTCGGTCGTTTGAATGTGGTGGATCTGCATTGATTCTTCCTTCCATTGCGCTCTTGCCTAACACCGGGAACCACATGCTAGACAAGAGCACCTGTGGATGCTCAAGCCTGGAAGTCCGTCCCCACTCTAAGTGTAATGCCGACTTCCAAGCGGCTAGCAAGCTATCCGATGTTGGACACTATGCACTGGGCTAAAGGCGCTCGGTTCACCAATGTTTCCATGGACCGAATTTCAAAGTCATACCTTGGGCCTCCACCGGCTACGCCTGGATTGAAGTTCGAGGCATAGTCGAAGCGCATGGTGTCGTACTGGCACCGCACCTCGAATACCGTCCCAATGCCAGAGGCTGGGAACGGCACCCTGTCGGTGCGTGCGATGATCGTCCCTGGGGCGACCCTCGGGTGGACCTCAAGCTGGACTGCTACACCACCGGCTGCCCGGTTGATGTATCGCCCAATGTAGCCACCGCCAGCGAGGTTGGTCCTAGCGTCTGCATCCGTTGGAGGCAAGAACGTGGTGGACGAACCGCTGGTGAGGATTGCCTGGGAGATCTGGTCCGCTTGTGCGGAGTTGATCATGTAGGCGGTCGGCGAGAGCTGGACGGATGCCCAGATCTGGTCGTTGATCTTGTCGAGGATGTCGATTCCGCCCCCCGATAGCGCAGGCGCATTCCCTCCGTTGTCAATGAACAAGCCACCTGACGGAGTGCCGGTTCCAGGAGTAACCGGCCCAAGCGCCCCGTAGTCACCGAGGGTGGAGGCGATCACGCCATTGTAGTAGGAGGAGGAATACGAGGTGTCAACAGTCGGAGGCGTTCCGTTGCCAGCCACGGGCGGCTGAGCAAGGGGTGCAACCCCAGAACCGGGCCTCAGGGTCGAAAGCAGCGCCAGCGACGGCAGGGCATTCGAGGTGCCAGAGGAAGGTATCGAGGTGATCGTGACAGACCCGACCGTGGTCGTGGTGTAGTAGTACTCTGCACCGGAGGCTGAGCCCACGTACACGTCATAGGCCACGGCAGCTTTGACGGCAGCCCAGGTCGCTACGACCGAGTTCGTGGTTCCAGCCGAGACCGCTACGGAGACTTCCGTGCTCGCTGGCCCAGACCCACCCTCGAAGTAGTTCGCACCGGACCGTGCGGCTACACGCACATAGACGGTAACAGACGCCCCGATGGAGCCACCAGTGGTGGAGGCAGCTAGCGAGACGGTGCCCATCGGTTGCAACGCCCATCCCTGTGAGTTCGGGATGTTCATATCCTGTGCGATGAACAGCTGGTTCAGGGTCTGCATCTCGGCCTGTGCAAGCGCATCAACATAGTTGCGTGCGAACGACACTGCGTCGAGGGTGACCCGCCCAGCCTTGGCAAGTGGGCGATAGGGCGCATAGACGTTCTGCGCTTGGAATAGGGTCATCGAACCCGCATAGTCAGCACCAACAGCCGCAGAATACTGAGACGAGTTTTGGTTCAACCATGTTTCCCAGTACGCTACCGGAGCACCCTCGCCAGCGATAACGCGGGGGAATGCCATGGTGTTGTTTCGGGCTGGTACGTTGACAGGGACAAGGGCTGTAAACCTTGAGAGGTCTACACCGGCTACGCCAGTGCTTACGAGGACGCCTGCTGTGGCGGCCTTTCGCATCATGGCTACGGTCTCCATGGATAATTGCTCTAGTTCAGGTGATCCCTGAGGCATGTTTCGCTCCTTTGGGGGGCACGCTAGACGCGTGAAAAGTCAGATTTGGACGAACCTGGTTCCCGCCGAAGGTGCGTACTGAAAAGGCTAAATCAGATTTGCGAGATGAGCCTGGCGCAATTGCTCGTACGTCAACTCAATGCTGAGTTGCTCTTTGCGAGCAGGATCAGTGGCAGTGGCGAGTTCCTTGGAAAGTCGCTCAATATTGGCAGCCGGACCGCTCTTGGTCGCTGACGTGCGGCCCTCGGCACCTGTGAAGATGCCCCTAGCCTGCCCATCAAGCACCGGACCCCCGGAACGTGGCATTGCGCTCATTTTAGCGACTGCCGAATTGAACTCGGCTATGGTTTTGCCCATTTTCGCCAACTTCTTGGCATCTAGGCCCTTCTTGGCCCTATATTCGGCCTTTACCTTGCCACCGACAGAGTTCACGTTCGATGCGCTGGTGTGTCCATGCACTTGGTCGTTCATCTCCTCCTCGGTAATATCGCCACCGTTATTGGCGTTCTTTTGCGCCAACTTCTGCGCCTTCTTAGCTTCGGCCTTGCGAAGCTTGGCATCCTTAGCGGACTGCCTTTTGAGAGCCTGCGCCACGCTCTTCTTGGCCGAAGCCTCAAATAGTGCGGACAGTTCCTCTTTGGTCACGGTTGTCATTATTTCCTCCTCTTCTGAGGCCGTTGGGCCACCCTTAGCGGCTATTTTCAGCTCATCCCCTATTGGCAGATGACTTGTAACGGCAGCGAGCACCTTTGCGAGGCCCGCTCCCTTGGTCTTGGCCTCTTCGCCAGCTGCTGCCTCGTGGTAAGCGAGTGCGGCCACTAAGCTGAGGGCATCCGATAGTTCATTTGAGGCGATATCTAGTTGCATGGCATCGAACCAGTCGCTCGGGTCGCCCGAGACCGCCTCGATAACCTCACGCTCCCGAATCTCATTTATCCCTCGAATTACGCTCGTAAGCCCACGGGCCACGGCATCGAGGGTGTTAGCGTCGAACATCTCCCACGGAGCGTTCCCAGGCGTCTCGGTCTCTGCGCTCGTCGGATCCGGGCTATTGTCGACTGCAAGCCAGTTGGATCCCTCCCCCTCCTTGGTGACCTCGATAGCCCAAGACTTGGTAGCGTCCTCCCTCTTTGCCCTACGTGTCGCTGGCTTGCGACTCTTCGGTGTCTTTGCCTCCGTAGGAATCTTGTAGGTGGATGCACCGCCCTCGAAGAAGGTAGGGTCGGCAACTAGCTCCTCAAGTCCCGCAGTCATAGGCGGGCCGAGCTTCGAGCGAGAGGCCCGTCGGTTACGTGGGGACCCCTCTTTGGGCGTGGCAACGGACTCGCTAGGAACGCCTGGGGATTTCTCAACATGCATCCCCAATTCCTTAGCCTTAGCCTCGATCTTCGCCTTCGCCTTAGCCTTATCCTGCGCCGTAGCGAAATGGGTCTCGCTCCACCGCCCGAAGGCAGCATGAACATGGTCTGCGTCCTCGATAGGAAGGTGTCGACCGCCTTGAGGGTCTATGTAGGCGAAGTCCTTGTCGGGCAGAGCGTTGCGTCTTTTGGCATCTAGCTTGGCCTTCGCTAGGATCTCGGGGGAGACACTATCGACTATGGCCTGGGTGGCTGCCAGGTCTGATTCATCGCATATGCCCTTGACTGCATAATCATGCAGTAAGGCAAGCGCCTCCGTGGCCTTGGTCATCTCTTCCATGATGGCCGTAGCCTCATCCTCGCCAACCGCTCCGTGCTGCCCATCGTTGGGTTCCTCGGCCGCCTTGAGCAAGAGCCAAGGGGTGCCGTTCGCTGGTGTCCCAACTCCAGAGACCTTTTCAGCTCCAAATTCTTCAATCTCCGTAATATCGGTCATCTCAACTCCTCAAACTCGCTATGCGTTCCGCTGGTGCCTGGGATCTGCGTGCGGTTCCCTCGGGCGACCATCCATTGACTAGGCCATTCTTGATTAGCGCCCATCCGTAGGCGTCCCAGATCGCCCCCATGAGCCAGTCGCCCTTTACGATTGAGTACGGCTGCCCATCGACCGGAGACTCAATCTCCCAATCGGGGCCTCGCCAGATGTAACTCTCAACAACGGTTCCGTGGCCGGAGGTTCCGTCCTTGTGAAATAGGTTGATATCTCGGTGTTCCCGCATCCAGGTCCATGCCGTGGTCTCAAGCGCGTCTGGCCCCACGAAATCTCGATGGCCATCTGCCGCTACGCTAACGTCTGGCTTCATAGACGGATACGCTAATCCTAGCGTGTATCTGCGTTCTTCGGAGGACTTGAGCACTTGGCACGAGACGAACGCCCCGCTGTCGGACTTCTGAACGGGAATCCCGTGCTCGAGCGAGGCGGCGATGTTGTGGGCTGCCTCGGCGACGGTTATCCCCGCAGCGTCAGCTGCGCTCCGGAGGCCGACGATGGTGATATGGCGAGAGTCGCCATGGTCGTTGCGTGGTGCATGGCATCCGCATGAAAGGCACATCTCGCTACCCCCTCCCTGGAATTAGTGCGATCGTGACAACCGTACGGATCGGGAGCTTGGGTGCTCCGTCCTTGGCCTGATAGTACTCGGCCTCGCTTTGGATGGTATCCAATACCCACCCGTCAGCTTGTAGCCGGTGCAAGAGGTGGGTAGCCGTGTCTACCGAGTCAGCGGCATCTATTCGCTTGGGGCTCATTTCTTGCTCCCAACTCGCAGGGCAAGGAATCCGGCCTTTCTTGCCGCCCGAACGTTGGCCTTGTCGTTGTCGAACAGGGCGCTCGCCTTGTGCTGCTCCATGTAGCTTACCTTTTGGTCCGCTACATGATTGTCGGGACTAGCGAAGATCACGAGCCGTGAGTAGGCGTCCCCTACGCCGAGACTCGAAAGTAGCTTTTTCTTTCGTGCGACGGTGGACTCCGTTACCACTGTCCCCACATGGCCGCTCAGGATCTCGACCTTATGGCCATCCTTTTGGAGGGCACGCATTATTGCGCCTAATTCTTCGGGCCAATCCGTCAGGCTGCCGTCTATATCGAAACAGAAGAGCACGCTACTCCTTTCAGATCCTTGGGCCTTGGGCGGCTCGGCCAGCAGGCACACAGACGCATCGGCAGGCAGGATGAACGGGCGCAGACCCCATGGGCCAACTTTGGGTAATAGGAATGGGAGACACAGCAGCGTTAGTCATGCATTGGCTGCACGCCCCCGGCTGGTGTATCCATGCTACTTGCTGGACGTAATTTGCCTTCAAGGTGGCGTCGACACCCGCTTGCCTTGCCCTCTGAAACTCGGTCTCGGCTATCATCGCTGCTCGCTTCTCGTCGTGCATGATGGCCTCTACTGCGTCAAGCAGCTCTTCTTCGGTTGCTCCATGCGCCTCGCCCCGGGCTATCGCAGCGGCAATGCGATGGGCGAGCGTGTGTGCGACCTCGTTGGCAACGAAAGGAGCGCCCTGTAGAAGCACGGAAAGGGAATCAGGCGGTGAGTCGATTAGGTAGTCCTCAAGTCCTGGCGTCCAGTCATCCCAGTATCGGCTCGGTATGCCATCGGTGCTTAGCCCGTCCGGCAGCTTGCCGCCCGCTAGGTCGGCGGTCTCATGCGCGCCCTGTAGAAATCCATTGGCATAAAGCCGCTGTAATACGAGCGAAATCGCTGAAAGCCCAGCGGCTGCGCTGACTAAGACGCCGACGATCCCGCCAGCGGTAGCAGCGGCACCCATCCCAGCCACGGCGGCCATGCCCGCACCAACGGTGACTCCCACACCGATAGCCGCTCCGCTCCCTGGTACGGCCGTGGCCCCAGCCCTGGAGGTGGGAGGAACTGGGGCTTTGGCCGGGGTGCTGGTAGTGGGAAGAACTTGGCCAATGGTGGTGGGTGCCTTGGCCTTGGTAGCCTGGTAGGAGTTACGGATGACTTGACGCACGGTATCGCCAGCGTAGACCTGGCTTAGGGCGGTGCGGATCTCGGGAGCATAGTGGCTCAGAATCTTGTCCGTCTGGCGGTGGAAGTCGCTCCACTGGGCCTTCAAGAGCGGCTCGACTAAATGGAGGGCATCGAGAACCTTGCCGCGGATTACTGGGTCGTCTAGGTCCTCGGGGTCCCACCAAGCGACATTTGACACCTCTTCGGGCTGAGGGTTGAGTGCCAGGGCGGCCTCGGCTGGAATCTGCACCACGAAACCTTCGTAGTAGCCGTCCGGACTAGCCCAGCCCCCGACCACCTTCACGTCCGGTGGCAGGGTTGCACCGGTTTCCTCCGACCACTCACGCACCGCACCCTCCCATACGCTCGCGTCTGGCGTGTCGGTATCGTGGCCACCGTCGAGCTTGCCACCAGGGAACTCCCATCGGGTGTAGGTGCGACCGTCGTCATGCTTGTCGGGAGTACGCTGCACTAACAAGACTCTTCCAGTGTCAAGCGCCTGCACCACTAGACCCCCAGCGACTCTCGGGAGTTCGGACGCCATTTTTTTTTTGAACATCGGCGCAAGAAGATCCCCCTGGAATGCCTCGACGACCTCCTCACGGGAGCGTGCATTGGCTAGCCGAGGCCACACCGCTTCAGTGACCGGATCGGGCAAATCTGGGAACATCCGTGGCGGCTGGCCCTTCTTGACCCGATGGAGCGAGTTTTCTCGCCACTGGCGCATGACCTTGAGAAGAGCAGTTGCCTTGATGGATGCCTTTTCGTCCTCGTCATCCTGGAACATATCGACTCCAGCCACGCCGGTATCGGCGGCAATACCGGCGGTTGCTGGTCCCTCTTTGGCTGCCTCAATAGCTTTTGGTGTCGCGCCGGTGGCCTTGGGCTGCTTAGTAGGAGATTTTTCGCCGAGAAGTGCGGTCTGCACCCGGCCTTCGTATTGGGTCGCATCTTTGCCCTCTGGGGATCCCTTGATGGGGAGCACGCCAGGAGCAGCCGTCCATGGAACGTGCAGGATAGGTGCGTTTCTTGCGGGGCCGTAGGTCGTGCCGTCCGTATCGCCCGCCATCACCTCAAGGGCACGCAGGGCTATAGGGCCAGAACGGGTGTTGTTGATGAACCGAGGCGTTGGGCGGGAACGTGAGACCCTCTTGCCCAGTTGCATTCGAACCTCGTCAGTAGAGAGCACGCCCGAGTCGATCAGGATCTTGTTGGCTTGTGCGTCCTCGAGGCGGTGTTGCGTGCCCTGGCCGGTGTCGAACTGGATACGGGCCTTGAGATGCAAATGCTGGTGGATGAAGATATTTATGATGTCCTCGACGTAGCGCACGATAGGGAGGGTTCCGACTCGGAAGTTCACGTCCTGCTGGATCTCGCCGGTTGAGCGGTTCACGTCCTCGGTGAAGCCGAGGTCGTTCGGAGTCACCCCGAAGGTGGCGGCAGTGCAGCGCATTAGGTAAAGCGAAAATGCGGAGTCGAAGGACTCGTCCTTGACCTGTTGGAACTGAGAGCCAGCGGGGACCCAGCGAATTTGGCTCAGCTTGGACTGGTCTCCGAACATTACCGCGTCCCAGACGCTCTGCCAGTCCTCGATCTGAGCTGGGTCCGATAGGTCCGGGGGCGCCTGCATGAAGCCTGCCGGAACGGTGCCCTCGGTAAAGTGCTGAAGGAAGAACCACTGGAAGCGAATATCGGTGTTGGCCTGTAGCAGTACAGCCTCCATGGGAGCGAGACCGTACTGGGACTCAGGCAGTGGGTTGAGCGGTTGGTAAATTATGTCGTCTGCCATGAGCCATACCCACGGCATGCCCTCGATGATCTGTAGATACGCAGGAACCTTGGTCCCCTCCCAGATTCCACCGATCCGGCTGATGCGCTCGTTTATCTCGTCGGTAGGCTCGTCCATCGGCTCGCGGCCAAAGAAGTCAATGAGCGGGATCATCGTGGGTCCGCTGACCACTTCGAGTGCTATTGGGCGTCCGCCGTTATCTCGGCGAATGTAAAGGGTCCCAGCGTCGTAGCGCAACACGTCTTGGAGAAACTCGGCTATCCAAGACCTAAAGGGCTGCCGACGATCGGGAGCCACAAAGAATGCCTCGGCCAGCGCCACATCGTCCGACACGTCCTCAAGCACATTTTGCGGAGGGACAAACTGGTAATCCAATGACCGCACGTCGTTTATGAGGTGACGGACGCAGATCTGTGCGGCGTAGTAGGAGTCGATTATCGCCTTGATGGTCTGGAACGAGATGCGCCCATACCGAGGCGTGATCTGTATGTTGTCGCCGACTGGGAAGTCCCAAGTACGGGGAGGGCGACGGATGCCATAGTAGGGATCGAGCGGACGGCCAGGTGGGAACGGCGGACCCCACGATAGGCCCTCGTAGGCTAGTGCGTCCTCGACCTCTTGAGGGGTTCGGCCAAAAGATGCGGCTAGATTTTGGGTGAGGCGCCCGATAAGACCGGTGTTGATCGTTCCCTGGTTAGACCAGGAGGTGCCTGCTTGAGCAGGGCGAGCCGCTGCGTTTAGGGTGGACTTATTGGCGACGATTGCGCCAGCGGCGGCGGCGACAGCCTTCCTAAAGACCTCGTCGTCTGGATGTTCTACCCTCGCAACATCGCTCATCTACTCTTCTTTCGGGGATGCAAGCTAGGGGAGATGCCGCAGTGCGCGCACAACATCTCCGACCCAAAAAACCGAGGCTCGTTACACACTTTTTGGGGCCTATCTCCATAATCGCCGCGGGTACCTCTGGATAATAGTACACCAGAAGAATGCTCTTTCGGTATAAAGCCAGCCTCTTTTATGCTTCCGAGTGAGTTTTTATACGCTTCTAGCCATGCGCTGCCCGCTCCCCACCCGTCTAGTCCGAGCAAGATCTCCGTGGCCATGCCGATTGCGACTGCCTGGTCGTCGTGCTTATCCCTGTCGTGGGAGAGCCGAGTGACCCCTGGGCTACTCTCACGCAGTCGCACGGTTAGAAGCTCGGTCTTGAGGTCGTCTGAGTCGGGGACATGGATCTGCGAGTTGTGGAATGCCTGCACAAGGGCCGTGGCGAGACGGCCAACCGAAACTGTGCCGAAGGTGAACTCCTCGCTCCTCACCCCGGACTTTTGTAGTTCCTGGATGCCCCCCACGAACTGGTAGGGGTCCGCATGGACCTTGGCCTTGTGGTATTCGAGGTGCAGTTCCTTTATCCGCTCGATTACCTTTTCGATCTGGACATGGTGGCGTTTGGAACCCTGCCAGCGGTCGAGGTGGTCGACCACCACCCGATTCGGCGAGCGAGAGTCGCCTAGCACCATCCGCTCTTTGTGGGAGACGCAAAGCACGGTAGCGTCGTTCTTGATGCCCACGTCCACCGTTAGAATGTAACGCTCCCCTGGCTGAGGCTCTCGGATGCGCCAGCCTCCACCGGTGAGTCCAGCGGGCGCTGTGCCGGAACGCCAGGCAGGCTGAAGCGCACGGTCAAGATCCTCTTCCGATATCGCTCGGTCCTCGGACTCGGCCCACTTGTTGAGCACAAGTCGGTCGAACTCGGAGGGAGACAACGCACGGCGTAGGCCCTCGATGTCCTCTGGGCGCTGCCACGGCACCGGCCCCGGCGCCTCGCTCACACGCCAGAGGGGATCCGTTTTGGCTTGCTCGAAGATCGGGGCGCTCCAATGGCTTGGCTCGCCAGCGGACGACAGGACGACTAGGCGACACCCAGGGACCTTCTGGACTGTCGAGCGGATGGCCGTCCAAACTCGCTTGGCGCCGCGGGTCTCGTCCCACTGGCAGAACTCGTCGCAGATCAGGAGGTGCGCGTCTCGGAGGCCCCAGGAGCCGGAGGCGCTCTGCGGCAGCACCCGCACCCACGACCCGTTCGGGCCTCGGATGCGCTCGTTTTCGATTACCAGAATCCCCTGTAACTCAGGCGTCCGGGCAACGAGGCCAGCGGCAGCGTCGATCACGATGGCAGCCTGCTCGGAGTTGGAGGCCACGATATGCCCATTCGCCATCGGTGGGGCGTCCATTACGAGCCAGCTCAGGGCGATAGCGGCTATGTCGGTGCTCTTAGAGCCGCCGCGTGGGCGGGTGATGAAGTGGAGGTTTGGCCCATCCGGCGAGTGCACAGCCTCTGCGTCGTCCTTTTGGAAGTCCGCAGCAACGTCTCCCCATCGGTCGCCGGACTCGATAACCAACGCCCACATTAGGTCTAGGGCGGCTTCGCTCATCTCTGGGCCAAGGAAAGAGCGACGGTGCGCCGAATATCGTCGCGACTCTTGCGCCCCCATGCTCGGCCCACCTCGATCCAGGCATAGGCGATCTGCACGAGCTCGGCGGAGTCGCTGGTGTTCTCCGCTGCTTTCTCAAGCGCATTCGCAGCTCCGAAGAGGGCTTGGACCACTTTCAACTCCTCGGGGGCCGAGAAGCTCTCGAACTCATCGGTGGGGGAACTGGCAAAGTCGAAGCTCGCAGACATTTCTACCTACTTTCTGGGCCTTGGATCGGACAAATAAAGCAAGCGTCTCAGCGAGGCCGTCTCATCTGGGCGCCCTGGTCGACAAGATTACGCAGGTTCTCCGCTTGGAAGTGTGTCGCTAGGCCAGCGTCCTTGGCGATCTTTAGCCGTCCCTCGGGGGTGAGGCCGAGCCCAGCGGCTGCTTTCATCGCCACGCCGTCAGCGTCTGTGGCGGCCTTCCAGATATACCCAGGCACCGCACGGGGCCCATCGTTTTCGCAGATCTCCATGAGATAGTCACCAAGCAGACGGGCACGGGCCTCGGCTCGGCAATACTGCTCAATGGCCACAGCGTCTGTCTCAGCCACCCAAGGATAGACCTCGATAAGGGTACCGCGGAGCACGGCGGCGTTTACGCTTAGGATAGCGTCGCTCCCCGCTCCGTTCTTCGCCCTTAGTGACCTTTTGGGAATGGCGGGTGCGTTCGCTGGCGCCTCCCGAATGCGCTCCATCTTAGCCATGCAAGAATGCCTCCTCAATTCATGATACTATAGGCTGCAATGCGGAAGGTAAAACCACGTACGGTAAGGATCGAGGACACACTTTGGGAGCAGGCACTCGCCGCGTGCGAGTCCAACGGCACCACCGTCAGCACGGTTGTACGCACATACCTGCGCTACTACATCGCCGAGTCAGTTAGGTACCAGGAGCGCACGGGGCAAAAGCTCCCAACCAAGGCGATACCCAACCCACGCAAGCGTGCCAGCGACGGAGGCGTAAAGCCACTCACCGAGAAGGAAATCCGGACGACCTACCGAGGGGACCCGGCTAAGTGCTACCACGTCCATCTGAGGAAGGCGACCTACGGAACGATCTGCCTGGGCTGCGGAACTCTGATGGCGCCAGCGAAGTCGGTTGCGCGATTCCTAGAGATCCTCAAAGATCCGGACCTGGTCGTGTTTGAGGCCCCGCCGGGCGTAAGGAGCGTGACCTCTGCCACGCTGCCGACTCAAGATTCTGGATCTCCCGAGCCTGAGAAACCGGAGCAGCCTTCTTCCTAAAGCGGATATTGACATAGGGCTGCGAGCCAAACGACTTGCCAAGCGACTGGTCCACGACCTCCCAACCAGCCTCACGGTATTTGCTAATCACCGCCGCCTGGTCTCCGTTGCCCCGACCCTGCTTGAACACCGAGCAGTAAACCATTACCTCAGTGCCCGGTTCTACGGCAGCCAACTTAGCGACCTCTGCGTCCCGCTTCTTCTTAGGGTAGTCCACGACTAGACCACGCAGAAACGACCGATAACCCATGGCTCACCCCTCACGCTGAGAATAATTTTGTACTCTAGTTTGACTGTCCGTAATTTCATGCTAGTGTTTTCAAAAGCAGCCCAGGTTCGCCCTGCGGGGTGCGGGCGGTCTGGTCTCCGCCTCGAACACTCGTTGAAGAGGGTCTCCCCTTTACGCCTAATGTTGGCGGACGAGACTAGGGATCTCCCACACGAACCACTTACCATGGTTAGCAACGTGTGGCTGCGGTGGATGCAACCGAACAAAAAATTCGGCGAGGCAACCCGGCGGATCCATTTCTTTCAAAGGTTGACAGCCCGGGCGGGCCGAGGACGGACCAAGCAGAGGATTACGCAGGGAGGGGGAAAGAGCGGGAATGAAGAGCCTTAACGCGTATGGCGCGATTTAGGAGGTCAAGCCGAGTCTCGAGCGACGACAAAAGGGGGAATCCGCTAGGGAATCCGTCGAGGTGCCTTATACACTCGCCGGCTGCATAAACCCAGCACCACTTATGCGTCGAGGTGCATAGATCGTGCATGGTATCGCTCACCTACGCTGACCTGCGAGAACGAGGCAGACAATGGTGCTTGTATGTTCGTGAAGTGCATATATATAGCGGCGTGATCGCTCAAAAGATTCTTTGCCAAAATAGCACAACATTCCGAGAGACGTGCTAAAGTGGTTATATGACTACGAAGGGATATACAAATGGCTTGGAAAACATCACCAAAGACCACGCAACACACTTGTGGCGGCCCGGTATTCGGTCGCAAGACGGCAGGCTGCCCAAGGTGTGACGAACTACTCGCCGGCGCTGAGGCTATCGTATGGGGCGGATCGGCTCACAAGTGCCTTACCTGCGGTACTCGGATCGGCTACTTCGGATCTTGCGATTCATGCAACACCCGGGCGCACTTCGCTAGCGCCGACCACAATAGCGAGGGTCATTACTGCACTTGGGGAGACTAGGTAGGTCGGCCCTACAAAACTATTTCTGCCAAATACGAAGGGAAAATACAATGACGAACACAGACACCAACACACTCACCACCCAACACAACTACGAACTCGTGGCGGCTATCTCAGCTGGCATTGAGTCCTCACTCTGGAACCCAATGGGCGACCGTCGTCGGCCGCTCCGAGAGTGCTACGAGTACCTTCACGGCTCCGGCAATCTCGCAGAGTCACTGCCCACACTCGCTAACCTCATCAACGAAGCCCTAATAGCTGAGGCTGTCGTGGAGCATGCCGGGTGCGATAACCTAATGCGACTCGCCTACGCCGAGACTCGCCGCCTTATCGCTGGCTATGTCCTCTACCTATCCAACAGGCAATCCACGGACGCTGCACAAGCGTAGCCGCTACCACCTACGAAGGGAAAATACAATGACCACGATTTACGGCATTATCGGCGGCTACCTAACCACTAACGACGCTCCACTCTGTGCCGCTTGCCTATCTGAGCGGCTAGGTGGCCTGAATAGCAGCACCGAATCGGCCTACTCTCCGATATTCGGTTATGAGTCGGTCAACTCTACAGAAGTCTGCGTATCTTGTGGCGATACGATTATCGAATCGCTCGATTACTAAACTATTTCTGCCAAAATAGCACGGGTCGGTTAGGCTCGTGCTATAATGGTACATATCACCTACGAAGGGAACACAAAATGACTTTAGATACCCAAGCCACCGAAGCCCTAGCGGCAGTCGATGCCCCCGCTATTCACCCACACATAGCGGCTGAGATTGAGCCCGGCGCAATCCTTTACTCATCTTGGGGATACGATCAAACTAACGTCGACTACTACGTAGTCACTCGCACCACTGCCGTTAGCTGTTGGATCTTGCCTATGACCCATATAGAGGCAACCCGGCCCGGCTATGCATACGATTCGGGCCTTACTACTCCGCTAGAGATCATCACACACTCCGCGACTTGTGCGGATTGCCGCCATCGCGGTTTATATCACGACGCCGAATATGGCGATTGCCGCGGTAATAACTATGGGCCGATGGCCGACACGCCAAAATGCGACTGTCGGAAATTCAACCCAACGCCGCTCAAGCCCGAGCGCCATAAGATCAGTCGCTATCGGCCCGAAGGCGTGATAAGCCTAAATAGCTTCACCAATGCCTACCTATGGGACGGTAAGCCTAAGTACGCTTCCCACTACGCCTAACCCCATAATCAAAAGCCCTACCGGAATAAGGCCTGTTCGACTCAGGCCTAGGGCACGATTCAATTTGAATCACTACGAAAGGAGCACACAATGACTTACAGAGATCGACGCGAAGCCCGAGCCGAGAGACTCGACGAATGGGCCGCCAAGCGTGAGGCTAAGAGCCTACAAGCCGCCCAAGCCGCCGACCGCATAGCCGACGGTATCCCACTCGGCCAACCGATTTTAGTTGGCCACCACTCCGAAGCCGCTCACCGCAGGGATATCGAACGGATACACTCGGGCATGAACAAGGCGCTTGAGCATGAGCGCAAGGCCGAATCTATGAGCTCCCGGGCCGACGGCATACGCTCCCAACTCGCCAACGCTATCTACTCCGACGACACCGACGCTATCCCAGCGCTTGAAGAGCGCATAGCCAAGCTGGAGGCCGAGCGCGAGTCTTACAAAGCCGCTAACTCGGCCTATCGTAAGGCTCATAAGGCCGAGCTAGCCGCTATGACCGCCTACGAGCGTGGGCAGGCCCTGCCGTACCCTAGCTACGCTCTGACGAACTTAGGCGCTAATATCAGGAGAAATCAGGAGCGGCTAGACCAGCTCAAGGTTGACGCCGAAAGAGTAGCTCGGGCGGCGGCTAATGGCGGCCTAGAGGTTAGGCCGCTCAAAAGCGGGATGACCGTCGTCACCTTCGTAGAGAAGCCCGCTCAGGAGGTCCTAGACGCGCTTAGGGGGGCTGGCTATCGTTGGGTTAGGGTCTCTTGGGTCGGTCGCTCGGATAACCTGCCCGAGATTATCCACACGCTTAGCCAGCGATAGCTAAACAGCCTCACCCGCGTAGGCGGCACCGATTCACGATCGGAGTGGGGCACGATTCAAAGCGAATCACTACGAAAGGAGCCCACAATGACATTACGGCTAGCCGAAGGCACATATATCGATGTCGACACGGCATGCACTCGGATACGCGGCGGCGGCTACGGGGCTGACGCTTGGGTAGCGAAGATAGTCGGCCCAGACCCTAAGTGGGGTGTAGCCCGACAATTCATGCCCAAGGATAAAAGCGGCATGAGCGGATCCGGTCGGAGCGGCTATATCACCTGGGAGCTTGAGGGCGACGGCATCTACGAGTATCGCAAGTTCTGCGTTAGCTCGCGAGGTGACGAGACCGGCGGGTTTGTCGAAATAAAAGGTACAGAAGTGAGGAAGATCACCCGCGCCGATGCAATCGCCGCGGTTTCATAGACGTACTCGAAGCAGACAAGAAAGGATCAATCGTGGCATTGACGTATACGCATATCCATTCAAAGGCAGAGGATTCCATCGGCGTGGGTTCCGTCGTACTCGACGGAGGCACAATTGTTCTCACCTTCTACCTCGGTAATAATGAGGTAGAGTTATACGTCCCCCGGGCGAGCTTCCCCCAGCTTTCGCAGAGTTTGCGGTCTGCGCTGGACGATATCGAGTTGCACTTACGGGAACTCGACAAGCCGATCGTCTCGCCGATGCCCCGGCCCTACGTTGCTGAGGACTTCTTTTAATGATCCGGTTCGGGCGGAATCGAGTCGGCGATTGGGTGCTGGTCGGCCCAGTCGCCGAGGTTCGCCTAGGGGACGTCGACGTCCTCCTCAAAAGCGGCGTGACGATTTCCGAGACCGTGGTTCACCTCGGTAAGCCATTTCTCTCACCTGAGGGCGAGAGACTGCGCTACGGCTATCTAATTGCCACTGAGCGGCGACCTAAGGGCCGTTCCTGTGCCGAATGCGGCTATCGGCCTACCGTTACCCGCAAGGCCGACCGCCACGGCATAATCGGGCCTGTGTGTTCGATCTGCAAGCGAGCAGATCCAAAAGATCTTGATTTCAGCGCAAGCCGCCTTTAGGCGTGCTAATATAGTAAGTACCTACGAAAGGATACAAATGCAAATACCCGAAATATCAGAAGCCCTAGGGTTACCGACTCCGGTCGTTACCGAGTGGGTCGCGATCCTCAGTGAAACTCACGGAGCGTCCGCGACAGTCACCGATGCTGGGCATCTCACTACGCTATCGCTAATCGCCGTCGCCCTTGAAGCTGGACACTACAGGGAGCAGGTGACCGCATGAGCATCGTATGCAAGCATGCGTCAGCGCAGGCGAAGAGCGGCTATACCCGCTCAATCTGCAAAGGGTGCCCGAATCGGGCGGCAATCCTCGCTAAGCGCGCCGAACTCAAGGGGTCGGGCACCAAGATCGCCGCTGCTCCGGTCGTTATTAGCAGGCACGGATGGTAGGGCTCCTCCGCTCTTTTGGGCCCTGGCTGTGGGTCGGCGCTGGTGCGCTGGTCGTCCTCGGCGCCGTGGGAGTCATCGTCTCGCCGCGGCTAAAGCGGCTGATGCGACTAGCCAAGGCCGCGGCTACTGATCCCAGACTACCGCGGTCAGTGCGTGCTCTGTTTTGGGTCGGCTTGGCTGCTAAGGCAATGCCGATCGACTTTGGTGTAGACGAGGTTTGCCTCGGCCTCGGGATAGTCCTATTGACCACTCGCTATCGGGTGGTCTGGGCTGAGATCCGAAAGGATATATAACATGGAACCAATCACCCTAGCCGAGGTCGGGGCCGGGTATCGTGAGGCCCTGGCGCGGCGCGACGAAGCTATTTTGAAAGCCCGACAAGGCGGGATGCCGCTAGCACAAATTGCGCTGCTCAGCGGCGTAAGCATCGGCGCAATTCGCAACATTATAAAAAGAGATAGTGAAAGGAACAAGTCATGAGCTGGCAATTACAAGTGTTACTACGACTGGGCGAGTTAGCCCTCGGCGTAGGGATCGGCACCTGGATATTCGTCGAAATCGTCGTCGCTTTTGAGCATGTCAATAGCCAGCGTGCAGTGCGAGAGCAGGTGCGCCAATCGCACCTACGTCTCGTGCAGCGGCCCTACGACTGGGAGGTAGACGAATGATTTTCTACAAAGCGACAAGACCAGACGGCACTAGCTTTCATGACCAAAAGACCACGTGGACGGTTGGAGAGACCGTCTCCGTAGCGGAATCAGACCGCCAGGTAAAGTTATGTGGTGGAGGGGTGCTGCACGCTTCAGATGCTCCTGGCGAGACCCTCCTCGGCGGATCGTGGCCCTGTCGGCTATTTGAGGTCGAAGGTGAACCGAGCGCCCACCAAGACCACGAGTACGGATTCCACGAGCTAACCGTAATCCGTGAGTTGCCAGCGTGGCAGGCACTAGGGCCGAATGGCGAAGTCGTAGAGGCTCACATCGAAAAGTGCAAGACCGTTACTCCCGAGCAAGTTGACAGACTAAACGCAGCTTGGGACGCAGCTTGGGGCGCAGCTCGGACCGCAGCTTGGGGCGCAGCTGTGGACGCAGCTCGGGACGCAGCTTGGAACGCAGTTTGGGGCGCAGTTTGGAACGCAGTTTGGAACGCAGTTTGGAACGCAGTTTGGAACGCAGCGGGGAACGCAGTTTGGAACGCAGCTCGGGACGCAGCGGAGAACTCTGCTCTGGCGCTGCTAGTGCGTGATCTAATCACGCCTGAACAGTTCGACGTGCTTTACGGGCCGTGGGCGAGCGTGATGGAGGTAGACGAATGACCGACAATCTGCCACATGCCGTAATCTGCGACGTGGACGGCACCGTGGCACTGAGAGGCGACCGCGGCCCTTACGACTACTCGACTGTGCATCTAGATCTCCCAAATAAGCCGATCATCGAGGTGGTGCACCGGCTTGTCGGGGACCACAGGGAGATAATTTTCGTGTCAGGTCGTGAGGATAGTTGGTACGACCAGACCTGTGCGTGGCTACAGAAGCATTTGGGTATCTGTTTCTCTGAGGCCGTCACTCTCTACATGCGTAAAACAGGCGACAACCGCAAGGACGCGATTGTCAAGCGTGAGATCTACGAGACCCACATCAAGGATAAATACCAGGTCGATTACGTCCTAGACGACCGAAACCAAGTCGTAGAAATGTGGCGCTCGCTGGGCCTTACTTGCCTGCAAGTGGCAGACGGCGACTTCTAACGAGTAAGCTAAAGGTCACTACCTCTGAAGCCCTAGGGATTGTCCACCTTAGGGCTTCTCTCCTTTTAGCCAAATAACTCTTTTTCTAACTGCGCTATCGCCTCTGGCTGTGATGTATGTGCAGGCCAACTGATAGCCCACGCGCAGATCCCGACGATTAGCCCGATAGGGCCAAGCAGTCCGCCAGCGACGGCAGCTCCGGCGACGGCGTTGGCATCACCGTACTGGCGCGCCCACCTTCCGCAGACAACCGCTGCTATCGGCATACTCCCGAAGATGAGCACCAACAGCACGCTACTAGCCCTTTCGAGCAGTAACCAGGTTGATGAAATAGACAGCGCCCCCGACTATAGCCGAGGCTGCACTTTCGATCCCTGAAGCTAGTCCGCTCTGATTCCAACCAGGATGGATCGCGAACACTACCGCTAAGATGCCGCCGATAGCCGCGACTACCTTAGCCTCCGCGCTGCTCGCTACTATCTGCACCGTCTTGGTTTGCATCGTTGGAGTCGTCATTAGGTCCCTCGTTTTCTGCTAGTACCTCGTCTATCTCGGCGAGGATTTGGTCAATGAGCGGGTGCCGCGACATCGCAGTCAAAATAGGTCGCTAGGTCGCTCGGCATCACATGACTAGTGTCGAGTTTAGGCGAAATCCAGCCCGCGTGCTCAAGAGTCCGAGCTACAAGCTCCGAGCATATGAGTGTTTTACCGCTCTTGAAGTGGATAAAGGCCGGACTCAGCAAGTCCAGCCCGATAGATAGATCTGTTAGGTAGCCGTACTTGTCACCAAGGCACGACTCCACAAACTTGTAGGCAGCCGCGCTTTGTGCTGGGCTAGCTGGCAAACTCAAGATAGCGTGGTCTGGGTATGCCTCAAGGCTCCCTCGCACCACCCCATGAGATAGTGCTTCGATGAGCGTGCCGTCTGGCATGACTACCGCGGCGTGTGACCAGCGGGCATCTATCGGGGCAGATCTAATCCGCTCCCCAAACCGGATGAGCCGGTCGAGCCATGTCGAGCCGTGGCAGAGGGCAAACCGAACCATCAGAGGCGATCCAGATCCGCCCGCAACTGCACCATATCCAGCCCGAATCCGTTACCGTCTGCCTCTATCTGCTCAGGGGTGATAACCGCCCACGCCTCTTCGAGATAGGTTGATAACCACTCGTTCGTAAATGGCTGCTCTTGCCCCCAGGTGACCACCGTCCCACCTGTCTCGGTACGGGCGGTAATGACAACGCAGTGGCCGCCGACGATGTCGTAATCTCGCGACGTGTGCGTCAAGTCCCACGGCAGACCTTGGGCAAACTGCTGCTGAGCGACTGCTGGCACAGCAATGCCAATATAGAGCGCACCAAAAATGTTGCACGCCGCCCAAAGCTCTGAAAGGTCATGAACTGGCACGGGAGCGTAAGCGGAGATCTTGCGCCCAAAGAGACCCGACGACCGCCAGCACGCCAAAAGATTAGCAAGAGCAACGCCTCGATCTGCTCCGTTGTTGTAGGCCAGGTAGGCACTCACTACATCGTCCGAGTCCGGCCAGGTCACTGAGTCATTAGTCTCTGCGGCGGTCGCCATTTCGAGATGGACGGCACCGGCGAAACCACAATCGCCGACAGGTTGGCCGCCATGCACGGTTAGCGTGGGATCGGGGCCGTTGCCCAACATCTGCCAATTGTCAAAGCTCCTCACGTGGTTGAAGGTCGGTGGCGCCGGAGGTAGTGGCGCATACGCCGAAAGCATTCGTAGACCGACCGGACGAATCGCCGGTTGGCGCCCTAGTAGTCCATACTCCCTTTTCATACCTGCCCCAAGTCTGCTTGGAGTGCTGCCAAATCCAGGGTAGGGCCTTTGCCTGCCTCGACAAATTCGGGGGCAATGGCTACCCACATCTCGTCCGAATAAGTCGTAATGAAGTCCCAGGTCACCGCCCACAGGTAGCCCCAGGACGCGCAATAGAACGCGTTCGCATCGTACCCCACGGCGACAATATAGTGGCCGCCAACGATGGGTGAGCCCGGAACGACACTCCAAATCTGTGGATCAAATGCGGCTTCCTGCGCGGATGCAGGGCACTGAATGCCGATACCCACATTGCCGTAGTTCACAATCGCTTGTTGGAGTGCGGTCTTATCGCCGAGTGGCACGGGCGCGTAGGCTGCTATCTTGGATCCCCAGAGTCCTTGAGTCTGCCAGATGTTGAGCACGCTAGAGACCACCAGCCCAGAGTCCGGACCGCCGGTCAGTTCAAAGTAAAGCGACTGTATCTCGGGGTCGGTCGGCCTCGGTGTCTGAACGGTGCTGAGTTCGTTCCACGAGGCTAGCTGATGATCCGCCCCAGCGAGTACGCAATTATGGGATATAATGTCGTTAGCACTATACCAACGTGTATCAGTTGAAAGGTCGAAAATATATCCCACATGCTGGTGAATATCGATGTCGAGGACGCGATCCGTCGATACAACACCGGGAAATCGGTCACTCAAGTTGCTAAAGAGATGGGGGTCAGTCATAGCACCCTCACCAGACGGTTGCAGGCTGCTGGCATAGAAATCCGGAGCGCAGCCGCTAGTAATCGGCTTTTCTACGACCGGGCTACCGCCCCCCACCTGGATGGAATCATTTCTCGCTACCAAGCAGGAGAGGGGATAGTGGCTCTGGCGAGAGAGTCTGGGATCCATGTGCAGCGGCTCCAAAGGCTTCTTGCCTCCCGAGGCGTGACCTTGAGAACTCAGGGTGCCCAACTGGGCCTCCGCTACACTGCCATGACTGTTGAAGAGCGCCAGCGAATCGCCGCGCCCGCTAATGCTGCTCGCCGCGGCAGTCGCCAATCGCCGAGAGCCGCGGCCAGACGTGCCCGCACTATGGAAGCTAGCCTGCAACTGTGCGCTGTTAGCGATCTGGTGTTGGCTGTGTGGCTGGCACAGCGTGGAGTCCAGTTCACCCTGCAAAAGGCCCTCGGCCCCTTCAATATCGACATCGCCATACATGAACAACTCATCGCCGTGGAAGTCAACGGCGCCTCGCATGAGCCTTCTAGGCGCAAGCTGGCTCGCAGTCGGACGACCCCGTTGGAACGTCGCGAATATATCCTCAATAGCGGTTGGCGTTTGATCGATGTCCAACTCGGTGTTCTGCGTCCAGCATGTGCTGACAACATCGTCGCCCTGCTTGAGGAAGCGCGCTCTGGTGAACCCTCTTGGGGTGAGTATTGCATGGTTGGGGGTGACGGTGAGGTGCTTCCCCGAAGCGAATTTGAGCGTTATTACTGGGCCTGAGTAGCGACTCCGAACCACCTTCCTAGGCTTGGGACCGCTCACTAGCGTGCCTTCGGTGATGCAGTCTCCGATTACGTCGTTGCAATCCATCCCCCAGGACTCCCACGGAGTGCGCGCTAGACCGAGGGAGGTGGGTGGAGGAGGAGGCAGCGTGGCATACGCACTGAGATCCTTTAGCCCGGGCGGCCTAACGGGAGGTAGCTTGCCGAGCTTGACGGTTGGGATGTTAGGCATAGGTCACTCGCCCGAAATAACTCGCATCTCCAAAACTGAAGACCCCACCGTCGAGGGCGATCAGCCAGTAGCCGTCTCCGCTGGGAGTCGGCGTCATACGAGTGATCGGCTTCACCAGCGCAAGGTTGCCTGTCGATCCGCAGAACTTAGCATCACCGTAGGTGAATATCCCACCATCAGCAGCGCACAACCAGTAGCCTTTGCCACTCGGCGTGAGTGCAGCATCCACGATAGGCTTGTTGAGTTTGATCGCTCCCGCAGAGCCATAAAAGACAAAGTCGCCGAATGTGAACACACCTCCGTCCGAGGCGAAAATTCCGTAGCCTTGTCCTGTCGGTGACGAGATGATCGCCACCACCTCGGCGTTGGACGGGTCGTTAGGTGGATTTGTCACAGCTGCTCCTAAATATCTAACGAGGTCGGATGGGGAACCGAGCCATTGGTCGAGGTCCACGTTGCCCACTACGCCAGCGACCGAGCCGGTATCTGAGTTTTGCCACATCGCTGGTCCGGTCGGTGCTGCCGGTCCGTAGGATGCTAGCCATTCTGGGGCAACGCCCAGCCACTGGGCACGGGCTTCGTCACAATAGAGGGCAACAGGGCGGTTGAGCCTTGAACTCACGATATCTTTGAATTGTGCGATCTGAGCGTTTGCGGTCGCTGCGCTGACTTGCTCCTGGGCTGTCGGCTCAACGTCAATCGCTCGAATGCCGACACCGGTTCCGACAGTAGCACCAAAGAGATCCGCTTGGGCGGCGATATCAGAGAGTGGATCGAGCACATGGTAGGCACCAGGCGTGAGGCCAGCGGCTAGTGCTGCGGGTGCGTCGTAAGGGTAAAAGTAATCGACCGAATTGACCAGAAAACCACGTACTTGCAATCCAAGGCCATCGGTGGCACGCTGGATGGCGATATCAACGCCGGATGCTTTCACCTCTGCGAAGTTGATCCCTGCTCCGTTTGGATGGTTCCAGGCGGATGTGTCGATGCCTGTTAGCAAAACGGCTCCTTTCCTCACCTAAGCTTAGCATTTCTAATCTTACTCTTCTTCTGCGTCTTTCGGAGGGCGACTTAGGACGTCCCCTAGGGATATCGGCTCATCTTTTGCGCTTCGAATCGCCCTCATTGCCCCTGCGACGACTTGGGAACCCGTGTATGCCACCAGGGCCGGGGTGGGCTGGCGAGTGTCCCGCTGGAATCGGGCGCAGATCGTAGCGTAGAAGTCACGGAATTGCGCTCGCCAGGTCCCAACGTCCGCTATTGCCGATGCACAGAACGCCTTGTAGCCGATCGCCTCTACCGCTTGTTCGATGCAGGGATGAGACCAGACTGGGTCTCCGTAGGCTCCGATCCTCTGGACGGCGGTCAAAAGCTCGGTCCAGGCCTGATCGACTGTTGGGAGTCCGCTCCCAGTCGTGCGCTCTGACAGCGACATGACGGCTTCTCGGATCTCGCCGACGTTTGGTGGGTACTGGCCCCGCCATTCCATGAGTGCAGCCTTTACCGCTTTCGGGTCGAGGTCGCCGATCGTCCCTTGCCAGACCTCGAGCATGACGGCCCGATCTGTTGGGTCTCGCTCGATCGGCACCGGCAGCTCGAAAAGCCGGGGCCACTTTTTCGCGCACATCAGCCATAACTGGAATATATCTCGGTCTTGCATCTATGCCTCCTCTTCGTAGCTGGCTTGAATATCCCCGACAAGCGAGCGGTAACGGTCGTCGGCTGGCGGCCGGGGCGTGGGGTAGCCCTTGAAGCCGCCGATCCAATACCGCCATGCGGCGTTCCAGTCTTGGTGAATCGTCCCCTTTGCGGTGTGAAAGTCTCGGAATCGCTCAAACTGTGCTTCGAGGTCTGCCCCTTTTCGTAAAGCTTCCTGAGCTACGGGATACGAGCGCAAATGCTCGGTAAGTGCAAAGTCCTCGGGGATGCGTGAGCCCCTCCTACTACTCCGTCTTTCGACTTTTAGCGTGGGAGGCTCAAGGCTGGTCCGAATTTGCGTTTGGGCTGTTGGCGGTGGGTCTATCGCTAGCGATATCGCTAGCGAATCGGTAGCGATATCGCTAGCGATGAGGGGGGCACAGAAGGGGCATTTTGGGCTGACCACCCCTCTGTTTGCGTGCCAACGCTGGTGGTTCCCGAGTTCGCCACCCTGCTTGTAAACATGCAGGCCAAGCGAGAAATGGTAGTCAGTCCAGTGTTTGGCTCGGTAGCCGCGCTTTTCCTTTATCCATAGCCCGACCTGGACTAATTCGGAGGCCAAGTCCGAGGGCAGAACATCGTCCCACTGCGGCGAAATGCGCTCTACCTGCGTAGTCGTTAGGTAACCGTCAGTGCCAAGTTGCGCAGATCGGCATATTCCGCGCACAAAAAGAAGCTCGGCAGCGTCCGATATCTCAGTAAACGCGCTGGCGTCAAAATATGAGACATCTAATCGAACAAATATGCTCTTTTTCACGGCAACCTCGTTGCACGATTTTTTTGCAAAGTGCGAAGCACCGCCCCCCCTTGAATGCTAGTACTAATCGTTCTGCTCTGCAATTCATTCTCCTTTCGTAGGTGCCTCATCGTCATCCCTAACCTCTTTAGGTTGCGGGAGGTTGAAGTGTTCTAAGTCGCCCCCCCTGTGAGAGCAACAGACAGACTTTTAGCTGTGGTCGTTCTCACAGAGGGGTCACTTTAGGTCGCCGAGGTCTCGTCGTCCAAGTGGGCGCTGGGTATTATTCAGTCGCTGGGCCGGGCATAGGTGTTAGCAGCCCTAGATCCAACGGAGATGATCTAGTAATAAGCACGCTCGGGCCACCCTTGACCGCGCGACTGCTAACTCGATGAGTCCTTTGTTCTCTCTACACCCGGGGACCAGCCGGTGGGCGTGTTAGCTGCTAAATTTTCATTTAGCGAGCGGACTCTTCCGGAGCCTGCTATACTAGATCTCGTTATCTTGGTATTGGTTGGTGGGCGGTTCTCCGGGCCGCCCATTAGCTTTTAAGAACTTCTCTTAGTTTACATATCTCCTCACCGCCGCAAGTCAACATCTGCAAGAATCTTCTTAGTGTCTCAGCGAGTCTCGGATGCGGGCCGACATAGCGAGCATCGTATGCCGCTGCATCTCAGCGACGGTAATCGTCGGATCTGGCTCCGTGCTTGGCGTTGCCTTGGGAGGCGCTACAGGCCGACAGGTGAGGCAGCAAGGACCGATAAGCGTTTCGTACTGTTGGTGGGATAGCGGGCCGTTAGCGGCCTCTGAGACCGCCACAAGCTCGTCCGCAAGGGCGACGTCTACCTCCTTGCATCGTTCACAGGTCGCCCTAGTCATCGTGAGGCTCCCTGAGGTGATACATGATCGTCTTATGGTCTCTGTTTAGCATTGCGCCGATCTTTGGGTAACTCAT
>JAEHJW020003742.1_pt1 | contig 32584 bp, 49 predicted proteins | sample 9271431 | NCBI WGS metagenome assembly JAEHJW02 | reverse complement strand
ATGGCCGACTCAATAACACCAGGAAATCTACTCAGTCTGCCATTCCAGCCGGACGCGCTGCTCGGGTATGTTGACGGCCGCTGGCCTGACTATCTGAGCATAGCGGCGCAGCACCCAGGTGCCTCTTGTTTTGGTTTGACGGTGTTCGGCTCGCTGAGCGTCGGTGACGGCGTCGACTGTGAATGGGGGGACGCAAGCCCGTGGCAAGCTGCGCAAGCCGTGAAAGCCGAGCTCGCTCGCGGCGTCGACAGGCCGATCCTGTACTGCCCGATGTCGTGGGCGGCGCAGTGCGCGGCCGCGTGCAACGCGCTTGGCATTGACCGGAGTTTGTACCGGCTGCTGACAGCGCACTATGGCGGGTTTACCATGCCGGGCGGCCAGCCAGGGGAGCACATTTGCGGGCCGAACACATGCAAATGCCCCGTGCAGGCTGACGGCACGCAGTGGAACTCGTACCCGGCGTACGACATTTCGCTTCTCAACCGAACATTTCTCGTCGCAAACCCGTATCCGGGTCCGCCTCCCGGACCTTCCTACCCGCAAGGAGCACCCATTATGGCATCTATAGCATGTTCCGGATTCGCAGGCACCCCAACAGGTAAAGGCTACTGGCAGTCCGACGCGTCAGGCGTCGTCAGATGCTTTGGTGACGCTCAGCACTACGGTGACATGGGCGGTAAGCCGCTCAACAAGCCGTTGGTCGGCATGGCGCGCACCGCGTCAGGTGATGGCTACTGGCTCGTCGCCTCCGATGGAGGGATATTTACCTTCGGCGATGCAGCGTTCCATGGGTCGACAGGCAACATCACGCTGAACGAACCGATCATCGGAATGCTGCCAACCCCAGATGGCGGCGGCTACTGGCTTATAGCCGGTGATGGTGGAGTGTTTACCTTCGGCTCTGCCGCTTTCTACGGGTCCGGCGCGTGAGCGAGCAGCCGCCTAGCGACAGCGGCGGTGGCCGGGCAACGGTGACGCAAGTGTACGCGGCGGTCGGTGAACTGCGGCAAGAGGTCGTGCCTAAAATAGACAGCCTAAGTGACAAGATAGACCTCGTCGTTGTTAACCACGAGCATCGTCTGACTGAGCAAGCGACGTCGCTGCTCGCGTCGCTCGTGCGTCTGACCAAGGTTGAAGATCGGCTGGACGTGCTGAGTACAGAGCACGCGGTGGCTAAGGGCCATCTACGCGCTATTGCGATGATCGGTGGTGCGCTGTTGACGGCGACTTGTGGCGTTATCGGTATCGCGATTGCCCACGCTTTCGGATGGTGACCTGGCATTTAGCGTCCATCGTTGGGTTGTACTCGTTGGTAGGGTGCGCCAGCATGGCCGTGCAGGATGTGAGTGGCACGTTTCTTAACCTCGCTGAGAATGCTGGGGCTGCTAACGAGGCTGCGGCGTTGGACGTCGTCGGGGACTTCGCTAAGATCATGCTCGCGTCATTCTCGGCTGAACGACTGACACAGCTCGGGTGGGTCGGATGGCTTGGTATCCTTCCGATTCTTGCCACAAGCTGGCACGTGACTAAGTACGCGACGCGACGCGCTAACCGCAGGTACAAGAAGTGAATCGTTTACGTGAACTCCTAGCGCCGAAGGCGCACCCTGAGACGGGTGACATGCTCAGACTAGGCGAGCGTGTCACGTGGTTGGTCATGTCCGTCTACCGCCGCTGGTCGGTGTTTCTCGCGCTCCAAGCTTTGACGCTCGTGTGGTGGACGCACCCACGATGGTTTCCAGGCGGCCTCGCCGGCTGGAATTACGTTTGGTCTGACCTGGCCATAGTCGTCGAAATGATGGTCGGCATCGCCTTCCTTGCGCAAAGCATGCGCGACGCCAAGATAATCCGCCGGGAACTGGCAGAGCAGACCGAGACACTCGACGAGTTGAAGGTGATCGCTGATCGGCTGGACGCAATTGATAACTTCTTGCGCCAGAGCAGCACGTAGCTCACCATGAGTACTCGTGTAACTGTCATGGTATAGTAAGATGTCATATCTATTCGTCAAACTAACAAGGAGAGATATTTGAACAGCGCACTGAACACACTCGCCGACCCTTCGGCCGCCGTCGTAATAACCGGCATAGTAAGCTACGTCACGCATAAGCTGGCGTCACTGAAGATAGGTAACTCGACGCTAGGCCAGGACATTGCCAAAGAATGGCCGGCCGTCAAGCAGGCGACCGATCAGGCGGCGGCGATTGCACAGTCGTTCCCAGAGGTCAGGGCTGAATTGTCTAAAGCGCAGACCGACATCGCCGCGGTATCCACCAAGATCGACTCGGCTACTGGAGGCGTTGCAGAGCAGGTAGCTCAGGAGGTCCAGAAGCAGTTTGGGACATTTCTAACCGCACTCGCGCATGGGCAAACCCTGGCGAAATAGCACGATCCTTACGCAGTCTAAAAAACGGCGCCCAGTCTCTAACACAGGCTGGGCGCCATTTTTCTATTCCCGGCCGCATTAACTCATCTGCAAAAGTACCTTACACATATCAGAGGTCTCGCACAGTGCTAAGCTACCCATGTGACAGCCCCGGCTCAAGCGGCAATCTACTGTCGCATATCCGACGATCCTACCGGCAGAGGGCTGGGGGTGGAACGTCAGCGGCTTGACTGTGAGGCACTTGCGCAGCGGCTCGGATGGACCGTCGCCGAGGTGTACACGGACAACGATATATCAGCGTTCTCTGGTAAAACACGGCCGGAGTACCAGCGCATGACCGCTGACATTGCCGGCGATCAGAGAGACGGTCTGATCTTCTACCAGAACGCGCGGCTTCACCGTTCGCCACGAGAGCTAGAAGACTTCGTTGACTTGATCCAGAAGACCGGCATCCCCGTCCAGTCGGTCACCTCGGGAAGCTACGACCTATCCACGGCGTCGGGGCGCATGATCGCAAGGCAGCTCGGAGTGGCAGCGCGCTACGAGTCTGAGCTGTTGTCTGAGCGCGTCAGACGCAAGCACCAGGAGCTGCGTGAAAGCGGCGCGTTCCCAGGAGGAAGACGGTCGTTCGGTTACACGGACGGCCGCACCGGGATCGTCGAAGCGGAGGCGGAGCTTGTGCGGGCGGCCGCCGCTGAGTTGCTGACAGGTGTGACGCTACGACAGATAGTGAGACGCTGGAATGATGCCGGGTACGTCACGACGCAAGGCAATATCTGGAGACTCAACACGTTCAAGTATCTGTTTACGGCGAACTATTCCCGCGGCCTCACAACTGACGGCCGGAAGGCACAGTGGCCGGCGATCATTGACGAGGTGACGGCGCGACGGCTGGATGCGCTTCTGCTTGACCCGGCTCGCACAACGAGACGTACAGGCACTTGGCGGCATCTTCTGACAGGCGTCCTGTACTGCGGGGCGTGCGGGGCGCTGATGAAGTCGAGGCGCGGGAATCATGCAAGAGGGTACGCTTGCAACAACCAGGCGCTACAGGAACACACGAGTGAGAAAGGCTGCTGGCTGCGCATCAAGGCCGAGCCGATCGAGCAGGACGTGACCGGGCGGCTTCTCGCACGACTCGACGCGTCGGCGGTAGGCGAAGGATACCTTGGCGCCGCTCAGAATAAAACTGCCCGCGTGGCGCAGCTGGATGAGCTCGACGCCCGCTCGGATGAGATAGCCGACATGCTGGCCGACGGCGACCTTGACCGTGCCGGTTACCGTCGTGCGAAAGACCGGCTGGATCGGCTACGCGCGGAAGTGCTCGCCGCGACACGCCGTGACGATGTTGCTGAACGTCGACGTGCCACTCAGGCTGAGGCGTTCGACCTTGCGGGCTCGTGGCGGTCACTGGACATCGACCGGCAGCGGATCGTGCTGGACGCTTTCGTTGAGCGCATCGAGGTTCGCCCGGCGACGGTGAAGGGTCGTCCGTTCTATGATCCGGGCAGGGTGGTCGTCACCTGGCGGGAGTAACTGACGTTGAGCAGAACTATCATGATATAGTGAGACACATATGACAGGATGGGACAAAATGACCGACGGCGAGCGTTGGGCCATGTCGGAGGAAATCGCCCGGCGCGAGTGCGAAGCGCAAGGCATACCATTCCTCGTGGACGCCGACCGGCTTCTTCGCCTCGGCCGCAACCTCGCCCTTTGGCAAGCCGCCTAGTGTCATGGTATAGTTAGATACCCACAGTCACAGGAGAAAGCACAACGCGAACTCATATCGTAATCCCGGACACGCAGGTTAAGCCGGGAGTGCCGGTGGATCACTTGTATTGGATCGGTCAGTACATCGTCGACAAGTACGCGGGTCGCAGCGACGTGCGAATAATCCATCTCGGCGATCATTGGGATATGTCGTCGCTTTCCAGCTACGACAAGGGAAAAATGTCGATGGAAGGCCGCAGGGTGCATGATGACATCGAGGCCGGAAACGAGGGCATACGAATACTCAATGCACCGATCGATCGGTACAATGATGCGCTAGCCGCTGGCGCAAGAGCAAAGCGGAAGAAAATAGAGATGTGGCTGCCGGAACGTCATCTTCTCAGAGGAAATCACGAAGACCGCATAACGCGAGCGTGTGATGACGAAGCAGCATTTGATGGCCTGCTCTCAATGGACCTTCTCGAATCACCGGGGTGGCATGTTCATGACTTCTTAGATGTCGTGAACCTTGACGGAGTGAATTACTCACACTATTTTGCAAACCCGATGACCGGGAGGCCGTACAGCGGCTCGAACGTCGAAACGCGCCTGAAGACGATCGGTGCGTCTTTCACAATGGGCCACCAACAGGGGCTGTTGGTCGGTATGCGTTACGTGATGGGCAGGTCACAGCACGGCCTAGTAGCGGGATCATCGTACTTGCATGATGAGGAGTATAAGGGCCCGCAGGGAAATGCACATTGGCGCGGGATCATCGTCTGCCACGGCGTCGACAACGGGTCATACGACGTAATGACCGTTTCGCTTGACTACTTGTGCCGCAGGTACGAGGGAGTCGAACTCAGCAAGTTTAAACCGACCGCAATCATCTGAAAGGAATGCCACCTATTTCTAATCCGCCGGACGTCCCTCCTTCTGTCACACGAGCGCTTGACAGAATTCGCGACACTTTCAGAAGTAAGAACGCCGACTACGCCGACGATAAGGCCGCCTGGTCATCTAACTTCGACGATGTCGCACGTCAGATGGCTTGGAATTCGCCGCTCGAGGCGGCTGAAGCGCTTATCGCAGTGAAGCAGGCGAGGCTCAGGTCAATGCGAGCGAATGGCCGATTGCCTCTTAATGAGGCAGTCGATGACACGATTCTTGACAGGGCTGTGTATTCGGTGATCGCGCTGGCACTCGCGTCAGAAGGCAACTGATTGCTGATAATCATTGAGGGCGTTGATGGGACAGGCAAAACAACGCTCGCATCGCTCTTTCATGACTATTACAACGCTAAGATACTTCATCGAGGCGTGCCTGTTAAGCATCCGCTCATCGAATATACTGCCGATCTGGCCGGTTATAGACCTGGGTCGGGCAAACATATCGTGTGCGATCGCTGGCACATAGGTGAGCTTGTGTACGGACCTTTGTACCGCGGGTATTCCGCTTTGTCGTCGAGCGCCTTCGTCGCGGTTGACGAACTCCTATTCGAGAATGGCGCGTTGCTCGTGCATGCAAAGGACAACATAGATGTAATACTGCGCCGTTTGAGCATCCGCTCAAGGTTTGACGAGCCTGATAGAGCGGCACTAGCTCAGGCACAGGCCGGATTTGAGCGTGTATTGCCACTATCGATTCTTCCACGCATTGCTTTCAGCGCGAGCGGTGAATTGCTTCGATCAGTAAACGATATTGCCTCAATGGCGCGCGAAGTTGAGGCAGCAGCGTGCCAGAAGTAGTAACCGACAACCTGCGTGACGGGTACAGACGACTGGTTGCACGAGTGAAGTCAGAAGGTGCACGAACAGATTCGCAAAGTGGACCGGTTCGAGAAATCCTCGGCATGAGTATTGTTCTCACGAACCCGCTGGATGCTCTGCCGATAGGAGTTGGACGCGGGCTTAATCGTGCGATAGCCGCGGCAGAAGCACTGCAACTGATAGCCGGCGAATCGCACCCTTCACTGATGCTACGCATAGCACCTCAGTTCAAGCAGTACATGGACGGAGGCACGTTCCACGGCGCCTACGGGCCGAGATTGCGTGGTCAGTTCTACCAGCTGATAAACAAACTACGGAGCTACCCGAACACGCGTCAAGCACTCGTGACGCTGTGGGATCCTGCTGCGGACAACGTGAGATGTCTGCATGACTACCCGTGCACGACTGCGCTGCAGTTCTTTCTCCGTGACGGGTCTCTTGATATGCAGGTGTACATGCGCTCGAATGACGTCTGGCGCGGGCTTGCGTACGACGCGTTTCAGTTCACGCAGTTGCAGATGACGATCGCCAAAGAATTAGGTGCTCCGATCGGAACGTATCGGCACTACGCAGCGAGTCTTCATCTCTACGAGTCCGACGTCACCGCTGCGATTAAAATGCTGAACTGCGATCAGGAATCACACGACGTGTTGACGAATCCGTACGGTATTTCGGTCGTAGATGCGCGTCTTCTGTTATCAGGCGCTCGCGCCTCGCTCACGTCTTCCGACGCCGCTTGGTACGTAGACGCCGTTGGGAAGTACCTTTGAGTTTCGGCAACCCGACGCTGAACCTGGTAGAAGACCACGACGACGCGTGCGACTTCATGCGCTGGCTTGGCGAGCGCAGAAAGATTCTAGCAGTCGACACGGAGACTGGCGGTCTGCAGTGGTGGCGTGACCCACTGCGCTTGGTTCAGTTCGGTGACCTGACTTCAGGCTGGGCGGTATCGTTCGAGGAATGGGGCGGCCTCATCAAGGATGCTTTACACAGGTACGAAGGCGACATCGTCATGCACAACTGCAAATTTGACCTTCGCTACCTTGAGCGCTTCGGCTGCGCGGTAAAACGAAGTCGAGTGCACGACACGCGAGTTATGGGGCATCTTCTTGACCCTGCCTCGATGACCGGCCTAAAGCCCATGGGTGTTCGCTACGTTGACCCGCTTCTCGACGCGAGTCAGTCAGACCTGAAGACGACGCTGACTAGGAACAAATGGACGTGGGCGACCGTACCCTGGGACTTCGGTCCTTACTGGTCCTACGGCGCCCTAGACACAGTGATTACAGCTCATCTGTATGAACAGCTGTGGCCGCTCGTCAGAGGCCGCTACGAGGCGACATATGAGCTGGAGATGGCTTCCACGCTCGTCATCATGGACCTGGAAACTCGCGGCGTGCGGATCGACCTCGATTACTGCGAGCGCAGGTACGAAGAGCTGTCTGCGTACGTCGTGGAAATGGCCGACTGGATTAAAGACAGCTACGGCTGCAGCACGTCCGACCGAAATGTAGCGGCCCGTCTCTTAGCTGACGGCGTGATCCTTACGGCACGCACGGAAACAGGGCAGTGGAAGATGGACAAGGAGGTTCTGGAAGGGATTGATCATCCGCTCGCCGCTGACACGCTCGCGCGCAAGAAGGCGCAGAAGATTGCTAACACCTATTTCCGCAGGTTCCTGGTAGATCACGACAACGGGCTACTTCATCCTGACGTCAACCCTCTAGGCGCTCGAACGAGCCGCATGTCTGTTACTAATCCTGCGCTGCAAACACTGCCACGGGGTCGTATCGTGCGTGATGCGTTCATCCCTCGCGACGGCCATCAGCTAGTCGACATCGACTACGACCAAGTCGAGCAACGTCTAACAGCACACTTCTCAGGCGATCAAGGAATGATTGACGCTTTTGCGGAAGCTGACGCCGGAGGCGCTGACTTCTTTACATCACTTGCACGCAGGATCTACGGAGACTCGGCGATCACCAAAGACGACCAGAGACGCCAAACTTCTAAGAACGCTGCCTACGGCAAGGTGTACGGAGCAGGCACGGAGAGCTTCGCTAAGACAGCAGGCATCGATCTAGTCTCGGCTCAACAGTTCCTAGACACCTATGATGCGACATTTCCCGGAGTTAAAGCATGGCAGCGGGAAGTCGAACGCGTCGGGCGCGAGCGCCTTGGCCTAGAAGGCGAACCGTACATCATAACCGCTTGGGGACGCAGGCTTCCTGCCGATGACGACAAGCTCTACACGCTTGCGAACTATCTCATTCAAGGAACTGCGGCGGACCTCCTGAAGCAGAAGCTAGTCGATCTTGAGTCTGCCGGCCTCGCATCGTATCTAGTGATGCCCGTGCATGACGAACTGCTGTTTGACATCCCTCAGGAAGACGTCGAAGACCTCGTTCCACAGATTGAGCAGGTAATGCGGGAAACCGAGCGGTTCACCGTTCCGCTTACTGCATCTGCTGAAGTAGGCGCAAGTTGGGGCGCTATCCATTAGTATCATGGTACAGTTAGACACAGGAGGTTTTCTACACTGACAGAAGCGCTACAACCGCGAGCCGGCCTAGTCGGCTTGACGCATGGCACCGGTGCTGTGTCTGACGCTATCCGCTTTGGGCAGCGCCTCAGATTTCCAAAGGAGTTTTGCGTCTGGAATCACGCGTTCCTGATGATTGACGAAGAGCGGCTGATCGAGATGGGCGGTCATGGCGCGCGCGAGCGTTTCCTGCACGCCGCCTACTCAGACACTGATCATGTGCTTGTTAACCCTGGCTACGAGATGGACCTCGATTTCGCGATGTGGGCGTTGCACAAACATGCCGAGTACGGCTATCTGACGATCGCCAGCCTGTCGCTATCACTAATGACCGGAACGAACTTGGAGTTCGGCAACCGTGGCACTATGATCTGCTCGGGTCTCGTGGCCGCCTGCGCAAACGAACCGGAATGGCGTGCGGACCCGTCGCATATCACGCCGGCAGAGGTCGCGATGAAATGGTGGCTTCCGTGAGGGTGCTTGCACTTGATCCGGGCGTCGCTACCGGACTAGCACTCTACGACGATTCTTTCCCGTCGAGCGATCCACTCCGCCTTGTAACAGCCGAGATGGACCAGATGACTACGTGCGATCGTGCGAAGGTCATTGTGCAAAGCTCTACGTATCCGGTAGCGGCGGTAGTTTGCGAGTCCTACCGGATCACAGCTGAAACCATTCGCAAAACACGGCAGACGGCAAGTCTTGAAATAATCGGATGCATCCGTTGGCTGTGCCACGAGAGCGGCGTACCGTTCCTACTGCAATCGCCTGCTGACGCTAAGCGGTTCATGCCTGACGCGAAGCTGAAAGCTCTCGACTGGTGGCGTTCGTCATCACAGGACCACGCACACGACGCGCTTCGCCATCTCGGTCTATTCCTTGCCAAGCAGGGAAACAAGGAGGTGCTTTGCGCTGGCGGTAGCTGACCTCGATCCGGCATGGGAATCCGACATCGTCGTAAGCGTCGAGTATCGAGACCGTGACATGATCCGGGCAGTACCGGGGGCGAAATGGGTGCGTGACCGAATCTGGCGAGTACCGCGATCATGGGCGTCGTGCCTTACCCTTCGCGGTGTTTTCGGAGACCGTCTTGAAATAGGCGAACAGCTTCTTGCATGGAGTTGGGCCGAGCACAATGACCGTATTTCTCCAGCGCTAGCGGCGCGTGATCTGGCGCTAGACCCCGATGCGGACGCTGAAGGAGACGAGCGGCTTCGCTCGTATCAGCGTACAGGCATAGCGTTCCTGGTGGCGTCAAGCGGCGCCGTATTAGCAGATGATATGGGTATCGGCAAAACGGTTCAGACGATCTTCGCCTTGGAGCAGTTGGGCGCGTACCCAGCTCTGGTCGTCTGTCCGAAGACTGTGAAGCGTGGCTGGGTGGACGAGTTCGCTCGTTGGGCACCGCATCGTTCTGTCACGGTGGTCACGACTGGATCTAGCAAGGCGCGGCAGCTGAACGCGGATACCGACGTGACCGTTATCAACTACGAGAGCCTGCGCACGGCGTCCAGGCTGGCTCCGTACGGTTCCGTGCGACTTACTCCCGCGGAGAAGATTCCGGGACCTCTCAACAGACCGTGGGCAGCTCTCGTTGCAGACGAGGCGCATAAAGCTAAAGATCCTGCGTCAAAGCAGACACGAGCGCTGTGGGCTGTTGGCGCTACGGCTCGATATCGGTTCGCCTTGACCGGCACACCTGTAGCTAACACACCGGAAGACTTCTGGTCGCTCCTGCACTTCGTCAGCCCGAGTGAATGGCCGCGGAAAACGACCTTCATCGATCGGTACTGCGAAGTCTCGCATGATTGGCATGGCGGGGTGAGCATCGACGGATTCCGCGAGGCGACTAAGCAGGAGTTCTTCGCTGCCGCTGACCCGCGTTTCTTGCGCCGGCCGAAAGCGCTGGTGCTCCCGCACTTGCCGCCGAAAACGTACGAGCGGCGCTGGGTCGAGATGTCGCCTAAACAAGCAAAAGCGTACCGAGACATGGAGAAGGATCAGGTTGCTTTCCTCGACAACGATTCGACCGTGGCCGCATTCGATCAGCTAACGCTGCTCGCGAGGCAAAGTCAATTCGCATCAGCGTACGGCGAAGCAGTTTGGCTTGACGGAGAAGACGGCGTCCGCAAATGTAAAGTCACCCTGACAGAGCCGTCGTCGAAGTGCGAGGCGGTGATGGAGTTGCTGACAGAGATAGGCAACGAACCGCTAGTCGTGTTCGCGCAGTCACGCCAACTGATCGATCTGATGCAAACCCGTCTTATCAGGGCAACGATTCCTCACGGAAGGATAACTGGGTCTGAAAACGAGAAGGTTCGACAGATGGCGAAGGATGATTTCATATCCGGCCACAGTCGCGTTTTGCTTCTGACGTTAGGCGCTGGATCTACAGGGCTGGATGGTCTGCAGAACGTCGCGTCGACAGCGTGCTTCATGCAGCGGTCCTTCAACGCTGTGGAAAACGCACAGGCCGAAGATCGCATTCACCGGCTTGGGCAGAACGCAGGCAAGGTGACGATTGTCGATCTGATTGCACCGGACACGGTTGAAGAGTCTGTAGTCCTGCCATCACTGGAAGGAAAAGCGTCGCTGCTTGAAGAGGTCACGCGTGACCGCGAGATATTAAGAAAGGTGTTGTGCAGGAAATAGTTTCAGCAGTCGTCTTGAAAGGCGGAATGTATGACGGACTTACTGTATCGGTCGAAGATGACCTGGACTACATAATCTGCGGCGAGTACGTGTATCTGCAGGACGGCGAACTGTTCGAGGTGCTGTCGTGAGCAACGTCGCTCTGATCCTCCCGACACGCGGGTTGATTCAGTCACGGACAGTCGAGTTTCTGCTAGGAGTTCCTAGTCTGCTGTGCGTTCCGTACTTCAGTCACAGCCGTCCGATCCCAGACTGTTTCAATGAGCCGATCGGACGGGCGCTCGCAGACGGGCACGACTACATCTGGATACTAGAAGAAGATGTCGTTCCGCCGCACGACGCGCTAGAAACGCTTCTCAGGCCACTTGCCGAAGACCATGCGGACATTACATTCTTTGACTACGGCATGGCGAACGGAACGGACGTCACGGCGAGAGGCGTCGGCGGACGATTCACCTTGTCCGGCACCGGATGTCTTGCAACAACGGCTCGCGTGATGCGTGCGCTTTACCCGTTCGACTCGCGCACCGCGTACCGATTTCCGCAAATGACGCAGCTCATGCGCTACTCGGAGCAGCAGAGCCGAGAGAAGGTGTACGGGCGCCACGACATCGACTTCTTTGTCAGGGTACAGACGGCCGGATACCGGATTCTAGAAGTCGGAAGAGCGCAGCACCTGAAGGTAAAAGAGTACGGCAAACCCGGTGTGAATAACGGCTTTCACAAGATAGAGGTGATCGATTGACATTCTTTGAAAAGATGCTGTTGGTACTGGACTTCTGGTGCTTGGCTTGCAGGTGAAGCGCATCAGTAACTCGGAGATACAAGCGTTCAAGGACTGTCGACGCCGCTGGTACCTCCAATACGTTCGCCGGCTCAGGTTGCGTAGAGAAGATCCTACAGGTGCACGGTCGATAGGTACCCGTGTCCACGCTTGCCTTGAGCAGTTCTATTCGCCGGACGGAATCAACCCGCTGATACTGCATGACTCCCTCGTAGCAGGTGACATAGCTGACTTCCCGGATGACTCCGAGACGATACGCAAAGAAGCCGATCTATCCAGAGCAATGCTCGAGGGTTACCTTCAGTGGGTGGAAGAAACCGGCGCCGACGAAGGGCTTGTCGTCGTCGGTCCGGAGGCAAAACTAGAAGCAGAACTGCCGGGCGGCGCGATCCTGCAAGGGAAGATTGACGTGCAAGTGTATCGGGAGGTTGACGACGCGTGCATGGTGCTCGATCACAAGACCGTGCAGGAGTTCACCACACCGATGAAAACACTGCATCTTGACGAGCAGATGAAAACATATCTGCTTCTCAAACGCCTGAACGATCCTGCTGCACGTGTCGACGGAGCGATCTACAACATGATAAGGAAAGTGAAGCGCACTGCATCCGCTAAGCCGCCGTTCTACCAGCGGGTCGAGGTCAGGCACAACATTCACGTTATGCGCGACTTTTACCAGCGCATTCTGACGGAAATAGCCGAGATAGCCGACGTCGAGGCGGCGCTAGCTCGCGGCGAACTGCATCGGGCGTACCCGAGTCCGTCACGTGATTGCGGCTGGAAATGCGACTTCGTCGGAGTGTGCCCTTTGATGGATGATCCGACCACAAACTCGGCCGGGCTGATCGAAGCACTGTACGAGGAAGGAGACCCGTACGCGCGGTACGAAGAGACTACTGCCGTAGTTTAGACGGATGTGTGATACTATAGTTAGACACTTAAAGGAGGAGAGTGATTGGCAGAGTTCAGAGGTTTTCCTAAGATCCCGCGACTGCGTCGTGAAATTCTGATAACAGAGAAAATCGACGGGACGAACGGATGCGTGGTAGTCGACGAAAACGGTGATGTAACCGCGCAGTCCCGTAACCGTGCGATAACACCGGCAGCCGACAACGCCGGCTTTGCAAAGTGGGTCGAGCAGAACAAGACTGTGCTAGCCGAAGGTCTAGGCGCCGGCTACCACTTTGGTGAATGGTGGGGTGTTGGTATCCAACGTGGCTACGGCCTTCGTGAGCGGCGTTTTTCACTGTTCAACGTGACACGCTGGGAAGACGCATTGACAATGGAACTCATCGATGTAGGAGTCGATACAGTTCCTGCGCTGCTATCCGGCCCGATGAGTGATGACACGATCGAATCCGCTCTAAATATCTTAAGGGAAGAAGGTTCAATCGCAGCTCCCGGGTACATGAAACCAGAAGGCATTGTTGTCTTTCACAAGCAGAGCGGCCACCTATACAAGGTGCTACTAGAAAACGATGACATGGCGAAAGGCATCGCTGCTTGACGGAGCGATATGCGGAAAACCTTTGCATGCTCGTGCACGGCGAACCGGGCGTCGGCAAGTCTTGGCTTGCGCAGACTACGCCCGGTCCGCGCCTGGTGCTTGATGCTGAGGGCGGAAGTCGCAGACCTATGCGCATGCGCAACGGGAAAGCGGAACGCGTCAAGAAGGTGCTGTGGGAGCCTACGCGTGACTCGCCGCCGGAGGTAGGTGACTGGGAAACCTGCTTGGTTCAGGTGCGTGACTTCACAACCGTGCGACGAGTCTACGAATGGCTGAACAGCGGGCGTCACCCGTTCCACTCGGTCGTGATGGACTCGCTCACCGAAATCCAGAAGCGTTGCAAGGACGCTATCTCCGGCGGCGAGACCATGAGCGAGCGAGCGTGGGGAGACCTGCTCCTGCAGATGGAGCAGCTAGTTAGGCAGTTTCGCGATCTCGTGTTTCATCCAAGCAATCCTTTAGATGCTGTCGTGATATTGGCGCTGACAATGGCAAAAAACGGTGGCAAGTCTAAGCCTGCCGTGCAAGGTGCGCTCGGGACGTCAATGCCTGGCTATGTGGACGTCGAGGGATATCTCGGCGCGTTCCCCAACCCTGACACCGGGGAAATGGAACGGAAACTACTGATCCAGCCTCATCAGCTGTTCGAGGCGAAGGACCGGACACACATACTCACGGCACATTACGGGCCAGTGATTGTAAATCCTGACGTCGTGCAGATGCTTGACGTTCTAAACAAAGAAAGCGAGTAACCTTGGGTCAAATAGATTACGCCAGCCTCGTGCAGAACGCTACCCCTGGTGGCAGCGGTCCTATCCCGGTCGGTGAGTACGAAGCAGTTGTGTCCGGTGCTGAATTCAAGACATCGAGCAACGGCAACCCTATGTTCAACGTCGAGTTCACGATCACTGATGAAAGCGAGGCAAAGGGACGGAAAGCTTGGCGAAATATCGTCATTACTGAGAAGTCTGTGAACATGGCGCTGGACCAACTACTGAAACTAGGCACGACTCAGGGTGACGTAGCGGCTGCACTAGCCGAAGGAGCTGAGCAGGAGCAAGCGATCGTGTGCGGGCAACTTGTGGATTCACCTTGCCGCATCAAGATCAAGCATCGTGAGTGGGAAGGCAAGACACAGAACGACGTCGACCGGATCATGCAGGTGGGTAACGGCGCTGTCTTCCCCGCGGTTGTGTCGCCGGTTGCTCCCAGCAGTAGCTCGCGCCCGTCAGCACCTTTCTAGGCATGAGTTCACAGGAACTTCTAAAATTAGAAGCAAAAGTAACTAGCGAGGTGTTCGGCCGCGGTCACGTTTACTCAGACGTGGCCGCGGAGCGGCTGCGAGCATCGCAGCAGCATGGCGGGAACTCTGTTGAGCTGGCGGCGTACGACGATCATGCGCGTTGGTGGCCTGTCGTGATTGAAGAGATAGGAGAAGTCGCCCGCGCGTACCAGGAGGCGCCTGAACGAGTGCACGAAGAGTTGATCCAGTGTGCGGCGATGCTTTGCGCATGGGCTGAAGCAGCAAGAACCGCACTGAACAAGTAGACGCCAGCAGGGAGGAATCTGTAGTTCCTCCCAGCTGACTGACGACCTGACCTTCAATAGAAAGGGCTAGCCGATGACTAGAAGTGTACACCTAACTAAATGCCCGCGAGGCTCGTGTATTTAACGACGCGGTTCGTGCGGCGTCAAAAGGAGAACGTGAAAAGCTCTATTGCACGGCTAGCCGCTGAAGGCGAGCTGTCCGAAGAAACATGGCGTAAAGCGGCAGGGCAGCAGAACTACGAAGGCAGGACGTTGAACACGATCATTCGGAGGTTTCCAGAGGTCTCTGTGTCGTTGCCACGGCGTCCCCGCGGTTGAGGGCGGTTGACTGTCAAGGGTCCGCCGGTGGTTGAGTATTGACATAGCGCTCGCGTGCGCCTCTCGAGGTTGGCAGGTGTTCCCTGTCGGCATCGAACAGGCGGACGCGGGCAAGACGAGGAAAATACCGCGCATCAAATGGACAGACGGGTCGACGTCCGACCCGGACGGCGTTCGCCGGCTGTGGCGGCAGTTCCCTGAGGCAGCCGTAGGCGTCGTGACCGGGCAACGATCCAACCTGTACGTGGTCGATGTCGACCGCGAGGAAGCGCTGACAGCCGCCGGCTTCAGCCTTACAGGCGGTCGTCAGGTCGCAACGAACCGGCCGGGAGGCCGGCACATCTACTTCAGCGCCCCGTCAGACGGCGGGAAAGTGAAAAACGTTGCGCGTGACGGCCTGGACTTGCGCGGCGACGGCGGGTTCGTCGTGTGCTGGGGCGCCCCTCCGGACGGAACTCTCTCCCCGTTACCGCGTGATGTCACCGAGTGGGCTCGTGGCGGCACGAGTGAGAACGGACCGGCTGACGTGCTACCTGACGAGATACACGAGGGAGGGCGTGAGTCCGCGCTTGTGTCACTGGCCGGATCTATGCGCCGCCGCGGGTCGTCACGATCGGCGATCCTCGCGGCGATCACAGTCGAGAACTCCGAGCGATGCAGGCCGCCGTTGCCTTCAGAAGACCTTGAACGTATCGCAACCTCTGTGGCCGGCTACGCGCCTGAAGGTGTTCCCGCGGACTCGGCGGTACTTATAGCTTTGCAAGCTCGACGGTCAAACAGCATCGCCGGCGATTACCTATCTAAGGCAACCCAGCCTGACGGAGACGTGACGCAGTTCAGGCTCGCTATGGAAGCGGCCGAGATGTTACAAGGCCGCGCCTGCTGGCTAGACGATGAGAAATCATGGTGGATGTGCTCGCGCACGAACCGGCCCGGCGTATGGTCCCGGCAGCGTGAGCTCGGAGTTGAGAACGCGGTGACCGAGTTAGTTGTGGTTCGAAAGCCGGACGCTTCCGCCGCTTGGACCGCCGGAGTAGAGAAGTACCTGCGCGGGAGGATGGTCGTTGACTCAGCAAAGTTCGATAAGCAACCTTGGCTGCTTGGCGTTACCGGAGGCGTTGTTGATCTTCGCACCGGGAATCTGCTCGACCCAGACCCTGATCTTCTCCTGACGCGCGCGGCACCTACACGTTTTGATGAGTCAGCGTCTTGCACTTTGTGGCTTGAACATCTCACGAGGCTTTTTGAAGACGACTCAGAGCGCGTGGGGTGGTTTCAGCGGGCCATAGGCGCTGCCTTGGTTGGCAACGCGGTAGAGAAAGACCAAGTGTTCGTCGTCGTGATCGGACCTCCAGGCAACGGTAAAGGTACGGCGATGCGCACGATCATGCACGTGCTCGGCGAGGATCAGCACGCGGTATCAGTCAATGCAGGAGATATGACCGGCCGCGAACGGCATCTCGCTTGGATGCACCGCCTGCGCGGTGCGAGGCTAGCCGTTGTCGAAGAGATGAAGAAGTCCGCGCTCGACGTCCAGAAGCTGAAAACATTGACGGGGGCGGACACGATCGTCGCGAATAAGATGCGCAAGGAAGACGAGACCTGGGTCCCGTCGCACACACTGTTCATGACGAGCAACCACCCACCCAACTTCGGCGGTGACACAGTCGGAATGGAACGCCGCTACCGTCCTATCCCAACAGCGCCTTCGTTGACACGTGACGAGATGAGCGCCGACTACGAAGAGCGATTGCGTGATGAAGCTGAAGGTATTCTTTCCTGGGCTGTGCAGGGATGCCTGCTCTGGCAGCAGGACGGCAGACGTTTGCAGGCGCTTGAATCCATTGACAGGATGGCGGAGCAGCACATCATGGATGACGACCCGTTCGAGGAATGGGCCGAAGAATGCGTGAAGCTCCGCGTCGGGTGGTCGTCGAGGAAAGCTGTCATTTCCAGTGTCAACTGGTGGCGCAGCGGACGCGGGATCGATCACCTGTCGCGGAACGAAACTACCGAGCTCTACAACTGGCTGCGGTCAAACGGTGCCGCCGACAAGCGTTCTTCAGGCGCGCGTGAACGCGGGTTTTGTATGTCTGTTGTAGCAGGTCCAGTCATCCGAGATTAGTTGTGTGCAAGGTCGAACTATCACAGTATAGTCAGACGCAGAGCGCGCAAACGGCGCCTTAGCCAGGAGGAACACTCAATGCGAGTAGCCAACCGCACACGTACCGACGATCTGCTGCTTGCGGTTCTTGACCGTGACAACCCGTTCGATGAATGGACCTATCTTGAAGACGTCTCCGATTCGCCGGAGCAGGCGATGCGCGCCGCGAATCACCTTATGGTCGAGTACGATGCCGTCGAGTTGCTTCCGCTATCTAAGGCGATCCGTCTGAAGCGGTCAGGTGTTGAAGCGTACCTGAATCGCTCACGTCTTTACCATCCTACTCGTCTCGGCGAGCATGAGCGAGTGTAGTGTGATAGTGTGACACACGAGCGAGACGAAAGGAAGGCATAGTGACCATTTACCGGTATCCGTACGGAAGCCTTGAAGGCTTGAAAGATCTAACTGACCGCACAGGGTCAGAGTTGAATGCGCATGCAAGCGAATTCGACAGCATTGTTGTTCGAGGTGTGTCCGGTCTGCTAGTCGGGTCGCCTGTTGCGCTAGCAATCGACAAACCTCTCGTGATCGTTCGAAAACCTAACGAAGATTGCCACGATTCCCGTGAGATCGTCAACGCGGAAGCCTTAGGAACGCGTTACATCTTCCTAGATGACTTCATTAGTTCGGGGACGACCTTGAAGGCGTGTTGCGAGGCAATCAAAGATTACGCGCAAGAGCACAAGTTTGTGCCTCCTTCGCGGGTTGCATCGTATTTGTACGAAAATGAACTCGCGCCGCGGTGGGTACCTATTGGTAATCCGGCCGAAGCAGAGTGGCGGGCGCTTAACACTCAGCCGTTTCTTATTGGAGTCAGTCTATGAGCGTCACAGCGCTGGACCCGTTCACCCCGGAAGTCGGGATGCTCGTATGGTCACGTACGCATTACCGGACAATATGCGAGATACTTGAACCGACGCAGAAAGACGTATGGATCGTGAGAGCGTACGACGAACGTGACGAGCAGTTGCATCGTATGACCTTAACGATAACTCGTCCTGGGACGGCGCATGGATCTAGCGTGGAACGAGCGAAGATCCAAAGACCTCAGATGACGCCTGAGCTGCGCCAGAAGATCGAAGACGGCCTGTCGTGCCGCGCTCGTGGGCATGATCTTACAGGAGTGCTACCGAGTGGCAGAGCCGCTATTTACCTTGCGCCCAACGGACAAAGAGCTTGCCGCTGGTGCAAAATCGAGGCGGCCGAGCGCAGGAAGGAGAAAGTCGAGAAACAAACTGCGAATGTGTAGCTAGGCGAACGTACATTGTCAAACAGTAGCGGTATAGTTAGCACAATACCAATCTACTACTAATGATCCGAGCAAACTATGACAAACACCACAATCAATCTGAACAAGTACTTTCGCCGCGACTCGCACGCAAGAACGATAGCTGAGCGTCTGATGACTGGCAAGCCTCGCACCCGCCAGGAGCTGACAGAAGATCTTGGAGTGAGCGTCACGACAGTCAATCGCGTCGTGGACATCCTTGAAGAGGCAGGTGCGATCGTCACGCGAACGATCGCGGAAGATGGCCGACAAGCTAGATTCCACGTCGTGGCAGTAGCTGAGCCGAAGGCACGCCGTCGTTTTCCAAACATAGAAGATGAAGTCGAAGTAACCGGTGCATACAAGATCGGTGACGCCGTGATGATTGAGATTGCATCAGATAGAGCAAGTTTCCGCGGTCAACTCAGAACGCTGTCGAAATTCATTCCCGTCGGCGCGAATGGTAAAGTCAACGGAATCAATTCGACCGGGGACGGCCTCGCGGATGTACAGCTTCGTGTGGGTGACAAAAATCTAGTAATCGAGGCGCTGCAAAACGTTACCGCGTGGTAATAACCGCTCACGAACACGCAATCTGGTTTAACCTGGTAAGAACCTGTCATGCTATAGACGTACATGCTATAATTATCTGTGCTAACTACTAACTGACACCGACCCCACACAAGAGAGGAAACACGGAGCGTTGAGGCTAAAGTACAAATTCAAAAGTGACAGCGGATACACAGACGCAGAGGGTGACACTGCGGACTGCCTGGCAGAAGAGCTCGTTCGCGCTGTTGAAAACATAATGCTATTCAGCACTTCACACGTCACAAAGATACGTATCACCTTTGATGATGGTGAGTACTTTCAATACAAGGTTAAGTAGGACCGTCATGCTACAGTTAGACGAAAGGCACGATCAATGAGACGGCGGCAACGACAATCAAAAAATGCAACATTCCTGCTAGGGCGCTATGAGGTACGCGAGGTTGCATCAGGGAAGAAACGACGGTTCTGCGTGATGGATACAGTAACTGGGCGGTGGGTCAACATAATCTGGACCGAACGTGACCATGCGATCGACTACTGCAACGGTCTGAACGCCCGTGTGACGTCCCGGCCCGGGACAGTGCTCGCCTAGTGGCAACACGAGACGAGCGGAAAGCGGCCCGGAACAAGATCATTCAAACCGCTAACATGTTGATACTCGCGCGAGGCCGCTACACGCGAGCAACATCGTTCAACCGGGCGTCATTTCTGCCAGTGAAGCTGCTGTCAGCACGAAACATAAACGAGGCCGTCGCGATCGTCCGGCATTGGAAGGCGGTCGGAGACAGCACCTTGTACGCCGCGGGCTTCAACTCAGTGCGTGAACGATGATTTTCTACGACGTTCTAGCCGCGGCTTTCGTTGGTGTGTTCATGGCCTTGTTCGGTGAGTACAGATACACGCGCGGATTCATTGACGGCGTCGAGGCGGCTGGACAAGTCGAAAGCATCGTCGACAAGTACATGCCGCGTAAACGCGCCGGATCTAGTTGACGCACCCGTGCCCATCGTGCGGAAGCTTTCAACTCGTACCTCATTGCACGCGTCATGATTGCCGCGGGCTGTGGTGCGCCCGCGGCGAGTGTGGGTGGGAGTCATCGTCGAACGCATGCGTATTAGCGCGTATTGAGGGACCGCCAGAATACCCGGAGAAGACAGATGTGCCACGCGTCCTATTTCGCCCCGTCATGGAGATTGGAACATTCGAACAGTATCCTTGGCCGAGAGACAAATACAGATTCGGGCTTGACTGGAAGTTCGATGAAAGTTCCGCACGAATGAAGCCAGACGCAACCGAGCTGCAAAAATTCATCACGGATGTGTTGCGAAGCATCGAGGTGCTGCCTGGCACAAGGTGAACAAATAAGCCGGACGTCGCTGTGCTGTGAGGCGATGTCCGGCTTTTCATTTTTTCTCCAAAAAGAGCTGTGCAGCGATCGTCGTCACAATGTAGAGTGACATGCAGACACCAACAAGGGAGCTGCCGCAATGAGCAACGACGGAATAATCGCGAAGATAGAAGCCCTGCTGGCAAAGGCAGCGGGAACGGAGTTCGAGCAAGAGGCCGAAGCGTTCTACGCAAAAGCCCAAGAGCTTATGATCCGCCACGCGGTCGACGAGCAAATGCTTGCCCAGGCGTCAGGATCACGCACAACCGAGAAGCCGGTAGGCGAGCGGTTCATGTATTCGGCAAACGACGCTAACGTTCCAGGTAAGAAGCAAATACTCGGATCGGTGGCGCGTAATAACCGTTGCAAGGTTCTGTTCTATGTCGGTTCAAAGAAGGAGCAGATGTGCACGATCGTCGGATTCGCCGACGACGTGACATTCGTGAAAATGCTCTACGCGAACCTCATCGTCCAGGCTGGGCGTGAGTCACGCGCTGCGCGGTTGTCGAAAGCTGACACGACCGCATTCATGCTCGGCTTTGCCCAGGTGATCGAACGGCGCATGAAAGAAGTCAATACCACCGTCACAAACAGCGGCGGGACATCGATGACGTTAGCACTTCGTGACAGGTCGGCTGTTGTCAAAGACGTCTTTTCCGAGATGTTCCCGCGCACAAGAGCGTCACGGACGCGCACAAGTGGATCGGAGCACGCGATGCTCAGCGGGCGCGCGGCCGGCGAACGCGCTGACATATCAGGCGGACGCCGTAACCTTGGCACGACGCGTGCGCTCGGTCGATGACCGCTGAGCAGTTGCGGGACATTTGGCGGCGCAGTCAGGACGCCTTGCAAGTGGCTAAAGAGACTGAACGCCGTGCGTCTCTTTTCGTTGTGCAAGCGGCCATCGAAGAAGACGAGTGCAGACGTGAGTATGAGGTCGCCCGCCTGGTTCAGGAAAATAGCGGCGAATGACTGTGCAAACGCCGACCGTCGCAGTAGAGTCAGACGCATGACAACGCAACCGATCACCTCAGCAGAATACACGCTCGGCATTGTACTCGCGCAGGTGCGTGATGACCTTGAAGACACAGACCGTAAACTTGCCGACAATATGAGTCGCCTGGCCCGCATAGCAAAATCCAACGCTTCCACGATCGCTGCTGTTGGCACAGACCGAACTGTCGTAATATACAACCTCGTCACGTTGCGCGACTACCAAAGGAGCCTCATCGCAGGAATCACAGACCTCATCGAGACGCAAGGTCTCACCGTTGTTGTTCCGATCACGGCGTAAAAGTCGCGTACATCACGGCAGTCATCATCAATCGAAGACATGACAGAAAGGCATCGTGATATGAAAGCTATAATCACCCTAGAGTTCACCGAGCTGACGGACGAAGACAAACTCCGTGGCATCCTGAACGACATCGAGCAGTACCTAGCGAGCGAGTTCACCCCGTCACTTGTTGAAACGTCGATTCGCGGAGGTCGCCGAGTGTCCGCTGGTGCAGGTGGCTCGAAAGGCGAACATATTCTAGGTCTGCTCCGAGCGAACCCAATGTGGAAACGCGAGCAGGTCGCGGAGCTAGCCGGATGCTCTGTGTCACGCGTGGGAGAAGTGATGCGTGCGGCAGGGATCGTCCGAGAGAAGCCCGGCAAGAGCGCTGAGTCGGAATCTATGAGCAACGAGGCAGCAGGCGGCGCCGAACCGATTAGCACCGCTAGCGAAGACGTCAGACACGAAAAGTGCGAGCACGAAATCCGTGGAAAGAAGCGCGTTGGATCGTGCAAACTCTGCGCGTCTTACGTTGCGGCGTGAAGTGCGACTTCTGCAGCGAACCTGAACCGGCGTGGAGTTATCCTGCCGCGACCGTGCGTGTTGTTTCCAACCACGTGTCAGACGGCGATTGGGCTGCGTGTGACGCATGCCATGATCTGATAGAGGCAAAAGACTTCAATGCGCTAGCTGATCGGTCGTTGATCTACTACCGCGGTAGGTACGGCGACCGCCCCGGTGCCGTCGAGCTGTTGGCAACGCTGCGAGATATCCACGTCTCATTTCAGCAAGCTTGCCTAGGGCAACCTCGGCGCGTTAAGTGACGCCATTAGGCGACATATTTCTACCGTGCGCCGATTGTGGCTCGCGCACTGTGCACTTCTGCTTGAAATTGGCGGACTTGCAGAGGTTGCGCTAGCCGCTGTGCTTCTACTGTTGGGGACCTGTAACATCTGTTACACGAGGCGAACGAAATGTTCGCGTCACGTATCCTCGGTTCTGCTCGGCGGAATGCAAGTTGCTAGGATCAAAGAAACCCAGCATTCGCCGGCCGTCCGCACGCACAGTTGACGCAGTTCGTCACGTGTCGGAAAATAATGGTGAAATAGCTGTGCATTTGTGAAGTGTCACGGGCTACCACGCGAACTCTCAGACGTTGCGTTCTAAGAAAAAATGGTCATAATGCTGTACAGAGCGGAACTGTCACAGTAGAGTCAGACACATGACAACGACCTATACCGCTACAGACCGTTTCCTCGGCAGCTGCGACGTGTGCGTTCTGCCAGTTGGCACGACGCTACCGGAACAGCGCGGGGACAAGACCGAAGTTCGCTGCACCGTGTGTGCTGGCGTCGTGACCGTCGAGCGCGTATACGGCACGCTGACGTCACAACCGTGCGACGGTCGGTGCATGGGCGCGATCGGACCTTGGTGCTCGTGCGGATGCGGCGGCGCTAACCACGGCGGCCTGTTCTTCACGCGTGGAGCGGCCCTAGCTTCAGCTATCGCCGCCTACCGTGCGCGTGTCACCAAGGACACAGACCGCCGCGACACACGTAAGCGCAAGGCTGCCGAGCGGAAAGCGGCCGACTTCAACTCGTACGTTGCTGCAAACCGCGAAACTCTAGACGGCCTCGCCGCGTACAGCGGCCGTAACGACTTTCTTCGTGACATCGCCGAGCAAGCGCAGTACGGACGCATGCTGTCCGAGCGTCAAATCACGGCGGCGTCAGCCGCGCTCGCGCGCGAGCAAGAGTACGCAGCACGCAACGCTAAGACCGCGAAACCTGTTCCAGTTGGAAAGGTTACCGTCGAGGGCACCGTCCTGAGCATTCGCTTCGAAGAGGGACCGTATGGTGAACAGGCGAAAATGCTTGTTGCCGGTGACGGTTGGAAAGTGTGGGGTAGCGTCCCTAGATCAATCATGGGCGTCGGAATCAGAGGATCACGCGTCAGATTCGTTGCAACAGTCACGGCTAGCCCTGATGACGCGGCATTCGGCTACTACAGCCGCCCACGGAAGGCTGAACTGCTTCCTGAGCCGCTGAAGGTCTAGTAGCTGCTGAGCACGGCAGCGACCGCGGATAGGTCCGCGGCGCTGCCAACGACCTTCGCACCCAAGTTCCCGGACGGATCGGCAACGACAGCGTCGCCGGCCTTGCGGTACAGGTTAACGGTGCCCGACCCGGACAGCACGTAGATCGTCGTTCCGTCCGCGAGCGTAAATATCCACGTGCCAAGACGGCTCTGAGTTGCGCCTAACCTGCTTTGCAACGCGGTCTCGAAGGCTGTCGAGCTCGCTTGAGCAGTCTGCGCCTTCTTGATCACAGCCGCATTCTGCGATGTTGAACTCTTCGAGCCGCAGCCCGCCAAAACAGCTGCACCTAGCGCTGCCGCGAAAATAGCGTTTCGTGTCATGAGTCTAACTGTACCTCGTCAGTGGTCGTGAGTCGTGTTGGAATGGTTCGCGCGCTGTTGGACGCATCGAGCCGGTTACAAACCGCTAGATGGTCAGCTGCGCACCAGAGAGCGTATTCTGAGACCCGTGCCTGACCGCACCCGTCAGTAGAAGTCAACAGTTCCGTACCTGCTAGACGGCGGTGTCTCCATGACGGTCCTGATTGCTGTCTGAAACTCCGCGATACGCAGATGCGCCTCAGCACCCGCTGGCGTCGCGTACACAAGTCGGTTCAGTACGCGCTGGGCGGTGACCTGGTCAACGTGCTCGTCGTCAAGCGCCAGCTCCACCGCCGTCATCCACGAGCTGAACAGCGAAACGGTCATCTTGTACATGGGATCGTTTCGGACGGCCTCACGATCAACTAGGGCATTCATCCGTTCCGCCGTTCTTTGATATCTTGTCATCGCCGTCAACCTGCCACGCTGACAAGCTCACGTAGTAAGTCGCCGAAATCTTCGTTGATGAAGTCAAGTGACACCAACACGCTGACCCCGCATGCGCACCTAATATCCTGTGAAATCCTGCATCTCGGATCATCGTACGTGTACGTAGAATAATTGTAACCCGGGTCAAAGACCTCAACCGGCTCCGGGACAGTGTAAATGAGCGGCCGGTGATCGCTATCGCTACCCCGCTGAAAATGCGCATGGCGTCGTGCAAGCGCAGCCGCGACAACGCGCGCGTAAACAGTAGGGCCAACCTGAGTTGAGTTATTGTCTGTCATTCCGTTGCTCTCCTTAATAGCTCGCTCGTGTTCCGACCAGGACAAACAAATCTGCCGCGCCATACCGCGACAGCACCTTCTAACGTGTACTGGGCAACAGATACGTGAAACTGACCTTCTTGAATGATCTGCTCGGGGTTCCGGTAGCCGAGTTGAGTGATCAGTTCAGTGATCTGGTCGTATATCTCTTGAAATGTGCTGCCGTAGCGAACTATCTCAACCGAGACTTCCATCACCGCGCCTTCCCTGCGCCGCACAACCACGCGGCGAGAGCCACGAGCGACGTTCCAACCAGTTCGGTTAGGAAGCGCCGACCGGCGGTCAAAACAGCATCCGATCGTGAGCTGTTCTGGCCGTCACAAATCAACCCGGAACATTTCGCTCCTAGACGGGACGGAACTCGCGTAATGACCTCCAAGCAGTCTGTATTCGGATGGAAACGCACGGGCGGCTGCCTGTGACATGATCGACGCCTGCAAAGCGTGAATGTGCGCTGCGGCCTCGTTCCAGTCACCGGACGCGCACGGACCGTCGCCGATAATGCAGCGCATGATGCCGGAAAAATTAGCTAGAACTTGGAGAGCGTCACGCTCGTCGTAAGTAAGCAACTTCACACGCCCTTGTAGTTGAGCACTTGACGCAATGTGTGCTGGACGCGCACAAGATCCAGCTGGTCAGCCATCACGGCGTCGATGTTCTTGTAGCTCGCCGGATGCTCGTCAAGCAACGCTTTCGCATCGCCGTTCCACGCCTTACCAAGCATTGCCGCGATCAGCGACCTCTCCGAGAGCTCACGGCGCGCAGCAGTACGTGACAACCGCCTACCGGCACCGTGACTGCACGAACAAAACGACGCTGGATTCCCGAGCCCTTCGACGATGAACGTGCTCGTGCCCATGCTGCCTGGAATGACTCCAAGCTCGCCGACTTTCGCGCTGATAGCACCCTTCCTTGTCACCCACACGTTCTGACCGTGATGATGTTCCAGCGCCGAATAGTTGTGATGGCAGTTGATGCTCTCAGACTCGTCGAAGTCGATACCAACGAAACCTGACAGCTGCACCATCACAGCGTTCATCATCGCCTCACGGCTGGCCGCGGCGTACGCTTGCGCCCAGCACATGTCAGCGATGTACGCCTTGAACTCCTGCGTGCCCTGAACGAGGTAGGCGAGATTAGGATCTTCAAGTTCGATGAAATACGCTTTCATCAAACCTTTTGCAATGTCCATGTGCCGCTTCGCTAGCTGGTTGCCTATTCCACGGCTGCCTGAGTGCAAGACGACCCACACACGATCTAACTCGTCCAGACAGACTTCCACAAAGTGGTTGCCTGATCCAAGTGTGCCGAACTGCCGCTTCGCCGTGTCTTGCTGTTTTGAAGACAAGTAGGTCGCGGGCGAACCGAGCGCGGGCATTTCGCTAGGATTGTCTTTACCTTTGCCGACGCCAGCTGGGACAACAGTCGCTATCCAGCCGTGCAGCTTGTCGAGGTTGTCAGGGAGCATGTCGGCCGTGAGAGGTGTACGGTCCGCGATCATCCCGCAGCCGATATCAACACCGACAGCCGCTGGAATGATTGCACCAGCGGTTGGAATCACAGAACCGACCGTTGCGCCGATGCCAAGGTGTGCATCCGGCATCAACGCAACGTGGTTCACGATGAACGGGAGTCGAGCTGTCTTAGCCGCTTGCTCAATCGTGTTGTCGTCAAAGGTTGACGCCCAGTTCAGCAGGCGACCTCCCTCAAGGGATTCTGGCACACTGTGATAGTACCATGATAGTCAGACAGATGTCTGACAGAGCGCGCGGTAGGGACAGGTGGACAGGGACAGGTCACTGTTTTTGCATAAGCCCTAACTTTAAGTAAGTAGAACTGTTCTCTATTGGTTTGCCCCTGGACAGACCCCCCAATAATTTAAAGAAGAATACGATGTAGATGGCACTTTTGGGGGTGGACAGATGGGGGGACAGATGGGGGACACATCTTATCTCGGTTGCGTCATGAAAGCGCATGTAACGCATTTCTGACGCCCGGTTCTCACGGTCGCAGGAACGTCATGGTATAGTTAGACACATGAAACCTACGAGTAAGCGCGCGCGCAGCGTGCTGCACCAGTCGCCGCGTACACAGCCGGCGCTATGACGACACAAATTGTGTCAATGCTGGCAAAAGCGATCATCGGCGGCTTCTTCCTGATGATTCTGTTTTCGGTAGTTCACGCGGCCGGCTTCGGAACGCCCGCAGCCGGGTTCTGGTCGTCAGCGGGGATCATGCTGTTCGGTCGCCCTGTTGTCGCGGCGCTTTGGAGATAAGCAACTGAAATCAGCGAACGAAGTGCAGCGCAGACTCATGCGCGCTGACCTGCACCGATACGTCGACCTGCTGTTCGACCTGAGACCCGCCGTTGAAGATTTGTCTCGTGTGCGCCGACCTCGAACGAGCGACCCGCAACCTGGTAACAGCGGGTCACGACCGACGATCAATCGACCGACCGAACGTGATGCTCTGTCCGCTAACCCTGCCGAACGCTGGCTAAGGCAGGCTGACCATGTTGTCACCGAGATGGTGCGCTTGGCTAGCGAGGCGTTGCGCGCTATAGGAGAACCGATACCGCTGTGCGTCGCGGATGACTGTCGCAAACCGATTCGACCGACTGACCGAACACACAAGGCGAATGGTGAGGCATTTCACCACAGGTGCTATATCAGGCAACAACGTGCCAGTAAAAGGCTGTGATCGGCCTTACTGGTGTTATTGCACGGATTAATGGACTGTGACCTGCAAGGCACGTGAATAACACGATGTCAGGCAACGTATTGGAATGGACGAATGACGACGCATGATACCATTGAAATATAAGGGGGTGTGCGGTTGACGCTGCTCCAACCGCCGCACGGAACATGTGTCCGCTGCGGTGAAGTCGAACCGCTCAACCCAAGCACTCGGCATTGCCGGCGCTGCTGGGATCGTGATCTTGACGAGCGTATTGATTTGATGCTCGAAGTTGAGCAGACGCCACGTCCACTGACAATCAGTGAACTGATGCGCGCAACATCACGGTGAGAAGACTTTGTTCGCAGACAGGATGTCAAGCGGTAGTGGAGTCACCTGCGCGCAAATGCGCCGCGCACAAGCAGACGCGCGGTAGTACCGCGCAACGTGGGTACGGATCAGCGTGGCAACGTTACGCGAAGCGCATGATTGCTGAGCACTTGCGCACAGTTGGGCATGTGTGTTTTGGTTGGCAAGTGCCGTCGCACGCGAGCGACGACTTGACTGTCGATCACGACGTCGGAGTGTTGTGCCGCTCGTGCAACTCGCGCAAGGCAGCGCTGCACGATCGTGGTCGCGCAGTGCCGCACGGCGGCGATCGCGCATTGCCCCCGGCGCGGGCGCGAGCTTGAATCGACGGCGCGCGCTGACCCTTTGCCAGTGCTCCCACTGTTTGTACGGGTTCGTAAGTCGTTTTCGACCGAGATTCTAGCATTTCAGACAGTTTTCCTAAGCATGCCGATGCGTTCTACACAGATTTCTACGGGACAGGAAGCGCACCATGCCAGGTCCGATACCCAAACGATCAGATCAGCGGAGAAACCGTAACAAGCCTGAAGGTGCGGTTCTCGTCCGCGGGCAGGCAGGTCCGGAGCCATCATGGCCGGAGCCGGCTGAACACTGGCATGAAATAGCCAAATACTGGTACGAGTCGCTCATTACGTCAGGGCAGTCCGCTTACTACGAGAGTTCAGACGTCGCCACGGCGATCTATGTTGCCGAGGCAATGAGCCGATCGCTTTCTGGCATGAGAATGTCCGGGCAAATGTTCGCCGCTGTCATGGCGGCCATGACCGAACTACTGACCACTGAGGGCGCCAGGCGCCGAGCGCGCATCGAGCTGGAACGCTCCACCGGGGAAGACACAGACGACCCAATCGCCAGGCTGATGGCGTCGTACCAGGACATTGCCGGCGCATGACCTCGCGCCAGTGCGCACATGGCCTGACGTAGTACCGCCTGCCAACCGCACGCTCGGATGGTCTGTGCTCGCATGGACGGCTGAATGGCTAGTGCAGCCAGACGGCTCACGGGCCGGTGACATGTGGACTTACACACCTGAACAGGTGCGGATCGTGCTCCGTTGGTACCAGATTGACGAAGCCGGCGCGTTTGTGCATCGACGCGGAGTTCTTCGACGCATGAAAGGGTGGGGGAAAGACCCGTTTCTTGCAAGTCTCGCCGCGGTTGAGCTCATGGGACCGTGCCGCTTCGGCGGGTGGGACGCCAAAGGGTTTCCGATCGCTGTGCCGCACCCCGCTCCCTGGATTCAGGTCGCGGCAGTAAGCAAAGATCAGACGCGGAACACCATGACGTTGTTCCCTGGTCTGCTGCCTAATCGAACCATCAGCGCGTTTCGCGTTGACCCCGGCAAGGAAATCATCTACGCCGGAAACGGGCGCATCGAGGCTGTCACGTCTTCACCCCGTGCGCTCGAGGGCGGCCGACCATCGCTTATCATCGCCAACGAGACACATCACTGGATCGCCAGTAACGACGGCATTGCAATGGCGGATGCTATCAGGAGAAACGCCGCTAAGTCGAGAGACGGGGCCGCGCGGATGATGGAAATCACCAACGCGCATCTACCTGATGAAGGTTCAGTCGCCGAGCAGACGTACCTTGCGGCGAAGACCGCCGACTACCAACTCCCTGGCGTCTACTACGACAGCGTAGAAGCACCGTTGCTCACCAGAACACTGCCGAACAACGAGCAGGAGATAATTTCGCTCGCTGACATCGACGACGACACGCTGCGTCAGCTGCTTGAAGGATGTCGCGGTGACTCTGTTTGGTTGAACGTGCCCGGACTCGTGCAGACGATTCGTGACCCGGTGGAGACCGAAGGGCAGTCACGCCGCTTTTATCTCAACCAGGTGACAAAACAGGGTTCCGCATGGCTGCCGGACGGCGCCTGGGAACAGTGCATGAACGTCAATGCCAATATCGCTGAGCATGACAAGGTAGTGCTCGCGTTCGACGGCTCATTCAGCGGTGACTCAACCGCCTTGGTTGCGGTAAGCATCGCGGAGAAGCCTGTTGTGCAGGTCGTCGAGTGCTGGGAAGCACCAGCTGAGCAACCTACCTGGCGGGTGAGTGTGCTGGATGTCGAAGACGCTGTCCGTGACGCTTGCAAGCGCTGGGACGTGCATGAAATCAGTGTTGACCCGTATCGCTGGTCGAGGTCAATGGAACTGCTGACAGAAGAAAGACTTCCAGTCGTTGAGTTCCCGCAGTCCGCGAGTCGCATGGCTCCGGCAACGAAGCGGTTCTACGAGGCGGTCGTCAACAATCCTCATCAGCTCGAGCACAACGGTGACGCACGACTGCGACGGCACGTCAGCAACTGCGTGTTGAAAACTGACAGCCGCGGGTCACGCATCATGAAGGAGACGAAGAACAGTCCGAAGAAGATTGACCTTGCCGTGTGCGCTGTCATGGGTCTCGACCGAGCGGCTGCGCTTTACGCGGCCGGCACAGGCGCTCCGCAGATTTGGAGTATCCGAGAGATGGTCGAGCAGATGAGGAAGGAGCGAGAAGCGAATGGCAACAAACCCTAGAACAACGCGTCGCGCACCTAGATCGGCGCCTGCGACCGTGCAATCCGCAGAACGCACTAACACTCGTGCTGACTCGACGAGGGCGTCTCGGCGGGAAACAACGGACGCCCGTGTTATCCGAGGCTTGCCGCTATCTTGGTTTTGTGGCGCTCCGGCGCGAGGTGAAACCCGCTAACAAGTTAATTGCCTCGGCGGACCGCTGACCCCCGTAGGTCACGTTGCCGGGGCTGCGCCGCGGGGTGGAGCAGTCTGGTAGCTCGTCGGGCTCATAACCCGAAGGTCGTAGGTTCAAATCCTACCCCCCCGCCACCATCACTACCGCGGGAATTCCGGATCGACGACGCGGGCCGTCGCTCCCGCGGTTTCGGTCACGGGCGGGAGCCCTGCGCGCCGGGTTGATCACCGACGCACGCCTGTGGCCTACCTATTTTGATCGTATAAGGAGGGCCGTTGTCAGTCTCTGAAGTCTTGGAGATACTCGGTGCAATCCTGCTCGTGTGTTCCGCAGCGCTCGCCTTCGGCGCGGCTGCCGCGGTGCTCGTTGCCGGCGTTGCGCTCGTCTATTTCGCACACGTCTACGACGACACTCCTGCTCCGCCGGCTAAGAAATCCGGCGAATGACGATTCGTCGTTTGCGCAAGACCCAAGAGTCGCGCAACGCTATGGGAACGCAGTCACCGTACGGGTGGGGTTGGAACGACCCGACTGTGCCGCCACCGCCTGGCGCTTTCAATCGTAGTCGCGCTGGTGTAGTCATCACCGAGCACACGGCGTTGCAGGTCGACGTCGTGTTTACCGCTTTACGCGTTCTTTCAAATGCTGTCATCAAGATGGGTGACCCGCGTGGGTTCAAATGGGTGCTCGACAAGTACGGTCGTCCATATAAGCAGTTCATTCAACCTCAGCCGAAGGTGCTAACCAACACGTTCGGCAAAATGTTTCAGTACGACGGCCGCCGTCGGTCAGTTATTTCGATGGCGCTGTTCGGTGAGGCTTGGTGGTATGTGGTAGAGCGCGACTATTACGCGTACCCACGCACGATCGAAGTGCTCCACCCGCTATTCGTCACGCAGGAACGGAAGAAGCTCGCTGACGGCACGGCCCGGATAGTCACCTATTACGGGCAAGGCTCCGACCGCGTTGTGCTAGACGATGAAAACCTTATTCACATTCCGTTCATGGCGATGCCAGGTGCGATGCGCGGGCTGAACTCGCTTGAGTTCGGTGGCGTAAACCTCGCGCTGGCGTTGGCGGCGATGGAATACGGGCAGCGCTGGTTCAGCCAGGGCGCATCTCCGTCCTACCTGCTGTCAACAGAGTCAAAGTTGGGCCCGAACGAAGTCAAGCGGATTGCTGAGACCTTCCTGGTCGAGCATTCCGGTCTGCAAGCTGCGCACCTTCCGCTCGTGCTTGACAGCGGACTGAAAGCGCAGAAGATCAGCAGCACACCGGACGAAGCCCAATATCTGAAAACGCTGGAGTTTTCCCGCGAGTGCCTAGCCTCGTTCTTCGGCTTACCGCGCCATTTGGTAGGCGGATCGTCGGAGGGCAACACTTGGGGTCGGACGGTCGAAGAGCAAGGATATCAGCTCGTTGACTTCACCCTGTCAGGCTACATAGTTCCACTCGAAGAGGCACATGGCCGCTTGCTCCCGCATACGACTTTCGCAGATTTCAACGAGTCCGTGATTCTCCGAGCGAACGCAGCGGACAAGGCAAAGGAAATGGTCGCCGCCAGAACGGTCGGCGGACAGACGCAGAACGAGGTGCGCATCTACGACCTCGACCTTCCTCCTGTCAACTCGTTGCGCAGCGACGACCTTGACGCACCTCTTAACACCAACACCACACCTGCTGTTGGCCTGGTCGAATCCGAAGTCTTGGCAGACGAAGAAGACGTTGAGCCGCCGACTACAGACC
>JAEHJW020004995.1_pt1 | contig 32589 bp, 57 predicted proteins | sample 9271431 | NCBI WGS metagenome assembly JAEHJW02 | reverse complement strand
AAATCGGTAATTTGATCTTTGCTTAAAAACTCTGGTACTTTTTCAAGGCGCTTCGGAATTGGTATAAGTTCATAATTAATAGTTGGTTCTCCTATCCGTTGCATGTGCCTTAAAACTACTCTTAAACGAATAATATATTCTCTTACGGTTGATGGTGTTCTACCTTTATCAAGCCATATTTTCCAGTTCCGGATTTGCTCAAAATTTAAAGTTTCAATGTCAATGTCTCCCATGAATTCAACGATCCATTTAAGGGCATATTTGTGGCTTTCTTCTGTTTTTGGTGACTGATTTTTAAATATTATGCAGTCTAATCTATACCTCTCGAATGCTTCCGTTATAGTCATGGTGTGACCTTTCCGCCACACCCTGTTAGTTTGTAATATCCCTAATATATTATCCAGTTATTTATTTTTAAGTTGTTAGCCGTTTTTTAAAAGATAGCTAAAATAACGTCTTTTATCAGATTTAGCGTCACTCCTGGCTAAACTTGCGCGCTTCATAACTTCTTCACGTCCTAGCTTGAAAAACATTTTGCAATACCAGGCTTTAAACTGCTGATTAACTAGATCGTCTAAATCAATAAATAAAGCTTCAGTTGTTTTGTACTTATCCCCTACAGTTGTAACAGTTGTTTTTAAATTGTCATTAACAGTTGTAACAGTTGTGTTACCGATTTGCATTTTAATCCCCCCATTTTTAGACACAACAAATAAGCCTTTTACGTTCGCAAAGGATGTTTATAATTTGTCGTGACAATTAACTAGCTCGTACGCGACTAGCTAAAAGTATTTGTTAGTAATTGTTAGATTTTGACCAAGAGAAAAACCGCATAGTTATGTCCCTAGTCAAACAGTTTAACGTCTGCCTAGAGCCATAAATAGCGGTTTATGTAATGGATAATGTACCACTATCAAAAAGCTGTGTCAAATTAAAAATGCCGGTGAGGGCATTAGGGGCTCCCACCGACCTCTGTATTTTATCATTTTTGAGTCAAAAAAAGAAGGACTCTCGTACAGTCCTCCTTCCCACATAAGTGTGTCAATGAGTAGCGGCTCATTGGTTGTAATTATAACAAAGTTGACCTCTGTTTGTCAAGTCTTTTTACTCTGTTATTGGCAGTTCGTCTAAGTCGTGAGTCAGGCTTTTAAAAAACCAGTTATAAGTTGCATCATCGACTATTGGATCAAAGGCCGACGGATAATCGTTTTCGAACATTGCGTCTTTGACTTCTTGGGTTGGAACGAAAGCCCGTAATTCTCCATTTGAATCGTGAAACTCAACATGATCGAATTGAGGGTCCTGAAAAGTACGGACGCGACAATTAATCCAGGTTAAAGCGATTTTACCGATACTGCTGGTTAGGTTAATGACAGGGGTTTCGATTATTCGATGGCCTTCGTTGTCAAATTCTGGATTTTCCATTACATAGCCTCTTCTATTGTTTGTGACGCAAGTTGTCCAAGATATTGACGCATATACTCAGCAGTCGGTTTTTCAGGTGCAGGAAAAGAATGCTGCTCGTCATGTTCAGCTCGACATATAAAGACCTTCGAAGCGTTACGGAATTCTTTTTCGAGTTTCGTTTTATAAGCAGCGCGTGGAAATGCTTCATGGTGGATGTCTCCATAACATCCCGATTCTGTTCCGGACACACAGGAGGGCATATCGTAGTATTTACAGTTTTTATTTTCATTAGGACAAACCCTCCTACTCATAGCAATCCTTACATGCAATCCTCATCTGCCGTATGGCGATGTTTGCAGATTTTGCAAAGCCTTACTTTTTCCATTAACTTTTGGCCTTCAACGCTTTCTCAACCTTTGAAACAGCAGCACGTAATGCACCCAATCCTCCAGCAGCAATAAAAGCTGATAGATTCGTATAGTTAAAATGGCCTACATGCACAACGTTGATTACGCCGAGAACCGCTGCAACGACCCCAACAATATAGGTTTTGTAACCAGCTAATTTAGTTTGTAGATTTTTCATACAACTCCTTACTTATCTTCTTTAATGACCCGATTGGCTTTAGCAATCACCGTATTGTATTGAGCTTTAGACAAGCGCCTCTTTTTTAGCTCTTGCAATGCACGTGCTTTAGCGTCAATGGCATGACTTCGATCCGGCATTGGATATTTACGTTCTGCCGGAAGTCCAAATACGCTTTTTGGTAGATCTTTCCTTTGCTTTGTATCTAATACACCCATGGCTTAATCTCCTTTATTTACTTTTAACTTTCGCTTGTTGGGATAATGCTATTCGATGTTCGATGCCGAGCTGTGTTCTAAAGCGGCCGATAAATACTGGGTTACAAGAAACAGTCAGCGTATTGTTCTGCGCTTTCCAGCCCTTAACACTATTTATGCCCGGAATTAAACTTATACCAGTCCCTTCACCGCTGGCAGACCAATTCATTGAACCTTCATAGGCAATCCCTAGGCCAACTAATACACCGCCTTTTGTATGACTAATTTGATGCGTAGCTGATTGTCCGATGGCAAAAGAATTACTGAATGCTCCAGGGTTAAGAGCTTCATCAGCCTCTAAGATGACTTTTTCGTGGACACCACCGGCCTGTGATTTGTCGAGTGTTCCCTGGACGATCATATTCGGATCTTTGATTTGAGCCATGATGTCGTCATTAAGCTGTTGATCATCATATCCATATTGGTTGAAATCATGCTCTAGTGTTTCATGAGTTAAAAGGTAGTGCATGATAGCGTGGCAGTCATCGCGACCAACTAAGAATATATAGTGATCGCCATATCCGGGCATTAATTGTCCATCCGGCGTGAATTTACCTAGAATTTCTAATCGTGGGTCATCTTTGCCGTTATTCATCACAGGTCAACTCCCATAAAGCAATCAAAGCGTTTACGCACTGCTCAGTCGTATAATTATTGTTGTCGTAATATTCCCTAACAATCGCTGCAATTACATGTCTTAGCAGTTCTTTTTTCTCTTCACAACTCATTTCGCAGACTCCTTTATATAGCGCTTCCCGATTTTTACACCCAGGAATGAGCCCAAGAAATTAGCCAAACTTACAAATGCGATAACGATGATCTTGTCTTTTAAGCTATGGCCCTGTAATGTAGTTACGCTGATCGAAAGAGTCGTTATTGTGGCTAACCAGCCAAGGGTGTCTAAAATACCAGCAAGCACAGCTCTATTGCGCGCTTCAGCCTGAACAAGGCCAACAGCCAAAACATCCTGAAGGACCATTGCTAGTGCTGCTAGAATTGCAATAGTCATTAGTTCAACCTCAATTCCTGACCGGGGTAAATTACGAATGGTGCATTAATGCCATTAATAGAGGCTACAGTTCGCCAATTAACACCCTCCTTGGAACCTATTCCTGAAAGTGTGTCTCCTGACTTCACTACATAAACTGCGTGTGATTGAACTGGTGCCGGTGAAGCTAGTGTATTTCCGCTAATTACTAAGACCTGACCGGCATAGATCTTATTAGGATCGCTTATGCCATTAAGCTGTGCGATCGTCTCGTAACTAACGCCAAACTTTGCACCTATTGCGGAAAGCGTATCGCCAGCTTGAACCGTATAACGAATAGTGGCATTCGATGATGCAACTGCTACGCCTCCAGGCAGGTGCAATACTTCGTTGGGATAGATAGTAAACGGTGCCGAGATATTGTTAAGCTGTGCGATTGCTCGCCAGTCTGCTCCTACCTTTGCGCCTATACCTGAGAGGCTGTCGCCAGATACAACCCGATATGTTCCACCGGGACCAGTTGCTTGAACCGGTGCACTGCTAGCAACTTGAACCGGTGCGGTTGGCGGTTGCGTGCCTTCAACTTTTGTCCAGTCCCAGCCGTCATCAATTAAGTATTCATCGACATCGACAGAACCACCAAAGTCAGATTGACCGTTCTGATATATATTCACATCAGCACCGACTTTACCGGCACTCCAAGCACAAGTTTGCCATTTCTTGCCACTAAATGCGTTTACGGTATTGATTCCGCCATAAGGCGCAGATTCATAATATCCAGCTAAACCTTCGTTGAAACCTGCTTGATATTCTTTGATGGGGCCATTAATTTGTTCTGCATTAGCGTCAAAATCTACCGCAAAATAAATACCAAAGCCTTTTGGCAGTCCCAAACCCTGTGCTTGCGATAAAGCTACTTGTCCATCACTTAAACCTTGTGCATGACCGTTTAAAGCATTCTGAGAGCCATCCTCAAACACTAGATGGATAGACAAATCATTGGCAAAGTACTCGTCGCGCTCAGGCGCACTTAATGCTTTGCCGGTAGTGTCTCGTGATAAATATCGAATTACACCGGAATAACCAGCGTCTTTAATATTTTTACCTCCGGGCCTTCCCCAAGATAGATCGCATAATTTTGTCATTGTATTTTCTCCTTAGCATTATTAATGAGCATTAAGTTTGCATGCGTAGCTAAATTAGCCGGGGTTACTAAACAGGCATTCTTTTTGCCGCATAGCCAAGTTTTTACTCCAGCTGACTCACCAGACACCGCAACGAGTTGTGAGCAAATTAACCTATCTTCGCGCTCAACTTTCTGCAAGAGCCACTTAAACTTAAAACCAATAGTAGCGAGTCCCAAGTAAAGAATGTCTAAATAGCCATAAGGAATGCCTTTTAGCGCAAGTGCTTTAGTGACTATGCCTTTACGCTGTTCTTCGACGACCTGATCTGCGCTCCAAATAATAACGTCCCCGGTATATTTACTGAGCCTGGCGAGCGCTGCGCCTTTTGCCTGAGATTCAACGATTAATCCTTTACCAACGTAAACAAATGAGTGATCGTATCGACTCCATGTAGCTAATCTAATTAAATAGCCAACAATATTTGGAACAGGAATATTTAGGCCAAATAAGGATTTATGCAGGAAGGGAATGCTTACACATCCGTAGTCACCAGCTTCAGGAGTTGTCATGACTTACCTGCCAATTTATCTATTTTCTGATGTAAACTGTTTAATTGTTCTGCGTGTTGCGCGTGGATATTCATAATGTCCTCGTGGTGTTTCTTGACTAATTTGTGGAAAGAATAAACAGCCAATCCGCTGCCAATCCCTGTAATAAACTCAAAAGAGCTCTCGCCGGTGTTGCTAAATAGACCAATCCCACTATTCCACTTCTGAAAGCCGATAATCGGCAAGAGGCCATAAATCACACCTACGAAAATAATAGAAAAAATGAACATCCACCAAGTCATTACAATGTTCTTATTTATCCAGAGCGCTATAACCGTGATCTTTGATACAAAGTTTTTCATGGTATGCTCGTTTCGCATTTAGCCAAATTGGGAGAGTGACCTGTTGGTGTAGTCGATAGTGTTAAGGCGATGCACTTTACGTAACCTTTAATGTCAGCATCGGCTTTAAGTTCTAATTGCTGAGTTTGGTGATTTTGTTCTATCTGAGTAGATATATTTTTGTCATAAGTGGCGATATGTGCAGTATCAATGCTAGCCTGGTTCAACTGGATATGAATTAGATAACCCAAACCGATAAGGACGGCGACCATTAAAACAGTAACTTGAAACTTAAACCAAGCGTCTAGGCGTGAAGCTTTTTTAATATACTCATCTTCGGTCATAATAGGTGCTTCCCTCCTATCTGCGCGTAGATTAATGCTGTGAATAGGGCTGAGATAATAGCAACGAGAATATAATTGACGCGGACACTCTTCTTAAATAAGGATAAATCGCGATCAAGGGCTTCAATCTTGCCCTCTAACTGATTCCTCAAATCGGTATATTGTTGTTGAGAGATATAGTTTTGGCTTATTTCGCTGAACCGAACATCAAAGTGTTTATTCTGAGCGTCTAGCTTAATGTCAATTTTAGATACTTGTTGCGAGAGCGCCTCTAACTGAGTTGTCAGAACTGCCTCTCTGATAGTAATTTTCTCTGTCGTAGTTGGCATACCTTTTAGTATGGTAAAGCGTTGTAAATAGCTCAACCTTAAAAGGTATAACTAAGGCCGTTTATTGCCACAGGCATAACATTCTATCCCTGTAGTAAGATAGTTACCGCAGTATTGGCAGTTTTTACACCTTAGACATGCAATAAAGTATTGACCGGAAAAATCGTAATCACACCATTCACAAACAGAGGTAGCGTAAACCTTAGGTTCGTGAGGAGTAATATTACCACCATATGAGATAACAGCTCCTCCAACACCACCAAGCGCATGTACTTCTTGCCAAATCTCCTCATAAAGAGGATTTTGCTTTACCGTATTCCGAGAGTGGTATATTCCATGTCGATTTTCCATGTAATAATGTCTCCTGTATTACCGTATTGTTGGCCATAATTGATATAAGGCACCAAAGGCACATAAAAAGGTATCGTAAAGTACGGTTGGTTGAATGCGGTACTCGGTTGGATAGGCATACTACTCAACACAGAAGTTAAGTCAACTGAACTATTGACGTAACCATTGCTATCAGCGGCAATGTTGAGGTTTGCCCCTCCGGAAACAGTATATTGTCCATTCACGATTTTGCTTTGTACGCCGCCAATGTTCAATAGCTCTTTATACTGTGAGGCGATAGTCGTGCCGCCGATGGTTGTGCCGAACTGAATAATAAGGTGCGTCCAGAGCTTCTTAATTTCTAAAATGTTCTCTGGTAAGTTAACCTGAAAAGCGCCACCCCAACCGCAAAAGGTTGACGGATAAGTTGAGCCATTCCCGACATTCATTGACTTGTATTGATAGGTATACTCTTGACTGCGTGTTTTAGTTCCCATATTAGATCCTTGAATCGAAATCCATGTTAGTAGTTAGAAAGACGTTAGTGTTGATTGGCGCGGAAAATGTAGGGTTATTGTTGGAAAAGGGATTAAGCATCAGTCCGGTTTGTGGCAGGATTATCGTCACATAAATATGGCCGTCCCAGTTGGCGTTGCTAGGTTGTGGCAACAAATTTCCGCTATCCCAGTTCAAGAAGTCCGGTAACGTAACTCCGGCTGGAATGCTTATTATAGAGGTTGTATTTGCAGGATTGTTGCTAGTGGGTTCGGTGTAGCCTAATGCCACTTTATAGCCTAACTGTGTGCCAAAGTTGTCGTTACAGCCGTTTGCCGCACCAGAATCGGTAAATACCTGAAAGTTTTGGTTTTGTAATACTAAATGCCGGTTATATACCGAATACGGATTAACTTTTATTGCCCACCATAAGTAGTTATATGGATATGGGTTGGCGCACAATCCACCAGCGCCCTTACCACCACAAGGCAGTATTAGCGCATAGTCCATCCCTCTAATATGGTTTGAGGGGAATCCCTTTTTAGATAAGTCTAATGTACCCATTTAAGCAATTCCTGTAGTTGATTGATGAATATTAAGCCAGTTGACTATAAAGTTAGCTAGCGTAGGTTGTTTGTCGAAACAAAGCAGTAATACAAAAGCATCTTCAAAATAGTTAGCATTTCCGTACGGATAAAGAGCCGGAAGTAAATTGATTGCTTTGGCGTTGATAGAGCCGCTTGTAACTGGCAGATGAGCATTGTGGCCATTTATTTTAGCCCATGATTGATCGAGCTCAGATTGCGTATATGATAGATTTTGAATATATGTTTGCGCCATACTTGCAAATGTGCCAATAGCGCAGTAAAAACCAATTCCATTATCCGCGCTCGCAAATGACATGTTTATATCTAATTTGCATTCTATTAACTGCCCATAATGAGGCTGTAATACTCGGATTGCTACGCCGTAAGTACCGCCAAGGGTGAATGTAGTAGCTGAGGCGTTGGAACTTCCAGAAAGCCCATTAACATAATCGAGGCCAGAAGCGTCGCCGGGAAAGCCTGAGTTTAAATCAACAGCAGTTAGATCCGACTGATTCTGTCCCCAAATATGTCCAAAAAATGGAACTGCCACTTTGCGCTGTTGAATATCCAGAGTTCCCATATTAGATATTGTCGTACTGAATACAACTAATTAGCAACCTTAAAAGCTTAGGGGTGGTCTTGTCGGTAGCAATGACGCAGCCTTTAATACGTTTCTGAGTGGTCAAAATATTACCGGCTCGTTGATAGCGAACTACAACGTTCATCGTGACGACAATGGTACTTACTCAACCGAAACAGCCGCTTTGATACAAGTAGGTTGGGTCGCTTACACATTTTCTTCATCGACTAACCAAGCGGTAGTTGGTGTAACTTTTCCGCAAGCATATACTGGTTTGCCGATAGTTGTTGCTACAGGTGGGGGCGACCAAGCGTCAGGGGCGGTAGCTTATGGGAATGGGGCTAACAATATTCAAGGTAGTATTACCGCGAAGGCATCTGAGATTATTAGCACTGGATGCGACATTCACATATACGGAACAGCCGGTGGTTGGACTTCAGGAGAAACGGTTTACGCTCAGTGGATGGCTATAGGGGTCTAAACTATTAAACTGCCTGACCAGCGCGTGCTTCCTACGCCACTATCGAGTGTCATAGTCACCGATGGATTCATTTGGCAAGTAAATTGGACTGTATCATTTACGTTCAGGTCTATCTCTAATAAAACAGTTCCGCTTGAATAAGTATCGGAGTTTTGGGTGCCGTTATAAACCGTTGAGTTTACTTGTATTCCCAGGATTAGACGTGATGTGCTAGTGTTAGATGCGCCCCCTTGACCCATAAAACGGTAGGGGCCAGCAATAGGGGCTGTAAATGTATAAGTTGTCGTGTTGTACGACCCGGTGTTGTCATAAACTTTAGTATTTGCCTGTACCGCTGCGGCACTTGTAGTAACTGTTTGACTGCCAGTTGGGTAGGCCATAAATGAAGGAAATGCTGTAAGATCCATATTTCCGGGTATTAAATTAGCACCAGAGAGAAACGTGTTAAAGGCTGCGTCATTGCTACCGAGAATATTCCAGTATGCAGTGGTAGGTTGTTCGCCAGCCGTAACTGACCATGGTGAATATCCGGGTACGTTCATTTCAGTTTCTCCACGGTAAATGTTTCAATTCGAGTCTTATCTCCGGTAACCTCAACATCGGGTTTGTATTTCTGTTTGGCAATTTCTAGTTTGACCATCGCTTCATGATGTGGCTCTATCGAAGGAATCATCGCTGGACCATTCGGGTTGTCAACGTGGGGTAGCAATCCGAGTTCAACTTTAGAATTGATCGTATTATTACCACATCTGCACCTATAGCCCATTACACCGTCTAATCTTTTCCTACTAGAAAGTAATGGAGATCCTGCTAATTCAATTCTACGCATACTTTGATGATGAGACAGGGAGTATTTAGGAATGGCCGAAGGATCAAGTATTTCAAGGCACAAATCTTTTTTACATTTATTACATCTAACAATTTGAACTTGCGGATAGTTTTTTAGGTAATAATCTATCACGGCCTTAGCCTCGGCTCGTGATAGTGGCTCTGGCTCTTCTTGAAGAATAGTAGAGACGAGTTTGGCTGTTTTTTCATCTATCGAGGTCTTGTTAATCATATCTGTAATTGTGTAAGTCTGTTGTTAATTAATCAACCTTAATTGGTTTAAGGTGCGATTTGATCTGTACCACCAATCAGGGAAGTACCGATCGTGAAATAGGTTATCATCTGTTTAACTTCTACTTCTATAACTTGTTTAAATGGATCGCTTTTGGTTTGCGAGAATTCAATACCAACAATCGTGTAGTTTAGGGTTTGATTGGTATCGTCAATAGTCACTTGCACATAATCACCGAATTGTAATTGAGGAGTGGCCATTACCTCTAAACTCATTCGCTGAAGCGGTACATTATAGTCTTGCACGAGCTGATAACAAATAGAATATGCAGTATAGGGATCTTGTACTAAATCGTTTTGAATAACTAACGGCTGACCGTTATTTGAGGGATTAATGCCGTAAAGAGCGATGGAAGTGGGGTTAGTAAAGACTTGATTAATTATTTGCGTCACTTTAGCTGGAGTTCCATATAAAGACATTTGGGTAATGTAAATTGGCTGAGAGTAGGTGTTAGTAAATGTTATTTGAGCGTTGGAGCCGCTTAAAGCAACCGTAGTTACCGAGATATATGAACTAACGTCTATCGTTGCCGAGCCGTCCGAATTAAGATTAACCGCAAAGTTTGAAGTCGCGGCATTTGTGGCGTTGAAAAGAACCGGCGTATCTAGTTCCGTTACCGGCATGCTGCCACTGGTGTCTGTGAAATCTGCTGAAACGATGCCTGTACTATTGGCTGGAATTAAGACTGGACTTGATAATTGCCATATCTGTTGTTTAGCCGCTACCGCTCTTGGGTTAGATTGAACCTGTACGCTGTTTATGACTGGTGTATTCTCAATGTTATAATCTACGATTCCGGTGTTATTGCCCCCTATGGTTTCGGAGTAATCAAAGGCCCATTGAACAGTAGTATTGTCTGGTATATGCTGTCGATTCCAAAAATGAGCTGTACCGTTTTCGTCAAAAAAGAAAATTCCCATTTCAGCTTCGCATAGAGCAGAGATAATATAGCCAATAGAGCCCATATTGCCGTTGGTATTTGTTCCACCTTCAAAGTTGATAGGTGAAAAATAGCCAATAGGTTGCTGCAGAGATTGTTCAAGGACAAAATCGGAAGTAGCAAAACCGGCTTCTTGGAGCAAATCCCCTATGATGACGTGCGCATATTCATTTACATAAACACCATTATTAGCTGCAGCTATAGGACCAGAACCGGTAGAAACAGTTAAATTAAGATAATTCATGCCATCATAACAAGTAAGAACCGTTTCGCGCTCATTTACGTCGTTTACAGGAGCCATAGAGTAACCGGCAAACATTGTGATAAGTTCGCCGGAAAGTCCTGTTGAAAGCTTTACAGGACGGTTTGGCAGAATGTAATTACCGATCGTCGGATCGTGTCCCGGCATAAAAGTTAATTGCGTATTATCCAGTTTTACTTCAGCCTGCGCCATGATAGTGCCATAAGGATATTGGCCAATACTTCGATTTATATCAATGCTCATGCCGTAATCGGTATAATCGGTATATTGATAGCGATCAAGAAAAGTTACTTCTGTGCCACCTCCTTTTATAACGTCCGGACCGCCGATTAGCGAAGTGCCAATGGTAAAAAACTCATATGAAGCATTGATTGTTTCGAGCCATGAGATCAGAATCCCATAATCTACGGTTTGAGTAGGTCCGGTAAGATTTGAAACGAATGTTGAGGATACTGTTTGCATATCATTGTTGTAGTAAACTTAATGTCATTTTCCTAAGTAGCGATGCGCCACGCAGATATTCTGAAACCGTAGTTTTGCCAAATCCACTAAATGCCCAGCCGTTCTGTAGATTCTCATAAGTTATCAAGCCACCACCTTCTATGTAACTGTTTATTGTTCCATAGTCAGCAGCGTCAAGTGCGTCCCAGGTTAAATCAGCTTGCATCTTTTGCGCCAGCCACATGCGTCGTTGTAAACCAGTAATGGTAGTTTTATCTACCATGACATGCACATAACCTTCTTTAACCATCATTGGCTGTGCGATGTTACTATTGCCGTTGAGTGCGATGAGTGCCATGCCTATACCGGTCTAATCCCCAAGTTAGGCACATTCCCGGCCATATTGTGCGACCGCGCCACTTGCATTAATGATTGCCATATTTCTACAGCTACCTTTTGTTTATCGCTTTGAGTTCCGGCATAACCATGTATGTTAACTGTCATTGCGCCTACACTAAATGACATGCCACCGCCAGCTGACTGCGGAGCGACATTGCTTTGTGCTGCTGTTGTATTTGGACTAGAGTTAGTTGCACCGGTTATTTTCGGGTTAATAGTTGTCGGCACTAATCCATTAACGGCCGTTTTAACACTTGCTGCCGATCGCTGAATACCGACAATTAATCCTTGGCCAATGTTTAAGCCTGCCTCAGCAAAAACAGTAGATGGAGAATGTATACCAAGTAGACTCTTAAAACCGGTTACAACATCACTTCCTATTTTCTTAATGGCATTGATTGGGGTAGAGGCAAGATTTGTTATACCGTTGACTAGTCCCTGAATTATATCTTTGCCAGAATTAAATAAAAGATTCCCTAAATTGCCAAGGGCTTTTAATATGTTGCCAGGTAATTGTTCAAAGAATCGGATTATTGTGCCTACAAATCCAACTACGCCGCGACTAACATCATTCCATAGCCCTTCGAAGAATGAAACGATTGATCGCCAGTGTGCCGCAATAAGAAGCGGTATTCCAATAAAAGGAAACAGTGCCGCCAGAATAAAACCTATCTTCGATTTAAACAGGCTCATTACATCCGCCCATAGACGAGTAAAGAATGCAGCCACTTGTTTCCAGTGAGTAATTATAAGAATTGTGACGGCAATTAATGCGCCGATGGCAACGATAATAATGCCTATAGGATTAGCGTCCATGGCTGCATTTACTAACCACTGAGCGGCGGCATAAGCTTTACTGGCGATAGACGCAATAATAGTATTTTCTTTTAATGCGATCATTGCGTCTTTAGCAACGGTTAGAGCTGTTTTGACTTTTGAAATAGAACTATATGCCATTAGAATCCCTGCAGTTAAGCCAGTAATGGCCGTTAATGAACCAAAGATTATAGCAGTCAACTTTTCGTGCTTGGATGTCCACTCTGCAATAGGCTGGACTATCTTCAAAACCATTTTTAATAGTGCCGTGAGTGGTGGTAATAATGCCGTACCAACAGCGATCCCAGTAGTATTGAGCGCTTCTTTTGCCTGATCCATTTTGAAATTAAAATCTTTTTGGATTAACGACCAGCCATGAACATTCTGACCGCCTTTTCTAGCTGCTGACGCAACCGAATTAACATTTGCCGTAAAGTTAGGCATATTGGAGCCGCCAAGCATCAGTGCGGTATTCAGTCCTGTTGCACCGCCCATCATTTTGGCCAGCGCTGCCGTATAGGTTTGTGCTGCCGGTAACCCGGACTTTAACAGTGAGTTAAAACCTTTAGACTTATCAGCTAAAGTACCGAATTGTTGCATAAGATTTCGATTAAGAGGGGTAGCCATCTGCATCTCTAAACGCCATTGAGCCATTGAGGTTGATCCATTCATATATGCTCTTGCCATACCCTGAATAGATCCAGGCATTTGCTGAATCATAATGTTTGCGTCTTGGGCCGCCGAAGTGGACTGGTTAAAAGCATTCATTATAACCTGACCTGAAGCGCCCATGTGATTGGTAATGGTACGCGTTAATAGTTGGATGGTCCCAGTAAGTCCTTTTTTACCTAAATTCATAGCCACCTGATTAGAGTTGAGGCCAAGCTGTTGCATTTCATTGACCGCAACAGCATTAGGATTTTGCAAGGATCGTATAGTATTGGCCAAATCCTGAGATGCTTGTTGAGCGCTCATACCCTGAGCGGTCATGGTGGCAATTGCTCCACCTACTTGCGCAAAACTAACATGGGCTGCAGCAGCTACTGGCAATACGGCCGAGATTGCATTGGCAAGATCCTGCATGTGCATCTTACCGGCAGCTACTGTTGCAACCATTTCGTTGGTTACGTTCGTAGCATTACTAGCAGATATATGATAGGCATTTAGTATTGAAGTAAGAGCGTTCGATACACTTCCCAAATCAGCATTACCAACTCTTGCGCCTTCAGCAGCGGCTTTAAGTACTTTTAGTCCGGCGGCTCCATGGTAACCAGCAGATTCGATCATATACATTCCGGAACTTAATTGTTGGGTTGATGTTCCGGTAGAAACGGCAAGTTGGAGGATCCCGGCCGAAACCATCTTGATATTTTTCTCGGATTCGCCAGCTCCAGTAACAAGCTGAGTCATTGACTCCTGAAAAGTAGCAGCCATTTTTACCGATACTACGCCAATACCCAGAAGCGCAACACTGGCTCCGGCAGCAAGATGTTCGGCAGTCTTACCCATTTGAGACATGTTGCCGCTAGCTTTTTTAATAGTGGAGCTAGCTTCATCTTTAGCCTTAATAATAATGTCGAGTATGGTTTTGTCCATATTAGCGGTTCCTCATATTGTCTTTTTCTTGGCGCTCGTTATCGAGTTGCATAATTTGAAGGTTAATCATAACCTCATCTAACCGCTGCATTTCAGCATCAGCCTCAGCAGCACTAAGACCGAACTTCTCGCGCAGTCGATGCCGAGCTATCCAATACTGAGCTTCGGAGCTTCCTGAGCGGTCCATAAGGATAATCCGCTCTAAGCCCCTTAGGAGTTTGGGCTCGGAGCTCCGCTTAGAAGCTCTACGCCTTTGGCAAAGACAGCAGAAGGTAGCTCTTGAATATCGTCTTTAGTTAAATCGACTAATTCGTTACCGTTCCAGCCTTTGCCATCAATAAAATGCTCTTCGAGAAATGTAACCATTTCGAGCGTGTATTTTTTTGGATCTGCCTCAATCTCTTCTTGCGTCGGAGTTGATTGTTCAAGACTAACTTTTAGTGATGGCAACGTAAAATTAATGTAGGCTCCATGCCAGCCTTCCCCTAAAAAATCCAGTGAAAGTTGTTTCTTTACTACGAATGCCATACTTTACCCTCCCTAATAGGTTGTTACCAAGTTAGTTAATATTGCTTGAATCATATATGCAGATCCGATGGAGAATGTACCTTCAAAAGTAACAGTTTGTTCTACCATACCGTCAATAGGTTGAGCAGGCTTCCATTCAGTTAAGTAAACCTGTGGCAATGTAAATGTAATTGTCGGATGTGAAGCGGTCCCGATGGTTACACCGGTATTTTCAAGAGTAATTTGTACTGCTTGTGGAGTGTTGTTAAAGCGTAGTGTTTTGTAGGTGTCGTCAGTGTATAGCATCGTAAAGTCACCTTTAACAGTAACAGCTTCAGCGAATATGTCTGTAGGATTGTTTTGACCGATAATGTAGTAAGGATTTACGCCCTTATCGACAGTTAACTTAACTTCTTTAGCTAAAACTGGAACTGCGCTACTTAAACCGGCTAGATTAGCGGCTAACTGTAAGGATGCCATTTTAGCTGTAAAGTGATTTTCTTGAACAAAAGCGGTGGTATCAGCTCCAGTAGCAGACGGTTGCGTTACCCAATCAGTTGACATCTTAACGTAGTCACCAGAGACAACATCTAATTCAAGGCTCTTTAGCATAGCCAGAGCGAAACGAATATCGACATTTGGATCTTTGCGAGTGATAGTAAGGGACTGGCATTGGTTGCTTTGCGATTCAGTGAAGGTGTGGTCATAAACAATTGTTTCACTTGCGTGTAAAGCAGCAGAATGAGAGCCAAGAAGCGCATAAAGAATTAGGCCAAAAGATTGATCAGTAATAAGGCCATCAATTTTGCCAGCTCCGCTCAGTTCGACTATTTCTGCACCAACGTTTTTATCAAGAACATTAACGGCCGATTCATTCATCTGTGTTTTGCCAGTATCTTCAATGTCGGTTGACATCCAGCCTAACCAATAAGAAGGGGTAACAGCCGTACCGCGCGTTACTTCCTTACCGACACCAACTGCTACTTTTCGGCCACTAAAATTACTCATCTACTTTTTCCCCTTTGCTTTTTTTGCTAATGTAATAGCTTCTTCCAACGAAGTTGCCTCAACGGATACGCCATAGTCTGGAACAAAAAATACTTGTGTTTGTGGAACTGGAGTGGTTTCTACCGGAGCACTTTCATTTACGCTTGTAGTGGAAGTTGCTTTGATTGATGTGTTTGCCATAATAAATTTAATTGTGGCTACCTGTTGTAAAATGGTCAACCATAAAAGGTATGCTGTTAGCAGGATTGATTAAGCGCTAGCCGACATTACAAGTTTTTTGGCTACTATTTCTAATGGTGCAACTATATTTACACCTGTCGACGATTCTTCCTCGATCCATTTAAGAGACATGGCCTCGACAATATCGGCTACATTATTTAACATATCGCTTCGATCTATGGCATCGAGGATGCCATCGGTAATTAGGCGCATATTGATACGTGTTTGGCTATAATTGGTTAATTCAGTGTCCATAGCGATAAATACATAAAAGCCATAACCTCTAATGTTCTGGTAATTAGATTCAAACTTACTTGCAGGTCCATCGGCCGGAATAATTATTGCCGCTGGCGTACCTGTCCATTGAGTTTGAGGACCATCATAAATATTCCACGAGGCATCCGTGTTTTGGAAAAGATATGTTGCGGTGTCTGTAGGATCAACCACCGTCTTTAAAACGGCTACTATTTCATTGTAAAGATCATTTAATGTAGTTGTAGGGGTCATCGGCTTGCCTCTGCTAGAAAGTCACGTATTAATTTGGTGGTTTCTACCCACGTAGCCATAACTTCGTCTTTAGTCTTTTTAAAAGTTCTTTCAACGAACGGATTGGCCTGAGTTCCTTTTTGCTTGATGCTCATGGCAAGCGCCCAAGGATTAATACCCTTTTTATTGGCCCATTCAGTGATTGCATCAACCGGAGGCATATGAGGTTTTGTGCCTTTTTCTACATAAATTGCATATTTTAAATTATGATCGGGACCAATAACGGCCGCTAGCGTAGTTACAGTTTCCTTAATTGACTTAGCCAATTTACCGGTTACGCCACGCGGTACTTCTTTCGATTCTTGATGGTGAACAATCACGGCACTATTTTTAAGCGCTAAAGTAATAAACTTTTGGATCTCTTTTGAACTTTCAGAATCCACTTTAGCTGCCCATCGCTTAATTTGCGATGTGTCAATCTGCATCGTGTAGCCTCCTGAAGGAGCGGACTGACTTGCCATTATATTTCTCCTTGTTGGACTTGTTTTTGTAGGGTGAGCTCGATAAATGGTTGAGTTCCCATTGTCCAATTGCGAGATCCCTGTATATCGTATTTATTGCCGGACGTGTCTTGTAGGTAATCTCCTATCAAAACATTGGCAGAGGGCTCTACATAGCCAGTAAAAGCTCTAGCAAAAGCCATTTTGTTAATATCGGCTGCCGTAGCTGACATTGGTTGAATAAGCGCTTTAACCGTAGTAACAAGCGAGTACTGTTTTTTACTACCGGTCGTGGCACTCAATCTATAAACACTCAAAGTTTGATTGAGCATACTAACTAAACTCATATTTCCATTACGCCCTTCCGATTCATAAATCCGCGCAAGAGAAGTTTTGCTTTCGGAGCTATAAGAAAATCTGTTCCTGTGGCTTTAGGATCCTTGGCATAGCTATATGAGCCGATATGCTCACTATTGAGATACATGGCATTCGAAGTTATATAATTGATTCCCATGCGATTTATAAATTCACATTGAGCTGCCGTAGCTTGCATGACATTTTCGGGGATTGCTTTGTAATAAAATGTTGGGTTTTGGAAAGTGTTATAAAAGACATCTCGATCGCGTGGGAACTTACCTAACTGGTAAATCCTATAGACACTGGTAGTGTCAAAAACATCGGCCGTTACGGCGCTATAGTCGGTATTTGTGATTGTTATTTCGCCAGGCAACGTCGATGCACTAATGAGGTAACTATTGCCAGTCCCGGTGCCACCGATAATATCAATATTATTCATCTGGAAGAAGTTATCTTGATAAGCATTCTGTTGCCAGGTTTCAAGCATGTATTGGTTGGGGCTGATGACAGCGGTGATCCTACCCCTAAGCTCTTTAACCACTGGTGTTTCTGGTTCGTAGTCGGGAGGGGTATAAACTCCGGCAATAAACGAGCTATCTAACTGAAACCATTTGTGTTGCGCTCCAACGTAACCATCTATCATTTCCTCGGCTACTTCAATAAGGGCATCCGCTGTAGGGAAGTCACCATTAAGAGTTTGATTCCCCAGGTATGCCGTCAGGTAACTGGCGGTAATGTATTGACGGCGACTCACGCCGTTAACCTTTCAGTACAGCTTTAACGGCAAACGTAAATGATGGGGAGGTTCCGGTAATTGCGTAAGATGCTCGAATATAGTCACCAAAGGTATTAATCTGGATCGCTTGACTCGTAACTGCCGTAGCTGCCGTAAATGAAGCATTTGGTAGATTATACCAAGTCGTACCCTCGTCATCAGAAGCTTGTAATAGAACCGTTAGAGACGGAGATGTTCCAGAAGCAGCCGTAACATTTAGCGTAACCAATGCTTCTTTATACTCTCCAACTTCAACTGATGCGGAATTACCAGAAGCAGTTTCAGCTCCTGATGGCTGTATTGTTAAGTGTGACGCTCTTCTGTTTTCCATTTTCTACCTTTCTATAGTTCACTGGCAGTGTTGATTATTTGCTAGTGTTTGTTGATTTATTAGATTTTCGTGACGGTGGCGCACTTTGTGTTTCTGTTTGATTATCACTGCTGCCAGTGGCACTTGAAGTGGTTGCGCTTTGGGCCGCAGGAATAGTTGGCTCAGGAACAACATTGTTTAATTTAGCAACTTGTTCTGGCTCCAATGCACCAGTTTTTTGAGCATCGGTAACTGTTGTTCGCTGTAAATCTTTGGTGGTTTGTTCAGATTCAACAATTTCTCCTTCTTTCTCTAGGGCATCCATGAAATTCTTTTCATCTAGTAAGCGCTTCCGCTCTAGTCGACGTAAGAATTCCTGAGTTTGACGAAGAATTGCTTTGTGATAATTTGCTTCTTCAGTTTCGGTTGCCTTACGAAATCCGGGCTTCGAAAGATATTCTGCGCTATTTCTGCCACTGACTGCCACAACGCGGCCGGACGGATTAACTAAAATCACGTCTGGTAATTGCTCTTTGATTTGTTGACCCATTAGAGCGTTAATCTGAGCCTGCAATCCTTGCAAGATAGTTGTTACATTCGGATTGTTGGTTGATTGACTAGCTACAGAACTAACGGCTTGCGGTAAATGAGCGGCCGGAATTAATGTAGTTGGGTCTACTTGGCTATTATTTGCTTCCATTGGTTTTACCTGTAGTTGAAGTTGATGTTGTTTTGCTAGCTGTTTTTGTTTTGGGGGTGGTTGAGGTGGCTTTTGTTTCGTTTGAGCTATTTGCAACCGTTTGAACGTCGCTTTTGGCTTGACCTAGAGCTTTATATACTCCGGCCTTAACGCGCGCCTCTTCAATAGCTGCAGCGCTGGTTAAATTATGTTCTGCGGCTAGTAATTCCCGATAACCTTCCTCTTCAAGGGTGGTCAATTCTTTCCATCCCTTAGCTAATAATGGCTTTAGTTCGTTATCGTAAACCTGACAAATTTGTTTCTCTGCGTTTTTTAAAAATGGCATTCTAGGATCTCCTAATTAGTTAACTATGATGTATTTAGAATTATGGTTATGTCGTTGTTAAATAGTCAACCTTAATTGGTTTACCATAACAAAAAGAGCACTCATTGCGAGTGCTCTAATTGTTGTCTGGAGTTCTACTATACTCCGTCGACTACTGCGCCTGTGTAGACATAGTCAACTTCGACACCACGTCTTACGTCGAGTGCGGCAGCGCCGAACAAAACATCTAACGTGATCTGAACTGCAGTCATGCTTGGGTTAAAGCTAGATACAGTTCTAAAGCCCATCTGTACATCTTCGTCTTGAACTACTTCCGAAACCGCACCAAAGCCCTCTGGAACTTTTGGTAGTGGTCGAGAAGCAAGTACAAAAGCGTTCTCGGTGTACGCAATCGCATGGTCAGTGTTCGTATTTGGACTACCAGTAACGGTAGTTGTGGTAACGAACTGAGATTCCCATACTGTCAATCCGTAGATTGGAAGTACAGAACCCTTGATGATAGGAACTTCAGTAGGTCGAGTCATCAAACCAATGTTTTGAGCTTGTACGTACTGTGGAACAGTAAGCAGGTTTTGGTACATATCTGGTGATACATACACGTTTCGCTGCTCTAATTTTGGAACCTTGTTTAGCGAGAAGAAGGTTCGAATGGCCTGCATGCTTGCGTCAATCGTAGTAGCGCTAGTAGCGTTAAAAGTGATTGGCGTAGCAGATAGACCTGCATATTGAGCGGCAAGATATTCTTCCACTTCGTTAGCAAGCGCAATAGCTGCATCTTGGCCGTAGCCAACTAGAGTGTTTTGATTCTCTAAAACAGCAGTTACGTTGTCGATACCGAAGGTTGATTCCCAGTGCTGGTTTAGAGTAACGGGAATCGTAGTAGCCGTTGGGTTTTGTACCACAACGCTAGCATTTGAGGCTTTGCTATTAGCAACTAATGCGCCTCTTTTAGGGATTTGTAGTGTTGCACCCTGAGTTGCGGTTGTCCAATCCCAGTTTAATGAAACTGTTTTGGCCATGTTCATATAACCACCGAAAGCACCTAAAGCTTCATTCGATATGATTACAGGAATAAACGCAGCATCAGCAGTGTTGTCCATGTATGGCATGATCTTTAATTACCTTTCTTGACGTTGCGAATAATTGGTTTAGTTATCGTTTTCTACTTGGCCAAGTCTGACTGCTTCTCGTATTTCATTACGGTGTTCGGCGTAAAACTTAGGATCGCGCATCTGCGATAATTTAAACTTCATGACGGCATTATTGGTGCCGGGGTTCGTTGGTGAACCTACTCGCGGAGTCTTATTATTATTTTCTGAATTGTTAAACAAATATGGATCAGATAGTTTCAGCGCTTCAACGGCTTCTGCTATACCAGTAATATTTCCGTTTTTATCAACTTCGACATCACTTAAATCTAGCGAGTTAGCAACAATGGTGGGATTAACTGCGCCAAGCTTTGCAGCTTCGGCACGAATCTCGGCATTTACGACTGCGGTCTGTAGTGTGCTTAACTCAGAATCCTTAGACTCTGCAAGTTTTTGCCATTCTCCTTGCTCTTTGAGTTTTGCTTCTTCTGCGTCCTTTGCAGCTTTTTCAAGCTCGGCTGCTTTCTGTGCTTTCTCATTAAGCTGTTTGAAACGGCCACTTCCATAAATGGCTTGCCATTGTTCTTTAGTTAGATCCTTTTCAGGATCAAATGTTGAAGGTGCTGGATCCTGAGTCGTGCTGCTTTTTGGGTCAGTCGTTACTGCTGGATCGGTTTTTGGATCAGTAGCCTTTGGGTCGGTTGCTGGATCCGTACTAATTTCTGACATATTGCCCTCGCTTTCAGTTTTTTTCGTGGTCTGTCCACGCTTTTGTTTGGGTTCATTTGGAATTATGATGAGAGTGTTGTAGAATGGTCAACCATAAAAGGTTTGTAATTCCTGAGAAAAAGCTTATAATAACTGCATTAAAGTTTAATTAGGGGAAACTATGGACAACAAACCAGCACAACCAACAAAGAAGAGTCATAAGACTAGAAATATAATTCTTGGCATAATTGCGGCCCTCGTGTTAATCGGTATATTGGCAGGGAGTGGTAAAAATACACCAGCCCCAACGTCAACCACAAAAGCGACAGTCACACCAAAAGCAACTGCTCAAACCAGTACTAAAACTACGGCCTCAACTCCACCGGCACAACCAAAGGTTTTGTTGGATCAAAGCGGCAATGGACAAGCCCAAACTGCCGCATTTACAACTAATAGCAACTGGCAAATTACATATACTTACGACTGTTCAGCTTTTGGCTCATCGGGTAACTTTATGATAACAATCGACAACAAGGACGGTTCACCAAATACTGATAGTGGAGCAAATGAACTAGGAATGTCTGGCGGATCAACCGATCATTACTACGATGCCGGTACTCACTATTTGCAGATTGACTCTGAATGTGCGTGGCACGTTACAGTTACTGATTAACGGAAGTTAAACAGTCATAGCTTTTGGTCTGCCGTTAGGCAACAGTGCTTCATTAACCGTATTTAAGCTATGTTCACAATTCGGGTGGAACAAACCACCTGAATACGCGTCTTGTACACTCTCGTAATACTTATTTGAACCTGAAATTGATAATATCTTACCTTCCCACGGTCCGCATTGGTCAATAGCTCCATGTGCGCTTACCTGCACTAAATCGCCGCCAATGCTTAATATCGAATTCATCATCCCGGCGTTTCTTGCTTCCACCAGTTTTGTCCGTGTAAGCATGCGTGCATAAACATCAGGAGCCCATTGTCTGCCCGATTTATCTACCAGTCCGTAAATATTGGCATTGTCTAGTAGGTCTGTAATTGATTTACTGATTGCGTCTACGCTCGATCCTTGTTTTGCCGCTTCTGCAATGGTCCTGCGAATACCCAATGATTGAACGCGACTAATTACACCATCAATACTACGAGAGAGTGAAGTGAGCGAATTTCCGAAACTTGCGCTCATATCTTTCATGATGGTATCAATCGACTGAGCGTGTAGATCAAATATTTTTGGTTCAGCACTGGTAATTACTTCACCGCCTGCAACTGGTGGACTAGCGAAAGCACGGTGCGCAATCGCTCCAAGAATAATTCCAGCGGCTACCTTATCGCCTAAATGTGATTGTTGTCTAGCTGCATCGTGTTGGCCTTGTGCATATGAATAGGGAACTGTCTTTGTGATCCATTCACCGACATCATTACCTAACTTTTGTATACGCTGATGGCTTTGTTGCCTTAAAAGCATTATCTGACCTTTAGAAATAACATGGCCGTTTAGCGTAAACAGATAATTTTGTAAATCATTAGTAGCAACGGTGAATAATAGCTCTAACTGCGCAATCGAGGCGTTATCTATTTCGATACGCTTGGGAAATAGCGTACTCATGCCGGTTTACTGCGCTTTCGGTGGTACGGTTGTTTTAGGTACGTTTACACCACCATTCGCAAACGGATCAACGCTCGGAACTGGTGCGCCACTTGGTGTTTTGGTAGGTGATTGACCGGGAACAGCAATTGTTGGATCTTTAGCTCCGGGTGGATTGTTGACCGGAACAGTAACTTTTGGCGTAGCAGCTTTTTTCTCTTTTTGAATTTGTTTGACCTTTTCTTCGGCTTGATCTTCGGTAACATGGTCAATATTGATAATCGAATCAACAAGCGTCTGGTTGCCACTAGCAAGTCGCAATTCTTCCTCTTGTGCCTGTTCGTAACTATCCTGAGGTATAGGATCGTGCCATTCGATTGACGGAATATCAGGAGCGCCAGCATACTCTGCTCCCAGCGCCTTTACATTATGCGCTTCAGCCAATAATTGAGCTAGATAAATGACCTCTTTTAATGCTCGATCAAAGTAGATTTTTTTGCGGTTAACTTTAGCGACCGTTCTCATCATCCGGTATTTAAGTGCTCTGCCGCTGGCAGCGGTAGCATCATCAAAATTACCAAAAGCATCTGGACTAACCTCGGAAAACATATAAAGAGACTGCATAAGACGGTCTATTTCATCAAAAGCTGCTGTTAATTGAGCGTTCCAGACGATATATTCTGGCTTCTCGCCGTTTGCTGACATTTCGAATAGTCCTAGATTTTCACGCTTAACGTGACCTTCTTCGTCTAAAATACCCTCCGGAATAGCTAAGATTGGATCGGAGTGTTTGTCTAAGATATTATCTACTTTACTAATACGGTTGTTGATAGCATAAAACAGCGTGTCAAGGTCATAGTAATCATCTTTGCCGAAATAACTTCGGCCGTCTTTCCAGTTTGGAACATGCACTAGAAGCAGTCTGTCTACGCCAGTCTTTTCCTCTTCCTTTAGGTCTGGGTCATTAAGCAATGACAACGGCTCTTGGGTAGTTACTTCTGCGCCGTTCATTTTCCATAACTCATTACGTATTAAGCCAGCGGTATGTATCTCTTTACGCAAGTAATCTTTACCATTAATTTGAAATAAAAAGGATATTTCCATTTGTTTGGGTTCAGCACTAACATTGAGCGGGTTAAGTGTAGGGAAAAAATAATCAGGCTGAACTTGTTCGACTATGACCGAACTGTTATTAGGATCGTTTAATTGGCCTACGCGGAGCTTAAACAGAGTATCGCCTTTATAGCTAGCCGTCATAGCTGATTCATAGCAAATGGTCATAAAGTCGGTGTCGTGAAGCCAATTTTCTAGCCAGTCGGAATTATCGTTATGATTTGAGCCTTCCGGGAGTGTAATACGCGGCTGGTTTCCGAATAGCATATCAGCACAGATCTTGCTTATAAGTCCTGGAAAGTTGTTCACAACATAGCGTAAACGAGAGTAGTTTTTGTTATATAGATTATTGTCTACCTTAATTTTAAAAGCATCGAAGTGGTTGCCGTCAAAGAGCAGAGAGTTAAACTTATATTTCTCTAGTCGGTTTTGTGAGTCTGGATAAGGAAATATAGGTTTGGCATCAATGACGGTCACAGGAGCATTTGACCTCGGTGGCGAAGCGGCAGAATTAGCGCTGGCAACCGGTGTAATTTGTGGCAATGGAGTAATATTGTTTTTTGCAGACGCAGACATATCTTAAATTGTGGTTTTGTGTTGTATTTTAATCAACCTTAAAAGGTATAGATGTCGTGAGGAAATCTTCTATATTTTTAACGGTATGAACTATGCAGCGCCAATGACTAAAAACTACATCTGAAAAAAGTGAGTGAAGTGTGAGCCAGTGTGAGTGAAGTGTGAGTCTAAAAGCTTAATTGAACAATAAGTAGATAACAATATACAACGAGAGAATTGCGGTACTTAGAAAAAATAGTCCAGCGACAATACTTAACATTTTGTGAGATTTCTTTTGGGTAGAAGGAAATGCTTTAACATCTAATTCACCAACTACTTGATCGTTTTTAGATAATCTAAGCTTGACTGTTTGACTCATAGAATAATTATAGTTTAATTTGCTCGGTGCTTTTTGTCCATTCGTCGATAGGACTCATAAGCTGCTTCTCTCCACGCTACCGGATCGTCGGCAATATCTACGTATTTTTGGATTCGTTGTTGCCTCTTCCATTCAACTACCGCTGCCTTTACTCTTTTTGCTTTTGCTTCTGGTGAGTTATATTCTTTTTCTCTTTTTCTGCGATTGCGTTGGGCAATAACTTGTTTAGGCCAAACATAACCTTCTTTTAAAAGATCAAGTTCGGATGGCATTACATGCCCCTCGGCTTATTGGTAAAAGCTCTTTGTTGTGGACTTAGGACTGTTTCTTCGGCTGCGCCTAAATAAGCATCAAACATGTCGTCATGCTCACCTTGGGGAAATTGGACAACTTCATCAATGAATACAGACGCAAATGGCATGTCTTGACGTATATGCACTATACCACCAGCCCATGCACCACTTTGGAGGATTGCTCTACGCCTTTTGCTCCTATCTGGCTTCCACTTCCAGACAGGAATATGAATGCCGCGTTTCATGCCAATGTTTTTGATAATTTGATACAGGCCGGCCTGATAAGCTACGGACTCTACTTTTACTTTGTCTTGTCTCCATAACATGAATTGGTCCCCCACCATTTGGGCTTGAACTTCGGGATCACTATCTTTGAAGCGGATAACATCTAAAATAACTATGTGATTTGATTGACCGCCTTTGCATATAGGACACTTAGCGGTGATTCCGATGGTCACCATGGCCCACCAGTCGGCTTTTTCAGTTTCGCTAATAGCCGGATCAATATGACCTACTACTTTACGAAAATGGGCTTTCTGCCAATTACGCAAAGCTGCTTCTGGATCCTTAATGCGCATTTGAGCCATCCAATTAGTTAGATGGTCGTTTAGGTTATAGCGACTCATGGTCCATTCTGGTTTTATGATCTGGTCCTTTTCGCTAATAGGATTGTTTTGTATTTCCTGAGAGAATTCGAGAGGACCCATATACATAGGATGTGCCGGGTTGTCGCGCATTCCCTCTAGCCACTCAATATCAAAACGTTCAGGCCATAAGCTTGAACCATCTTCTTGAATGCCGCGCCAGATTTTACGTCTCCAACCAGAGAATATCCCTTTGCCATTAACCATTTGAGATAATAGTGATTCCCGGTGCAAGAGTGTCCCAATGACTATGATTTTGCTATTATCTTTTGCGAGAGCAGGTAATAGTGCGCGCTTAAACCAGTTATATAGTTTTTCCCTTCGTTCTGGTGATTCTACGGCCTCATCGTTCTCGACATCGTCTAAGATGACTAAATCTGGCCGATACTGCTTAAATCTAAGGCCACGTATTTTCATGCCTACGCCACGTGGCAGTACTTTTACTAATTCTCGCTTGCCGGTTTCACCCCACGCTCGGATGATTAGTCCTTCGCTTGACCAAATTCTGCCGCGCACATCACCATAGATCCATATGAGCACCTCATTGCTCTCTAGTTCAGATTTAAGGCCATCTAGGAGTGCCTCAGCTTGTGTGTAAGTGTCTGATGTCAATATTGCAAAATGAGACTTAGCATAGAGCATTTTATAGGCCAAATAGACTGTATCGGTTACGGTGGACTTACTAAACCCACGTGGGGCAGCTCCGGCGAAATTGCCGTCTGCTTCGTAATAATCAAAAAGCTCGCCATGGAACTTAGCGAGCTTAGTTGGCACATAGGATGCGAATAATTTTGCAAACTCTTCTAGGTTAGCTGGATCTCGGAAATACTCACGCGCTATTTTCTTTGCTTCTAGCTCGCCACGCTCTTTAATCCATTCCTTAATGTGACGTGACATCTTCATCACCACCGTTGAGGGCTTTATCCAATATAGCTTGGCCCTCTTTAGATAGTGGCATGTCAATGTTGCCCGATAACTCAGTTTGGGTTTTATCTACGTAATCATGGTTGTTTTTGAGGTTAAATATTACGCCAGCAACATTTCTTGATTCGGAATTGAATAATTGATCGAGAGAATATCCCTCACATACTGTTTTGATGCGCTGGTAGGCTTGTTTAAATGGACCTTCGGAATAACCAGTCGTTATAGTAGTTTTATCTACTCCTTTCCATATTGCAAAGTGAGTAATGGTAATGGGACCTTGTTTAGAGATCGTCTCGACTTTCTCAACTCTCCATTCATAATCAGAGGGGACTGGCCTTTGTAAGTGAGCTCGCTCCTTTTTAAGCTGTTTAACATTTCGAAGTTCTATAACTTTGTGCGGTTTTTGGTCAGCTAGAAAGTGCTCGAAATCTTTTAGCAATTGAGTTGGTGTTTCCCAGGTTGCTTTGCGTCCGACTTTCTTGGGGGTTTTTGTAGCCACGTTTTTTCCTTTCTGGATTGATTCGATCTAACAACGTTTCCTGATATTTGAAATACCACGATTTGTGACGAATGCAAACCTTAATTGGTTTAGGCAAGGCTCTTGCCTCTAATGTTTTTGGATCAAATTGGAGCGTGTCTAATGAGATTTCAGCAACTGCTTGACCATCGCACATCCCAGCTTCGCAAGTGCCGATTTTAACGACTCGATCCAATGACCGGTTATTTGCTACTTGCATTTTCCAACCTTTCGTTTAATCTTATTATTTCCCCTAGCATTCGTATATTCTCAGTTACGGCTCGATTAAGTATGGACATCAGTGCGCCTTCACCCAATGGATCTTTGTGAATTAGTTTTGCTTTCGACCTTACAGCTATTCCCTTTATGCAATCTCGGCTACATGGTGCGCCTATTTGCCAAACTGCGTCTTTTGGGTGATCTGTCCATCTTTCATGCCATTGGCCATTTAGGTAATAGCCGTAATGTTTCCCTTCCTGCCGACATCCGTCATAGGCTATTACCCCATAGCCCGTTCCTTCGGTTTGAGCCATTGCATACTTCGTAAGTCTGTCTGGAACCACAATATAAAAATAATTTGGGATATAGGACTGGCTAAACATGTAACGACGGTGCTTCTCAAAATAAGCTTTTGGGTCGATGTACTCTTCGTGTTTTGACACCTTTGACCAGCCACCAGCTTTTTGTTTTAATCCAGCAAGTTCCAAATTGAGGGCGGCTTGATCGGCATCGTTTTCGGAGGGGCCAAGTTTCTTACCTTCTTTCATGGTTTTTACGGCATATTTTATTGCAGCTAATTCTTTATCCAGATCAGACTTACTAACCTTTATTTCGAACTCGCAAGCAAACTTATTGTTTCCGGTGATACTCACTACATCAGCATTGCGTAAGCCTTCAGTTACAACAGCCATATGGTTGCGCTCAAAAAAAGCATATCTCATGACATCAAGTTTAACTTTGTGAGCTTCGACTATTTTCAATTTGCTCACCCTCCACTTTTACAACTACTTCCATATCATATTCGGTATCTTCAACGACTATTGACGCTACTATCTGACCACTGGTTTCTTGTTCTAGCTTATTAAGCTCTTCGCTCAAATGCTCTGATATAGTGCGCTCAAATGGCTTTAGAAAGCCTGGTTTATCTCGTCTAACAACTACTGGATGCCACATAATCTTTTATTCCTTCTCCTCTTCAACCCTATGAGCCAATTCCTTTTGGGCTTTATAGACATGGGTAAATTGTTTTTTTAGTTTATCTAGTGTCTGAACAAAAGCTTTTTTGCCAACTCTTGGAACATATTGACGCGCGTCTAGCATGCCTAGAGCTATTAAGAAAAGGTGAAGAGGAACATTGAAAATATCCTCTTGGGTAAGTTCTTCTTTGTTGCGCATGAAGGTATAGTTTGCGTCTTGAAATATTACAGTAGCTTTTATTTTTGGTGGTTGGTTTTTGCCGAAATGTGGCTTATCGGGAAGTAATATTTTACTCATAGCATTACACCAACTGTTGCGTTTGCCGGATTTTTCCGACTAGCAGCCCTTCGGTAAGCCGTAGGCATTGTCAGCCAGTAAATAGTGTCTTTACGGACCTTCCGTTTTTCGGCCAAATCTTTAATTGTCCCTGTTGCTATAATCTCATCACCTCGATAGAGGGTAACTTCTTTATTCCAGTACTGGCTATATCTCTCAATTTTTTGGTATTTCATTTTTCTGACCCTCCATTTATAGTTGCTATTACAAATTCCTCACGAATCGCCAGATAATCTTCGTCGCCAACTTTTAGATCCGAGGATGCGAAAGCTTGGAAGATGATGCGATCGCCAGGCTGCACTAATTTCACTTTCTCACCAATAGCAATTACCTTGGCAGTGCGTGGTTGTTCTCGTTTAGTTCCAGTACTAAGAATGATGCCTGATTTAGTCTCGGTTTGAGCTTTCTCTGGCACTGCAATGACATTATCGTTTAGTGGTTGAAATATCATCGCGTAACCTTTCCTCGTCTGCTTTTTCTGCTACCAATCGTACCGGCGATACGAGCTAGCTCACGATTGGCGTAAAAACCGCCAGTAGTTCCTTTTTTACCGCCCATAGCGCCAATCTTGCCATAAAAATCAGGGCCATATTTACGTTTATTGGTCGTTGCGGCACGTTTACCGCCTAATACTGTTCCAGCCATTTTATTCACCACCCCCTATTACTTTGCTTAATTACTATGTAGACATGATCCGGGTGAGCCGGTAGCCATATCTCTTCTAAAAACTTTCTGCGCCATTTATAGTCAGCTGTTTCTACTCCTTTCGCCTCTATTAGTTCAAAACTGCCATCTGGTTTTTCAACCCTGAAGTCGATTTTGTGACTTACCTTAAAAGCTCGTTGCCCATCTTCTCGAAAACACCAGATCTCAACCTTGAACTGCGGCTCAATTGCCACGATGTCTTTTGCTTTAAGCCTTAGTTCTAACTCCTGAGCGATTGAAGCCTCATATTTTGAATCGTATTTACGCCCGTTAAAGACGGTTTTCTTGGCTCCGTACTTATTGCCGAGTTGTTGGGTGTACATCTATTTAGCTCCGTTCAAAGTCATTTTGATTTTCTTAATCTCGTCCAGCATTTCAAGCGTCTGAGTAAGACAATCAAATGTAAGGCGCATAACCTGCGTAGGTTCGTTACGCTCTTCACATTCGGCGATCTCCTTATTCAGATGCACCAAATGCCGGATGAGTCCTTTGCGTTGGTCGTGAGTCGGTAAAAGCCGACAGATATAACGCAAGTCTTGTTCGTAACTATTTGTCTTTACGCTCATATTTCTCCACGCGATCTAAAAATGTAGGGTCCGACAAGTCATTTAAAGCCTTTCGGATTTGTTGACGTGCTTCAGCTCGGACTTGTTGCTTACGCATTTGTCGCCCGAACCAATCTCTTCTTTGTAACTTTTTTTGTGATTTTTTTGGGTTTGAGTCCTCGTACTCTAGTGCTAACGAGTCTGTAGTAGCCATATTTATCCTTTCTGAACACTTTTGGATGTGGTGTTCGCACGATTATTTTTACTGGTATGCCAATTTGCTTGACGTTGATCTTGATCGTTTCTTGATCCTTGTATGGATCGTTTTCCAAGAGTTCGAAATGAAGTTTAAGTTTATCCAGCATAGATTTTGCTCCTCCAAACTGCCTTTGGATTTTTGTGGGCAATTGGCCGCGTGGTTGGTTTATATTCACCAGTGAACTCAATTACTCCAGATCTATGCCCGGCTTGCATGACTGCGCCCAAGGCTCGGTTTTCGCCGGTATGGATGCCTTGTTCGGCTAGAACCTCCCAAATTGCATCAGATGTAAATTCGTAAGTGTTCTTAGCAACCTGAATGAGCGCCGTTGCTGCTGCTTCTTTCCAAATTGTGGTCGTATTTCGATAAGCAAGATTTATGCCTTCTTGCTTCTTTTGTTCAGCTTGGTCAAAAAGACTCCGCTGTTTATTTGTTAAAATGCTACTTCGAGGTTTTAATGCCCACCGCATTTTTCCCACCTTTCTTAGGTTTTCGGCGAGATATTTGTCCGGCTATTGAACCATAGAGTTTTGCTCTTTGCGGTCCAGTTAAACCGTTCCGATCCCGTTCCATTGATCCAAAGCCTTTTGGTACTTCCGCTTTGCCACCAATTGTCCCCATCTTCGTTTTGAAATAATCGTCGCCGTATTTCGCTTTAATTGTTGTGGCTGATTTCAGCCCTCCTTCTCTGGTACCTGCCATTTTTCCCACCTTTTTACGTTTATATTGATTCTTTGTTTAAATTTGATTTACCTCCTGACTCTGTTTAGGTTCCTCACCCCGGTAATAAGCGTCTTGTTCCTCTGAAGTCGCATAGTCATCGGCACCGTTAGGCATTCCGCAATGATCACAGCGTGGTACTTTCATCAAGTAGCCACGATCATCGTCTTGTTCCCAAAACCAGGTATATTTAGTTGCTCCACGGTGTCCGTTAATGCAATCAGTCGCTTTTGGGTAACATTGCAAAATCATGTCGTTAATCGTTGCCATCATGTACCTCGGCTTTCGCTTCTTTTCGGTCCTCTTCGGATTCACCCAATGTAGCTTCGACTAATTCAACTCGTGGTTTGTTGTCGGTGTAATCGCCATCAGCGTCCGCCTGATCGAGTTCAATTGCTTTTTGTAAATCAATAGACAATGGTGCGTATTTACTTAAAAGGAGTTTAATGACTGTCTTTTGAGCCATAGCGTCAAAGTTATCTACCCAAACGCCCTTATTGGCTTTGAATGTCTGGCTGTATCTTTTGCCGTGGCGCTGTAATTCTTCGACCGTCATATATAGGTTCTTTTCAAAACCATTGAGGAGTAGGAAGTAAGACATATAGCCAACGATTTTGCCGGTGCGCTCACGCTCGAACTTAAAATCAAACATGATTTCGCCGGTCATTGGGTTAATGCCTGAGATCTCATTTTCGTAAACAATCCTCGCGCCGATCGTTTTAAACTGACCGCTGCGCTGCGCTAACTGCACAAAGCCTTTCCAGCCAATCTGCAACTGTGGCTCACCCTTGTAAGCGATGATGTAGGCTTGGCCTAGGTTCTGGTTGAATGGCAACTTAATTGCTGCGGCCATGAGGCAACAGTTATAAAGCTTGACCGGATCTAATTCTTTTAGCTTCGAGTCTGAGTTTGCCAATGTTAGAACGCTTGATAGAAATTGCTGCGTACCTTCCCCAAGCACGTCTTGGGCTTGTTTTATGAAACCTTGGTCATGCACCATGCGTGTAATAGTTAATTCGTTTGCCATGATTAATAGCTCCAATCCCCAAGTTCGCCCATTTCAGGAATGAGGAACTGTGGTTGTTTATCGCCAAAATCAGCTATTGCATCTATGCAACGGCGCAATTTGCGTTCTCCAGCTTCGACGAATTCAATGCTTGCGTGGAAATACTGCACCCGATAAGGCGCGACAGTTTCAGCTACGCAAAAGTAAAAGTTTACTAATGACGGATCTACTTTTAACGAAGATGCAGCGATTAGCGTGTATACTGCGGACTGCAGATCATAGTGATTCCATGAGGCGGCTTTTTGGAACTCGTCAAATTGCGCAGTAGTCTTAATATCTGTGACAATTGCAGCTTCTTTGTTCACGAGCTTAGTAGCGTCAGCTTTGCCTCTAAGTTCAATTCCTTCGACAGTTTTAGCAAACATCTCGTGCTCGTGTTTTACGGTTTTGCCTAAAAGGTATTCAGCCGAAAATGGATGGTCCTCAATATTCTTAACAATGTGAGTAACTGCATCAAACTGTTCGTTGGTAATGATATTCTTACCGGCAGCAATTTGAGCGTCTCGCCACTCACGAGCGTCTTTAGTTCTAAAATCGGTAAATTCGCTAATAGCGAAGGTATCATCACCGCCGAGCACTAACATGTGGGCTAATTGCCCAAGGTCGATATAGCTACTGGATGGTTCTGGAAGCATTCCTTGTTTAGCGGCTACTGCGTAATCAATACCCGAATCAAGAATCTTTTTCATTGACGAGTATGACCACTCTGGCCGTTTATGATAGTTATAAAACATCGGTTTTTCTTTCTCGATGATTTGAGTTCCCATAGTTGTAGTTCCTCCTCTATGG
>JAEHJW020001677.1_pt1 | contig 32607 bp, 42 predicted proteins | sample 9271431 | NCBI WGS metagenome assembly JAEHJW02 | reverse complement strand
AAAACAATATTACTGGATAGCTAAAGATATCTGTGCTTTTCCACCCTTGCTACTGGATAATATTTCCACTACTATTGGTCCTTGGGGTGGATACAATCACCTAGCTCATTACCTTAAATTTTACCAGCGCGTACTACCCTGAGCCGTATTATGGTTTCCCTCTTCAGGAAAAGAATAATACCGATCGGCAACCTTTCCGCCAATCCATCTAATAACCCCCTGACCTATCGCCCGCCCCATAAATGCCACTGTGCTACTATCCGTCCAACTATTGGCTGTATTGATATTATCAAAAGCAAATCTTGCTTGACCAAGCTTTCCTTTTTTCACTGATTCCCAAAGGTAAGTTAAGGAAACCTCAGTTAAGTGGTCCCATTTCCCTATTACTAAATCCTGTTCGACTAAATTCATATAAGTCCTAGTCAGTTGGCCGTAACTAAACTTGGTAGAATCGAATTTTAAATAGGACAGCGCCCAGTTGAAATCAGCTAAAATATTAGAATAAGTAAGTGGGAAAGTAAGATCTACTTGTCGGAGAAAGGCCTGTGCCGCTTTTTGCCAATCCTCCTTTTTATCTGAAATCTCAGCCATTTGCTTCCAATAAGCTGCCTGCTTATAGGCTTGCTCTAAAGGATCAGACGAATCAACTATTAATTTATCTGCTGCTTTTTTAAGGCGTTCCATCCTTCCCCGCCTGGACCATATTCTTTCTTCCATAACTGGATATTATACTATAGGTTCCTAGAGAAAACAATAACAGGGTTCCTTGTTGGCAATTTAGCGGTTTGATCTTAGAAATGCGGGAATTTCTTAGACTTCGTAGCTTTTGAAGCTAACTTGTCTTGAAAGGACTATCTTAAGGATAGTCTTTTTTTGTGGTTTTAAAAGAACAAAACTATTATACCATAAAACATTACTACTGTTGATAACGGTTGTCAATACCCCAAAATAAAGGTATTGATGTTTCGGTTTTCTTTCGGGTAGTATAAAGAATACTATTAAGTAATTTTGTTTACAAAGTAGTATCTTAATAGCACAAATATTACTGCCCGAATATGATTATTAGTGAGCAGGACTTTATAAAATTTATTACAGTTAAAAAGGACCTTAAAGGAGGCTCAATTAGGACTTGTGGAACCAGGCTTAGAGTTGTGAACCGCTTTTTTATAAAACTTCCATATACCAATAAAACCATTGAGGATTTTTTCTACTATCTGCAAACTGAAAGGAAATTAAAACCCAATACTTTAAGTACTTACTCTTTCGTACTAGGCTATATTAAAGATTATCTTTTGGATAGAAAATACAAAGTTAAATTTGATATTCCCCATTTTGAAAAACAACACCCACCTATTATTGTTCTAACAGATCAGGAAATAGAAAGATTACTACAAATAAGGCTTCCTTTTTACCATGTCAGCCAACCTATTGAATGGCTTTCAGACAGTATCCAAGCTCTTGCCACATTTATTGCTTATACTGGCTGCAGATTTGATGAATCAGCAAGATTACAAGTTAAATATGTAGATATTCCAGCTCAAAAAGCCATGATGACTCAGACTAAAAATGGAGAATTTAGGTTTGTTTACTTTTCTGAACCATTACTTTCCATTCTTAAAAGACAAGTAGAGGGAAAAGAACAGGATGATTTAGTCTTTCCTAATTACTATAAAAAGAAGCATAACAATGGAGATTTTAATGAAAGGTTAAGAGAAATGGCTAGAGTAGCAGGAATTAAAAAATATGTCTCTGCTCACAAATTAAGGCACAGCTTTGGCACTACTCAATATGAATCAGGTAATGATATAGCTATGGTTGCAACCCTTTTAGGCCATAAAGACATTCAAACTACCTATGATACTTATGTTCATCTGGCAGACAAAACAGTCAGGCAAGCTACATATAAACACCCAACTTTAAATAAATACCTTCACCCCCTGGAAAGATTAAAGCAAATAAAGGAAGCACTTGAGAAATTTAACATTCAGGAAGATTTAAGGTTGTCTGAAAGATTTAAAAAGGGATTAATTGATCTATTCTATAATGAAGAAAGAAGGTTAAGAAATCTTGGTCCTCCCAAACAAAACCCGCTTCTTGCGGAAGCGGGTTTATTAGCTAAATCCCCTCTCGAAGATTAAGACTAGCTTCTTACGAAGCAGCCACAGTATAGCTTTTTTTACTGAAAATACAACAAGAAATTGGTAAGAAAATAATCCCGCAATTATCACGCAACTAATCGTGCATTAACTCTACATAAAATCTTAGTCCTGCAACCAATTAAAATAGTGTCTGCTGTTCTATCAAAATGGACCATTAAACCATCAATATCATTTCCTATTCTTTGTTCTTGCCCTAGTTTAAGTGCTAAGTTGCCATCTTTTCCAGCTTCTTTATATAAAGCTACTTTTTCTTTAATAGGACAACCATCACATTTTTCCATTATGCTGCCTTTTCAATGTCTACTAATAGATCATTTATCAAACTTCTTTGGATTAGATACATTCCAAATAAGACTCTTGGGGTTACTTCAAAATCTTTTGTTCCTTCATCTATTGATTCATAAGGAACTAAAATGGAAGGTCTTAAAGCTACTCTCATCATTCTGTCTAAAACTAGAAAATCTCTGCTGACTTTATCAGCTCTTAAGGCTCGATCTTGTTGAAAATCGGTTGGAATTAATGTTTCAACCATTAACTTCTCCTTGTTCTAGCTACTCCTCTAAAAAAGAATGTTCCATGATACCACCCTGTTAAACCCTCAACTCCTTTATCTCCATGTAGATTCCTAAAATGATTTTGCCTGTTAACAGGCATAGATTCAGCAACCACTGCTCCAATAGTTTTACACAATAATCTTCTGTCACAACCTATCTGGATTGTTTGGGCTGTCCTGCCAAAATGCTCCAATAAATCCCCATTCATCCCCTCTTTATAAAGACCCTGTTGTTTTGCCAATGCAGTAGCTAAACTATAATCCTGCCCTGCTTGGGCATATCTTTCAATCTTTTTAGCAATAGGACATGTCACGCACGCTCTTAATCTTTCGCTCATAGTTTCTTTAATTTTTTCCACCACTTTCTAATCACCTCTTCCGTGATTTCAAAAGGTATGGTAACTAGGCAAAAAAAGAACTCAATTCTACTTTTCATCTGTTTTCTATATATTTGAAAACTTTATGGCCTAAACCAACTGCCATAACATAATCACCCAATCTTATTAAAGTCTGAAAAGTTGCTTCATCAATTAACTTTGTCCCCTGTGCACCATAAGCTATAAAGTGGATACCAACTCCAATTACAGTTTTTTTACCATCTAAAAATTCAACAACACTTTTAATTTTGTTCATTTTTATCCTCCTTTCTTAAATAATCTTCTAAAACTAAATGGTTCTGTTAAAATCTTGAACCTCTTTTTTTCTATCTTCTCTCCCAAATTTTGTGCTTCCTCCATCATGGGTTGCACTGCTTCTGCCACTTTATCTTGAGTTTTTTTGGGAAGATTAGAAACAGTCTTCCTTAATTCCTCAAGACCTTGTTTAACTCCTGCCAGTTCTACCCTAAAGTTTTGTAAATCCTGTCTATCTTTTGCTAAATCAGAATCTATCCTGTCAACTACTATCTGTAGTCTTTCCTGTCCTTCAACTAATGCTTTTAATTGTTCTTCCATAATTATTTTGGCAATAACTGTTTTAATTGACTAATTTTGCTCCAGGGCCAGCCTTTTCCATAAAGAATTCTTTTAGCCTCAGAAACGAGCCTCTGTAATGTGGTTAAATCGTCTGATGAAGGTTGGGGTGCATCATAAGGTATCCCAAAAGCAGCACAAATTGCTTTTGCTAACGCAGTGGAGCATTCATCTACCCGATTTGGTAAATTATCCCTGTTATTAGTACCACACTCTATCAAAACACAGGGAGTTTTCGCGGTTAAACTGGACCATAGATAATAATGGGTAATATTTGCATTAATTCTTTCTGGGTGGTAAGCAATACCAGTTAAAGGGAAATAAACTTCATTAATCTTTTTGGCTAATTCCTGGGACCTGGCATTAACCGCATCTTCCTCTGGTGATGGGGCTCCTGCTAATCCCCCGCCTACACCATAAATATCAGCGTCATAGTGGATAGCCAAAAATAAATCAAAATCCTGATAAGCCTCCTGCTGACAGTTGGCATTAGCATCAAATAAAATTACCTGGAAACTTCTGGCAATCAATTTACCAGCTAAGGCATCCCTCATCTTTGGAGTCCAGTCTGCTTCTCCTGGTGCTCCTGTGCCACCCCTTAAATTAAGGTTGCAGTTGTCCTTAATATTCTGGTGGCCTGCTGAAATACCAATTTTCATATTATTTATTAATCAATGCACTCTCAATTACTCCAAGTCTTCTATCAATTGACTCTAAAGTAGGTTTAATTTCATCCTTAGTAACAAATTGCTCATTTTGTCTTTTATCCAAAGCTTCATTAGCTTCTACTTTAGTTACCATTACAGCTATATCTTGTTTAAGAGGAGCAACAGTAGCAAAAGCAAAAGCAAGAGCAATAGCCGAAATAATCGCTGCGATAGAGGCGAGAATAAATTGGTTTTCTTGGATTTTTTTAAGTATTCCATTCATAAATACCCTTCATATTAGATTTCTGCTGCTCCCATCATCCCGCCTGCTGGTGCTGGGGTATAGGTTATGTTTAAGGTCGGCTTACCTGACACATCAGCAGAAGAGTTAAACTGGACATAGTTGTTGCCAGTTACTTCCACATTGGCGTTGTCGTAGCCAATCTTTAACGCCAATTGGGTATAGCCAGTCTTGTTGACAAAACCAATTCCCGTGGCGTTTAAGGTAAAAGTGAGAGTGGCACTTAAAGTAATACCCGTAATATCAGCCCGTCCTGCCGCGTCGATCCCTTCTGTAGTACCAAAGTTGGGGAAATCGGTAGCCTGTGGGCTGATGGCATTGGCAAACGTGGACTGAGTGACTGTGATATATCCTGTTGCCCCGTTATCCGCATCTCCCTTGGCAGTGGGATAAGTGTCCAAAGTGGCTGCGGTGACTGTTGCCCCTGCTGTGAGTGAAGAGGTGTCAAAAGGCAAATTGCCCCGCCCAATATAGAAAGATGAGGCATTTTCCTTGAAGGCCTGAATAAATATGGTAGCATCGACTGTACCGCTTGCGGCTGCCCTGACTGCTGCCCAAGTGGTATCGTGAGCCCAGATCCTTCCATCCGCTGCATTGGAAACAGGATTCATGGTAGCAAGAAAGATTTGAGGAAGTTTGGGGCTGAGTTGGAGGCCACTGAAATGCAAAAAGGCGCCGTAGGGGTCTGTAATATACCTGTCTGCCAAATCCATCTTAGTAAGAATTGGCGCAAGAACTTCAGCTACCCAGTCGGAAGTCTGGAACTTGGCTCTAATAATTGGCTTTTTACCCTGCATCCCCACAAACTGATGGCAGGAATTGGGAGTGAGTTTGATAATCGGATCTTTAGTCCCCAATAAATACTTGCCAGCCTCGGTGTTGGCAAGCTGCAACAAATACTTCTGGTGTTTTAAAAACCATTCTTTAGAAAACATCATCCTAGAATCCCAACTGGCTACCCATATATAGCCATTTCGCTGCTGTAGTTGAATACCTGAAGGCCACCAGATCAATCTTTGCTGCTGCTGTGGATAAAGTAGGGGCTGCACTTGCTCCAAAAGAAAATCCACCTGCTGCTGAAGACCAGGTGATAGTTCTTGTGCCTGTAGCATCCTGTTTAAGTTCATAGATTATTACCTGACCATTGGTGGGGTTGGTTGGGGCATCCATTGTCCTGTTTCCTGCTAAAACAACAGTGAAGTAATTACCCAAAGCTGCATTGGTGGCGATATTGGCTCCATCAGTCAAAGCAGAAACAGCAGGTTGAAGATACCCGCCCATTGCGATTGTTTTATTGGTTAAAGTCTGAGTGGCTGCTATCGCTGCTAAAGTATCACTGGCAGTATTTGGCATTGTCATTAATTTAGTTTTACCTGCATCCTGATAAAGCGAAGCTACAACAGGAGTAGTTAGGGTTTTATTGGTTAAGGTTTGTGCTGTTGTTAAATCAACAACTTTAGTAGTGTCTAATGCTCCTGTAGTGGTATTTACCAAATTTGCTAAAGCAGTCCTAGGATAATATTTAGAATGAACCCACACTTCAAAAGTATCACCATTGGAATGTGACTGTGCCCCATTATATGATCCTGAAATTCCTCTGTCTCCTGTATCAGTTAAAGTAACTGAGTTAACACCTGTTCCTGTCCAATGGACAAATTCAATGGTAGTAGTATCAGGAGTTCCATCAGAATTTTTCTTAAAAATTACACCTACTCCCTCTGAACCTAAACCAGTAATATCATTTAAGGCAACTGTTAAACCACTTGCGGTAATATCCGCACTTAGTGTGGTTGAAAAATTATCTGGTGGTGCTTGTAAGATAGCTGATATTGTGCTCATTTTTTGCCACTAAAAAACCGCCTGCAATTCCATATAGAATTTGAGGCGGTCACTAAGTTCTTTAGTTGAACCTTATATTCAAATTATATCACTTTTTCTGCTTTGTTTTCAAGGTTGAAAGTGAAAATTTATACTTCCTTAAATCTGTTCCAAGCTTAATTTTCTTGGTACTAGTTTTTAATTTAGCCTGAGAAATCTTTAATCTAGGCACTTTAATTTGTTTAGGCTTTTTAGGTTTAGCGTATTTTGCCTGAACTGCTTTTTGTTGAGCTTTTAAATCACTAATTTGTTTAACCATTTCTTCATTAGACAATTTTCCTAATTCATTCAATTTAATAATGTCATTAATTTTAGAAGTAAACTGGCTAGAATATTTTTGCAACTTAATTTTATCAACTTCTGGATCACCAGTTAGATTAGGTTCTTCCAACTGCCTATTTAAAGGAATAGAAACAGAATTACCATTTTCATTTAAATAGAAAAGTTTTCCGTTGGCTTCTTGAGGTTTACCTGTCATTTCTACTTTATTTTTTGCCTGATATTCTGCAATTTCATTTTGGATTTTTTGTTGAGGTGATAAGTTTTCCTCTGCTGCACCAGCCTCTTTAATACCAAAATAACTTTGAGATTGTGAAGGTAAAGCAGGCTGATTGGTATTCATTAATTTATTAATTGCATTAATTCCATCATTTAGAGGAATATCCCCATGTTTAATGCCTGTTTTAATATCCTGAACTTGTCTTTCAATTCCTTTTTGTTTGAATAAATCATTTAATTGCTGTTCTTCTTCTGATCTAACAGCCCCACCTAAAAATCTTCTGATAACTGGAACCTGGTTAATATCTTCTCCTGAATAATTATCTTTTTTAGCAAAAGGTGTAGTTGCCATTTCTCCAAGTCTTGCAAACCCTGTTAGATAGCCTCTGGTTAAATTCTGAATTTGATTAGGTGATTGGTTGGTCATTGCTCCAATTTGGTTATAAATAGGTGCAGTAGATTTAGAGGTTTGGAATTGGGCTGGATAATTCTTTTTAGACTCAGGCACAATAGGAAATCCTGTAAAGAAGTTTTTATTGGCTGCACTTTCCACTACTGGCCTGATAGCAGTAGGAATGGTATCACCAATATTAGTAATAGGAGAAAAAGCGGATAAAACATTTTTCAATGATTGAGCAATATCCCCACCTTTTCCATCAGCATAAGATAAAAATGATTCTAAAGGATTGGCTAATTTACCCACATCACCTTTAGGAATTTTTATATATTGTGCTCCTCCCAAAGAAGAAACAGGGTTATCAGATAACATTATAATAAAGTTGTTTTGTTTATCTGATGGTGTAACTATTCTAGGATCATTAAAGGAAGGAAAGTTTCTATTCCAAGCATATAATGCTAAAGCAGGAGCAGCAGTAATCATGCCTACCCTAGTTGATACTCCCACAGGATCATTTTTGAAGGAACGTACTAACCTATCAACTCCTTGAGCTCTAGCATTTAAGAAAGCATATATAGCATTTAAAGATTGGGTTTTACTGCCTCTCCTGGCAAAATTAACAGTAGCTTCTTGAGCTGCATAGGCTCCTCTGGCTCGTGCTTCTTCCAAAGATAACCCTGTTTTTAAAGCTTGATTGTAGGCTTTTTGAAATGCTGCAATTCTAGTAGGTTGTTCTGATGCTTGCCCTATTGCCTGTAAGACTTTATAAATATTTCTAGGGTCTTTCAATGATATTCCAGTTTTAAGTACATTAATAGGTGTTTTTGCAATAGCAGACATTAATGATGATTCTGGCTTAGGAGCTTGAGACAAATCTTTAACAGATTGCTTTAGAAATGGCTGATCCAATGAAATTCTTGAAGTTAATCCTCCTGATTTAAGAAATTCCTGATAAACATCATTTCCGATCATATAATGAGCTAAACCTGAAACAAATTTAAGAGGATTAAGCCCAATATTGACAAAAGCAGATTGCAAATCTCTAGCTGTGTTAGGAATAGCAAATTCAGGATTTACACCTGTGGCTGTAGCCCTGAATACCCTAGTAGGAGCTGCCAATATTTTAACTATGGTATTTAATCCTTCCTCTGATAATCCTTTAGCTGCGTCAGCTACTTCCATTGGTACTTTATATTTCACTGCTTTACCATTCTCAAAAACAGAAATAGTGGATTGTCCTAAAGTATGCCCATTAACTTTTTTAATCATTCCTTCTGGCAACTGATCTTTTAAAGAAGCAATAGCTTTAGCAACTTTTTGTCTTTGGCCTAATCCTACAATTTTATAAGTATTCTCAATAATGCTTTGTATCGGATCAACTATTTGTCTTTCACTGCCCTTAATTCCTTTAATAACATTTTGACTGCCCACTGAACCAGCTCCTTTAGTTTGTGGAGTACCACCCAAGTATTCATCTACTGTATCCATTACCCTTTTAAAAGGCACATAAAACTGGTTATTTGCTTTCATGGAATTGTAAGCTTTTTGAGACATAATGCCTGTATTAACTAAATATTGCTGAACTAAATTATCTTGATAAGCATAAAGTTTTTTAAGAGCTACGCCAACTTTAGCAAGTTGCTCTTTATCCCCTATTTGTCCTTGTTTAAGTAATCCATCTAGAGCATTAGTATTGCTCCCTCTAATTCCTCTTTGTTTTAGTTCTGCATCTCTTAAAGCAATAGCAGCCCTTCTTAATTCATTAACATCAACAGATTTTAGGATAGGGGATAATTCATAATCAGTATGATATTTACCAATAGAACCAGCACCATAATAACCTGTTATGGCATTTCTAATCTTTTGATCTTCTCCTGCCTGTTTACCTAATTTAGAAATTGGATGAAGTCTATCTAAGGCCTCTGTATAAATCTTATCTACTTTCCCCTTGATACCTTGAAAAAGATTATCTATACTTCCAGTAAATGAATTGTTCCCAGTTTGCTCAGATATGCCAGCACCCATTTTTGTTTCTGCTTGCTTTATTGGGACTATCCCTTGTTGCATGGCCTTTCCTAATCCCTGTATTTGCTCCTTTTGTGGCGTTAATAAAGTTTCTGGTACAGAAGGAGTGGAGGCTTGCCCTCGTAGCACTGGCAATCGGTTCTTACCTATTATTTCTGCTTCTGTATTATTAACTTGATTTTTCCCCACAAAATTCAAATTAGGAATTGGATTTTTCTGATAACCTGGAGCCCTATCAAGTACCTGTAAATACCAATCAAAAGCTTTAGCCATTTTTTGATTAGTCCAGGTAGAGGCTTGTGGACCAAATACCCCTTCTGCAACCCTTTGGGCATTAAAAGAAATTTCTGGTAAGCTAGCTTTAGCTGGCTTACTGCCCTGCATTGCTGCACTAAATTCTTTCATTAAGTTATAATCCATCCTGTCTAAATTCCTGGCATTAGAAATAGCTTTACTGGCAATTTCTTGATTAATATGTGTTGGAGCAGCTTTTAGTAAATTACTTAATTCTCTACCTTTTAAGGCAGCAGTAAATTTACTCAAAGAATTCATTGCTCCTCTTGGGTTAGCTGTAGCAATATCTACCCCCATTGCCAATAATGGATTTTGTATACCTAACCCTGTTCCTCCTATATCTGAAGGTTCTGTAATTCCCTGAACTATTGATTGTTTTAAAGGTTGACCAGTTCTAGCAGTGCGTAAGGCTCCACTAACACCTCCATATAAAGTATTAAAAGCTGCTCCTTGAGGAGTGGCACTAAGCAGTGATTGCCCTGTTTTTAACAGTCCTATGCCTTTATTCAAAACTCCTGGTTTTTGAAACGCTTGATGTGCTTCGTTAGCTGGATTAACTATTTGATTTTGGAAATAATTTATTACTGGTCTGGAAATATTTGGCGGTAAGGCAGCCTGAATTAAGCCATAATCAGGAGTAGTGGAATGAATATTTACAGGTTTGGATAATTCCCTGCCAATTTGAGGAGCGTTATTAATTGCATAACCTACCATTCCCCCAACTGGATTTTGAGCTGTTTGCTGCCAGGAAGAAACTGCATTTTGACCAAGTTTAGAAAGAGCCTGTCCGACTCCTCCTATAATATCTTGGAGAGGTTTAAGTTTAGATAATGCCATATCATATTAAGAAAATGTCTGATACATACCTGTACTAGCTTGAATTTGCTTTATTTGATCAGGTGTTAATCCGTATACTGAAGCTAATCTTTTTTCTTCTTCGGTATAATTTCCTGAAGCTCTATTAACTTTGACAGGAGCAGCATAAGCCATGCTGTTACCTGCACTCATATTTAAGCTAGGTGATTGATTAGGTGCAAAAGTATAAGCTGTAGGGTTAAAGCTGCCAGTAGCATTTAAGGCAAACTGATGAGCTTGATCCAAAGTTTGGCCTTTTTCCAAAGCCCATGCTTCTAAGTTTTGCTGCCATTGGGTTTTTTCTAAATTCAGTTGAGCCACTCTATTGGCATAATCCTGCCAGGCTGACATAGTGGCCTGTGCCTTTGCTTTAGCTGATTCTGCCTTAGCTCCTGCAATCTGGTTCAATTTATCCTGTAAATCAACATCAATTTGATTTTTGGCAGTAGCAACTTGAGTAGTTAAATCTCCAATGGATTTAGAATAGAAATTTTTAACTCTTTCTCTTTCAGAATTAATTGAATCTGTAACATTTTGATTTTGTCCTGCTAATGTAGAAAGAGAAGAAAATGCTTGTTTGCCAAAAGCTTCAGCCATTGCAGGATTAGAAGAAGAACCATAACCACCTGTGTAGGCAAGTTGAGAAGCCTGTCTATTCTGTAATTCACCTAATAATTGTTTAACTCTGGCTGTTTCCTGTTGATTAGTTCTGGCTGCTTGATCTGATCTGGTTTGTAATTCACCTAATCGTGCAGATTGCTCAGCTTCATATTGAGGTTTTTGCTGATTTAACAAAGTATCATAAGAACTTTTAGCTGTTTGTGCCTGTCCTGGTAAGGAAGATTGTACCTGATTAAGATAATCTTGCTCCTGACCATATGCTTCATTAATCATATCCATAACAGAAGGAGCATTGCCACCACCTCCGCCACCAAAACCTCTAGCTGTTTGAAGTCTGCCAACATCTCCTCCAAATTGCTGTAAAAAGTCCTGTTTTGCTGCATCAGGATTCCAACCCTGGTAATAATCCATCCAATTACCTGAAGCTGATTGTTGTTGCTGTTGCTGAGCTTGTCTATCTGGAGCTACAAAATTATTAGTAGGTCTAGAGGTGCTTGTTCCTAATACTGCTGGCTTTTGAGGACCATATTGAGGTGGCGGTGGAGGTGGTGGAGGAGTTTGAGCACTCTGAGGACCTAAAATGTTAGAACCTCCTTGTGCAGTTCTATTTGAAGTAAATCTTTCTGTAATTCCAAAATCTGGTAATCCAAACCATGATCCTGGATGTGAACCTAACAATCCCATTTTTTTATTTATTTCCTTTCATGTGTTATAATTTGTTTATGTTAAAAACTATAAGTCTTAAATTATTAATCAAATTATTAATTTTTGTACTATTTTTTATATTTATGATGTTTTTCATTAACCTTTTCAGAGGTGAGCATTTTTGTATTGGTAACTCCAATATCTGCTTTACTTCTGAATAATGAAAAACTTGAAAAAACTACTAATGCTTCTGCTATTAGTACCTCTTTTAAGTTCTCCAGTTTCCGCTCAACAAGGTTGTTGCTCTTGGCATGGTGGTATTTCGCACTGTGATTCTTCTGTTGGCCGTTATGTTTGCAGTGATGGAACTTATAGCCCTTCATGCGGTTGTTACCGCGCACAACAATCATTTACTCAAGCTAGAAGTTGTAATTATTATCTATACAACGATATTTGTTACGACTTCGAAGCTAAAAAGTTTTGGGTAAATGAAAATTTTTACAAACTTAATGACCCAACTCCTCAAAATAAGTTAAAAGAAATTCTATGTTCCCCTGCTCCTACCCCTAGTTGTCCAGCAATAGTTAAAGCTGAAGAATCTTTTAATTTGACCCCTTACCTTCTTATTTCTGGACTATCATTTACCTTTGGCCTCTGGTTACGAGGTAGATATTCAGACAAACAACCTTCTTGATTTTTTAAAGTGCAATTTTTTCCACAAAAAAACCGCCCTTCATTCACTATGAATGTTGAGCGGTAGAAAGTTCTTTTCTTACCTGAACTCTTTAATTATACCATTTTTTCAAAAATCAATGCAAGAGTTAAAACCTATCTCCACTGTGTAGGAATATTACCTACTGCTTGCGGTCTAACCCTTATCTCACTAGAAATAATTTGTGCCCTGGAACCTGTACCAGAAATATTTACCTGAGTTGAAACAATATTTGGCTTATTAATTGGCGTATATTTAATTATGGTATTACTATTACTTGTTGAAGAAGATGGCTGATAACCCCATCTATTGTTATAACCAAACCTTCTAGAACCCCAACCTGCTAAAGTTACAGCAGGAATAACAGAGACAGCTTTAGCAGTTGAATTTAATCCATCTGCCCCTTCAGTTAAATAGGAAATATTTACTGTTCCTCTAGTTACATTCCTTAATTTAGTCTTAGCATCAATAACTGTTTTCATTCTAAAAGGCATACCATAATCATCCTTTTTAGAAAGGTAGGACCAAGTAAAATCAGTTCCCTCATCAGAAGCGTATTCATCAGATAACTCAACTACATTTCCTGTAGATTTCCCTATTAAGAAATGGTATTTATTGGAAGAATCCAAATGAACAGACCCGCACCAAGCATCAGTTAAGGTCCAGGGCCCCACAAAAGCTAATCTTTCTACATCATAAACAAGCTCAGTCCAAGATGCTGTACCAGTGGGAATAAACCAATGGTATTTCTTATCAGAATATTCAGCCCAAGTTTGCTGAATCCTGGCAAAATTCACCTGATCTACAATAGATTGCACTCTAGCTGAAATAGGCTGGAACCTTAACACAGCTGATAAAATATTTGGTTCATAATCAAGTTTTGCTAAAGCCAAACCTCTTCCTGGAATATAGGCTACAAACATTACTGAGTTTTCAACTTGCTTAATAGTGGCTGCAGAAATACAACCTACTCCATCAACTAATTTATTAACTGTTAATTCATTAATGCCCAAAGTGGAATTGTAGCTTAATACTGCCTGGTGAATTGACATTCCCTTAAAGATAATAATTTTCCCTTCTTTTTCTGATAACCCTGTCACTCCCCACCTGTCATTTGATTGCTTTTCAATAGAGTAATATCCACCTCCAACGGAATAGTGAAATTTATCAATATTTGGTCCTGATCCACTCCACAACACCACTGAATCATCATCAGTTAAATGCCCTAAAACAACTTTCTCCTTATAAGGATAAATGTGGGCTGCCACTGGTCCATCAGTAGTGTCATAAGCTTGAGGAAATACTGTTGATGAAGGAATGATAGTGCCATAATCAATCCAAGTAGTGACATTAGCAGGCACACGAGTCATATAAGACTCTGCAGCTGATTCCCTACCCCAAATAATACTTCCTTTAATTGATCCTGTTGGTGAACCTTGAGTCCAGGAGAGAGTAATAAAATTAGAACCCAAAGATAAATCTACTGGCACATTAGCAATAGTAACTGGATCAGAAGCCAAAGTTTGTCCAACATCTGATTCATGGGATACTCGAAATGAATAAGTTAAAGGTCCTGTTGTACCTGATGATTTAGTTACTAAAAGGGAAGTAGGAGGAGAAATTTTGGTGTAGGATAAAAGAGTAGTTCCATCATATCTTGCCAAAGGATGCACCCCATCAACTAAATATTCTTTTCCATAAACCTGCACCCCTTCTACTCTTGCACCTGAGGCAAAAGAAGCTCCTAAAATTCTAGTATATGAGCTGCTTGATTGTTTAGTTAAAAATCCCTGATCTGTTACAGCTAAAATATCCACTACCCCATTTAAATAAAAATCTGTGATAAACCTGACTGTAGATTCATCTGCTAGATAAAATTGGCCTGTGCCACCTCTAGGCTCTAAAATTCCTTTACCTACTAACCTTAAATTAGTGGCATCCCTAACTTCTTCAGGGTCTAATTCACTGTCAAGCAAAAAGGTATCTAACCCTTTACGGGCTGATGAGTAAGTAGCTATTGCCTCACGAGGGGCGGGTCTTGATCTTCTTGATCTTGGTATAAATATAGCCATTGTTCATTTAGTCATCACCTATGGTAAAGTTTTGCAACTCTGCCTCGGTCCTTATTTGATTATTCCTTCCTATATCAGTTGACACCTCATTAGCTACCATTCTTTGTAAAAGTAAATCAGCCTTATCTTGAAAATCTGCATATTCTGGTTGGCCTCTTTGCCTTAAGGCTTTTTCTGATACCCGATCAATCAAAAATTCAGGATTAGGAATAGGCGAAATTGAAGTTAAAGTTGATAATGATGTTGGCCTAGAATGATAAGGCGCATGAACATAAGAAGTGGAATATAAAGCAGCAGAAACATTTAACCAGTAACCATCTGCTTGATTACCTCCCCAAGTTACAAAATTACCTGTAGTTCTAGTAGCTTCTTGCCTGGAATATTCTTCAAATAATGCACCTTCAATATCAATTAATCCTGCAAATTTCTCTTTAAAATCAGCAGGTAAAGCTACAGAAGTGCCAGACTGTAACATAGTAGTTTTGTAGGTTTGAATAAGCACTTGAAAATCAAAGGCATTAGGCCATTCCTGGTTTGCATCTTCTAAATAATCACTCCATAAAGAAAGTTCATCACCACTAGGAACAGTAGCAGTTCCATTAACATTTGAAGATACTCTTTGTAAAATATCTGATTTAGTTGTTGCCATAGGTTATTTTTTCTTTTTCTTCTTTGATTTAACCACTAAAGGTCTACTTTTAGCTTTTTGCTCTTTTGCCCAACGCTCCGCTATATCAGGATGTTGAGAAAACATATACCGCATTTGCTTTTTAGATTTAAAAGGCATTACATCATTCCTTTCTTTGCCATCATCCCCTGTCTCATCATTCTTTGAGAATCTTCATAAGACATAGGCATATTAGACATCATCATTTTGCCTTTTTTTGGCATAGATGCTTTTTTGACTTTCTTAACTTTTTTCTTTGCCACCTTATTTACCTCCTTTCCTTTTTTTGCCACTAAAAAACCGCCTCAACAATTTAATGTTTAAGCGGTTGAAAGTTCTTTTCGAACCAGTTTAATTATACCATTTTAGCTAAAGGTAATTCAATACAGGCGTTTTCAAATATTCCTGTCTTCGCTTAGCATAAACTCCATGCATATTGTGTTTTTTATCCCAATCTTTATTTCTTTCGTGCTTTAATCCTTTGCACTCTAAATTATGATCAATCCAAAATCTATAACCTGCAATATCAGCCCGATCAACAATAGATACCTGATCCATACCAAACCCTGTAAAATCTAGCTTTTCATCCCAACCACCAATATCTTCAAACATCTTTTTAGGAGCTGAAGCAAAATTCGCTTCCCAATCCTCAGGATTAACCTCATAAGCACTGCCTTCTCTGCTAATTGATGATCTTCTTGGATCTTCCCAACATAAAACAAAAGGTTTACCTATTTCATCTAATTTAGAATAGATATTACCTGAACCTGTTACTGCCCAATTTGGACCTAAATAATCTTGCCAGAATTTAAATCTTGCCAAAGTATCAGGAGCAAACCAAATATTATCCTGAATAGTTACAATAATATCTCCTTTAGCTTCTTTTAAAAGCTTATTGTTAATTCTATTAAAAGTCCAAACTCCACCCTTAAAATCATCAACTACCCATTTAGCCTCTATAATTTCAGGATCAAAAGGGGAACCAATTAACCACTCAAAATCCTTGAATGTTTGATTTTGCAAACATTTTCTGGTTATTTCTAAAGCTTCTTTTCTAACACTAGGCGTGACTACTGAAATCATATATTTCCTCCACTAACTTTAAAGATTTGGCAGCTTCTTTAGGATCAACATATTTTCCATCTAAAAACCCTTGCAGTAATTCCAAATGAGTGGCATCATCAGTATCATAAATATAGTAATCTTTATCCCAAAATACACAGTATTCAATATCTCTTTTATGAAAACGTGCACAAATATTAAAATCAACTATAGTATCTCCAAATTGTAATTTAGCATAAGCACTCTCATCAATAGACCGCTGAAAAAATCCTGTTGAAGCTTCTAATATTTTATAATCATCTCCAAGCCACCAAATCAATAAGTCTAAATAATGAATGCCTATATTCATCAAAGCTCCACCACCTGACATAAACTTATCTCCTCTCCAACATTCCCAATAATGAGGGTCCCTAGGTACAAAAATATTAGCTTTAATTCTTTTAGGCTTCTTTTTCTCACATAAAGCTTTAACTTCTTTGGCTTGTCTGTCAAATCTTCTTTGATAACAAACACAAGCATCTATATCTGGCACAGAAGAAGAATTAATAGCTACTGGTTTTTCAATGATTAATTTTTTATCTTTAGGTAGAAATTGATGATGAAAAACATTAGGAGTACAAATATGAATAATATCAGCCTTTTCCATTATTTCACCTAATGAAACTTCACACTTTTCAGGCACTACATCCCAAGCCCCAATATATTCCCACCCCATTTTTTTAATAGCTTCTTTATGCTTTTGCGCAATAAACCCATTCCCTATAATTCCTGCACGCATTTAATAACCTCCTTTACTTGCTTTTTAGTCAAATATGGATGCAAAGGTAAAGTAAGTTCTATAACATTCTGAAGCCCTAACCGCTCTGCAGCTCTTAATAGATAATTCTTTTTGTTAAAAATACCATAAGGACTATCTTCGCAATATAGATACAGCTTGCTCATTTTTCGTATGCCTCCTGGTCCTCCTTTTGATACTGAGATTGATCAATATTAGCCACAGTTTCAGCACAATGATGGAAAATCACCACATTTGGAACTTCTACAAAAACTCCTATTGTTTTATCCGCATAGGCTTGATCTGAGTAATACATCACCATTGATTCATCCAAATACCCATATTTTTCTTGAATATCTTTAGGTACAACAAAAAAACAGCCTCTTAGTTGCAACTTATGAAATTTTTGATTTAGAACTTTAGGTGAGGTTAATCTGCTAGGAATACATAAATCTTTTATATTGCCAGTTACCAAATGAGTATCAGAATTAATAATAGCTACAAAATCACCCTTAACCTGCTTCCAACCTCGATTAACATTAGCAGTAAAACCCTTATTCTGCTTATTGTAAATATAGACATCAGCCAATTCTCTTAGTTGTTCGCTAAACCTTCCACCATCTTCTGTAACAATTATTTCATCTGCCTGCTCTTTAAAAGATTTAATACACCTGATAGCAAGCTCTTCTTGTCTATCAGTTAATGTATATGTAGGAATTACCAGGCTTAACATTTTTCAGCCTCCGCTATTAAGCAACCAATATCATGAGCCTCAAATTCCTGCTTGATAGTGATGTTAGTAAAACCTGTATCTTTTAGTAATTTCTCCAATGATTCTTTGGTGTATCCGCATTTATGATATTCTCCTTCATGTTCATGACTGCCATAAAATATTTGCAAAAAATCATGCTCATAATTATCTGGATCAATAGTTGAATTGTAATAACCATAAACAACCTCACCTTTTCTTTCTTTTTCCAAAATCTCCAAGAAGTTTTTACAAGCCCATTCCAAATCAGGTACATTAATATAAATCTTGCCTCCAACCTTTAACAAAGAATGCCAATACTCAATTAATCTTTTTACTTTCCTGTGTGAAATATGCTCCAAAAGATGAGAGTTATAAATTGCATGAACATCAGAATAGGGCAAGTCAAAAGCATCATAATTTAAAGTCCCTTCCTGAACTACAAATTTATCAATGTAAATCCAATCTCCCCCCAACTTGTCCATCACATCTATGTGTTGCTGATGAATAGGGTAAGGACCAACACCAATGTATAAGCTTACAGACATGATAATATTCCTTTCTTGAGTTGCTCAGCATAAAAATGATGATCTTGATGGTCCTGATTAACTAATTCTTCAAGTTTGGGGTTATCTGGCTCTATTTCTACCTTGCAACCACAAGCTTTAGCTTCCCACACTGCCCTTTCTCCTCCTCCATTAATATCTGCTGGAATATAAACTATTTTAGAAGCGTTATAGATTTTGGCTAAAACTTCAGGAGCCACCATATCCGATATTGCCACTCCACCACTTAACAGGGTCCCTATAATCTCAGTTGATTCATCAATATTACCTCGCTGAATTTGTCCTATGGCAAATTTAGGGCCTTGTGGCAAAGTAACCATTCTTTCCTGTCTTTTCCAGTAAGCAAAAGCCCCTACTGTTAAGTAATCCCAAATCTTAGGAGAATCAATAGGATGGAAAATATCAGTATTTACTCCAAAAGCTTTAACAATATTTGGATGGTTTTCTATTTGAGGCTTATACCAATCAGTTTCATAAAACAAAACATCATAATAATTAGTTTCAAGTGCTCTATGAGCATTACCTGCAATGCATAAACCAATTTTTCCTTTATAACTCTGAACTTTTGCCCATTTTAACCAGCCATCTACTTTACTGCCAAAAGCTCCCCAACCTAATATACAATCATAATACTCAATACTCTCTGGCTTCTGGTTATATAAATTAACTTTATCTAAAACAAAATCTTGCTCTAATAAATTAAGTGCTGCCCATAATCCATCTTTCCAGATTTCAGGATATTCATGATCATAAACAAATAATATCTTAGGCTTAGACATATTTGCTCCATTCCTCAGCAATCACTCTCCAATTTTCTTTCCTAGCTTTTTCTCTAAAATCCATTCTCATTTCTTCAAATCCATTTTTGATCATAGAAACAATATTTTTAGCCACTGCCTCTTGAGTTTCTTTACTGTTAGGATCACCCTCAACTGTGACACAATAGGATTTTTCCTTTAAAGCTGCATATTTAGTAGTAACTGGCACACAGCCCACAGCTGCACTTTCCCTAACTGAAATACAATCTATTTCTTCAAAGTTGGTAGCATAATAGTGAATAGAAGATTTGGATTTAATTTCTATTAATTTCTCATGTCCAATTCTGCCATGCTCTGTCACTCCTGGCTGGCTCATTAAATCAATTAATCTTTGCTTCCACATTGTTCTTTCAGGATTATTTCTGTGAACTGCATCAAACAACTGCCAACCATAATAAATATGAAGCTGTGCTTGAGGAATTGCCTGTTTTATAAGGGGCCAACCAAAGGCCAACATCTGCTCCAAGCCCCTATCATAGCTTGATGCATAAATGAGATGATAAGGATCGCGTTTGGCATGGTTCCATTTGGCGAGCCCCTTATCAAATCCATTAGAAATGATCACGAACTTACCATCAGGCACATTAGGCAGTAAAGAGTGGTGGTAATTGGATTTGACAAAGATTTTATCAACATTTTTTAATCTCTCAGGCGTAAACTCCAAAGGATTAGGCACATCATGCAAATCAAGGTAAACTTTCTTAGCTTTCCACTTATAATCCAACTCAAATGGAGCTCTCCAAATAATTAAAGTATTAAAAACATCAAACCTATTAAATCTATAGTAGTTGATATACTCAACTCCTTCATAATTACCTTCCTTAGCTCCACAGTTGCCATAAACTGTCACTTCATAGCCTAATTTCACCCATTCTTTAGCCAAATTAACAATAGCTGTTTCTGAACCTCCTAAACCTGTCTTAATTGAATCAGGGGTCCATTCCTCCATTGTCAAACCAGCATAGTAAACAATAGATTTTTCACTCCAAAGCTTAGGCTGAATATATTTTTGCTTAATTTGTTCAATTACTGCATTATCACCAATAGTAGAAGGCAAATTGTGCAGAAGTGGCAAAATTTTCTCTGTTTCTTTTTGTTTGTCTAACTCCTTGACAATAAAATCTACTCCTTTTGTCACTTCCACCAACTCCTCAAGCCTCTGTAAACCTTCCAGTTTCTTTTTATACTCTTCATCCTCAGGGAAAATCTTTAAAATCTCCAAAACTGCATCTTTCGCTTCTTTCATTTTCCTTTTACCCATTGCAATTAGATAGATTGTTTCGTAATAACGCATCTGATCATCTAAAGGAATTGTTACCATTGCTGTATCAGGCTGAGGAGTGGCTACGAATAACCTAGCATAATGAGTAGCATCTTCAAATCTACCTTGAATAGCATAAAGGTAAGATAAATTGACATACCAAGTAGGAAAATTAGGCTTTTCTGAAATTGCTAGTAAGAAATATTGTTTAGCTCTATCATGTTCTTTCTTAAACATGGCAATTAAACCTAAATAATTGCAGGCCATTGCTCTTTCTTCATCCCACCCTGAGGATTTTAAATAATCCTCAAATAACTTTTCTGCCCTATCTAACTCTCTAACATCAAATAAATTCCTTGCCAAATAATATTCAGTCCTAGGATCATGCTTATCTCCTTCTTCTTTATAAGAATTTTCCAAAATCTCCAAATTCCTAAGCAAATTCTTATCTGAAGCTTCAGCAATAGGGAAGTGATTAACTTTAATATCTTTGAAAAATCCTGTATTAGGCTCTCTTTGAGGTATTAATGTTTCATGCAAGTGAGCTTTCCATCTGTAATAACCTCTTCTAATAATTCTTTCTCTAGGATGGACAATTTCAACATCTTTAGTGTGGGGATTAATTTGATAGTTATAATCAAAATAAATAGCAGTAAGCTTATTTACTTCCATCACATTAACCATGCGAGGTAAAAACTGAGCATTTTCCCAAACATCATCACTATCACACCAGACAATATACTCATAATCTTCTGGCACTTGGTCCAATGCAAAGTTTCTAGCTCGCTCAAATGATTTATCCCACTGATAAAAAGATACTTTACCTCCAAAGTTTTCAATAATCTTGGTAATTTTTTCATTTGGTTTATTAGTAAGTGTGATAAATATGCCATCAACATACTTAGCAACAGAAGATAAGCACCTATAAAGAATCTGTGCTTCAGAATCATCCTTAACAATCATGTTTAAAGCTAGTTTCTTCATTTTGTCCTTTGTAAAGTGACTTTTTTATTGTTCATAAACCGCCACAAAGTCCTAAACCAATAATTTTGGATATAAGCTGTAATTTCATCATTCTCTTGCCTAATAGGAATTAACCTATCATGAGCAATGTGAGTGGCTAAATGGTGGGTTTCATGTAGTAAGGTATAAAAGGCTTTCTTGTCCTCAACTACTACTAAATACTCCCTTGTTTTTCTACCTTTTTTATCTTCTTCATCTAAAAACGTAACTGAGCCTGCTAAATCACTGTAATCCTCGACATCAATAGAATATTTTTTCTTTTTAAGATACGCCTTCATTTCTGAAGGAGTACAATCAGTCATAAATAATACTGTTGTCTCAAACACTGGTTCGTAAAAGCTTTTAACTTTCATATTGATTTTGCCATTGTTAAAACTGGATACTTTTTAGCAAATTTCCTCCAAAACTTAACTGGCCCCATTGCTTTAATGTCATCTCCATAAAACCAATCAATGGTGTCTTTCAAATCCATAGGAATAGAGAGTAAATGCCTCATTGATTTATCTTTAGTGGCAGCAAAAGAGTTTTTTAATCGGGCATTAGTTGGAGTTATAAATTCAGGGTGTTTTTTTAAGTAAACAGATACCAAAAAATCAATCATCTCCCACATGGGTCGTGATTTAACTTTAGTTAAAAAATTATCTACTAATTCCACTGCCCATTTGGGCCTTGGCATTCCATTTATGTAAACAAATTCGCTCATAAAAATTGTGCCCCCTAGGGGTAAGCTAGGAGGCACAGTGCTACCTTTTTTGCTACTTACCCTAGCTTTTTAACCTCTATCCTTAAAGGTTAAATCCTGTCTCGTAGACGGACGAACGTCCAGTATCTACTTGAACAGTTAATTCTCCGACAATGTGCCCTTTTCTGTTATCTCCAGTTATACCGTTAGGTACGTGCTGTGGAGTATCAAGATATGCTTTTTTGATCAAATCTTTTCTAATTCCCAAGATACCAGTTGTGGCAGCAGCCGAAGGAATATCTTTATGTGCCCTGATTTCAACCAGTGAACCAAAGTCTGTCTCAATGACATCCAATGCTTGCACTAATCTTTTATCAGTTTGCGGGATAGTCTTCGGGGTTGATGTCGTGAAGAATTTACCAAAGTCTTGTTTTCGTGATCCAGTACAAAGTAATAGATCAACAAGCTGTTCATCAGTAGTATCCCAAGAAGCTTTCATCATGTATCTGAAAGCATCTTCTGAAAGTGAAGTTCCAGAAGTACGAGCGGTGTATAATCCATCACTCATTACGATTGGGATTATTCCGTTCATTTCACGAGCCACACCAGATGAACCAGAGGCTTTAGTACCTCTCAACATGGCATATTCTTCCTTATTCTTATACCTTCTCATGGCATAACCTTGCTCACGAGCATAAGCATCTTTAGGAGAAATCTTATTTACCTTAATGGCAGTCCTAGAAACAGCAAACACTTCCTTTATAATTTGGCAAATGTTGTTTTTCTTAGTAGGAGCTGCTAAATCGGAAAATGAGTTTTCATCTCCCTCAGGGCTTGTGCTATTGGAGGTTGGTCGTGCTTGATAATACTCATCCCATTCATGGAGAGTTTGAGTTGCCTCAACTGTCCCCACTATGGTTGAGAGGTAATTTTTATCAGGAGAAATATCGACAATACGATCCAAGAGGTCTTCCCTCCTGGTTGTATCCATGTATGTTTGATGCACACCTGCTAATTGCGCCATAGTTTGACTTTATTCACCATCCTTCCCGACAGAGCGTTCTTGAAAGTTAGAAAGGAGCATCATCGGGAATTGTTTGAATATAAGGATCAGTGAGTTTATTAAGCTCAGTAAGAGCGTTTGAATCACCTCTTCTTACTCTATCTCGCAACTCCTCGATTCTTGATTCGTCAGATGAACCTGACATATCAACTCTAGTTCCTTGACTTTCAAGGCTGGCTGCTTCCTTTTGTTCCATAGTAGCCCTGGATTCAGAAAGAGCCTGCTCTTTTGCTTGGTTTCGGATTTCCTCATAGCGATTTTGAACTTTATCTGCAACCTCAATTAGTCTAGGAGGCTGTTGGCCTCTTTGTAACGCTTTTAGACGTTCAGACACATATTGTGATTGCACATCCTCGACAAAAGTTTTGTCTCGGTTGGTTGACTTTGGATTTAACTGCGGATATTTTTGCCAAGCCTCAAAGTCTTCCATTTGCGCTTGAGCCTTCAAAGCCTCCTGTCTTGCATTTACAGCTTCTTGTTTTGCTCTTTGCGCCTCGCCCAAAAATGCTTGAGTTGCAGGATCAGTTTCGTCAAACACTCCATTGTTTTGTGGATAAGATGGCTGATAAACAGCCTGAGAATCTTGAATTGTCCCTCTTGCCATATCAACGAGTCCAAAGTCCTCATTTTGCTGGCTTAGTTTTCCTTCCAAATCCTCAATCTTTTTCCGCATTGAATAAAATGCCTGTTTTTGCTTTTCCTGTTCCTCTGGAAAATCCGATTGTAAAAGTGCATCCCCATTTTGTTGGGTGGTTTTTTGCTCTGGGGCGGGATTTTGTTCCCCTGGAACTGTACCTTCAGTTCCTACTCCATTTTTGTTTTCTTCATCCATAATAAAGAGTGGGTTTTCACCTCCTCCTACCAATAACGCTGGCGTAATCGAGTTGCTTTTTTCCACGAAAAAAGCCACTTATTAACCCACGAAATATTCGTGAACTAATAAGTGGCTTCTAAGTTCTTTAGTAAGACCTACTTACTATACTATGAGTATAACAAACATTCTTACTTTTGCAATAGTCCATTCTCTGCATGTCCAAATAAACCTAACCCACATTTATTGCACTCAACTTTAGTTCCTTCTACCTGAATAAAATAATGCTGGCAACCTACACTATTATGAATCTCTGAGCCCTGGCCCAAATACCAAGTTTCTACCTTTCTAATCTTAGTGACTGTCTTTTTATCTACTACATTACCAGTCTCATCTAAGACTTGTTTCTCAAACTGCACTGGCACTTCTTCAGTAACTATATTAGGCTTCATCTATTGGCTGGCTAGGGTTAGCCCCTCCTTCATCCAGCATTTTTTGCATCTTCTTAATAAATTCATCCTTACCAGATAAATTAGTTAAAGTATTAATAATTAAAGTAAAAGCCTCAGAAAGTGCAAAAGCATACATGTATTTTTCCTGCCATCTTTCAGTTCCAGGCTTAGGTAACTCTTTAGTCACTACCTGATTAATCATTGGCAAGGCATATTTTTTCCAAGCCTCAGAATTAACAAAATCCTTAATAACTTGGCAATATTCTATTTCTAAATCTTGTAAAGTATCTTTTCTTTTAGCCATTCATTGCTCCACCCATTAATTGTTGTGGAGTAACTTCACCTCCTATTGGCATATTTGGTTGTTGCATTGGCATTTGTGGTCCGTTAGGCATAGGTGATTGAGATATTGGCTGGCCTGGTGCTACTTGTGGCATTTGTCCAGACATAGGACCTTGTGGCGGTTGTGGTTGTGGCTGAACCTTCTCAAAATACCCATCAGCCCCATGAATCTTCATCTTTTCTCCAATAGTTTCATATAATTCCTTAAACTTAACCCTGTAATCACCTAACATACCTTTTTCTTGAGCTGTCATTAAGCTTCCAGCATATCCTTGCATGTTCATAACTTCCCTTTCATCATTTGGCATACCAATAGTGTTAAGATCAACAGTCCATCTATATTGACCTGATAAATCTTTATTCTCAACTGAGAGAAAACCAGCTTTACCATCTTTTTCAAGCTGCAATTTAGGTAGTAACTCATTTCCTTGCTTAACTGGAAATAGAGGCACAGCGAATTGCTCTAATGTGCCATCTTGCCTTAACCACTCATAAGCTGAAGCAAAATCAACTCCTGGATGTTCTTCCAAAAATGTTTGAATATATTGAAAACCTTCATTAGATAAAGTGTAATCTGCCAACCCTTCATTGATAAAATACTCAATAGCTTCTTTACCAGCAACATTTATAACTTTCTGATCTGTCAAAAACTGTTGGTCCATGCTCCACCAAAGCATATACATCTTAGTAACTGCAGCTGCTAAGAATAATTTATTCATATTATCCCTGGCAGTTCTGATTTGAGCAGTATCTTTCACCTCTGTAGCTGTTTTATCAGCTTGTAAAGCAGCCTGATTTGACGCATCTGCTGCTGATTCTCCCATGCCTTCAGCAAAAGAAGACTTTAAGAGTCGATAAGCTTCCACAAAGTGTTGAGTAAAAGTAATTGCTCCTTCTAATCTAGTTAAATCACTCTGTGGATTCATCATTAACCAAGCAGCACGAGGCTTAAACTCTACTGTTTTCCAGTCAACATTTGTAGGATGTCCTTTGATAATTGGATAAAGTTCTGTAGAAACTGCTTCTATAAAGCCTGATACTAAAGCATTAGTGGCTTTTTGTTCACTTCTAACAGGTTCAAGCTCAGATACACCATAAATATCATCATCAATAGGAATATAAACTAACCTGATAATAGGAATTAAACCATGCTTGTAGGGATTTTTAACCACTCTTAGTAAGAGTCCTGGTGTGTCTTTATCACCACCCACATCAGGAGTCCAAGTGATCCAATAATCTTTCCTATATTCAGTTAAAATCCTAAAACCTTTCTTTTTATCAGGTAAATTCCTGATAGTCATATTAGTAGAAGGATTTTGAGTAGTAACTTGGTTATTCTTAACTGCTTTTAACTTAGCAATGGCTGAAGGAAAGTAAGCAGGCTGACCATTTTTCTTGATGGCTGAATCATTAATCCTCTCTAAATTCTCTGGTTGGGCTGTCCTTTCTACAATTACCCCCTCACTATCTGAAATAGAAGAAACTCCATCTGGAAACATGATCTTTCTGTTATCAATCAGCTCCAAAGTAGGACCATCAAAAATAACTTTGCCATCTTTATCAACTTCCCTTCTCCAAACCACTAAAGCAAAAGAAGCTCCATATTTTCTGGCGTTCTGGTCCATCCTAAACCACTTGGAAATTAGCGGTTCTTCAAAGAAATAGTCATGATCATCATATTGAGAAGATAAAACTTCAGTACCTATCCTGGCAGCCAGTTCATTGCCAAACTGAGTAGCATTTAATTTACCTTTAATTTTACCTGTAATTTGCCTTGTGCCTTTGGAAAAGATAGTTTGAAAAGCTAGAGGAATAAAAATTCTGGAATTAAAAGGCCACTTATCTTTTCTAATATATGATCTATATAGGTTGTCATATTCATTAAAACCCTGTTCTTTGTGAGTGATTCGGGTTTGCAGAGTAGAATTACCTTCGTTATAGCGCGCAATAGCACTTTTTAGAAGCTCGTTTAAATTGTTGGTCTGACTTGGTTTAGTAGCCATTTTTTCCACAAAAAAACCGCACTTTCTAAACAACATAGAAAATGCGGTCAAGGTTCTCTTGAACCGAGTATATTATATCATTTCTGATTGAAGCTTTTCAATCTCTGCTTTATTTACTAATCTTTTAATTTCTGTCTGTGCAGTCTTAACAGTTCTAATTAATCCTTCTATTTTAGTAATTTTTCCTTCATAAACTGTAGTAGAAATACTGCCATAACCATGATTTTTAACAACTTTTAAATTATAGATATAATCTAATAAATCATCAAATGTAGTATCTGTGTCTACTAATAAATTTCTAAAGCTGGCAAGATCAGGATAAAGCATTTGAAGCCACTGCTCAGCTAAAGCAGTGTTGCTACCATTTTGGACCCAATAATCTTGGAAGTCCTTAGATTCCGAGGTCTTGATCTCTGACTTGAGATGTCCTTTGGACATATATGCTGTAGCCTTTCCCTACACTATCTATCCCTCTATTATGGCTTACCACAAAATAGCCTAATGCCCTAATACCATCAAAGTGATGCCCAAATCTTCTATGATCATCCCACTTAGGCACAATCTGCACTCCTTGATCAGTTTGCCTTTTAATCTCCAACCAAGTTAAATTCTCAATCTCTTGCACTAACCAATCTAGCTTTTTACTAATAAATAATCTTGGTTTGCCTGTGCCTTTTTGGACCTTACCATATTCTGCTAGCTTCTCAGCAATGATCTCATCCCATTGTTGCACATCACCAGTCTTCTTTTCTACTTGCTGTAGGGTCCAACCTAACCTTGAAAGATTTTCCTGTAACCTAGCATCATTGTAGTCAATCCAGCCAGTTGTAATAGTAAGTCCTTCAACTCTGGTATTTCTTCTAGAAACTATTTCCCCATCTGACAAACCTTTTTCCCTGAATCCGTCAACAACATGAATATCACCATCATTATCCACTCCAATTAACAAATATGCTGCAGGATCAGAAAAACCACCATCCAAAACTTCAAAATATGTATAGCTTTTAGGAATCTCTGGATAATCCACTAAATTCTTTTCTCTGTCAAACCATTCGCATACCAAACCTACCCGTTTTATAAACTTACCAAATCTTCTAACCTCAATCGCATCATCAGATAAATTAGCACTCATTAACTCTTTTTGCTTTTCTGTCAACCAGGGGTTATCATCCCAAGAAGCCTGAGAAATAAATAAATCACTTCTGCCTGTTTGTTGGAATAATTCATCATGCACCCAAGTCATTCCCTTAATAGGTGTCATGGACATAATAATATCTAGTGACTGGCCTGCTTCCTGTCTAACTACGCATTCTTCCCAAATATCGTGCGGTGGCTCTTCATCAAACCAAATAAGTCTTTTTGCTGCACCTTGATATTTCTCTCTGCCTTGCTCATAAGATTTAAAATTAATCCTAGTTCCATTTTTAAGTTCTACCTCACCCCAAGTACCAGCTTTTACATAAATAATATGCTTAATCTCTCCTCTAGGAAGGTAGCGTTCTAATTTAAGCTGAGTCGTTTCCTTCTGCATATCATAGGAAGGACAACACACCCAAATTTCTACAGGTAAAATAACATTTGGTTTTGTACCTAAAGCATATCTCACCAGCTCTTGTGCACAACCTTCTGTTTTTCCTACTCTATTACCCCAAAAAAGGATACGGATAGGTTTATCAGAATTGAAAAACTCTATTTGCTTTTGGTGAGCTTTAGCGTATTTCAACGGATTCTCCGCTATTCTGCGTTCCTTCTCCCTCAGTAGAGCTAACAATTCCAATTTGTCTTCTCTTAGATTCGATAAGTCTGTCGAGTTGTTCATCTGTTAGATTATAAAAATTATTTTGTTGGTTAAACTGCTGCATAGTCTCATTACCTCCTTTCTCAAATCCTAGCAGCTTCCCTAAAATTTCATGATACTCTCTCCTAGTAGCATGGTCTGGTTCGTCAACATAAATGTATATTGGCCTGCCATCTGCATCACGCTCAGATATTTCGGCTCTTTTTCTATTTGCCTTCAACCCTTCTTTTAATTGTTTAAAATAAGCTTCAGGATCCAATCCATAAATTGCCAAAACTGCTGAAATGTTAATCTTTGTTAATCTTTCTGAACCTAAAGCTCTAGCTGAATCATAAGTAACTTCTGGATGTAATTCTAAATAAGCTTTAGTAGCATTTCGTTTATTTTTTAACCATGCCAAAAAGAAAAGTACCAACTCTTTATCACCAATAATTTCTTCTAATTTTTCAATAGTCGGTTTAGTTAATTCTTGTCCCATTATCTTAATCCTCCTGATAAAGCAGGTGATTGCTGACTACAAATTATGCACTGCTCTTTAGTATTTAAATGCACTTTGCCTTTAACTTTATGTATTTTTTGTTTCTTTTGTTTCATTTTTTATAATCCTTTACCAATAAATATATTATCTCTATTACATCACTAGCTTTAATATAAGCATTTACTTCCATTTTGGACCTGACTAGCTTTTCAATATCCCTTCTTAATCTATCCTCCTGCATTGACTGTATAGTTTCTTTAGGCCACTGACAATCTCCTCTACCACAAAAAGGTGTTTTAATTTCAGGTGTACATTTACACATAATTATTCCTGCGTGATTTAAGTCATGCGACCCGACTATCTCAAAAAAACTAAGCCTTTTTCTTTGGAAAGATTGTCTTTCCATTCCAAGGACACTTTTTACATTCCTTTTTATGCAAAGCTTCCCAACCTTTTTCATCATTAGGAATCTCACCTAAAACTGGCTTTAACAATTTCAGCCTCAACTTAATTTCGGCTTTTGGTTTATACTCTTTAATGTAATTAATTCTGTTTCTTATAGGTTCTGTTAAAACTTCCCATAAAACTTCATGATGAACGTGCCACCATATGTCGATAGAGGCTCCTCCCAAATTGGCTCCTCCCAAATTGGCTCCTTCCAAATTGGCTCCTTCCAAATTGGCTCCTTCCAAATTGGCTCCTTCCAAATTGGCTCCTTCCAAATTGGCTCCTCTCAAATAGGCTCCTCTCAAATTGGCTCCTCTCAAATTGGCTCCTTCCAAATAGGCTCCTCTCAAATTGGCTCCTCTCAAATTGGCTCCTCTCGTGACTGCTTTTTCTAAAGTCTTAAGAACAGTGTTATCTTCTGCCTTGTATTCAAATAAGACCGAGCCTGTTAGCCAATGTATAATCTGTAGCTTTATCTTTTTAGTCATCTTTTCACCTCCTTTCTAAAAATCTCCTTCTGCTACTTGAAAAACTGTTAATCCCTGTGACCTCCAAAAATCTACCACTTGGTTTCTATCATCCAAAACAAACAAAATGTTATATTTACCTTTAATATTAGCTTCATAAATTTCTTGCTTTATAATCACATCTTTCCTGTTATCATCATCTGCCCTAGGCATAAATAATGCTTCATAAATAATTTCACTAAAATCATGCTTTTCTAGGAATTTTTTAGTTTGTTCTAAATACTTATTCTTCCTACCTGACACAAAGATTATGTCTGCTCCTAAGCCTGTTTGATGAACATATCGTAAAACCTGTGCCACTGGTACATTTAATTCATCATTCTCAAAATCCCTATCATAAGGATTTTTGTCACCAAACAAAGCTAATGTACCATCTAGATCACAAATAACAGCATTTGGTAATTTTGCATCAAATCGAACTGTTAAAGGTTTTGGTTTTAGGTATTGGTTATACATCTGCTTTATAACCTTTTCCCCCACATAATTAGCTCGCTTCTGATCTCTTTTAATACATTCTTCTAAAGAAACATCAGTAAAATCTTTAATCTCAAATTTTGCTTTCCTTTCTTTTGCCAATTCTTTTAAATGAGCCTCATGCTTAGGAGCTAAATTAGTATCATCAATAATTACATTAAATCCATGCTCCAAAGCAGATAAAGCCATAGTGTCACGCATCAATAATACAAACTCCTCATTTCCTCTAGACCACTTGCCATCATCTAACATAGCTCTTAAATCATCTTTATTGATTCTTTTCCACTTTCCAGGCTCTTCTTTTAGCACTCCTTTTGCCCAAGTGCTTTTACCTGATCCTGGCAAACCTTTAGTCATTACTACCTTAAGCATCTATATCCTCCTTAAAAGGTTTTTCTGCTGCTGGCCTGATCAATTTCCAAATCAGTTCAGCATAATTTTGTTTATCAAGCATTTTGAAAATAACCCCTCTATATTTAGAATCTTTAATAGCTATGGCTTGATCTTTCCTAGTAGGCAAACTTTTAACTTTCTCAAATTCCTTAAATGCTAAATCCTCCACCAAATTAAATTCCCACTGTAAGCTCTCTTGGGTATTTTTAACCCATTTATAAAACTCATCTGGCACTCTTTCTAATAATTCATCCAAAGGCTGATTATCTTTTAAGTGTTCCCAAATCCTTTTAGCATTTACTCCTGTAACTAACCTATGCAGCCTGACATATTCTTCAAACTTTAGCTTTAATCTCATGCCACTATAAAACCTAATTACAAAACCCTCATGATTGTCTTTAGCTAATTCCTTTAACTTAGATAGATCAGAAATCCCCATATAGTTTTTAGCAATCCAAAAAGGATAGCCCTGACCAAATAGCTCGTATTCTTCCCCTGACTCTGTATCTACTACAGCAAGTAAAATCAAATCACTCATGCCTTCATAATTAACTACAATCCTATTTTCTGGATAAATAATCTCAAATAAGTAGGTCTTATCCCTATCTGGCTTCCAATCAGAATATTTTTTAAGCATTTCAGTGGCTTTACTTGCTTGCTCTGAAACAAAACTGCCTCTGGTAGCAATTCTTGGTTCATCTCCTACCCAATATAGAATCCCTAAAGAACCATCATATTTTTCCCAAACTGTAAAATTCTCTGCTGGAAGTGGAGAAAGTTTAGAATCTTCCCCTACATGCTCTTCATAATTAAAGAATTTCTTAAATGGTCTGGCTTTAATATTCCCTTCCAAATCAGTAATAAGCCCTCTTGCCATCATGGTTTCTTCAGTCCAAAATCTTTCAAACTGGCATTTTTGGGTATAGTTAAAAATCAACAAATCTGCCTCTAGGTGCTTTTGCACTGAAAGATATTTTTGATCCACTAATTCATTAAATTTCTTTAAATCTATTTTCATATTAATCTTGATTACATAAATCACACCAACTTGCTGTTAATATCCCATGCCTACAAGTTTCAGCTCTCTTTTTTTGCTCCCTAGCTTCAACTAATTGAGCAGGAGTAGGTGTACAATCTACTGAATGCCATACTCCTGTTTTAAAGTTATAAAGCTTCCATTTATTGTTATCCTTTACCCACTCCAAATCTTTATTTCCGCAAACTCTGCAAACTGCCATTATTTACCCTCCTTTGGTTTTTCTACTGTTATCTTTACTGCAGGAGTTAATAAATCATCCATCACACTCTTAGCCTCCATTTTTGGCTTTTCCTTTAAAACAAATTCCCTATAATGATCCTCACAAAAATAAATATCTTCCCTCACCTTTTTAAAACCATCATGTGTTTGTAAGTAACCTATTGTTTGAGCAGGGTAAGCATCATTTATTAAAACCAATGGAAACCTACTGCTCAAGGGTTGACTTGAACAGGCTAAACATCTAACTAAAATTGGCATTTTATATTCTTTATCCATATTTTTTCCTTTCTTTTTCACTGCGTGTATATTCGGTATGCGTCCCACCTACTAA
>JAEHJW020008297.1_pt1 | contig 32653 bp, 33 predicted proteins | sample 9271431 | NCBI WGS metagenome assembly JAEHJW02 | reverse complement strand
GCCTCTTTGTTTATGTATTTAGTGATTATATTACATTTAGTCGAATTGTCAAGTGTTTTTTGTGTTTTTGGTAAAATTTGTCTTGACTTATTGGTTTGATAGTGGTTATTATAACCGCCTTATATCCACGCCCTAAAGAGACGGGGTTTTACGGCGGGTACTGATAAATTACAAAACTAAAGAGAAAACAACAGGTATACTAGTTGCCACCGCACTGTACATTGCTTCTATATGGTGCCGTAACGAAATAATAAAATTATTAATAGAGCATGGCGCAGACGTTAATATACAAGATGGACAAAGTGGCCAAACTCCTTTATTTTGGTCAACTCGGTATGGCGAAGTCGAGTTGACCAAACTGTTAATTGAAAAAGGAGCAGAAATAAACATTCTCAATAGACACAAAGATACTCCATTGGTTTACGCTATGCGTACTATGAGATTGGATATTATTAAATTACTGGTTGACAACGGTGCAAAATTCGATTTCTAATCCATCCATTCTATTTGACTTTTTCCCAAATATGCTATATACTATATCCAATATGGATGTTCACAACGGTTAAGGAGACTATCATGAGTAAGAAAACAGAAACGATGACCATTAAGGCAAAAAGATTAAAAATCAGATTCGACCATTTGTTTGTAGGTAGCAATGCTTACGCGCCAAAATGCGTAGAATCTAAGAAAGCATACAACCGCAAGAGGATAAAGAAACATGATGATTTCGAAGATACGTAAAACAGTAATCGTGCCGATTTTTTGTATAATCTCGGCATGTTCTACTGTACAACAAAATCAGAAAGATTATCTCGTTTATCCAAACAAAGAATATTCCGAATTCGTAAAACCAATACACACTTCACAATGGGATTATTATATAAAATCAAAAACGATTTATTATAACCCAGAATGCAGAAAAATTAAAAACGCACAAGATGTTCCTATCACTTCGATAACATACTCAAATGACGTAACGTCTTATGTACAATTCAGTAAAAAGTGGCCATATACATCAAATTGGGTTGTAACTTGTAACGTTACAGCCAAAGCAATTATTGGTCATCATGCTTATTTTGAAACAGGCACTGCAAAGAAAATATCAGATGTTGCTAACGTATCTGGTACATGCGATGTTGCACAACAGCAATCATTAAAACTTATTATGAAAAACGATGTACTGGAAGGGTATAAAGTTTATCAATCTGAAATTTGTTTGCCACCAATGCCAGAAGATTTGGCATTGGATGTTAAAGATGGCACTATTGTGAAAAATCATCAACTTATGCAAGACCCTACAAGACCAGGAATATTTACCTTTGTAGGAAAGGATGGCACTGTTCATTTTCCTTGTAGATTTTTTGCAGAATTACCAGGAACAAAAAATAAAACAAAACAAAAGCTAATGTATGCAACTGGTGTACCAGATACATGGATATCGTATGGTATGATGTGCAGAATCAATGAAAATAACGATTGGAAAGTGATGGATTCTATTCCATATACATATCCAAGTATGGATGCAAAACTAAATAAAATGTATGTTGGTTATTTTAAGATAGGAAATTTTATATATGATCATGTTAGTCAATTGGAATTATTAAACCCTTTTCCATTTTATTACAATACACCCAATGGACCGATACCATTAGGTGATGTAGTTACAAAATCCGTTCACGATGCGGAATATCAAGATTATACCAGCAGATATCCAATTCATAACAGATATCCGGAATATCAGCAATATCACGAAGATGAACCATTTAACGAAAACCAAGTTCATGATCTTAGTTGGTACTATCACTGCGATACCGATAATCAATCTGATTGTCAAGCAACATCCGTTACTGATTTGTGGAGAGATTAAAATGAAAACTGTATGTATATTAACTGCGTTGTTGCTTACAATAAACACAGTGGCATTAGAATATTGCAACACGCAACGAAATGAACATGCCAGTTCGTCTGTCAAAATAACAGATGTAAAATACACTTATACTGATCCAGTCGAAATAAAAAAAGATAACAGAGTAACATTTGAATGCCAAACGGCTGTTAGCTTAAAAATGGATGGAGTTTCTTTCAGCAACACATCAAAATCAACAGCTGACGATCCGGAACTGGCGTGTGAAAAATCCAGAAATAACGCAATACTGGATATTATAATAAAACACGGCAAAACGACAATAGATTACAACATTAACGAAAAATGCAAAGAAGTACCAGACGATTTGGTATTGAATTCAAAATCTGGTGATATAGTATTAAATCATCAAAAACTCCAAGACCCAACTCGGCATGGGATATTCAAGTACCAACCATACAACGGAAGCGTTTATTATCCATGTAGATATTTTGTAGAAATAAAATCAAAACAAAGTTTAATTAACACATTTTTTCCTACTATTGGTAATTTATCCGCACTTGGCGTTATGTGTAAAAATTCAGATGTTAGGTGGATGATAATGGATAAAATGTTTTATTATCCACCTACCAAAGAAGCTGCGCTAAACGCAGTAGGAATTGGTTATATGATGTCGGCTGATGGTACAACCATTAATGGTAGGATACCTAGATTGTTTACTTTATATTTAAACATGTCAATAATTGGCAACAATAAAACACATGATATAATACACGATGCTCTTATTTTTGATAATATTCCACTGGATGCACGTTATCCAATAAATAAGAATACTGAAGACAACACAGATGTTCCATACAATAATAAACAGTCTGTCCAATACAAAACAGAAAATTAAAAAGTATACGATGGTGCTTAGATTATTGCACCATCGTATATATAAAAGTAACTTCCACCTAATGTTTTTCCTACATCTGCAGGATTGCATCTTATTATACCTGATGGATCGATGCTTATTTCCCCTGGATTTGGTGCATTGGAAAAGCCCAAATAAGCATTTGTTACAGGTGTACCGTTTAACGTCAATGTTCCATATGCCATTGGTGTAATACAATCAAACGAAAACATACATGGATCATAATGTCCAGTATTTTTGCTTGCACTTCCAAGGATTGCCAATGGTGGATTTGCATCTGCTGAGTTAATCGTAACTGTACCCATTGTAATAGGATTTCCGGTATATTGATACGTTCTAAACATCATCTGATATACGTTCCCATTGACGTATTGAGTATCAGTCTCGGAATATACTGCAACTCCGTTAATATACATCGTTATTGTTGGAGTTTGCCCTGTTATACCATATCCGGTTCTTGTAAATCTTACACTCGATAATGGACTGGCTTGTGATGCCAATGGCATACCGTTTGGAATCGATAACTGCCAAGACCAAGGAAGCCATTGGTCATAATGTCTGTATAACATATACTGAACTCCGTTTGTGTCTACTGCAAAGCAATATAATAAACGTTTGCCAATACCAAGACCAAATTTTGCACCGTTTATTGTAGAACCTGTTGGAATTTTAGTAAAATCGATTGTAACATCAAAATTGCCAGTGAATAGTTGATCCATTACTGCGTAATCTCCTGGAGTACCAGTTAACACAACTTGGCTATTAGCATTTATAGTGACGCCAGCAGAAATCACAGAATATGAATTGGCAACCAAATTACCAATAACTGCACTATTGCCGACTATTGTTCCAAAGTCTGTATTGTTGGTAATAGTTGGGTTTGTGTACGTAGTTGTAGAATAAGAAACAGTCGACTGTCCATCTTTTAAAATACCATCTGAAACAGCAAAATTAAAATAATCGCCTGTTACTAAAGAATTTGTTGGTGTTGAACTGTCTTGGAAAGTTACCGAAATTCCATTTTCTAATAATGTCGATGAAGTACTTGAAATAGCAGGTGAGGTATTGCCCAATTGCCATGAATTTCCATTCCACCCATATTGATATTCACTAAAAATGGCAAGGTTTCCGCCTGTCTTAGTATTATTTAATGTTAACCCACTAATAACCGAAGTTATAACATCTACATTGGCGTGTGTCCAGTTATCTGGTATTTCTGTTTGACAAGTTACATAATTTCCTCTTTCTAATTTTATCCATCCATATCGGTCACCTACACTAGTTGGGTAAGGATTTGGTGATGATGACGCTGGCCAGAAAATTCCGTATGATGCGTTTACATTAAACGGATTACCATAACCAGAGTTTACAAGATTTGAATCTTTATTCATATAAGATATATCTTGCAACGTCGCCAATGGTTGTGGTGTTGGTAATGTTTTAGAAAATGGTGCTGTTGGTACAGTAAAGTTTGAAGTATACAAAGCAAATGGTGAAACTCTTACGTCTGTTATGTAGCCATTAAAATAACTGACTGCTCCATCCCATGAATTTCCACCAATATTGAAATTTCCATTGTTTAAATTTATATTAGGAAATCCAGATAAACTAGCATTTGCTTGTAGTGTGCCATCTAAAAACAAATACACAGTTGTTGGAGTACAAACAACAGCAGTATGATGCCAAGTATTAATTGCAACGGTTGTGGTGGCTGGCAATAGGCCACCAGACAACGACGAACCTCCCCACGCAATCTGTAAAGTGTTGCCGTTTCTTACTTGTAATTCAAAAGATCCAGTCGTCCAACTTCCAGGATTGTTCGCCAACAAGCACGCAAGCGAGTTTGTTTGGTTCGCAGTCATATAAAACCAACATTCTATTGTGATATAACTAAGACCAACTACAATATTACTTAATACTGGAGCATTAAACGCAACATAACTATTTGATCCATTGAATTGAATAGACGAACCTCCTGCAAATGGAGAAATATTGGCAGTAGTTATATTATTTGCTACTACAAGAGAAGATCCAATAACATCATATGCTATATTTCCATTAACTGTCGTGCCATCCAAAGGTGCTAGAAATTCAAACGAATTTACTGCTACATTTGCATTTGCGTATAAATAAAATGCATTTATTTGTCGGTTTGCTATTGGTGCAATAGCAAACGCTGGCATATTTATTAAACCCCACACAGTTATCAAAGCGTCTACGTTATTGACATAATCATACTCAAAATTTATAAAATATAATCCAACTTCCGATGTGCTTTGCGTCACCGATGGTAACAAAGCATGAATAATATTTGTATTGAAAAATAATTGACAATAATACCCGTTATAAGTAATAACCGCCCAATATGAACTATGATCGCTAACTCTCAAAGAATTGTGGTGAATTCTAAAGTCTGGAAAATTAGAACCAGTTGTTGGATTGGTTGGAATAGTTAATGCAGTTGCAGCGGTCAACGGACTCCACCATACACCGCACATTGTCGGTGCTGCTGTAACATTTGGTAATCGTAACAATAACATTTGGTCAGTATTTTTATCCACTTCGATATAGCTAACAGTATTCCAATTATTATCAGAAACTCCCGTGATATTAAAAGCAGGAGTTGATGTTGCATTGTAAAATACCCAAGTTTGATAATTTGATGCAGATGTCGAATAAGCCAAATCGCCATTAAACACTGCCCATATTTTTGATACTCCGGTAGAAGGCGATTGTCCTAGATGAACACCAAAACACCCACCAACTGGTATTGATTGTGCTGCACCAAATACCGTAATCGTGTTTGTTGACAAAGTTATCATATATAAACCAGTATTTCTACACGCAATAAAAATATTACCATTGCCATCGTATTCAATTTGTGTAATACTTGTTGGCGCAAAAGTTGGATAAAAATAAGAACTGTATATTTTTGAAACGCCTTTTAAAATATCATGTGTTATAATGTGATCTACAAACATTAAAGCAAAACTAGTCGATGAAAGCGCAATCGATCCAGAAATTAAATAAGTATAATCAACTGGTTGTGTCATTTGCGTGTATGTTGGATTCACTGTGTCGTTTGTCCATACTCTTTCGTCATCGCATGTTAAATTAAAAATAGGAGATCCAATATAATTATAATTTCCTTGGTATAGATTTAATATCTTTCTTTTAGTGTATTTATAAGTCGCCGTACCAACAGGACCACCAGAAGCTACATTGATGAAATACATTTCTGGCAAACTATCTGTGACCCATGTACCGGAAGGTATAACATTTCCTGTGCTGGTTGCCATATTGTTTATATCAAGAAATGGTGTAGACGTAGACGTGGATGAGTGTCTAAAAATATTTTGAATTTTTGAACTTTTTGTTATAGGATAATCAACAACAGGGATACCCAGAATAGTATTTCCTTTTGATCCAGTTTGCCATGCCCACAATCCACCAACCATATAATTCATCAGCATACCAACGCTGTTATCTGTTGTCGCAAAAGAATAACTTTGTTGTGATGAAAAATAATCATTATTCCAAGTTGCCGCAGGTGCAGTTTGTGCTTGCCCAGTTCTCCACCCATTAAAGTTTGAATATGCAGCAGCAGACCGCCAATTCCAATTTGTGTCAACTCTGTTTCCATTTTTATCAGTCAATTGATATGGCATTTGAGTGGGGAAAGGCGAAAACTGAAATACATTAATTGGACCAAGATTGGTGCCGAAATTTTTAGGCTGTCCTGCAAATCCACGTATTAATTGTCTGTATACATTTGGTCCCATATTTCCGTTAAATACCGAATTGTAATTAGGAAAATACACTCTATAATAAATATCGATATACTGCGTAGTTGTTTGAACTAATGGTACAGGGGTGTTGACTTGCGCTATTTGCGATCCTGTTGCATCGGCAAACGACGAAGTAGTTATATATTGAATTGCTATGTTATTGTAAGTAGAATTGGAACTTGGTGGATTAAATCTATTCATAAGTTCAACATACGGACCAGATGATCCAGATGCTTCGTTCCAAGTAACTGCGGAATATCCGCTTGGTACAAAACCATTCGTGCTATACATCGTTCCCTGAGTTGGCTGTATTTCTGGCGTATTCATATACAAAGAATTACGCAGTATCAATTCTATAGCAGATTGGTTTAATCCGTTACCAAAACTATTAAAGCCGTTATTCCATTCCCAAAACACAACATAAGTTCCAAAATACGTAAACACATTCTCCACAGTAAATTCATTTACTATATCATGTGTGTTAATATCTTTTACTTGAACTGTTACAAATCCTCTTATTTTATCTGTCATCTTATCACCCTAAACTAGACATACCAACCCCAGATGCAACAAACGAAAAACTATATATGTTATTTGCTGCACCTACCCCTATACTTTCTGTAATCATATCGGCATAGTTATTATTTATCATCCAATAATTAGTAAAACTATACGAAAAACTTGCAACGTTACTCGATACCGAATAAGACCCAGCGTTGCCTGCTGTTGTTATAGCATTTGCACCAATGTTGACATTTAATACACCAACGCCTATGCTTTCTGTTATATAATCAGTTTGCATGTTACTCAAGATTCTATAATCTTGAAATGTTGTTTGTATATTTATGTTTGCATTTGTACCTGATCCGACACCAGTACCAACAGAACCTAATACATCGACTGCAGCTGCCGTTTCATTCAAAAATTGCACAGATAACGGAAGCGAATATACAACACTATTATAATAATAAACCGATCCTATTTTAATTTTATTCCCCAAGTTGATTTCTTGAGGTATAGTATAAGACAAAGCCCCAGTTGGCACAATATTACCAATCGAAGTATATCCATTGCCACTATTTTGTAAAATTGTAAAACTAGTCAATCCCAATGTCACTGAAGGAGGATAAAACCCAATAGTCGCACCATTTGATGACAAAAAAGCATTTCCCATTGTATTTAACGGAGCAGTAACATACGGCATACTAAACAAAGTATTTACTTGCATTGTAGAATCGCCATAAGCACTTTGCGTCAATTTATCAATACCAATAATATTACTAACTGGCGCAGATGTTCCAATGGTCGCTATATAGTCCGTTGGTTTTGCTATTACCAATATATAATTTACTATTTGAAACCTTGTGCCATAATCGATATAAAATGCAAATAGTTTATCGTCTCCTACAGAAGTTTGTTGAAATTGAGTACTAGTGCCATTAACTGGCTGTGTGAATTGTACAGGAGTTCCAGACACTTGTTGCCATAAAAATGTATGTCCTCTGGTATTTCCAAACAGATATGCGGTTAATGTTATCAGTGGTTCATTAAGAACAAATATTTCTGAGTGTAGGCTAATGCGACCAACAAACTTACCTGTTCCTTGATGATATACCGAAGATGATGAAAATAACCCCATAATTACGTTCCTATATAGACGATGCCGTTCCTTTCAATGTTGCATATATTATTGTTACATTTGCATCGAAATTTGTATTATTTGCATGTAACTCCAGAATATCGCCTGGTAACATATTCAAATTCGAACTTAACATAAAAGTTCCAGTTTTTATATTTGGTTGAAATGATATATTACCAACCACATTCCCATTGTATATTAAATCTAATACCGTTATAACTGTAGGTTGAACGTTTATTGTGCTATACGATCCGACTAACCCAGATGTCAAATTTACATTTCTAGAGAAAACGTGACCGCCCAGTGGACTACCATTTGAAAAATATCCAATTGCAGAAAAATTTACATCATAAGGTATTGTTTGCGGTAGATTTGATGTTATGGTCAATACGTTGCCATTTATTGTGCTTGATAATCCACTTCCAAAATTGATAGTTGAAATACTGCCATTTAATATTGAATTATTGTTTGAAAAAGAATACCCAGATGCGCTTAATGTTAATGTGTTGCCTGTTATATTTCCGTTTAATCCACTTCCTACGTTAAGGGATGTTATTGTTGATGTAGTATTCCCAAGAGTTATCGACAAAGTCGAAGCGCCTGAACCTCCATAGCTAACCCAATTTCCATTTCCAGTAAATTCATAAACTATCGTGTTTCCTATTACCTTTTGCCCAATTTGAATATTTGGGTACAATGTATTCAAATTTGCAACAGTTAATGTATCAGATGGTTGTTTTCCTGCAAAAAAACTGTAAAATTCTAACACGTCTGGCGCAGAAACGCCCAAGTACATTCCTGGTTGTACATTGGCACCAACTGGCGGAAATACAACGTTATTTAAAATTACATTTCCTTCTAAATTGGTAGAAGTGCCCAAGGTTTTCCACTGCTGATTTCCTATGCATTGATACATGACACTCAACCCTGCGACAAACTGACCAGCTTGTGCAGCAGGATACATTGTGGATAATTGGCTAGAACTTAATGCATCTGAATTTTGTGATCCTATAATAAACGGCAAAAACCCCAATTCGTTTTGTGCAACTGCCCCTATATACATTCCGCTGTTTATAGAAGAACCCACTGGTGGCCAAGTAACTCCGTTTAAATCCACAGTTCCGTTGACGGTTAATGCCGTAAAATTAGACTGTAACCCATTTTGTATTAACGCATTGAATGCATTTGCCAAATTGGTAAAATTTGTGTTTGATTTCCCAAAAGCTATACGCAAAGGATCGCCAGTCCCATCGTTTGGTTGGCTTCCTATATTGATCGATGATATAAATACGTTTGAAGTCATTTACTGAATTCCTTTTACTTTATGTATTTAGTGTTTTTGAATTAAATACACTCAATCACTAAGCATTAAAAAATAGCTTATGTAATTTTTAACTTTGCAATAAATACAAGCATGTAAATACAAGGAGGTTTCGTTATGAAACATATCAAACAAGCGTACAGAAGCACGTATACCGGAGAAGCAGTTATAACTGAGCTAAATTTTCAAGGTGCTAAATGGAACACAACGCAAGAATTCGTACCAAATGCCGTTACAAACAACCAAATTTCAAACCAAGCATGCGTTATCGGCAATGGAATATCAAGAAAAGATTTTGATTTAAAATTAGTATTCAATCATTTTGGTGGCCTTTTAAAACGATACAAACTACAAGTATACGGTTGCAATGCTATATATCGTGATTATACTCCAGATTTCTTAATCGTAACCGGAGATGCAGACGGTATAGTTAAAGAAATTGCAAATAGCGGTTTCTGCGATGCAAATGTTGTTTATGCCGATGCTCAACATGTCAAAGACTTTCCAGGAAAGTTCTATATGATCCCACAAGACCCTGCTTGGAACGCTGGCGCAATGGCTGCTTATCTTGCTGCTTTTGACGGTCACACTACCATTTATCTTTTGGGATTTGATGGCCAAGACACGGATGGTTATAACTATAACGTTTATGCTGGAACAAACGGATATCAAACAGCAGAACATGCACAAGCTAGTCCAAAATTCTTTGAGTTGTCGATGCTTGAAGTGTTTAATACATACCCAGAAGTTAGTTTTGTTAGAGTTATGCCTTCAAAATATTCAACTATGCCTGAATCTTGGAAGTATGTAACAAACTTACAACAAGTTTCATATGGTGATTTTGTTTTAATGTCAGACCTTTAATTTTTAATTAAAAAATAAAACGGAAACAATATCGTTTCCGTTTTTTTCATGAAAAACTCATGCAAATTTTAAAAGATAATCGGCATACGTTTCTATATCTGGTATACATAAAACCAATGCATACTTGACATGAAATGTTGAATCATCATAAGTTTTTGCAGTTATAATTTTTATTTGTGCTTTATTTTCTTCAATCCATTCTAACAGATTTTCGTTTTTATTGATGGCATTTTTTATTTTTTCTTGTATTGTTTTTTCGAATTGTTCTTGTCCTTTATAATGATCTGTTAGTGTATAGTCAATGGTCGATACATTAACATAATACATAATCATACTGCCATATCTGCATGTATTTTGCTATGCGACTTGTAACCAACCAGTTCTATATCTTCCATTTTAAAATCAAAAATGTTTTTTATTGTTTTGTTTATTTTTAGTGTAGGAAGAGGCAACACATCACGGCTTAATTGTTCTTCTACTTGGGCCAGATGGTTTAAGTAAATATGCGCGTCGCCAAAAGTATGTATGAAATCTCCAACTTCTAAATTGCATACATGGGCAACAAGATGAGTTAATAGTGCATAAGATGCTATATTAAACGGAACTCCTAAGAAAAAATCTGCACTTCGTTGATATAATTGACAACTTAGTTTTTTATCACTCGATACATAAAACTGAAACAATGCATGACAAGGAGGAAGAGCCATATCGTTTAAATCAGACACATTCCATGCGGATACTATATGTCGTCTACCAAATGGATCATTGATAATACCATCAATGACTTTTTGAATTTGGTCGATTTCGTTACCGTTTGGTGTTGTCCAACTTCTCCATTGTTTGCCATAAACAGGACCAAGATCGCCAGTTTCTAATTCTGGATGTTTATTTTTATAATCATTGGCGTTTGCAGTCCAAATAGTTGTTTTTGTTTTTAGATTATCTCTATTATCATTGTATAATATTTCAGCAAGTCTTCTTTCTGATGTACTTCCTTCTAAAAACCATAACAATTCACTAACTACAGATTTCCATGCTAATTTTTTTGTCGTTACTGCAGGGAAACCCATTGATAGATCGAACCGAAGATTCATTCCAAATACCCCAATAGTCCCTTCGCCAGTTCGGTCATCTCTGGCCTTGCCATTTGTTAGAATATATCTAAGTGCGTTATGGTATTCAATCATGATAGTACAATTCCGTTATTTTTTTAAATCTTTTAAAGTTTCTTCTGTAAGAGATTCGATCATTTTCTTTACTTTGTTTACATTTATAGTGTAATCGACATCAAGAAGCCCATCACCAATTTCATCAAGTAATTGTTTGATTTCTTCTTGAATGTCTTTTGTCGAATACCCATGCTTTTCAATCAAATCTGCAACATTTATCGTTACAGATTCGCCCTTTTCTAAGTTAAGGGTAAAAAAATCCATCACATCTACTGGAATATTACTTTTATCCGATTCACGAACAATATCGATCCATTCGTTCATCTTATCCAGATTAATTAGATGGCTGTGCTTTTCTGCCACGCGATGCTTTCTTTGCATTTGGAACTACTCCAGTTTCAGTTGTTTCGGGTTTTACTTCTACAGTTACGGTAGTTTTGTTTTCTACTGGAGCATCCTTACTAACTTCTGTCAGTTTCGATAACAATGCATCGATTTTGTTTTCTAGGTTAGCAACTCGGTCGTTTAGTTGTTGAATCTTATCTGGAGATGATTCGGTGACGTTGGTTGTATTTTCAGTAACCGCAACTGGAGTTTCTACTGATGGGGTTTCATTGGATACCATTTCGTCAACGATTCCTTTCAGTGAATTCTTCGCTTCTTTGCTTTCATTCAAAGTTTTGATATGCTTATTCAACTCCGACAACAGAATCGTAGTCTGTGGATTAAGAACCATAGTCACATCTTCGCAGCGAACTTTTTTCATAAGGGCATTTTGATGCAAAAATCCCAAACATTGCATTCCATCCGGCATATAATGCTTAAACAGAGCATCAGAAAGGCTTGGTGACTGTTGTCCCATTGCGCTGTTTAGAACCTTTTCGACTTCTTCTCTTGCAATTTTTGGGAGAGATTCTGGATAGGTTACTAAACACATATGTTCTTCACCTGGGATTTCTGGGAAAATAACAAATACTTTTTGTCTACTGTGTGTACCTACATGTTTTGTGATATTCATATATATTTATAAACGATGCCAACGTTGTGTTGGTAGGGATAGCACCTATTCGTTTTCTCCTATTATTGTTTGCTATCAATTAACAATGGTGCCGACTGTGGGACTCGAACTCACGACCTACTGATTACAAGTCAGTTGCTCTACCAACTGAGCTAAGTCGGCATAATCAACCATCATATGATGGTTGATTTTTTACTGCGCTGCAGGTGCTACTGGTGCGTCTGCTACTGGTGCTGCTACACTTGCGTCTGCTACTGGTGCTGCTACTGGTGCTGCTACACTTGCGTCTGCTACTGGCAAATCTGGCGAAGGAATAAAACCTGCGCCTTGAAGGAATGCATAAATTCGATGATACAAATCACGAACAGTTTCTACCTCATCTTCACGAAATGCACCACGCGACGCAGTAACTTGCAACAAATTTAGAATTTGCATCAAATCATTTGGCTTTAGCCCGTTTTGTTGTTCTGACATAGTTTGTCTCCTTTTCTGTTATTATGTCTACTGTAAAATCTAATCTTACTATAATTTATTGTCGTTTTCAAGAATTTTGGTTTAACTAAGATGAATATTTCATTGCAAAATAAACACAATCGCTATCATTTTCAAAACCAAAAAGTAATTTTTCACTCAAAGGCAATGCGTTTATCTTATAAATTCGAGGATCTATGTACACTCTGCTTTTACATTCTCCGATTATCCAAAACATAATGTCATTTGCGTTTGATTCTTTGAGCAAAGATTCAATTTTTATACTTACTTTTGAAAAATGCGCTGGACAAAATTTTAATAATTTTAATTGTTTTACATCAAGTATATCAAAATTCATCTATTGCAAACCTCGTTAATCTTAATGGGTGGAATGGAATTTTCCACCCATTAATAAGTTATATTTAGCTATTGTAATAAGCATGCATTCCAAAAGGTGGAACTCGATTTGGATTATCAAACAACACCCAAAGCGTATCACAATAGTTTGGATCTCCCCATACTGCATCGTTGTCGTTATACCCATCGGTAAACACAACCAGCAACTTTGGATCGATACCTTCTTCTTTCATGAAATCCCAATTTGCCTCGATGTGTGTACCGCCACCACCATGAACCTCGTACTCAAGCAATTCATCCATGTTATTTTCTGTAAATACCGCCTTGTTATAACATTTTGTATCAAACGTCCACACCGTAATCCTAAAAGCATTTGGGTGCATTGATGCAATTGCATATAACTCAGAAAAAAACTTATTGGCATCGTTATAGCACGATCCGCTACTATCAAGCGAAACAGCAATGTCAATTTGCTCTTCGTAGTTCATTCCAGGAAGAACCGCTGGCATATGCCAACCTTTGCGATTAACACGCATCCACGAAAAATCATTTTTAATTGTAGACAACATATTTTGTTGCAACAGTTCTTCCCAAGGCATAACAGGATCAACGATATCGTTGATCAACTTTTTGATGCCACCTGGAATTTTTCCAGCAGCTGCCGATTTTGCAGCATTGATGACCGCTTCTTTGATTTCGTCTTTTAGTTTTTCCCGTTCTTCTGGAGAAACTCGAACTGGACCAGTTGATACTGAATGATCACCGTCCTGCGATTCTTGTTCTTCGCCACCGCCAGAGTCTTCAAGATGCTCATCTAAAATACGTTCTGCCAGTTCATCCATATTGATCTTATCTGCGTTTTGCATCAAATAATCGTACACTTCTTCCGTGGTCATATCTTTAAATTGTGGACTAATAAGAGCAGATTTAATCATACTACCAATTTCGCAATCAACGATGTCTTGGTTTACCTTATAGTCTGCTGCAATATTAAAAATCTTAGGATCACGGCCTTGCAGTCTGCTAATTTCTGGTATACCTGCATGCATATATGCCACATGCAACACTTCGTGTGCAAGCAAAAATACAACTTCTTTCACGCTAAGTTCATTGACAAACTTTGAATTGTAATACAACCTACGCCCATCAGTAGCTGCCGTTGGTAGCCACTTATCCGCGTTAACCAAACGCAAACGAATTGCCAAACTTCCAAAAAATGGTGCCTTCATTACCATTGCTACACGAGCAAGCGTAATTTTTTCAATGGCTTGGCGGTTGGCAACTTCATCAATTTTGAAGTCTGCGTCATGATTTGTTTGTTTGATCGATGATGTTAGGTTACTCATTTAACTCTCCATTGGTTAGGGTTTATTACAGGAATATAATAGCATACGATTAAAGCACTAGTCAACAGATTTTTTGAGTTTTTGTATCGAAATATCAATATAATGCATTCTGAATCCTTCCATTAAAATAAGGACTAACAGCAAAGCTCTATCCAATGCAGATTGCGAAATTATAGTCTCGATAAACTGTATATTTACAATCAAGAACGCTAGTATAGCAACGGTTATTGTTTGAAAAAAATATCTACGTTTAATAGATTCCAATATTAAAATTAAAACTTTCTTTTCATTTGTATTAAAATTTTTCATAATAAAAAATAAACTCAAGACCGACATAACGTTCAAACTAACCAAAAAACTCAAAGTAAAACCAATTAAAAAACTCATAAGTATCGTAGCCAGTATTATCATTTTGTATTTTCTCCCAATATAGTAAACATACCAGTGACCACATCTGCTTCGTTTGCGTCTGGTGGACATACAACTATTTTTCCTTTTGTGTTTTTATACAATGTGAACTCATTGGTAGAATACACGTCGTCTTTAGTTTTTGCAAGCGCATCTATTACATATCCAGATAAAATCTCAACATTATTTATTTTTGAATTTGCCACGGTTTTTGCCAAATTGCCAAGTTTACAATCAGAAATAGAAGAATATTCTATGTTCGTTTGTTCAGAATCTATGACCGTTGATACAATATTGCCATTTTTAATCGTCAATGTCCCATAAGCCCAAGAATTATTCATTGACGTTTGGTCGCAAATTAGCGACTTAACATCGACATTGGATGTTTCAATATGCGATGATGAAAATTTAATAAAATCACCAATAATTGACGATTTTATTATAGCTGTATTTTTTACATACGAACTTTCTTTTGCTTTTATAAAAGAAGAATTAAAATCAGACCTAGCAGCATACAGTGTACCATCCACGTGTATGGATGCAAAAGCAGACGTCACGTCAATAGAATTTATTTTACCATAAACGGTTGTATTTTTTAAAACTGAATGACTTATCGAACTATCTCCAATCGCAGTAACAGTAGACAAATGAGATGAAAATATATAAGAATTTCCATTAATAAACGAATCCCCATCAACGTAAGAATCGCCATATACGATGGCATTGCCCATGACTATAGCATCTTTTCCTATCCAGCTAAAATCGTCCTGATTCAAATTATCGTCATTTTCTACAAAACCGCCATATTCACCTTTATCTACCGAAAATGTAAAATGTGAATTATTTGTAGAAGATACATAACCTCCAGCAAATGACGCAATTGCCATTATCCTTTTTAAGGTTGGATATTCTGGATGAGATATGTTGGTTATTAGATATTTCATTTACTTTTCCAAAGGAGGGTGCACGATTGTGCACCCTAAATATCTACTATGCGAATTCCATCTGCGATCCGATGTAACTCGCAAAAATTGATTAATTTTATTTTTTGGGCTTTTGGCACTGTCCGTGTGCCAATATCTGTTATTAACAGGTGCGGATGCCCTACCCACACTACCCAACCAACCTTATCGACTTGTCACATCTTCCGTCGCAACAATCATCTTGGCATACTTCTTGCCGTATGCATCAAAGCTCGGTACATTATCGCGCTTTACTGGCAAACGATAAATCTTGATTGCCATGCGACCTGCAACTACTGCAAGTTCTGGTGAAAAATTCTCAAGAACAAATGCAAAGTAGTTATTTGCAGATTTATACCACCGTTCCATTTTTTCATCAAAATCCTTGCTGTTGTGTTCCTTGCTAGGCAAACGTTGCTTCAATTCATAGCTAAGGCTACCAACAAGGTTGAACAGTGCGCTCAATTCCTTGGTTTCTACTTTCTTAATGTCACCATCAAGAACCTTGGCAGGGTCTGGCAAACATGCTGCATAGTCACGGAATGTTTTGAATTCCAATGCAGTTGCTTCGCCAATCGATCCACAAATAAGTTCCATTGTGGTCATATCATCATCATCTTCGATGAGTTCGGATACAAAATGCCAGCTACGTGGTGTAGGGAACGCATGTCCAGGTGCCTTTGGATCATAATCGTGGAGCTTTTGTTTCTTATGATACAAGAAGCTAATAACGTCTGGATGTTCGCCATGTTGACCTGCCCATTCAAGCCAGCAATCAAAATCTGGTTTGACTTCAAGGTGAACAAAGCGGTTTGCAAGAGGACTTGGCATACGATAAGTAACACCTCGGTCAGTATCACGATTACCTGCTGCCACCACCACTACATTGTCTGGCAATGTATACGTGCCAATCTTCCTATTAAGGATAAGTTGGTATGTTGCAGCTTGCACTGCAGGTGGTGCAGAATTCAATTCATCCAAAAACAACACTACAACTTTGTGCTTGGATGCCAGTTCTTCGTTTGGTAGCTCAACTGGTGCTGCCCATGACATTGTGCAATTGTCTTGATTGTAGTAAGGGATACCACGAACATCGGTTGGATCAAGGTTTGCCATGCGCAAATCAATCATAATGCCACCCAAATCTTCTTCAGCGATTTGCTGCACGAGTTCAGACTTTCCTACTCCGACTGGACCCCAAAGGAACACTGGGCGTTGTTTGCTAATTGCCCTACGAAGAGCAGAGCGAGCAGCCTTGATCGTGATTGCGCGTGTTTGAGAAACTTCTTTGGTACTCATTGTAAATCTCCTAGTGGTTGGTTGGTAAAAACATAATACTACATTGTTTAGGCTAAGTCAACATCTTTTTTAATCTTTTATTGGTTTTTCTAAAACGATAAATGATTAAAAATGTTCGTTACGGAAAACATACTACCATTGTTGGAACAAAAAGTAAAGTGCTTTTTAACATTAAACATTGATTTTGTATATTTCGACAAACAGAGTCAATAGCATTACCGTTCTTGAGACAAACGCATCGTTATCGTCCATTGTTTCTTGATTTGGTATGCCGTATATATCATCATACATAACGTTTTTGGCCGTTATAGCGTATGCTTCGTCATATGCTTCTTCTCGTGGTATCGGCAAATCATAAGCATCCCACCCTAACGTTTTGTTGTTTATTGTATAAGAAAAAGAACTTAACACTTCCAATAAATAAGACGAATCGTGGTCGTACACTTCTATGTATAAGGCAAAAGTATAATCGCTGCTTTTTACAAACAATTCCAACAACGCTTTAAGAAAAAATGTGTTTCTTTCAGAAACACATTTTTTAATTAGTTCCTCTATGGATGCCAACATCACGCTTCTCCGTTAAGTTCACGTTAATGTTTTGTTACCTTCGACATATCTTTGGAATTGAATTCAAAATCTATATCTATAGGCACAGTATAGTTTAAATCTGTTTCTATATTTTTTTCTAACACGCCACAATCGATTAATTTTTCAAAAACGGCTAGACCTGTGGCATAGCATGCTTTGTCTACGTATGCATTCCACTCTTTGACCGCCAAAGAGTTTTCTTTGTTTACTGTTAGCAGTGCATCTAGCACCAATTTAATCTGATCCAACTCATTTGTCAATACTTTATTTTTAACTTTCAACATATTTATTTCATTTTCGAGTTCACTTATCTTGTCCATGATTTTCCCCTTCCCTTTGTTTGAATTTCAATACTGTTGCTATACATTCCTTTTTTTGACAATTTTTTATTTCACGAAGTTTTGGTTTTGTTTTTATACCAAGAGCATTTTTTACATCATCTATCGAATCCAACACAATAGTTTCAATTTCAGACGTTTGCGTCAGTAAACTATCAATGGATTGCGAATGCTGATGAACTAATGGTACTATGTTATTTAACAAATTTAACATTAAATCGACCGCAGATGCCAAATTTGAAATCAACTCTTGTAATTCTTTTGGTGTTGGATCTTCGCTGTTAGCCATAATATTCTCGTTTAAGTTAACGTCAAATAACTAAATCATCAAACCCTGCAACCCTTAACCTAGCTATGTGACCAATCATGAAATTTTTTGATTCTAGACCTTTTATTATACCCAAATATCTATTTCTAATATAAGAAAGTTCGTTGATTAGCATTTCCCAATCAACGACTTCTTGTTCACCGTCGGTGTATTTTTCTGCTTCACGTGCAGATAATGCTTTATTGTAATTTTCTAAATATTTTTGAAAATATTTTCTTCTTATTTTTTTTAATTCTAATTCCATCCATTGCAATAACGCTTCGATGTTTTGCAGTTGGTTAAATCTGTATTCTGTTATTCCTGGCATAACTGACAGTAACTTTTGAAGATTTCCTTTTATTTCTAAATCTTTTTTAGCGTTATCAGCTTCAGTTGAAAAATACTGAATATAATCTGCCAACTTAGAAATATCTGCAACAACATCGTTATACGTTATCATTTTTCACCTTAATTAATCATATTCATCATAATCGGATTCTTGAACATCGAGATCGTTATATTCTGCTGCTTTTTTCAAATAAGCATCAACTGATAAAAATTTACGCAGTTCTTCTTCATCTAAAAAATCAGCAATAACTGACACGAGCGTGTCGGCAAATTCCTGACGTTCTTTTTTGGCAAGAAATCCTTTTGCTACATTATAAACTTCTACCAACGTTTCTACTTCTACCATAATATCTCCTATTCTTCGTGATAACTAAGCTCAGTCTCTTCGTTATCGACAAGCAGTGCCTCTTTTTCGCCAAGTATTTTAGCTTTAGCAGACCATTCTTTCATGACCTTGTCCATAATACCGTCGGTATTTTTGTTCCATTCTTTTCTATAATACTTATGCTCATTGCCTTCGATGTCGACGTATGTATAACGATTTCCTTCTTTTTTGATAAGATGCTTCTTTTCTAAAAAGTCAAACATTCCAGAATAAGGATTCATTCCGGTATCGTATGGGATTTGAATTTCTACATCTTCAAACGGCTTTGCATATCGTGTTTTCATAATTTTGCATCCTGCACGAATTCCAATCACTCCGCTTGTTTTTTGCCCATCTTCATCTTCTTTTAGTTTTAGTTTTTTCATAGCAACTACGATACTAGAAGCAAACATAAACCCTTGCCCACCAGACATAATATCATCTGGGTTATATGGATCTTGACTTGCATACGTATGGTTTGTTGCAATCAGACCAATATTTAGATCGCCAAGCATATTTACGCAATTTCTAACAAGCGCAGCAAGCGCCTTTGGTTTTCTTCCCATATCGCCTTTAAGATCGCCAGATTCGAATTGACTCACATCGGTGGGTGTGAGCAACATACCAAGCGAATCGATAACAAACAACACCTTTGGCCGATCTTCTGTTGGCAATGTTTTATATTCTTTGACAAATTCGGTAATAGTTTTTGCAACATCGTCAATCATGCACAAATTCAATTTAAGCAACTTATCATCGCTCGTATCTACACCAAACGCACGTAACCATTGCTCGTCCAATGCATTTTCTGTGTCAATCAAAATGACATAAATGCCTTTCTGTTGAGCGTCCCTTACTACATTTCCTGAACAAATTAATGATTTTCCAGACCCTGACTGTCCGCCAAATACTGTTACTTTTCCTAACGGGATGCCTTTATGAAAATCACCACTGATTAGCATATTAAGTGCATAATTGCCAGTATCAACCCAGTCTGTTGGATCACGAAATCCTATACTCAATCCTTCAATCGATTTTGAAATATTTTTCCTAAATTTAGAAATATCAAATGGTTTTGCCATTGTATTCTCCTGTTTAATGATATTAATAAGAATAAGTGAGATGTTAACATCTCACTTATGGTGTGTGTTATTAAGACTGTGCTACGTTTCGGTTGCGGATTTTATTAATCAAATCGTTGGCACGTGAAGACGATGCAGATGAACCACTTGATGCTTTTTCAGCTACAGATGATGCGCGAGTTTCATCTTCGTTGGATTCATGCGTCACTTTTGTTGAATGCGTATCTGTTGTGGCAACTGATGGTGCATCTTGCTCTTGTTTACGAGACGGTTGCGCCGTAGATGTGCTTTCAGATTCAAATCCATAAGGTTTAAAATAATTCCCCCATTTATCAAAATCATACGCTTCGCCATCCACCGATGCATGGAACATGTCAAGCATAATTTCTAGAACTTCATCTGTTGGCTTCTTTGGAATAAAATCATCAAAGTTAAACAGCCCATATTTTTCTATTGCTGCCAATTCATCTTCCGTTAAGGCAGTTTCTTTTCTACTAAATGAACTTGTTCCATAGTCTGCATATGTGCCTTTCTTAGTTTTCCTAATGACAAAATCGACACCATTATGGTAATCGATAGGCAAAGATTCCATCTCTGGATCAATCAACGCTGCAGAAATAATGTCGTGAAGTTGACGATTCAACGTGAATCTGCGAATTGGATTTTCTGGAGAATTTTCTTCCTTCATTGGATTTACACGTACAAAACCCTGATAAATAAAAGACCGCTTCTTCCAGTACTTAGAAGCCAAATCTTTCAATGATTCGTCTTGATACCACGGACGAACTTCTGCAAGAATTGGGCACTTGTTCTTAAATTCTGGCCACATCTCAATACAAGGAACTTGAACCGATACTGGCTTATCAGAACTTTTCCCAGTTCCAACTACGCTAGGAAATTCTAGCTTGATCATTTGTTTTTCAAACCAAAAATAAGGATTGTCTTGATTTGCGTCTGGTAAAAACCGAACTCTTACTTCTGAACCTTCTTCGATATTCCAATGTTGATATAATGCGCCATCGCCTACAAATTTTGGAGTGCTTAATGCTTCTTCTTTTTCTTTCAAACGTTGACGAATTTGTGCTAATGTTAATGCCATAATATTATTCCTCTGTTACATATATTATTTTACAAAAAATTGTTACTTTAAGTTTTAACTGTTTTTACACATAAAAGTTTACATATATTTTTACATATATTTTTTACAAAAAATAGTTACATCAAAAGTTACAATTATTAGAAAGCTGAATGTTGATTCCAAACAATACCAGATTTGGATTCATCTTTCTTATATCCATGCCCCATTGCATGTTTGGTATTACGCAATGTTACATCTAGTGTTTTCAAAAGTAAACTTTTTTGGTTAACTAGATGCAACATTAAACTTCAAATTATACTTTTCCCCATCCTGTTTTTGAACGGATAGCAAATTGCAGTTCTTTCATTTTGGTGTAATCTGCGCTTCCTTTTTCATGTGGGCCAGAACGTTTTAGTTCGTTGTATTCTTTTTTCAACTCGCTTAGTGTTTTTCCGGCAAACATTCCTTTTTTCGATGGATTGACTGCATCTTCTACATCCCAAGATTCATTAGTAGTGCCAGTGCTACTACCAGAATGTTTGCTACGTTGGTTCTGGATCAGCACTTCTTTAAATGTATCATCAAATAAATGCTCTGTCGATCTAAGCAAACGTTGAAGCAATAAACTTTTTGTTTTGGTAGTTTGCTCTTCTCCACTATTGAAAAAATCAACAACTATTTTACGGATTGCAGAACGCAATGCATCGACTTCTACACCTTCTTTTAGTTCTTCTTTTTTAATTTCATGTGGGCGGCACTTTGCGCCACAGCATTTTGATTTCTTATGCTCATCGCTTTCGCACAATTCTCCACATTTGGTACATGCTAATTTATCTTTTCTTTTAGATTCCATCAAACTTCTTTTTTTATGATTTACATGCTTTAAGTCATCATCGAATAGTTTTAATGTTTTTTTAAAAAAATCTGCTCCACTCACTTTTGTTTCCTCCCAAACGTAAAAGAACTTTCCATTATTTTTCTTGCCAACTTTCTATTAGTTGCAGTTTCCGTTATTAACTCGCGAAGACCTTCGGGCAATTCAGATTTGTTTACAACTTTATCGTGTTGATTGAAGAATCTTTTTCTTTCCTTATCATAAGCATAACGCTCAGATTTATCGTTTTCGTTTACATAAACAACTATATCACCAACATACATGTCGGCAAATCTTAGTTCTTTTGTACTCCACTGTGTATTTTTTGATAACGATTGCAATTCTTTTGCGGTTTTTGGTATATATCTTTTGAATTTTGATTCTTCTTTTTTTTCTGCTTTGCTACTGTTGTTGGACTCTGCAGAAACTTCTGCCGATTCTAACAAATTCCATATTTTTTTAAAGTATCCTGCGTTGTCCATTTTTTATCTCCAGATCGACACAATATCTAAAAAGATATTATAATTCTATTTAGCAATTATTTTAAAAATATTACTTTTTAATACCTGCTAGTGTTTTTAAGTCACTAATATCGCCTTCGTCTTCATCTTCGTCTTTATTTTTATTTTTATTTTTTTCAGACGACAAATCGTCTTTGTTGTCCAACTTATCGTTTGAATCTAAATCACTAATTTCATCTTCATTTTCATTTGTTTTGTTTGTTTTTTTGTCGTCTATCTCGGTATCTGAATCCAAATCGCTTATTTCGTTTTCATTCTTTTCTTCATCTTTATCGCCAACATCGGGTTCGTCTTTCTTCGATGTGCTATCAAAGTCACCTTTATGTGAATTCATTGAAAAATCATCTTTGTTTGTTTTTTCAGAATATGCTATATTATCATCGATAATATCCGACAATGCTGGCAAGTGCGTTGTTATCCATGTTTTAAAAATTGGCCTTACATCGATGTCTGGGCTAGATTTTGCTGCTGTAAAAATCAACTTTGACAATTCTGCGTTATTAAAAAACCTATTAGCTACACTAATACCATCGACGCCATCAATCCCTGCCATAAGAGGTTCTGCCATAATATCTTGAAATTCTTTTATTTGCTTATCCGACAAAATATCAGAGTGATCCGATTTTTTACTAAAGCGTGGGTTAATATCCCGAATGTTACGTTCAAACTCTAAAATCATTTTACCAATAGGTGAATTTTTGCTATAAGTTTCCAACAAAGGTGATGTTTTTGCTATCGTTTTTTTCATTGATTCAAAAACAAAGTCATCTTGTAGAGTTTTGATATTTTCAAATTTTTCTTTGTATTCTAAAAATATTTCTGAAAATCTTAAATTTTTAATACACTGTTCGATGGCCTTTATTCGTTTATTGACCAAGCGCAAATCGGATTCTTTTAATGTTTTGCTTTTTGCTACCATGTGAAGTTTATTATTTTCTCTAACCATTTGTAAAATATGCTTTGTGAAACTGTTTTTAACTGTTTTTTCTAAATCATAGTTTTTTGCAATAACTCTACAAGCAGGTAAGTACGTAGTTGGACTGTTTTCTACAACAATCTTATTATTTTTTACAGTTTCAAAAACCACATTTTTTACTTTATCGTTAGAATAGTATATATGCATCTTTGTATCTGCACCGATGCATTCAGAAATCATCTGTGTAGGAGAACTTGTAATATCTTTGCAATTAAAAACCAAACCAAGTTGCATTGCTATTTTACGAAAAGCTCGTAGCAACGCATACCATTCTTGTTTAATTCTTGTTTTGTTGATCAATGTCATATTTTTATCAAAGAAAATATTTAAAAATTTATTTTCAGTAACATTAACCAGTACAGTACCGATCTCTTCTTTGTTGACAGAAAACATAAAATTGAAAACAGTGGCATCGTTTGGATTAAGCACTGGTTCATTTTCGCTATTTGCTATCTGCAACACTCTATATTTACTATTGATTAGCTTAAAGACTTTGTGAGCAGCTAACTTAACTATTTTTTTGCTTGCCATTACTAACTCCATTAACTTTTAATTAAAAAATAACAATTGGCATAGGCAAAACCAATTCTTCGCCTTCCATTTGTCTCAATTTATCAAACACACTTTCATCGTATTTTTGTATAATTTGAAAACATCTAACAACCAAAATGGTCGACATAACCAAATCGTCAGTGTCACCAGTTCTTGCTGCATACGATGCTCCTGTTGCAATAAACGTTTTTAATTCAGAAATCAACAATTTGCTATGAATTTTTACATTTTTGCTTTCTATTAATTGCTTTAGCTTTGCACAAGCACCTAATTTGTTTTTGTTTGTTGTATTTAGTCCTTTTCTAAACACCTTAACATTTCCAGCTTTCTTAGGCTCATTGACAAATGTTCCATGTAATGTATGTTCGCCCATTTCGTCAATTGCCACCAATGCTGCTTCACCAACCGAATTGTTTTCTACAGTAAAATACAACATACTTTCTTGTTTTACGGCTGAAAATAATTCTTGCAAAATATCTCTTAAAATTCTAACTTGTTTTTGTATAATTGTTTTGTTGTGTCTCCATTCGGCAACTTGCTCAAATGTAGTCACATCAAAAACTTGTATGGCAGCATAATCGCCACCAGTACCTAAACTTGGATCTAAGGTCACAACATACTTATGCCGTTTATCTATATCTTTAAACCAACGCACTTCTCCAGATTTTCTAATAGGATCAGATGATTTTATACTACTTAATATCATACTGTCGATAAGAGTTTCTTCATAAGTGATGGTTTTGCAATTCATTTCTCGCTCAAATCGTTCATCGCCAATTAATTCACGCTGTTGCTTTTCCCATACTTCTCCACGATCAGGATGCTGTGTCCATAGCGCCATATAAGGAAAGAACCCATTTTTTCCTAACTCTGTGATATTCCCAAAATCGTCATACTGTTTATTTGCATCAGTCCAAATTCTCCAAAACAAATCTTCATCGCTGACTGGAGTAGATGTAATAATACACGAACCGCCAGTTGACAAAGTAGGCATGATCGATGTAAAGAATTCTTCTGCGATGGTGTTTCTAACGAATGCCAACTCATCGCAATTTTTAACAACAAATGAATTTGCAAAATATTTATGATCTGGTTCATCGACTTCGATAATATCATATACAGCTTCGCACATATTATCTCTATGAATTTCTGTTATCTCTTGAACACCAGATGCCGTGTCGATCATCATGCCAACGCGCAATGCGTTTGTTTGTAATTTTACACCAGATACAAAAAAATAATGCGATTCTGTGGCAGATATACTTAAACCACCGTCAGCTATGATGGTGGTTGTTTTTTTATCATATACTACAGAAATGTATTTAAAATCTTTCCACCCAGACGGTGTCAATATTTCATATCTACCACAATTCTCAGCAAGCATAATTATTAACCTAAATTATCCACCAACGAAAGCAAGTTTTTTAATTTTCTATTATATCGTTTTGCCCAGTCATCTACATATTTACGCAACGCCAAATTTTCAACAGATTCTTCGTCATCAGATTCTTTAAGCACTTCGCCTCTCGTCAAAGTAGGCGACCTTGATTTTTCTACTTCTTTTGTAAATTTCTTTTTGATTTGCTCTAACACTACACGGAGTTCTGGAGTAAGTTCTTTTGCCATTTCGTTGACTATTTGTTCATAGTCTACTTCTTCTACGGTTTCTTTTTTAACTGCGCCAATTTTTAAAAACGCAGATTTAGTTTCTACGATACATTGAAACGCCCTATCTGCTGCATCAAACAAAGAAGAAACTGCATTTTTTGCATCCAATTCCTTTTCTGCTTTTGTGATTTCGTTTTTAAGAGTTTCAATCCTGTCAAGTTCATTTTTTATTCTTGTAAACTCAGCAGACAGATTGCCAGAAAGAGTAACTTTCACTGCTGTGTCTTTCTTATTTTTAATCGTTTCGTAGCTTGCATCTGGACTGTCTACCCTGTCCTCGAATAAATTAATAATTTTTTTAAATTGATTGATATCCATATTATATCTCCTTGTCTATATGGCCACTGTTGTATTTAGTGTTTTTAAAATTCTTTTACAAATTTACTATAGTGTGAAACAATTCCGGCAAAGTTTTTTCATGGTGCATCGTTTCATCCACAAACAATTTTAACCCTTTTTTCATCCTAATAAACATAGATGCCGTTTCTTCTCCTAACTCTTTATAATCAAAATCACGCATTAACTCACGGAGTTCGTATCCAACTGCATCGTTATAGTCTTCATCTCTTAAAACACCAGAATCGACATCTGGCTTGTTGGACTCCCACTCATCACGTGCGTTATTATATTCATCGGAATCTTCATAATCGTCCATGTATGGCTCATCTCTTTCCCATTCGTTGTGTACTTCTTCATATGAACTAAACGTTTTTCCATTATATTCATAATCGCAATAATCTTCTATCGGCAATTCAATATATTCACTAAGCACATCAGTTTTTTCATAATATGCCTCTAAAATTTCATTTCCTGTTCCTAGTCTTATGATATTATCGATCATATCTTTATCAAAATTGTTTATATACCATTCTTTAATTACGTCGCCTTCGTAAATAATATTCATATCATCACTGTCATCGTATACCCAATAATCTTTATAATAGAACACACTGTTGCAAAAATCGTCGATGCTTGTATCTTCGTCAGTGAACACCGAATTAACATAATCATTGATTTTAAAATATTGTTTTATATCATCTAAGTAACCAGAACTTCCAGATTTCCATTCTTCTATGGCAATACCAATAGCCAACACATCATGTGGTATATGAAAATACTCCGATATTGTTTGTACAACACGAAAGCTCAAAAATTCTTGGACTGCAAAAAATAAAGACCTTTTGTCAAATTCTAAATCCAAATTATTACTCTTTGCGTATTCACAAATAAACAATAACGCATTATTTAAATTGGTATGGCATAAATTGTCTTCATCTGTATCGACTTCCAACAAATCTTTTGCTAAACTTGTATCATAATAACCAATATCGAATAAGTTTTCCAACACTTTCATACAATTTTGGCTATCCAATAAATTAACAATGGAATCTGTGTTAATACGATTTATCAACTCATTGTCGGTTATCCCTAACGAATATGCAAACTTTATCATTTCTAAATCACCAGATTGCACAGAACCATTTACTACACTAATAATTGCTTTGTTTTTTAATGAATCAGTATCACTTGTTAGCGCGTTGCCATAAATTTGTTTAGCAAACGATGTGTTTTTATATATACATGCTATTTTCAAACCTTCCAACATAACATCATATGACAAGAAGTCAGATGCCAAACAATAGTTAAACGTATTAACAAAGCTATGTTTGCATGATATGAAAAATATTTTTTCCAAATCGCGTATTCTCGCACGACTATTTTTTAACAATATAAGAAACATATCATCGGATGATTCTGTTATATTATATATTGCAGTTTCTAATGGGCTTTTGTAACCAACACCGTCATTCAAATTGATGAAATTTGGATATTTGGTTATTGTTCTTTTAACAGATTCGACATCTCCGTTTTGGATCATTGTGAGAAAATCCGACATAGAAATCTTATTCAATGAATAATCTTTCCATTCTTTTGAATTTCTTATCAATGCAATAATTTCATGTGGATTAAAACCTGTTTCTTCTGCAAATCTCTGTTCTGGTAAATTATGTGGAGATTGTGGTGCGTTTTCTAATTCTTCTATTTTTCCAGTTTTATCACTAAACCGAATGGCATATTTTGATTTGTTATTAGATAGCTTTTGTTCTTCGTGTTTGTTGATTAAATAAACCATTGTTCCTTTTGCATTGATTGTGTATCTATCGAAATAATTATCTCCTCTCGATGCAGTACACCAAGTAGTTTCAGTTCCTATGTTTTGGCTTGTTTCCTTGTTTTTAGGTACTACAATTAACCAATCAGAGTCATCTCTGTAAACAATCATATCTGCTGAGTTTTTAATTTTGGATCTAATAGCACCTTTTGTTTGGTTTGCTTTGATTTCTGTTTGGTCAACCAATTGTTTGAATTCTAAGAAATCCATATTTTTATAAATATGCTGAATGTCTTTATGTTCTGGTTTATCAAACATATTCTTCTGTTTTAATTGTTTATATTTGTTGATATACGATTCGACTTGATCAAGTGGAATGTTTTCTTTATCTGACCATTTAGTTGCTATATCTGACCATATATCTTCAAATAATATTTCAAAAAATCTCATAATTAAATTCCCTTAATGCCTATTGCGTCTATCGAATTTTTTATAAAACAGTTCAATCATATTGTAATAAAATTCATTGTATTTATCGAATTTTTTCCTAAACGCTTTTTCTTCTTTTCCAATCGACGCTGTATTTTTTGGATTTTTCAATATTGCGCCAACTGACGTATATCCATATTTTTTAGATTGTGTTGATACCACTGCGTCCGACGGAAGATATTTTACATCTTCTGGCTCAACTACTAAAATTTCACCGTTAAATGACGATTCATTCAAAATCAATTTCATTAAAAATGATTTTATTTTTTCAGATTCGCCACCAAATATTTTAATTCTTGCCAATTTTTCATCTGCATTCTCATCGATTGTAGTGTACACCATTCCAACTAAAAATCTATCAATGAAAAAATCATCTTCGTCGTTTATGATATCGACTAACTTTTTGTCATAGATGCAAAATAAACCATCATCTGTGTATATTAAATAATCATGCGGAGATACATTATAATTTTTCTTATTATGTAATACAGGTCTTAAATTTAAATCTGCAGATTTTAATATTTTTTGTAACCGTTCATAGCTTATCTTCTTCTCTTTAACTAACCTGCGATATTCTCCATTGAGTAAATAATCTCTTACAAATTCACGATGTACACGAACAAAATTGTTTTCTCCACTATAAGTGAATCCACCAGATACTTTGTCGCTTTCCAACGTTCGTGCCATCTTCCCCAATATTTGACCAATTCCAAAGCCACGGTATTCTTCTGCAACACGAATAAGCATACAACCATATTCGTCTTGCGTTGCAGCCACTCTATTTTTCTGATCGTCAAATACCGATATCGAATACTCATAAGGGTGTGTCAATAATGAAGGGATTGCGCCTTTTTCCAATTCTTCTTTTGTGAATTGAACTAAATTTCCAGACGCATCGTGTAAATAATTCCCATTGATATCTTTCTTATAATACGAATAAGTATCTATTTTTCTATCCTTTTTTAATCTAAACGTAAACAAAATACCGTTTATTGTTTTTTGCTGCAACAATATAGGATATTCTGATTCTTTTGCGTTATACGTGTTTAATTGTTTTAACGTAGTTGCATAAGCAGACGAATCATGATGTGTGTCATCCTTGTTTGCAAGTTCAAGATATTCTCGCAACGTCAACAATGCCGGATCAACATAAAACTCTGTTTGATAATTTTTAACATTTTCATTTAATCTCATCTTAATACACCAAACTGTCTATTCTTTTGTATTTGCAATTTAATGCATTCATTAACAACTCTACTTCTCTTAAACATTCATTTCGACCTCCGCCTACAATATATGCGCCAGAAAATTCTTTTAATTTTGCCAAATTGATGTTCCAAGGCAAACACAAAGAATCATCTGGGATATCATCACTAAAAATTCTTGCATACGCTCTCTATACTTGACACTGTCATCACCACCGAACAATTCTCTGGTATCGTATTTACGTTGATGCAACAATTCACGAATACATTTAATGATCACTGCATCATCTACACCAAAATCCATCCAATTTCTTAAAAATCCATAACCTTTGTCGATTATTTCAAATCTACTCCATTTGAATTCTTCATCATAACATCCAAGTTCTTCTTCCCACCAAAACTTAATATCTTGGATAGTATCGTTCGTCATACCATCTGATTCTGCATTAACAAACATTAACACTTTTCCAGTTTGGTTATTAACAAAATTGATAATTTTTCTACATATATCGATGTTATTTTTTGTTGCATATGCTGGTTGAACGTCTACTACAATTATTGGATGATTTTTTGATTCTGTTAAAAACTCATCGATTCTCATTCTGTTGCTCCGTGTGCTTTTAATAGGTTAACTATTTTTGTGTTTTCATCACGATATGCCAAAATCAAAGGAGTTTCTCCATATTTATCTTTAATATTAACATCTGCTCCATGTTCTAATAATAACTTAACTGTCTCTGCATATCCAAGACGAGATGCCCAGAACAAAGAATTTCTTCCATTTACGTCTTTGACTTCGACATCTGCGCCATGTTCTAATAATAGTTTAACAATTTCTGAGTGTCCTTCCTTAGATGCATAATACAAAGTGGACGTTCCATAATTATTTTTAGCATTAACATCTGCGCCATGTTCTAATAATAGTTCAATAATTTCGCTAGATCCATAAAACAAAGGAGTACTTCCATTATTATCTTTAGCATTAACATCTGCACCACGATCTATTAACAATTTGACTATTTCTGCTCGTCGCCAATTACAGGATGCCCAATGTAAAGGAGTACTTCTATCTTTATTTTTAGCATTGACATCTGCTCCATGTTCTAATAATAGTTTAACAATTTCTGAGTGTCCTTTTTCAGCTGCCCAATACAACGAAGTGTCGCCATTATTATTTTTAACATCAACGCCCACACCGTGGTCTATCAACAACTTAACTATTTCTATACAACCTTCTGAAGATGCTAAAATCAAAGGAGAGTTTCCATCATTATCTTTGATATTAACATCTGCTCCACTTTCTATTTTCTTTTTGACTAAATCTATTTTTCCGTTTTTTATAAGATCGAATAAACTTAAATTTTCATATTTGCTTTCCTCATATTCTTTCCATTCCGATGAATTTCTTATCAGTGCAACAATCTCATGTGGATTAAAACCTGTTTCGTTTGTGAACCTTTTTTTTGGTAAATTATGCGGTTTTTGTTGTGGGTTTTCTATTTCTAGAATGCTTCCAGTTTCATCATTAAATCGGATAGCATATTTTGATTTGTTATTGGTTAATTTCTGTTCTTGCTGTTTGTTGATTAAGTAAACCATTGTTCCGTGTTCTGCCAATGTATATGGATTAAATAAGTTACCAGATTCGCGGGTTGAAGTACACCATTTAGTTTCAGTTCCTATGTTTTGACTTGTTTCCTTGTTTTTAGGTACTACAATTAACCAATCAGAGTCATCTCTATAAACAATTGCATCTTTTGAGTTTTTGATTTTGGATCTAATAGCACCTTTTGTTTGGTTTGCTTTGATTTCTGCTTGGTCTATCAATTGCTTGAATTCTAAGAAATCCATATTTTTATAAATATGCTGAATGTCTTTATGTTCTGGTTTATCAAACATGTTTTTCTGTTTTAATTGTTTATATTTGTTAATATACAATTCAACTTGATCAAGTGGAATGTTTTCTTTATCTGACCATTTAGTTGCTATATCTGACCATATATCTTCAAATAATATTTCAAAAAATCTCATTCTGTTGCTCCGTGTTGTTTTAGTAGTTTAACTACTTCTGTGTATCCACGGCTAGATGCCCAATACAAAGGAGTACCTCCATTATTATCTTTAGTATTAACATCTGCGCCATAGTCAAGTAATAATTTAACTACTTCTGCGAGTCCTTCACAAGATGCCCAACGCAAAGCAGTATCTCCATCATTATCTTTAACATTAACATCTGCGCCACGATCAAGCAATAATTTAACTATTTCTGTGTATCCATATCTAGATGCACAATACAAAGGAGTATCTCCATCATTATTTTTGATATTAACATCTGCGCCATGTTCAAGTAATAATTTAACTACTTCTGTGTATCCTTTACTAGATGCCCAATGCAAAGGAGTGCACACATCTTCATCTTTAACATTAACATCTGCACCATGTGCAAGTAATAATTTAACTATTTCTGTGTGTCCTTCATAAGATGCCAAATGCAAAGGAGTTGTTCCATCATTATCTTTAGCATTAACATCTGCTCCAATACTTAACATCTTTTTGACTAAAGCTATATGTCCGTTTTTACAAGCATCAATCAATACATAAAAAAGTCCATTTGGTATTACATCTAAAATATTATCGCCAAATCGGTTTAAAATAAAACTCAACTCAACTTCATCATCATTTTCATCCATAAACTGATCACTTTCAAAACGCAATTGATATTTCTCTC
>JAEHJW020000948.1_pt1 | contig 32656 bp, 68 predicted proteins | sample 9271431 | NCBI WGS metagenome assembly JAEHJW02 | reverse complement strand
CAAAGCAGACTTCGCTAAAGCAATCGCTCAAAATGATATTCAAAATTATATATTTACAGGCGCACCTGGAGTCGGAAAAACTACATTAGCAAAAATATTAATTAATAATATGGATTGTGAATCACTTACTATAAATATGAGTGATGAACGTGGAATAGATACAATACGCGATAAAATTGTAGGTTTTGCTTCAACAATGTCATTTCGTCCATTAAAAATTATTGTATTGGAGGAAAGTGATAGTCTCCCAGAATTGAGTCAAAAAGCATTAAGGAATGTAATTGAAACATACGCTTTAAATACTCGTTTTATATTCACATGTAATTATATTGAGCGTATTATTGAACCACTCCAATCGCGTTGTCAAGTAATTAAAATTGTTCCTCCATCAAAACCAGATATAGCAGAACATCTTGAATATATATGTAATGAAGAAGAAATTCAATACGATATAAAAGATATTGTTAAAATTGTTAATAAACATTATCCAGACATTCGTAAAATGTTAAATACTCTACAATCGAGTATAAATGATGGAAGAATTGTTTTAAACAATAGAGTTGCTGTTTCTTCTGATTATATGGAGAAGATATTAATTGAACTAAAGAAACCAAAACCGCATTTTTTAACAATACGACAAATAATTATTGATTCAGGATATGATTCATTTGAAGACATGTTTCGTTTTCTATACGAAAATGCTAGTAAATATTTACCTGGACAGGAAGGTATGGTTACTATTTTAATAAATGAACATATGTTTCAAGCAACAAGTAGTATTGATAAAGAAATAAATCTGAGTGCTTTATTATATAATATAATTAAATTAAAATAAAATGGAAGAACTCGATGAATATTATAATTCCATTTTTGAAACATATAATTCATATTGTAAATATGTGATAGAAGAGTGGCAAGACGGTCATATAAATGAACTTGAAGAAGCAGATCTATTAGTAAATGAACAATTAAAATACACTAATGGAGAATATTCTAGAGATGTAACATACAGATTATTGACAGAACAAGAATTTAACAAAAGATTCAAAACAGGTATTTGATATTTAAAATAATATTATTATATTTATAAAATAATTAAAACAGAGAAAGTTATGAAGAAATTAGAAGAACTAACAGAACTAGAGATCAAAGATTTGTCATACGATGATATTGAGTTATTAATCAAATTGCGTAAAGCAGAGGAAGGAGTTAAATTTGTTACTCAACCTGTTGAACCAGAGTATTTTAAAGTTCCAGAAAAAGATTTAGTAATATATCAAGTTAAATTTTTAGGTAATAATTTAGCATTCCAAAATGTAGAAGATGCTCAGAAATTAATTGATTTAATTAAATCATCAAAAGGTGCATTTAAAATAGAATATGGTGTCGAATCAACATACTATACGAAATCAAATTTATATCCATATAGTGGGGAATGGGATGAAGTATCATCACAATCATTATATTCAGAAGGTTTATACAATGAAATTAGAGATCTTGTTCAGAAAAACAAAAAATTAAAAGAAGAATATACAAAATTGTTAAAAGAATATCAACAATCTATTGAGGATTCTAAATGGATTGAAAAAGAAATCAAAGATAAAGTGTATGAAGTGCAAGAGAAATACAATCAATTAAATAATTATTGTTATTATTTCAGACGTGATTATTTACCACTCGCAAATAATGATGAAACTATAGCAATGAAATTCATGAACAAGGCATATGCTTTGACTGATAAACAACAAAAATATATTTTAGAAAATTATGGCGAAGCAACTACCGAAGTATAAAATAAACGAATTAAAAGCAAAACAACAATTCAAACAAAAATATGAACAATCAACCACAACTCAACATTGATTTAAGTCAATCAACTGAAGTGTTGTCTTCAACAGGAGGACAAATTTTCCAAGCAGGATATGTAATTAGACGAGTATCAAAATTTCTCGCAGGGACGGACGAAGACCTACTTGTACCTATAAGCGTGTTCTACGATGCATCTACTGGTGAAATTATGAAAGATCTTTTACACCCCGACATCCGACCATTATATGATTCAGAAACCATTTGATTTTGTAAAGGAAATCACACTCCATAAAAGCCCCGCTGATTCATTTATTGAGGCCGAATGGAATTTATTTCAACCTTTTATAATTGGAAAGTTTCTTAGTATGAACACACAATTATTAGATATAGTAAATTATATTCAAATGCTTAATATTTCTGATAAAAAGCAACTATATACTATTTATAAAGAACTAATTCCAATCGATAAAACATATTATCCATTTATTAAAAAAACAGTTACCCCAAAAGAAAATTCTGAATTAGTAAACATATTGAAAGAATATTTTGAGATGTCTTCTTCAGAAATGAAAGAAGCACTTCCATTACTCAATAAACAAGTTATAACAGAGATATTACAAGGGTATGGATACGATGATAAAGAAATTAAAAAACTAGTTAAAAATATATGAATACGCCAGACAAATGGATTGTGATAAAAATCACTAATAAAAATGAAAAACCTTTATATAAAGTATTCAGCAGTTGGTACGGAGGTTATTTAGGTAGCGACTCTTGGAAAATGAATAGTGGGATAAAATCAATTGACATCCATGAAGATGATTATATAGACTTCATTGGTTATTCAGGTTCTGTTTATAGATGTGTCATAGGATGTTATGGTACAAATCTATATTCCCAAGGTGTTCTTAATAATATTATTGAAACTGGTAAAAAGAATAATTTTACTGTAGAAATTTTACCAGAAAATACTGATTGGAACAAATTATTAGAAATTGATTAAAGGAATTTGATATTCAAGTTACTATTCGTATATTTATCTAAATTAAAAACAAAGAAAGTTATGAAACAAATTAGAATTTTTGATTCATTGTCAATGATAATGAATATGTTTGGTGGATTATTTATAGGAAATTTATCTTCTCATTATAATAATTGGTGGATTTTACTATTAATGATTCCATTTATGTTTTTTATCGGGTTTGCAGTATATTTTAAAAATGAATTAAAGAAAAAGTTATGAAAACACCATTAGAAATATTTGAATTGATGGAAGAAGAAATGCCTTTCAATATACTTCCAAATTCAAGAATAAAATCATATGTTTTAGAAGCAATTGAATTAGCTCAAAAAGACGCTTATAATCAAGCACTCGAGGATGCTGTAAATAATGTTGAGTGGAAATTAATCCCTTATACTAATGGAGAATATGAAATAAATAATAATTCAATCCTTAAACTTAAAAAACAATAGTTATGTCAATAAAACAAATCTTAGACGAAATTGCAAACGAGCCTAGCACTAATCAAAAAATGGTTATCTTGTCAAAATATAAAGATAATGAACTACTTAAACGTGTTATTTACCTTGCTCATTCCAAACGTGTAAAATTCTATATTAAACAGATACCTGAATATAATTCAGTAGATGTTCCATTAATGGGTTTAAAACCAGCACTAGATGATTTAGATAATTTATCATCACGTAAATATACAGGTCTAGATGCGGTTGGATTTCTATCGCAATTATTATCATATCTTTATAAAGACGACGCTTATGTTATCGAACGCATCATCGACAAAGATCTCAAAATCGGCATGAGCGGAAACATCAATAAAGTATTCCCAAAACTCATTGAAGAAACACCATACATGGGTGCAAAACCATTTGATATCAAATTAGCAAAAGATTTATTTAAAGGAGGTAAATCGTGTTATTGTGATGTAAAAATGGATGGAAGATATAATAATGCAATTATTAGAGGTGGAGAAGTTGAATTAGAATCACGTTCAGGCGAACCTGTATTATTAGATGCAAAATTTGTTAGAGAATTATCACAATTTCCTGATTGTGTGTTAAATGGAGAATTAACTATAGATGGAGTAGAACGTTATAAAGCAAATGGTATTATACGTTCTTTAATTGATATCACATCAAAAATGGAATCTCGTTCCGACACTGAAAATATTAAACGAGTACGAGCATTTGAGGAAGAAAACAATATGCTTTTCAGAGAAGCACTCGATAAAATAGTTTATACTGTGTGGGATATGATTACTGTTGATGAATATTTTGATCAATACTCTAATAGACCATACTATCAACGATGGAATGAATTAATTACTATGTTGCAAAACAATCAAACAAGTTTAGTAAATCCTGTTGAAAAAGTAGAAGTAAAAAATTACGAAGAAGCACTAGTGTTTTTCCAAAGCTGTTTAGAAAGAGGTCTAGAAGGAAGCATTTTAAAAGCAAAAGATGGTAAATGGAAGGATGGTAAACCAAAATTCCAAATTAAACTGAAGTTAGAAATTGAACTAGATTTAGAAATTGTTGATTTTAATTATGGAACAAAAGGTACTAAAAACGAACATGTTATATCATCACTTGTATGTCAATCATCGGATAGTTTGTTAGAAACATGTCCAGCAGGTCTCACAGAAGATACTATGATGCGAATTACAGAAAATCTAAATGAATGGCATAACAAAATAATTAGTGTTAAATGTTCAGGTATAACAAAAAATGCTGATGGTAATTATTCAACACTTCATCCACGATTAAATGCGAAAATATATCGAGATGATAAAACAATTGCTGATTCATTAGAACAAATATTATTAATAGAGGCTGCTGCAAAAGGATTAAAATGATGGATAATTATATAGACGATCCAATTAATGGAGTTACATGGCATAGACCATCAAATAGAAGAGTAATCGATAATAATGATAATTGGATTTTAGACGATAATGAGTAAAACAAAGAAAATACCAGACATAGTTAGACACGTAAGAAGTCACCCTCCAAACCCAATTGATTATTCAGCAAATCAAAAAAATATATCTTTCTCTCAGTTAACCACCTATCATCAATGCCCCAAAAAATGGGCTTGGATATATCGCGACAAACGTAAAGTTTTCAGCAGTAATATTTCAACTATATTTGGTAATGCTCTACATTTCGTTATACAACATTATTTAACTGTGTTTTATAATGAAAGTGCAGTAGCGGCCGATGAAATTGATTTAGAAGATTTATTTCATGAAGCATTCAAAAGAGAATATAAAGAAGCATTTATAGAAAATAAACGTCAACATTTTTCTTCTGTTGAAGAAATGGATGAATATTTCCAAGACGCTGTTAAATTATTGTATGATTTTAAAAAATATAGAGGGAAATATTTTAGTAAAAGAGGATGGCATTTGGTGGGAGTAGAAGTACCTATCATCATTCCACCACACGAAAAATATCCTGATATATTTTATTTGGGTTATTTAGATGTTGTTTTGTATCATGAAGAAACTAATACAATTAAAATTATTGATATAAAATCATCTAAGTCGGGATGGTATGATAATTATAAAAAAGATCCAAACAAAACGAATCAATTATTATCATATAAAAAATATTTTTCTGAACAATATAATTTCCCAATTGATAATATAGAAGTAGAATTTTTTATATTAAAACGAAAAATATATGAAGAAGCAGAATTCGCTCAAAAACACATACAAACATTTATTCCTCCTAATGGGAAAAATAAAATAAGACTAGCAGGTGAATCAATTACTGGATTTATAGAAGAAGTATTTAACCCTGATAATACAATAAAAAATCTCGAATTTCCTAAACAACCATCAAGACTATGCGATTGGTGTCCTTTTAAATCGGAATGTTTGTAAGAAGTATATAAGTATATCATATGTATAATAAACCAATTAAAATTATACAATATGTCAAAAAACCAAGTACTTACAAGTGTTAAATTAGATGTAGAAATGTTCGAAAAATTTAAGGTAGAATGTATATTATCAAAATTTAGCCTTCAGAAATTAACAGATCGCACTATCCATTTGTTCCTTTCAGATCCTGAATTCAAAAAGATGATCTTGAATCATACTGATTTGTCTATGGATTGATTTGGAAATTCAAAATATGTTTCGTATATTTCGCTAAATAAGAAAATAAATAAGTTATGAAAGCAAGAGAAGATTACAATACATTACTCAACTCAGGTATGTTTTTTGAGTTTCATCCACAACTCACTGGAATGTGGGAGAAAGACCGTCTGGAATGGTTGACTATACAAGGTGTCCTTAACGAAAATTCAACTATGGTCGATAAATTGATCGCAATTCATAACACAATGACTGATGAAGAAATTAGGGATGAATGGAAAGTAATTAGTTATGATTGTAGAAAAGCAATAAGAGATGCTCAATATACACGTGTGCTCCATTACATTGTTAATTTATCACCTTCTCTATTAGAATCAGAGTTTGAACGTTTTCTCAAATGGGAAAGAAAATGGGAAGAATTTCAATACGATTTTCGACATAAACAAACCTCAAGTATATTATTCGATGTATTAATTGATATTATTGAAGAAAACTATGGAAATATATTGTTTATATCAAAAGACGATGATTTTGTAAGTAATAGATTTGAAGCAAATAATTACATATTTACATCATTTGGTCAAGGTGCGTTTTGGAGAATAGAAAAAGATGGTAAAGAAATATTTCAAAATATGTAAAGTATGTTAGACGCAATTGTATCAGGATCTATAATGTTGTTAGGTCTTGTATTAGAAATATTAATTATAAAAAGAGTTATTAAAAATAATAATGGAACAAATCAGCTTTAAAGAATGGTGTGAAAAATATGTTCATATTAAAGATGGACAAAACAATTATATGCCCTTTCATTCTGAATTTATGGATAAATTAATGAAATTACATAATAAAATAGATGAAGGATATGAATTGAGATTAATCCATAAAAGGAGAGGTGGAACAGAAATAGTAGCATATAAAAAGAAATAATATGGAACGAGAAGAGATACGTGAATGTAATAAATTAATTGCTGAATTCATGGGTTATAAATATTATCCATTACCTGAAGATAGATCATATAATCCTGGATGGTGGAAAGGTGATCCTATTAAGATGACATCATTCAATAAATTAAATGAGAATCATTTATTATGTCGTTCATACAATGATTTAAGATATTATAATTCATGGGATTGGTTAATGTCTGTCGTATATAAAATATTTAATGAAGGATGGGTAACTATATTTTATTCAAATTATTGTATTATACAAGATAAAGCGACGTTTACTAAAAGAGAAGATAATGATTTACCATATTTTGATTCACATTCAGAATCACCTGAAACTCTTATAAAAGCAGTATATGAATGTGTTGTAGAATTTATTAAATATCAAAATAAATAATAAATGATAAAAGAAAATTACATTCCTCAATCGGATCGCAAAAAAATATTATTGATAACCGATGATATCCGCGCATGGAGTGGGATTATCTTAAACTAATAAAATATTTAAGTATATTATATAAGAATAAAATTCATTCATATGTATAAATGACACTAGAGTCATTAATATATGAAAAAATTATCCACTAATGAATTTATAAGAAAAGCCAATATTAAACATAATTGGAAATATGATTATTCTTTATCTCTGTATAAAGGATCAAAAACCCCACTAATTATTAAATGTCCTGAAGGACATATTTTTGAGCAAAACCCAAACGATCATCTAAATGGACATGGATGTAAAATATGTGCTGGTTGGGGTATAATGAAAAATGATAATGAAGAATTTATACGAAGGGCAAATAAAATTCATAGTGGGATATATGATTATTCGAAAACTACATATATAGGACATACAATTCCGGTTATTATAAAATGTCCTATTCATGGTGAGTTTAAAATAACCCCAAAAGAACATATTATAAAAAAACATGGATGTCAAAAATGCGGAATAGAAAAATCGGCATTGAATAGAACATGGACTACTGATAAATTCATAGAAAGAGCCAGAGAAATTCATGGTTCAAAATATGATTATTCTTTAGTAGAATATAAAAACGCTAATATTAAAGTAAAAATAATTTGTCCGACACATGGTATTTTTGAACAGAATTTGAGAGATCATATTAATGGAGGAAATGGATGTCCAAAATGTAATTCTTCTAAAGGTGAAAACAAAATTAGAGTATTTTTAGAAAATAATAATATTAAATTTATTCCCGAACATATATTTTTTGATTGTATTAATAAAAAAACTAATAGAAAATTACCTTTTGATTTTTATTTACCCGAATTTAATATTATTATAGAATTTCATGGAATACAACATTATGAACAAATTAGAATATTTGAAGGAAAAAGGGATGGTTTTAAAGAAAGAAAATCAAGAGATAGAATTAAAGAAAGATATTGTTTAAAAAATAATATTCCCATTATTAAAATATCATACAAGAAAATAAATAAAATAGAAGAAATTTTAAAAACTAAATTAGGTTTATGAATAAAAATAATTATATTCCCCAGAAAGATAGAAAAAAAATTCTATTGATTACTGATAATATACTTGCTTGGAGTGGGGTGGCGCGTATTGGTAAAGAAATTATCATACAAACAGCCCACCATTATAATTGGATTCAGATGGCTGGATCAATAAAATCACCTGATCAAGGTAAAATATTTGATATAAGCGCTGATATTAATAAAGAAGCAGGTATAGAAGATTCATATGTAAAATTATTTCCTGTTGATGGGTATGGTTCCCCACAAATTCTGAGAAGAATTATAGAGATAGAAAAACCTGACGCAATGTTACTTATTACCGACCCAAGGCAATTCTTATGGGTCTGGAATATGGAGGATGAGATTAGAAATAAAATTCCAATTGCTTATTTATCTATATGGGATAGTACTCCGGCCCCAAATTTCAATTTACCTTACTATGAATCAACTGATTTATTAATGGGGATATCTCAACAAACTCACAACATCCACAAAATGGTATTAAAGTCAGGTAATGTTCCTTATGTTGATATGGATAATAGTAATAATAATTTCTTACCAGAAAATTCAAGTAGAAGTTATCCTATATTATTAAAATTTGTTCCTCATGGTTTGAGCGAAACAAAATTCTTCCCTATTAATGAAGAAGATGTAGAATATAATAAATTTAAACAAAAGATATTCAAAGACGAACAACCCGAATTTATATTATCATTCAATTCGCGTAATATGCATAGAAAACATATTCCAGACGCGATGCTTGCTTTCAAACAATTTCTTGATCAGCTTCCATACGAACAAGCTTTAAAATGTAAATTTGTTTTAAAAACAGAAATCGTTTCTGATCATGGAACTGATTTGGAAGCAGTACGAGAATATTTATTTGAAGAAAAATATCCAAACAATATTATATTCCTACAACAAATATTAAGCGATCAAGAATTGAATTATTTATATAATATGGCAGATGCTCAAATATTATTATCTAGTAATGAGGGTTGGGGTTTAGCTATTTCAGAGGCATTATTAGCAGGTACTCCAATTATTGCTACAGTAACAGGAGGTATGCAAACACAAATGCGTTTCGAAGATGAAAATGGAAATTGGTATAATCCATCCCCTGAAGTTCCTTCAAATAACAGAAGTACATATAAAAAACATGGTGAATGGGCATTTCCAGTATATCCTTCTAATTTATCACTTCAAGGTTCTCCACTTACTCCATATATTTTTGATGATAGATGTAATTACGAAGATGCATCAGATAGGATTATGGAAGTATATTCCATGACACGAGAAGAACGCAAAGCACGAGGTTTAAAAGGTCGTGAATGGTTCTTAAGTGATGAAGCAGGATTTTATAGTAAAAAACAAGGTGAACGAGTAATTGAATCGTTTGATAAATTGTTTGAGACTTGGACCCCACGTGAGAAATATTCTGTAATCAATACAAATGGTTATAAAGGTAAAATGATTAATCATGTTTTAAATTATTAATTATGGAAATAACAGAACAAGAAAAGATACGATTACAGAAACTGGCTGGAATAATAAATGAGGATAAATAAATAAATAAATAAATAAATGGATAAAAATACATGTGTGGTTTATGCTCCGATAGAAACTTTTTCAGGTTATGGTAGTCGTGCGCGTGATATAGTTAAAACATTAATTGAGTTGCGTAAAGAAATTTGGGATATAAAAATTATATCTTGTAGTTGGGGATCAACTCCCATGTCGTTTTTAGCAGACAACGAAATTGAATGGGGGTGGTTAAAAGAATATATCTTACAGGGTTCATTAAATTATAAACCAGATTACATGTTTTTTGTCACTATCCCAAGTGAGTTTCAACCAATTGGTAAATTTAATATAGGATGTACAGCTGGTATAGAAACTACTGTATGTGATGGTAGTTGGTTGGAGGGACTTAATAGAATGGATGTAAATTGGGTATCATCAAATCATTCAAAGAATATATTTCAAAGTCTAAAATTTAATAAAGTAGATCAACAAGGAAATCAATTAGGTACTCTTCAAGTGGAGAAACCAATAGAAGTTGTATTTGAAGGTTGCAATCCTGATATATATTGTCCCATTCAAAATGATAATGAATTTAATTTAGATGAGGTAAAAGAAGATTTTGCATTTTTATTCAATTCATCATGGATAGGCCCATCATTAATGGATGACAGAAAAGGATTAGGTGAATTGATAAAATTATTTTTTGAAACATTTAAAAATAATCATAAAGCGCCAGCATTAGTATTAAAAACATCTATTGGTACCTCGAGTTACATGAGTAAGGATGAAATACTTAGACGTATTTTGAAAATACGCAAAACTGTTGATTATGAAACATTACCAAATATTTACCTGTTAAATGGAAATATTACGGATGAAGATATTAATAATTTATATAATCATCCAAAAATTAAAGCAATGATTATGTTGACCCGCGGTGAAGGTTGGGGAAGGAGCCTACTCGAATTCAGCCTAGTCAATAAACCCATTATAACAACAAATTGGTCAGGTCAATTAGATTTTCTAGATCCTTCATTAACAACACTTCTACCTGGCGAACTCAAACAAGTACATCCAAGCGCAGTAAACCAATGGATATTGAAAGAAGCTAAATGGTTCCAAGTAGATCATCAAGCAGCAATGAATGCAATGAAAGATATGTTTAATAATTATAAAAAATATCAAACAAAAGCTATTAAACAAGGTTATAAAAATAGAAGTACATTTAGTTATATCAAAATGAAAGAATTAATTGATAAATTATTGACACGTGATGTACCTAAATTAAGCGTTTATCAACCCGTTGTTCTTCCAAAACTCCAAAAAATAGAATAAAACATGAAATCTATTACTATAGAAGAATATAATGATGCTAAAAAAATAGTTGAACAATACGAGGATCAACTTAAATGTAAACATCTAAATACAGAACACATATTAGATTATAATTCATATCCTTATGGAGTGGACTATGAATATGATAAATGTAAAGATTGTGGTGAAATGATAAATTTAAAACAAATATAATATATGATTGATCAACTTACTGAATGTGGAAGGTGTTCTTCCGATGGTATGTATATACAAGAGATAAATGGAAATAAAACAGGTCAATGTTTTGGATGTGGATATGTTTTTAATACATTAATGACTGCTGACTCGCAATTATTTAAAGAACAATTAGAAATCCTTCCTGAAATATATAAAGTGCTTGCTTCAGAGGATGAAGATGGAGTTATTTGGCTTCCAAGTTTTACCAATGTAGAAGGGAAAGGTATGGTATATGCTAATGGTACTACACGAGATAATTGGTGGTGGGAAGCTGTTAAATTTAAAAAATTAAAAGTTCCTGAAGTAAAAAATCATAAAAAGATTGTTGAGAAAATAAACCCAAAATCGATTAAGAGATTTAATGAGGATCAATTTTTTGAAGCTCTTGAATATATAAAAGTATTATAACTATAGTTATATCAATAATTATACGTGAAAAGGCGCATTATGTATTGATATATCAATAATCAAAATATTATAATAAATAATTTGGCTCCGCAAAGGAGCCTTTTTATATTTATACAAATAAGAAATTAAAATAAATAGGAAAATAAGTTATGAAATTACCTGAAATAAATAAATATACAACTATTTCGATGATGGAAAAATCAGAGAAAGTAGAAGAATCGAAGTACTAATTACAGATATTATTCATTTGATAAAATAGATAAAGAAACGCTTGAATTGTGGGAAGAAGATGTTTACGAATGTGATTGGTTATACTCAAAACAAACTGATTATTTTATAAAAGGAGAATTATTGGATGAAGATCTTAAAAACGATAATCAAGAAAATATTGTTTTTGTAAGAACAGTAGATGATAGGTGGTTTAGTCTCGGTTGGTGGGCTGGTGTTTTAGATGTAGATGGTAAATATACAGAAATATTAAATAATAGAGTTATTAAATAAGTTATGGAAGAAAATAAAATTCTTGAACTAATTGATTTTGTAGTAGGATATGCATCAGCAGCCGTCCAATTTAATGAATACATTCCAAATTCAGAAATTTTATTACAAAAATTTTTAGAATCACAAAAATGACAACAGAAGAACATATACATTATTTAGAAAATCAATTAAAGAAAATCCCATCCTCTATTAATATAGAATCAAAATATGGTGATCAATTTGAACGCTATGCTAGACGTAATTATGATGGTACATATTCATGGTGTGGAGTAACTGCTAAAGATACAAGAGAATTATTTCTTGAAGTGGTTTTGTTAAAAGAGAATATTAAATTCAAATCTAAATATAGAAAATAAGAAGTTATGAATAAAATATCATACGCTTTAACTGTTTGTCAAGAGATTGATGAAATACAAAAACTTATCCCTCATATACAAAAATATAAACGCGAAATTGACAATATACTCGTTTTATTTGACGAGAAAAATGGAAGCGACGAAGTACGTGAATATTTAGAGACAATTGAAAATATCACATTAATTCGCGCAAATTTTGATAATAATTTTGCTAGTTTTAAAAACAAGATATTTTCATATCTCCCTCAAGATTGCACACACGTTTTTTTCCTTGACGCGGATGAATTACCACATCATCTTCTATTATCATATCTTCCTGATATAATTGATGGTAATCCAAATGTGGATTTATTTTGGGTACCTCGTATTAATATAGTAAGAGGAATTGGATTATCTCATATAGAGAAATGGGGATGGAATGTAAGTAAATTAGATAACTATAAAGAAGAAAAAGTATTTGATTTAAATATTCCAGAACAAAAGGATGAATATGAATTACTTAATAAATATAATTTAATATTTGATGGTCAAATAACAGATAATTTTGTGTATGCTTGTTTTTATACACCTATTATCAATAAATGGGATATGCAGGGTCGAATCGTAAAAAACAAACCTAACATTCGCTATTCAGGTCGTGTACATGAAATTATACAAGGTGCTGAAGTATTTAGTAGATTACCTGAAGAAGAATTTCTATCGCTTATACACGATAAACAAATTAGTAAGCAAGTTAAACAAAACAAATTATATAGTAATATATAATACATATCAACACCCCCGCTTGAAAATAGGCGTGTGTCAGCGGTTAGGTGCTGTCTTTAATCTTTTAATTTTATTTTATGGACTTGTTAAATTTAAAACTACCGTATATCGGTGAAATTATAAAATTCGGAACATACCACGATTTAGATTATAATGGTTGGGTATGCACATTAACAACTTTTCGAGATAAAGACGTTCCATTTCCTCTTGAAAAAATTATAGGTATCCAATGGTTTCATCCAAAATTAGAAATCTATAAAACGCACGAACAAATGATAAAAATGATATTTAATATGTAAAAATATGAAACGAAGTTGCGTTTACCGTAATTGACCTGTGGTAGGAATGACCAGTCTTATTCTGGTTGGTACTTGCGTTGGTTCAAATCCAACCCGACTTCGTTTCTTTTTTTTGCACTTACCGCTAACGATTGCAAATATAAAACGTTGCAACACTGAAGTAAATTAAATGAAACAAATTTAAAAATATTTAGTATAAATAAATAGAAACTACAACAGCAATGTTTTATATTTGTTGTTATAAGTATGTATTATTTTTGTTTTACCTATTAAAAATTAAATTATGGAAGAATATAAAAATATTATTTTAGACAGAACTGAATATGTATTAGTTCCCAAAAGACCTAAAGATGATATTAGGAATAAGTTACCAAAAATATTGACCCATTATTGGGACTTTGGATGATTTTTGAAGAACCTAAATTAAAAAATCAAAACAAAAATAATACTACTTATAACTTTTATATATAAACTTGCATATATAATTTATTAATATTTAATGTTTTATATTAATCCTTTTTACAAATTTAATTTCAACTCGTAAATTATAAAAACAAAATTTGATAATATTCTTTTAGAATATAATAATAAACTGAAATATTTCAATTATAGTAAAAGAACAATAGAAATGTATTCTCATTATATTATCAAATTTTTAATTCAGATTGATAAATACCCACAACTAGCTATTTGATTTTCTAAAATATATTTCGTATATTTATATCATAAATCAATAAGGAAAATTTAAATAACAAACTTTCTTATACACCTTGTTATATTTAGTTTTAAAAAATTATATATATGAAAAAACAAAATAATGAACTAGTGGAATGCTTGATTAAAAAGAATCAAGACTGTGAAAAATTAGAATATGCTCTAAAAGCAATTCTAATGAACACATTACATAGAGATTTTAATAGTGATATTATGTACAAAAGTGGTGTTTTGTCTAATATTAGAACTGCTTTGGGTGAAGAAAAATACAATTATTTTGTTGAACTTTACTCATAATTTTTTAAAATTGAATATAACGGTGGCAAGTAAACAACGTGGCTACTGCGACATTAAATATTAGCTAACAACTATCCGCCATGTTGTTTTACTTGTTGTTAGCATTTCGTGCATTATTTACTGAATATTAATCAAATAAAAATATAATTATGTTTATTAAAATCGGAAAATTACGTATCAAATTATCAAGTATTGGTGAATTTAGAGAAGGTGGCCAAGCATCATCTAATAAAAAATGGTACATCGAAATCAAAGTATCGGGACGTAACCGTTTAATTTATTTTGATACTGAATTAGAATATAATCGTATAGTAGATTATTTGGATAAAGCGTTAAAAATAATTGAAGTGTAGTTATGGATGAAACTCTAGAAAAAATATTATACGACCTAAATGACTACATCAAAAACAACAAACCAAAATATCTTTACAATCAATCATTTGTGAAAGGTGTAAGTCCTGTCTTATATTCTGGTCCTTATTGGGATGAAGAAGAAATAATGGCCGGTATAAAAACGTTCATTACAGGTAAATGGGTTGTAGCAGGAGAAAATGTGAGTAAGTTTGAGGCATTATTCGCTAAAATGTTTAATACGAGACACGCTCATATGGTTAATTCAGGCAGTTCTGCTAACCTTGTGTTAATAGCCGGTTTGAAGAAGCATTTTGGATGGAAGGATGGCGATGAAATTATTGTATCACCTGTTGGATTTCCTACAACAATATCTACTATTGTACAAAATGGTTTAGTACCTGTATTTGTTGATATAGAATATGATACATTAAATTTTGATCTGACTCAAATAGAAAGTAAAATTACATCAAAAACAAAAGGTATATTTGTATCGCCTGTTTTAGGTAATCCACCTGATATGGATATTTTGAAAAATATAGCAATTGCATATGATTTAGAGTTAATTGGTGATAACTGCGATAGCCTTGGTACTAAATGGGATAATAAGCAATTAACTGATTATTATATTGCGTGGTCGTCATCATTTTATCCAGCCCATCATATATCTACTGGAGAAGGTGGTATAGTATGCACAAATATACCTGAACTCCACAAATTATTTGTAAGTTTATCGTGGTGGGGTAGAGATTGCCATTGTGTTGGGTCTGCTAATCTTCTTCCGAATGGAAGTTGTAATAAAAGGTTTGGTAAATGGTTGGAGGGATATGATGAAGTAGTAGACCATAAATATTTGTTTGCAAATATGGGTTATAATTTAAAACCATTAGATTTGCAAGGTTCAATTGGTTTAGTTCAATTAAGTAAATTTGAAGAAATAGAGAGGAATCGTAAAACTAGTAAAGAAGTAATTGCCGAAATATTATGTAAATATATAGATAACATCAGAGTTCCATATAAACTACCTAAAGCAGATGTTTGTTGGTTCGGTACACCATTTATTTGTGAATCAAAAGAACTTAAACATAAATTGGTTGCGTTTTTGGAAGAAAATAAAATACAAACAAGAAATTATTTCTCTGGAAATATTCTACAACACTTAGGTTATAAAAATTTGGATAATTATAAAAAATACCCAAACGCTAATACTGTTTTAGATCGCGTATTTTTCATAGGAGCATCACCTAGTTACAATCAAGATGTATTTGGTTATATAGAAGAAACTTTTAGAGATAAATGGAAAAATTAAACATACTCGTTTTAGGCGATGGTTTACTTGGAGGAGAAATTGTAAAACAAACAGGTTGGCAATATTTATCAAGAAAATTAACAGGTTTTAATATACACGATTTCATGTGTATGCAAATTCCTAAAGATACAAACGTTATTGTGAATTGTATTGCTTGTACTGACACATATTCAAATGACAGAAATAAATTATGGGATGTAAATTATGCATTTGTCAAAACATTAATCGACTATTGCAATTCATCTCAAATTAAATTAGTACATATATCAACTGATTACTTATATGCTAATTCAGTAGAAGATGCTTCTGAAAACGATGTACCTGTTCATTGTAATAATTGGTATGGATATACTAAATTATTGGCTGATGGTTTAGTACAATTAATGATGAAGGATTATTTGTTGATACGAGGTACTCATAAACCAAAACTATTTCCATACGATAAAGCGTGGATTGATCAAATAGGCAACTTCGATTATGTTGATGTGATCGCTTCACAAATTATTAAACTAATTAATAAAGGATCAAGAGGTGTATTTAATGTAGGAACCGATAAAAAATCTATGTATTCACTTGCATTACAAACAAATCCAAATGTAGAATCGGTTGAAGCTCCTATAAATACCCCTAAAAATACTACTATGAACGTTTCTAAAATGGAGAAAGAATTAAATGACGACTCAAATAGTAATACATATATTCCCGAATGAAATAGACCTATTTGAATGGCAATTAAGACAACTCAAATTAGGTAGCTATTATTTAAATAAAGAAGATTCAATAATAATTGATGTAACTCTTAATTTAAATTTGGTTGATTGGAGTAAATCATATATTCCAAAACAATTCTTTATCAATAAATTTTACTCACTACAGAAGATATGTGATTGGTCGCAAAATATATTTATCATTGATGAACAAAACAAGTGTTTAGGATGTAATGATAAAAGAAGACAATCAATCAGAACATCAACTGTAGATAATATAATATTCTTAGATTCAGATATATTTTTTAGACCTGAACTACTTGCTTGTATATCAGAAGCATCTAAACATGTCTCAGACAATTATTATGTAATTTCTCCTCAACTACCAAAAATGTGGGATGAGACATGGGATGAATTGGTTAATGAAAATTATATAAAATTATTACCTTCTATTCAATTATATGAAAATACAGATCCTTTTTATGTTGTTACAAGTGCTCCAAAAAGTAATATAATAGTACGAAGTATCAATAAATTCAAATTTGGTGGAGGGTGGTTTAATTTATTTTCCACTAAACTGCTTAAATTTATTGACATACCTGACTCGCTTGGTTCGTATGGATTGGATGATACATTTGTAATGGTGTGTTGTGAATATATGAGAATAAAAGGATTAAACATTAATCAATATGTTTTGGAAGGAATGATAGTGACTGAAAATGTTAAATATAAATATAATTCATACGATGGTTTTATTGCTCCTATAAATAAACAGTCCTATTTTAAGAAGATTGCTGAAGAAGCATACCAACCCGAATTGCAAAATTTCATAAACAAATTAAATGAATAATTTAGTAATAGCACCTTGTGGTAATGATTCAACATATATAAAGCAATGGGTAGAAAACTCACCAAACTTTGATTTAGTATTGCTATATTATGGAGATAGTGTAGAGATGGCTAAATCCTATAAACAATTCACTCCACATGTTTATATGTCAAGAGGTGAAAAATACCATTTAATTAAATCGTTTTGTAATGATAATATAAAATTCATTGAAAAATATTATTATATTTGGTTACCTGATGATGATGTTCTTATTTACCCAAACGAGATAAACAAATTATTCAATATTGCTGATTATTATAAATTATGGTTATGTCAACCAGCAATGATAGGACATGTTTCTCATAATATAACTAGACCTGTCGATGATTCTATTTTAAGATATACGAATTTTGTAGAAGTACTCGCTCCATTATTTAATAAAGAAACATTCTTTAAATTATTTAACACATTTGATAGTAATTATTCAGCGTGGGGATATGATTATTTATGGCCACATTTGCTTGAATATCCACAAGATAAAATAGCAATTATTGATGAAATAGTAATAAATCATACAAAACCTGTTGGTTCAAATTATGGTGATAGATTTCCTATTCCTCCCGCAGAGGAAATGTGGACATTATTAAATAAATATAATATCAAAAAAGAAGAGATAGAATATTCGAGGATTAGTAAATAATCATTCGTATATTTATATTAAATAAAAAATGAAGAAGTTATGTATATTTTAAGTAAATATAAGGATTATTATGATTATCTCACAGGTATTTATGGAGAAGATCCACTACTCGTTTTAGATAGAAGAGATTATCAACAACCTGATTGGCAATTTCCTTCAACAAATCAATGGAGAGAATCAGAAATAAGAATATACAATTTGTGGGTTGGTGATTATAATATTGAGTTCATGCGTTATGGATATGAATTTTATTACGGTGAAAATATATTTGGCATTCCAATCATTAAACAAGTAGAACACCCTCAACGCGACTTATTTGGTAAATACGAAAAGATCAATAAAGAAAATACACTTGCTTATCGTTCAATAGATACACCTGAATACAGAAGATATGGTACCAATTATATTTTGAAAAATCCAGTTAAAATAGATAGACCACAATATTTACCTGATAATATAGTAATTGCATTAGGTAATTTTGATAGAGAAAATGTTTATACTGATGTTTATTATCCTATTTTACAAGATATTAAATTGAATAAATTTATTTCTGCTGAACAAGTATATCAAATGATTGTTGAGTATATTTCTAAACAAAATACATTGCGAGAAATTCATATTGATAATAGAACGAACATTCAGAAAATAGAAGGAAAAGGATTTGACAAAATAACATCATTCAGAAATATAAAATAAATGGAAAAAATAACATTCTGTATACCAAGCAAGAATAACTTACGTTATTTAAAAACATGTATTCCATCTATTAGAACAAATGCTAGTAGAAAAGATCATGATATAATTATATTTGTGGATGCTGACAATGATGGAACAATTGAGTGGCTCGAACATAATCAAAAGTTATATAATTACAAATATTATATAAATCCCAAAATCAATAGAGAATTATATGGAATCGGTAAAGCATACGATTTTTGTGTAGAGAAGGCAGAAACTGACATATGTATGATTTTTCATGCTGATATGATGTTAGGTCAAGATGCTGACTTAAATGCATGGAAACACTTACATAATGGTAAAGTAGTTTGTGCTACTCGTATTGAGCCACCACTCCATCCAAACGCTGGTGAGAAAATATTAGAAAATTATGGAGTTTGGCCAGAAGAATTTGATGAAGAAGGCTTCAATCAAGCAGTCGATAAATATACAACAGCATATCAAGGTAAAACAACCAATGGTATGTTTGCCCCATGGATGATTTATAAAGAAGATCTTCTAGCGATAGGAGGTCATGACCCAATACTCAAATCAGCACGAGAAGATTCAGATATATTTAATCGTTTTAAATTATATGGATATAAATTGATTCAGAGTTGGGATTCACTTGTGTATCATTTGACTGGACGTGGAGGTCAATTTCAAACAGGCAATACTCAAGTAAAAGATGAAGAATGGCAGAAATTGATGATAAACTCCACAAAAGAATTCATACGTAAGTGGGGTACTGTTGTTAAACATACTCCTATGCTCGAACCAATTATATCGCCAAAATATGATATAGGATTTGTTGTTAAAGGAAATTATGATTTTGTAGAAAACCTTGAAATATGGTGTTCAAATTTATACGTTCAAGATCCTGATAAATTAATTATTGGAACGTTATTATTGAAAGAACAACCCAACACATCATTTAATTTGGGTGAACGAGTAATTGATTGTTATTTTCCAGTTGAAATGAAAAATGAAATACTTGTTTATATTGATCAAGCAACATTCACTCAAGAAGATTTTGATATAATTGTTAATTTGTCAGATATTATAAACGATAGTGGAGAAATAGGTAAATTCGCGTTAGGTAATTTAACAATAGATATACGAAAAATGACTGATTATAAAGAAAAATTGATAAAACTATAATGCAACAAGAAATAGAATACATAGAATGTTCAGTTTGTGGAGGTTTAATGCCAGCTCTCCGTAAAACAAAATTTGGATACAATTTTTGTGTAAATTGTTCTCAAGTAGGCGCTAAAAGAGGGATACCTGTTACAAAAGGTGTTGGAGAAGATACATGGGTTGATTTAGAAATTAATGAATGTATAAAGAATGTTTCTGAACCATGTGTTGATTATAATTTGTATTTTGAAGAAGAAGATAATATAGAATAGTTATGGGAAGTGGAAAAAAACCTACATTTCTAAGTAGAGAAGATGTATTACGTGCAATCCGAATGTCAAAATCATCACATGGATGTGCAAGATATTTACGTGTCGATTATCATACATTTAGAAAATATGCTAAACTGTATAAAACGGATGATGGAACTCAAACTCTTCATGAAATATCAAAAAATCCATCAGGTAAAGGAATACCGAAATTTCTCAAAGATGGTAAAAATAAATTCGATTTATTAGATATTATAGAAGGTCGTACAGCTGCTTCTTCATTTGATCCCAAAAAAATTAAACATCGTTTAATAGAAGAAGGATATATAGAAGAAAAATGTGCTGTGTGTGGTTTTAATGAGAGGAGAGTAATTGATTATAAAATGCCTTTATTACTTCATCATAAAAATGGTAATAAACTCGATTTTAAATTGGAAAATATAGAATTGTTGTGTATGAATTGTTTTTTTCTGAGAGTGGCAGATCCTTTAACAGCAAAAGATCTTGAACAAATAGACTCACCTGTCAGAGTAAATCAAACAACAGAAGCAATCAATTGGGAATTGGATGATTATCACTTACAGCGATTAAAAGAGTTAGGGTTGATGGATGATGAAAAAGACGATGATCCAAACGAATTCATAAGTAGAATATAGAAGGTCTTTGATTGTAAATATATTTGTTGTATCTTTATATTATAAATTAATAAAGGGAAAAAATCATGATATTCACATTAAACGAAATTATAGAAGATCTCAAAACGGCACGTGCTGATTTATTATATGATATTAAACAGGATTATGCTGATGTTCAAATGAATATTCAACTACAATTACTTGTTCAAGCAATTGGTTGTTTAGAGACTATTTATTATATGGAAGATACTCAAATATTTAAAAGTACAATGACAAGAAAATGATTGAAAATTCATTTGAAACAGCACAAGCATTCGCTGAATATGTTCATTCAGATCGATATGGATTTTCTAAAATAGTAGTCAATGGTTGTTTTAATCTATATGAAAGCGAAGAAGATTCGCTTATTGTAATGTCTTCTTTCATTGAAGAATATCAAAATTATTTTGATATAACCATCAACAAAGAAGATTTATTAATCACATTAAAACAAAATTTAAAAATATACGAACAAGAAGAAGATTACGAGGGATGTGCTAAAATATATGAATTAATTAAGAAGCTATAATATGTATAATAAAATATACATAAAATGGCAAAAGCAACAAAACCTTCTACAAAGGAATCACATTCAATTAAACGTCCAGGTGTATATGCAAAATCCAAGACATCTAAATTAAAAACTAGTAAAAATTGTAAGAAACCGTATAAAGGACAAGGAAAATAGTTATGGAACCAAATAAATTACAGAAAATCCAAATTACTCAAAAAGAAATTTGGCAAGCCTCTCGTCCTCTCATTCATAAAAATAAAAAGAATTATACCCGCAAAGAGAAACATAAATCCGCTTGGAGAAGCGGATCTTCTTTTGTATATTTATATAATTAATAATTAAATAGGAAAATAAGTTATGAAAAATGAGAAAATTAAAGTAAAGGGATCAGCGCTCCTACCAGCGCATTATACTCCAGCAGTAGAACCATTCTATGAAGGTAAAGGTATACATAGTGTAATGCGATTAGAAGAAATTTGTGAACAATATAAAGAATTAGTTCATCAATTGAGAATTAGAGAGCAGTCATTAATATATTTATTTGATATAGAATTAATATGAAATTAACTAATCAACAAATATTGGATAAGTTCCAATTAAATGAAAATCAATTTGAAGAATATAAATGGGATCTATACATGTTAAGAAGACAACATAATTTAAATAAAACAGCATGTAAATTCGATATTAAATGTATTCATCAATACCACACAGAAGAATTATTTAATTTTTGTTGGAAAAGAGTATGAGTAGAGGTCGACCATCCCTATACGATAAATCACCAATTGGTGTATCGTTTCAAAAAAATGCAAAAGCAAAAATGCAAGTCAAAATAATTACTACACATAACATTGATGAATTACTTGATTGTAATTTTGAAGTACCAGGTATACCAAAAGGATCAATTATACACGATGTAGTAATAGGAGAAAAATTATCACAAAACTTATTAAAACAATATACAAAATGAACTACAAAACAACCCATTTAAAAACACTCATCAAAAGGGATGATGATTTATTTGAACTCATAAGAATATTGCCTGTCTCCATGTTCATTAATAAGAAAACTAATGAAGTAGATAAGAAGGTATTACAAACTGGTATGGAAGCACTAAATGGTAATTGGGTGTTACAAGAAAATGATAGGTTTATTATATGCAGTAAAATAGAAGATACACTATATGAAACAATTTAAAATAAAATAATTATGGATATAACAAAACTCAAAGATCATATTCCTGACCAAGTATATAATCAATTACCTGACACAATTAAAAAATTTAATATAGACGGTCCTCTCCGTTTATCACATTTCTTAGCACAATGTGCCCATGAAAGTGCCAACTTCTCTATTGTTAAAGAAAACCTTAATTACTCAGAAGAAAGAATGCTTCAAATATTTAAAGGAGATTTTGATACCAATCACGATAAAGTGCTTTCCGAAGAAGAAAAGAAGAAGGCAAAAGAATTAGCACACAACCCAGAAAAAATAGCAAATTTTGTATACGCTAATCAAAACGGTAATGGAAATGAAGCAAGTGGAGATGGTTATAGATTCAGTGGGAGAGGATATATCCAATTAACAGGCCGATCAAATTATGCTGCGTTCAATAAAATAGTAGCAGACGATTTGTTAAAAGCTCCTTCTTTAGTAGCAACAAAATATCCATTATTATCTGCTGCGTGGTTTTTTGATAGTAGAGGATTATGGAAAGTATGTGATAAGGGTGCTACTGATGATGTAGTAAAACAAGTGACACGCATTGTGAATGGAGGAACTTATGGACTCTCTGAACGTATTCAATATTTCCACAAATTTTATAATCTTCTTAAATAGAAGGTCTTTGATTGTAATTATATTTGTTGTATCTTTATATCATAAATAAAATAATGAAGAAGTTATGGATAAAATAGAAGAAATATTAGATAAAATTGGTGTATTAGGGTCAATAAATAGAATTGAAGCTATTCAATTTATGAATTTAGGAGAACGTTCTGATGCTGCTAAGAGAGTTATTAATAAAAGATATTGGAGAAAAGAATTAATGGATAAAGGATTAACATTTGAAGAAAGTTGTTTGACTATAAATAATTATTATAATAATGACCAGGATTAATTCATCCATAAATGTGACTCACCTCACCGACGAACATTTACTCGCCGAACACCGCGAAATTAAACGAATGGTTTATAGTTATTTGAAACGTAAACAAATGTCGAATGGTTTCAATAATTTACCTGAGAAATTTACACTTGGTAAAGGACACGTATTGTTTTTCGTTGATAAAGGTATGTTTACATTTAATCGCTATGTAAAATTACACGAGGAATGTTTGAAACGTAATTTTATTGTAGAAGATTACAAGGATAACTGGTTGCAATATGAATTAAAATATTTCAAGGATTATGTACCTCGTCAAGAAGAACACGAATTATTAATTGAGCGAATTACTGAACGATTGTTAGGTAGTAAGAAATTGAATTGGCATTATTATAGTAAACCTATTTCTAAACAACAATCTGTTGAATTACTTAATTTAGGAATTGTTTTATAGAGAAATTATTCGTATCTTTATATTATAATTAATAAAATGAAAAATAAGTTATGAAAACAACATTAGTTATTTTAAATATGACATCTTATGCTGGTCAATGTGCAGATGCTACTCATGTATATGGTAATCTTATTTTATCAAATGAAAAAGATGCAAATATTGATACAGTAGAAGATTGGAATGTAAAATATCTTGGTGAAAATATCGAATTATTACAACCATTAACATTGGAAATTGCTAAAAAATTAGATGCTAAAAGTGGTGGTAAAACATACCAACGGGCATTTGCTTTATACGGTGAAAAAGATTTGAATGGAGATCCTTTTGAATTAAGATGTACAAATAGATTTGATACTTTTGCCGAAGTAGAAAATTTTGCTATTAATAAATGGAGAGAATTAAATCTTAATTGCCAATTTATCTCATTATATGAAGGTGAAAAATATGACTTTACAGATCATTATACAGGTGAAATATGCAAAACAAAAATTTTATATAAATAAGTTATGAAAATTACAAAAATGTTATCCCAACATAGAAGGGACTTCACAGCAGAAATTACATGCGAATTTTGCGGACATGTTGAAAAATTAAATGATGGTTATGATGATTCATATTACCATAATGAGGTATTACCTAACTTTGAATGTGAAAAATGTGGAAAATCAACTATTTCAGGTGACGCTCCAATAGAACCACAACAAACAAGATACCCTGATGGATTTCAAATTTAAATAAATTATGACACAAGAAGAAAAAGACAAAGAATTTATATCCATTAAATATCAATTAATGGAAGAATATGGTTATGATGAAGAAGATATGGATAACGAATCCATTGAAGGAGAAATAAACGCAGAAGCAATCGATGTATATTTTGACAAATTTAACGAAGAATACTATGACTGAACAAGAACAAGTCAATGAAATACTTGCCGAAGCAAGAGCATACGGTTTAGAATGGGAAGTGCAGGAATGGGCTCATAAATATCTTGAAGAAGGATATTCTCCTGTAGAAGCATATCAAATGGGATTTAATGAGTGGATAAAATAATTTAAAAATAAAAATATGAACATTACATTTTTCAAAAAGAAAAACGATCCAGCAATCGAATTAATAAAAGATTTGATTGATGAACTGGATGAATTATATAAAGATTTAGCAGTAGAATTGAAATATATGGATGGAAAAGATGAAACATATGTTTCTATATTCGACACAATAAATATACGTGAAGAAACAATAAAATTATTATGTATGCAACATTCTGCTAATACTTCAAATAAATCATTAAATTTACTTAATTAAATATAAAACAATAAAAGTTATGTGGAAAAAGATTGTAGAAAAATTATTTTGCACTCACAAATGGAAATCTCATGCCAAAAATTTATATTCAAATCAATTGAATAATGGGGGTAGAGAAGAAAAAACATTAGAAATCCTTATTTGTGAAAAATTTGGTAAAATTAAACAAATAATGTATTAATTAGGATTTATGTGACTCGAACCAAGTCGCATGAATTATCGCAAGTAAATAATAAATAAACATATTTAAACGTTGATCATGGTAGTAGAAGACTTACAATTATATTTAACAGAACAAAAACAATTAAAAACGAAGAAGGTACGCGCAAAATTTAGAGCGAAATTAAGATTTCCTGATATGGATGATAAAACATTTGAAAAATATTGGAAATTATCAACAAAGGAATAGGATTGTAGAAACATTTATTATATATTTACAACATAATTTTAAAACGAAGAAGTTATGTCAACAACATTTGGTGTACGAGTAAATGGAGAATATATTCCAATAGCAAGACGACATGGAACTGGTCATGGTAAAGTAGAATTCAACATAATTAATCCATTAGTATTGTTATTACCTGGAGATATACTATTAGAAAATGATAATTCTTCACAAGGTATTGAAACAGTTGGTGATTTACAAGCTGCTTTAAGTGGACAGATGTTTAAACGTGAGATTCCACCAATTGATATGAATGATGATGAATTTCCTGAACCACATATGTAAAATATAGAAATCTCTTTAATTGAAGCAAAACAGTACACAACTAACAATACAACAGTCATTTAAAAGGTGACTATACCTATAAGGCAATGGTGGTGCGAACGGTATAAACCATAGCAGTGGTTGAATGTTTTGGTAGATGTAATAATAATACTACAACTCTAAAATATGTACAATCTGGTAATATTCAAAATAATTATAATTTGAACGTATATTCAAAATAGAAGGCTTTGAGTCAGATTATTATTTGTTATTCCACTCTGCATAAGTGGATAAAGAGATTTTTAAAGGAGGCTTGGTTTTGTCAAGTCTCCTTTCTTATATTTATAGTATAAATAATTAAAATGGAAAATAAAGTTATGTCAACAACTATTCAACCCACCGAAGCGGAACTGGAATTTCTTCGTCTCAAACGCGAACAAGAAGAAATACAAAAACAGCAAGAAGCTCTTGCAGAACAATTAAAAAAGGATAAAGAAGCACGAGAAGAACAATTTAATTTACAAAAAGCGGTTTCGAAAAATCAAGAGGATAATATGAGAATCGATTCATATTATCAAATTTTATGTGTTGCTGGATGTTCTGATTATGTCAAATTAGAAAAAGAAAATTTCACTATTAAATCATCTACTTATAGTGATAATCCACTTACAGAAGAATCATTCCGTTACAGAATTAAAATAGGTAATTACACCATTTATTCAGTTGATCCATCAGATAATAAAGCAGAATGTTATTCTATTACAGGTTCATATAGAAATTATACTGCAACAGGAATGGCTAAAAAAATACTTGAAAAAATTGCAGAAGAAAATCAAAAGAAAACAACTGCAAATAAACTCGAACAAACAAAACGCGACTTAGTAATATATTTTACTGAAACATCCCCTGAAGGTACTGTTATTACAACACGACAGGATTATAAATCATATTATGATTACGGTAGAAGAAGAAATGCTGGTGGTTATTATGTAAATATAATTAAATTGGAATATCCTAATAAAAGTTGGGTGGATATAAATTATTATGAAGATGGCAAGTGGGTTATTTCAAATAAATTTGATTCACACACTCCAAAATTCGATACAAAGGAAGAATGGTTAGAATATTTGAAAAACTAAACAAAGGTCTTTGTTTGTAATAAAATTATTTGTATCTTTAAATAAAAAAAGAAAGTTATGAAATACAAAGTTCAAGAAAGAGTGCCTAGTATTCAAATATGGGAATATGAGGTGGAAGCTAATTCTGAAACAGAAGCTTTAGAAATGGTTCTAAATGGTGATGTAGAAATGCAAAATTATTTAATAGAAACTCCTGAAGAAATGGACCCTGAATTTATAATTGATAAAATGGAGGATAAGTTATGAGATGGTTATTTGAATATCAATGTGTGGATGGAATGCCATATGAAGTAGAAATAGAGGCAGAAAACCTTAATAAAGCTTTAATTCTTTTTGGTACATATTATCATGGTATTAAAGCGATTGCTAAAATTAAACAAATAAAATAAAAGTCATGTTAAACATTAATTCAACCCAAGCTCTCACACACGAACAAATTCGTGCGAAAGCACCCAGTATTTTTACTCAACAACAGTTAGAAACATTGTCTGACAAGTATCAATTTATGCCTACCTCTGTTGTATTAGAGGATATGGAAAAACTTGGTTGGCAAGCAGTTGATGTGAAAGAAGTGAAATCTCGCAAAAGAATTGGCTATCAAAAACACTTAATGGTGTTTAGAAATCCTGAATTAGTAATCACTGGAGAAGATGGCGATGAAGTGTATCCACAAATATTAATTTCCAATTCTCATGATGGTACCAGTACATTTGTGTTACGGTCAGGCATCTTCCGAGAAATTTGTGAAAACGGTTTAATAATTTGCACTAAAGAATTCTCAAACCTGAAAATCAGACATATGGGGTATAATTTTGAGGAACTTAAAATAAATATTGATAAGACTATTGAACAACTTCCTCTTACAATAAATAAAATGAATAAAATGGTTGAAACTCATTTGGATGAACAACAATCATTAGAATTTGCTAAAAAAGCTATTGAAGTTCGTTTCCCTGAAATGGATGTGATTACTAATTTAGGAGATCTTTTAATTCCAATACGTAAAGAAGATGAAGGTGTTGAACTTTGGAAAATATACAACATTATTCAGGAAAAACTAATACATGGTGATTTTCAGTATACCTCAAATAATAAACAACGAAAAGCCCGCCCTATTAAAAATTTCCAACAAGATATAGCATTAAACGAAAAATTATGGGAGTTAGCTGAGAGTTATATCTAAATTCTGCGGTTTGCGAAAATGGTGTCATATGTATAATAAAACATACATTATGGCATGTATTTATTTAATTGAATTTCCTAAGCATCCTGAATTGTTTTATGTAGGTAAAACTAAAAGATTTCCAGTAAGTAAAAGAGTATATGAACATAAAAATTCTCAATACAAAAACTATACAGATAATCTATGTAATTGGTATAGAAAAAATAAAATCAAATATACGTTTTGTATTTTGGAAGAATGCTCATCTGTAGAAGAAATGGATATAGCAGAATCATTTTATATAAAATATTTAAGATGGTTAGGTGTAAATTTAACTAATCATTATGATGGAACTACTAATTCAACATCATGGACCGATGAAAGGAGAAAGAAACATAGTGAATTTAGACATAGCCATAAATTTTCAGATGAAACTAAACTTAAAATGAGTGAATCAAAATTAGGCATGGAAGTTACATGGGGTGATAAAATAAGTAAAGGGAAAAAGGGAGTTCCTAACCCATTTAGTGAAACCCATTTAGTCAATATTCAAGCAGCACGTAAATTATCTCATGGTCATGCTGTAGTTCAAATGGATTTAGATGGTAATGAAATTCAAAGCTTTAACATGATTATAGATGCCTCTCAATACTTAATAGATGTTTGTAATTCTAAATTAACATGGAATGGATTAAAGAATGGTATAAAAGATTGTTGTACAGGACGTCAATTAACTGCTGCTGGTTATAAATGGAAATATAAAGATTAAATTAATAATATAATTTAGAAAGAGGCTTAGGTTGGCTGAGTCTCTTTCGTTATCTTTATATTATAAGAAAAAGAAATAAAGTTATGGAAACAATTGATTGGAGTAAAGTTACTCAAATTTATTATGGTAAAGATGCTTGGTGTAGATGTGGTTGTGGAGGTAGTTATGCAGAACCAAATACTCCCATATTTACAAGGTATAAAAATGCTATTGAAAAATTAGATTCCCATTCAGTAGTAGATACTGATAAAGATGATAATTATATAAATTTTTCATTACCTAATGGAAAAGCATACACTGTTTATTTTTGATGAAGTAGAAGATATACAAGACCGTACATTAATAATATAATAAGTTATGAATAAATTATCATTTGAACAAATTAGAGAAGCAGTCAAAGAAGAATATCTTTGCTGGTTAAAGGATATGGATGAAGAAGTATCAATGAATTCTGAATTAAATGAATCAGTTACTGGTGCTGAAGAAGAATTTGATGCTTGTGAATCAATTGAAGATTTAATTGGATTATTGGATGAAATGGGATTTGCTGCTCATAGAGGTGAAGGATATGATTTTATTTTAAGTGCTATAATAACTAAATCTGAAGAATAAAATCCTAAATTGAAGGAAAAATGGAGGTCTTGATTTTATCAAGATCTCTTATTATCTTTACAACAAAAAATTGTTATGGAAATAATTAATACACAACAGCTCGAAGTACTCCTAACTCAACAAAAAGGTTTTACATTTGTTGAATTGGAATATACCAAAGTAGAAGCTGTTAAAAAACGTAATAACATTCATTTTATTGATTATCCTGTTATTAAAACTACAAAATTAAATGTAGGTTTCAATGGTAGTTATCAGAATGCTGTCAATAATCGTTTGGATAAAAAAGATATTGAACCCGATTTTGTTGCTCAATCTTTACCTTGGGGGAAATGGAAATTATACAATAAAATTGTAGAACACAACGAAAATATTTATGTTCGCTTCTATTTACATAAAAATAGCAATATTAAAAATATTTACATGTATAATGGTGAAGAAGTGAAAGATGAACGATTAGCTGAATTATATGATTTTCTACAAAAACGCACTGATAATTTGAGACAAAGCGAAGCAGGTCTAGAATTTGAAGAGCAATGCTTTCCATTAACAATTAATATAAATACTATAAATTCAATCGTTTTGAATAAACAAAGGTATTGTATTATCAAATAATTATTTGTATCTTTATATTATAAATAAAAATGAAGAAGTTATGAAACAGACAGAACAATCAATTACAGGTACAGGTTTTCATGGTACTACATTAGTAGCAACAGTAAATGATTTAGTTAAAGTACTAGGTCAACCATCCTTCGTAGAAAACACTGGAGAAGATAAAACAAATTATGAGTGGGATATGGAAACAGATTCAGGAGAATTATTTACCATTTATGATTATAAAGAATATCGACCTATCTCCAAAACAGAACGAATCAAATGGCATGTAGGTGGATTTAATTCAATAGTTACTCAAAAAGCACGCGAACAAATTTTAGAAGCAATCATACAATTATGAAAGAAATAACTATCAAATTATACAACTGTAAAACAGCTGGTCATACTACTTTAGTAACATTAAGCGATAATGGTCATCTATATATTGCTGAAGAAGATGTAAACATTATATTAGACCCTGAAGAAGTAAATAAACTACTTCAACTATTATTAAATCCAAATCAGGCAGTGGATTAGCAAATAATTCATCGTATCTTTATATTATAAATAATTAAATAAGAAAGTTATGAAAACAACTATTACTATACCTGTCTCGGTTATATCTACTTTAAGAGAATATAATCCTCAAATCACTGAACAAGAAATTCAAGAAATATATAAGATATTTATAGAAATCTGGCAAACACAAGAAGAATTATGTACAGGTATGCCTAATCAATTTGAAACATGGTTAGAAAGTGAGGATACAGAAGATATATTAGAAGGCTTAGGGTTGTAACGAAAATTATTGTATCTTTATATTATAAAAGAAAATAAAGAAATTATGAACGCAACAAAATTAATAATTGGAAAATCGTATTACTTCGATGGTACACACCAAGATATTGGAAAATATCAAGGATACGATGAAGAAGTAGAAGTACACCTATTTTCTCGTGTACGAGGAAATTATTATTACGCAGCATATAATGATTCAGGTTTAATTCCATTCCATAAAACAAGTGTAAATAATTTTGAAGAATTAGAGGAATAGGATTGTATCGTTTCTTTTATTATCTTTAAATCAAAAATAAAGTTATGAAACAAATAAAACCGTTTGAACAAGTAAAAATAGGTGATATTGCATTTGAAAATCCTGACGCAGGTGGAGAATGGAATAATGAAGAAGGCCCTATTATATGGAAAGGTACATTTGAAGAAGTACTACAATCAAGATATGATTCTGAATTAAAGGAATGGGAGGAATATGCTGATGCCGATTTAGATGAATTAAAGGAATGTAATTTTGTCGCAGTTGACTTAGAAATATATGGTTCAACTTTATTTACCTATGATTATGACCCTTGTAGTGTAGTTTGTTTTGAATAGAAGGTCTTTGCTTGTAATAAAGAAAATCATATATTTACATTATAAAAGAAAAATTAAGAAATTATGAATACACAACCCCTTGAAGAAGCACTTACTTTATGTGATAATATGCTCACTCAACTAACGAGTGAAAATGCAAGTCACGAAGCACTCACTATATTATCTAATATAAAAAATAAGATAATATATGGATTGGAAGAAATTGAAAATACACCTAAGATTATCGATGAGGATGAAGAAGATCAACAAATCAAATTTCATATAGGAGATAGAGTAGAATGTATAAATGAAACAGATTATGTGAAGAATGGCGCAACAGGAACAGTCCAAGAAGAAGATTACATTCCATATGTTAAATGGGATAAACTAGAATATCTCAATCAATACACAGAAGATTTAACATGGGCTAATAGTG